>Ga0070740_10002169_pt1 | contig 23992 bp, 19 predicted proteins | sample Coa_R2_FD_67286 | JGI IMG/M metagenome (GOLD analysis project Ga0070740, IMG submission 67286) | Surface soil microbial communities from Centralia Pennsylvania, which are recovering from an underground coalmine fire - Coalmine... | ecosystem: Environmental > Terrestrial > Soil > Unclassified ...
ATTTCTGCGGGAGCAACCCTTTACGCCGGAGGATCTCGAGCGCATCGAGAAAAAGATGCACGAGATCGCCGCTCGCGACTTGCCGAACGAGCGGAAGCTCATGCCGAAGCCCGAAGCGGTCGACCTGTATAAAAAATGGAACCAAGGATTCAAGTGCGAGCTGGTCGAAGAAAAAGCCGTCGAGCCAATGGTTTCGTTTTATACCACCGGCAAATTCATTGATTTCTGCCGCGGGCCGCACATCCCCAGCACGGGCCGCATTCGCGCATTCAAACTGATGAACGTAGCGGGCGCTTACTGGAAAGGCCAGGAAGGCAACCCGCAGATGCAGCGCGTGTATGGCGCCTGCTTTTTCACGCAGCAGGAACTCGATGAATACCTGCATCGTTTGGAAGAAGCCAAACGACGCGATCATCGGCGGCTCGGGCCGGAACTCGATCTTTTCAGCGTCCAGGAAGAGGCCGGGCCGGGGCTGATTTTCTGGCATCCGAAGGGCGGCCTGGTGCGCAAGCTAATGGAAGACTGGCTGCGTGACGAACTGCTGCGCCGCGGGTATCAGCTCGTCTTCACGCCGCATATCATGCGGGTGGACCTGTGGAACACGAGCGGCCACACAAACTTTTATCGCGAAAATATGTTTGGCGCGATCGAGGTGGAAGGCGCGGAATATCAGCTCAAGCCGATGAATTGCCCCGGCCACATTCTCATTTACAAATCGCGGCTGCGCAGCTATCGCGATCTGCCGGTGCGGCTGGCCGAGCTTGGCACGGTGTATCGTTACGAACGATCCGGCGTGCTGCATGGCCTTTTGCGCGTGCGCGGCTTCACCCAAGACGACGCGCACATCTTCTGCACGCCCGATCAGATTGAAGCCGAAGTCGAAGCCTGCATCGATTTTGCATTCGCGGTGATGAAGACGTTCGGCTTCTCGCGCTACCAAGTGGAACTTTCCGAGTGGGATGCGGCGCATCCGGAAAATTACGCGGGATCACGTGCGGATTGGGAACGCGCTACGCGCGCGCTTTCTTCCACGCTCGAAAGGCTGAATATTCCATTCAAACGTATGGAGGGCGAGGCGGCGTTTTATGGACCGAAGATCGATGTCAAGCTCATCGACGCGATCGGCCGGCCGTGGCAGTTGACGACGGTGCAGTTCGATTTCAACCTGCCGGGACGATTCGGCCTCGAGTACGTCGGCGAAGACGGCAGCCGCCATCAGCCGCTGATGGTTCATCGCGCGTTGTGGGGCTCGGTCGAGCGATTCTTCGGAATTCTCATCGAGCACTATGCTGGCGCATTTCCTTTGTGGCTTGCACCGGTGCAGGCAGCAGTGCTACCGGTGAGCGGCAAGTTTTCAGATTATGCCAAGAGTGTGACTTCGGAACTCACTGCCGCAGGTTTTCGCGCCACGCTCGATGATCGCAACGAAAAACTGCAGGCCAAGATTCGCGATTCGGAGCTGCAGAAGGTCCCCTATATGGCCGTGGTGGGCGGCAAGGAAGCGGAAGCGCACAGCGTTTCTGTGCGGCACCACGGGACGGGCGACATGGGCGCGCAATCACTCGCCGCTTTTATGCAGAAACTTCGCGCCGAAGTCGATGCACACGGCGCATCATAGAGTTTTCCGCAGCTGACGCAGTTTTCCTCAGCGGGTCCGGCCGAAGTTCATGCGAGCGCCATGCTAGAATTCCCAAGCCAAAGGAAAGAACAGTTTGGATCCTCTTCCACAACAGCGGCGTTCGGAACGCAAGACAGGCATATTGCCTTCGCAGGAGATACGCGAGCTTATTGCCAACGGCAAAATTCGGTGCGCGACGGAGATCCCCGACGACCAGATTCAACCGGCTTCGATGGATCTGCGCCTCGGCACGACTGCCTATCGCGTGCAGGCCAGTTTTTTACCTGGCCGGTCCGCGCCGTTGAGAAGCAAGATCCAGGAATTGCAAATTGCCGAATATGATCTGACGCGCCCGACGCTGCTCGAAACAAACGCCGTTTATGTGGTGCCGTTACTTGAAAGCCTGGTGCTGCCGCACGACATTTCCGGCAAAGCGAATCCCAAAAGCACCACCGGCCGTCTGGATATTTTCACGCGGCTGATCACGGATGGCGGGCTGGAATTTGAGCACGTCCTGAAGGGATATGCGGGCGATTTGTATGTAGAGATCGTGCCGCGCACGTTCCCGATTGTGGTGAGGACGGGGACCAAGCTCAATCAGCTCAGGTTTATTCGCGGCAATCCACAGTCCACGGACGGAATCCTCGAACAACTTGCCGAGAAAGAGCGGCTCGTTTACTACGATAATGGCGACGGTCCGGCCGAAGCGGTGATTGAACGCGGGCTGAAAAGCGTGGTCGCCGCGCAAGGCGCCGATCAACAAGCGATCATCGACCGCGGGCTGCGCACGACTACGGACCTGGAAGGAAACGACAGATCGAGCATCGTCGCTTACAAGGCAAAGAGGTACTGTCCCCCCATCGATCTAAGTAAAGCGCGTGCGTACGATCCCGCGGATTACTGGGTTCCGATCCAGAACCCCAAGTCGAAGCGGGTGGTGCTTGATCCGGGTGATTTTTATCTCATGGCGTCGAAAGAGCGATTTTCCGTGCCGCCGTCCTTTGCCGCTGAGATGGAACCGTTCGATCAATCCATCGGTGATTTCAGCGTGCATTATGCGGGTTTTTTCGATCCGGGCTTTGGTTACGGCGCAGCCGGAGAGATTAAGGGCACCAAGGCCGTGCTAGAGGTCCGGGCGCACGAAGTGCCGCTTCTGCTCGAAGACAGGCAAATCATTGGGCGGCTGATCTATCACAGGATGGCGAATGCGCCAGAAAAGCTCTACGGACAGGCGATCGGCTCCTCATATCAGCAGCAGGGCCTGGCGCTGAGCAAGCAGTTCAAGACGGTCGAGGCGGCGCGCTCGGCTGCGCCCAAGTGATGCACTCTCTCGCCTCAGAATAGCCCGCCACCACAAAAACCAAGAGAGATTCCTCGCTCGCCAATAAAGAGTTCGACCGCAAACTGCGCGGCCGACGGCAAGCTCGGAATGACAGAATTGCTTGTTTCTGCGGGCTGGACTCTGAGAGCTGCTACTGTTCTTTGCCCTGGTTCTTCAGGTCGTTGAAGGTGTAGTTGTCTTCGCAGATCATTTCCGTGAGTTTCCAGTTGGGTTCGAATTCGAGTTCGCGGAATCCCGACCAGGTCTTCGTATAAGCCTTGGGGTCATCGATGGTGATGCCTACGTGGAGCTTATTCTGCTCGGGGCGCGTGATGCGTTCGATGACGTGCAGCTTGTCGGAATGCGGCAATCCGGCGCGGTCGATCCAGGTGTTTTCAGTGAAATCAACGCTGTCAATCACCAGGGTATTGCCCTCCCACCAGCCGACCGAATGGCCCATCCACCAAGGATCTTCGTCTTTAGGATGCTCGCGGCCTTCGTTCGTATAGATTTCGCGCACAAAGTGATTGAACTCGTACAGAAAATAAACGACGTGTGGGATCTGCACGATTTTCGTCGGGAACGGATGCACCCAGATGCGCGGCACGCCGGTGGGAGCACAGCCCACGTGTACGGCGTCAGTAGGATTGACCGGATCGGTCGAATCGGTGACCGCGAGCGGACCCCACGAGGGCTTCGTCTTCATGTATTGTTCTTTGCCCCAGGGCGTCATCAGCGGAACGACTTCCTTGTGCGAGACGAAGGAATATCCGGCAAACTCGCGCGCGCTCGGAGGCATTTTCGGTTCCCACATGCCGGAAAAATCCGGCTCCCCCCAAGCAGTCTTTGGAACCTGCCATCCGGATTTCGAGGCGCTCTGTGGGGCGGCGGCAGTCTTCTTCCCTGCTATCGAACTACCGGAGGTCTGCGCGAGCAGCCCATATGAGCACGCCAGCAACACCACCAATGCAATCGTCCACTTAAGTAGTCGGTGAGGCATGCCTGCACTCCTCTAGGTTACGCGCGGAAGGTTCTCGCAACCGCAAAGCCGCGAATGACTCAGCTCTCAGCTCTGTCCCGGCTGCGGCGGAGGTCCAAGCGGAATCTCTTTCCCGTCCGCGCCGAAGATTTGCCGGAGATTTAAAACTTTGTCGCCGTTCTTGGCGGCGTGTCCGGTAACTTTGATTTGTTCACCGGGGTGAAGCTTATGCCCATTCCATCCGTAGTGAACCAAATGATTGGGCGCGGTCATCTCCACATACCACTTGGTGATGCCGCCATTCGCGTCTTTCACGTCGAGATAGATCAGGGGATGCGGCTGAATAAACTGGAAATCTGTTATCGTTCCCGACAGCGTCGTCAGCGTGGAATTATCATAAGCGGCACTGCCATGATGAGCCAAAAGGGGCGTCGAAGAGGCAAAAAGAGCAAGCGTCGCAGCGAATAGAAGCAATGAAGATTTCGCCATCGCGAAAAACCTCCTGCAATATCGCGATTCTCGCACCGGCACTACAGGGTGTCAATGCGCCAGCGGCGAAGTCTTTTGGCGCACCGCGCCTCCGCGGGCGGCGGGTAAATTGCTGAATGGTTGCACTGGATGTGGGCCAGGCTCTCGGCGTCTGAGCGCAAACCGAAGTCGGTTCTGGCAGCGGTTTTGGTTCCTCCCCGCCGCGATGATCAATCCGCAATAAACGTGCTATACTCTGTGCCCTTGTCCGAGATCGGATGAATCGGACACGCCGCTGAGGCGCCAGTGCGGAGGTGGGTTTATCGCTGAACGAAGTTTTCGAGCCACAGAACGTACCCGGGTAAACGAACGCATCCGGGCTCGGGAAGTTCGTGTGATAGATGACGAGGGCGGGCAATTAGGTGTCATGCAGCCTTTCGAGGCCATGCGGATGGCTCGCGAGCGCGGCCTCGACCTGGTGGAGATTTCCCCAAATGCTGACCCGCCAGTCTGCAAAATCACCGATTACGGGAAATATCTCTACCAGGCGAACAAAAAAGCTCACGAGCAGCGCAAACATCAAAAAGGGACACAGCTCAAGGAAGTGAAGTTCCGGCCGGCTACCGCCGAGCATGACTATCAGGTTCGCAAAAACCAGATCATCAAGTTTCTCGGCGAAGGTCACAAGGTGAAGGCCATGATCTTCCATCGTGGCCGCGAAATGGCACATCAGGAAGTAGGCCGGGCAAAGATGGAACGGCTGCTAAAAGAGATCGCCGATCATGCGCTGGTGGAGATCGGGCCGCGCATGGAGGCCAACATCCTGATGGCCTTGCTCGCGCCCAAAAGAAGCGGCGGACCAACGGCGCGGTCGCCGGTAACAGCCGGCGTCACGCAGGCCTGAAGCGAAAGACAGACACAAAGGACATGCTGTGGCAAAAAGGCAAAAGAAACGTAAGCTGAAGACCCATCGCGGCGCGGCGAAAAGGTTCAAAATCACCGCAACGGGCAAGATTTTGCGAATGCATTCAGGCAAGCGCCATTTGCTCGGGACCAAGCTGCCGAAGCGAATGAGGCGGTTGCGAAAGCTGACGCAGGTTGATCCTTCGGACGCGGCGCGCGTTCGGCGGATGTTGCCGAACGGCTGATTCGTAAATCGGTATTGTGCCAGGCAGCGCGTTATCCGCCACGGCGGGCCTGCCGGCCAGCAGCTGCGATCATCAAGAAGTAGCTCGATCCGGCCGCATCGCTCAGGCGTTCTAAGCGCCGGAGCAAATCCTCAACACGCCGTGGAGATGCTCGACAGTCATTGCACGTCTCTGAGTTTCTGATTGCCCGGCGCAGGCGGCACGCGCAATTGGCGCACTCAGAGGCATGCGGAATCGAGCACTCTCCGCGCAGGAGAAATGAAGAAATGGCCAGAGTAAAACGTGGCACCAAGAGGCGAGCGCGTCGCAAGAAGTATTTGCGCCGGACGAAGGGCTTTTTCCTCACGAAAAGCAAGCTGTACCAGGCCTCGCAGGAAGCCGCTAATCGCGCCGACCGCTATGCTTATCGCGATCGGCGGGCGCGCAAACGACAGTTCCGGCGTCTTTGGATCCAGCGCATCGGCGCCGCTGCGCGGCTGAATGGGCTCTCCTACAGCGAGCTCATGCACGGACTAAAGGCGAGCGGCGTGGATATCGATCGCAAAATCCTGGCTGAGCTCGCCGTGCGAGATGCCGCCGGCTTCGCGCAAATCGCCGCACAAGCGAAGGCCGCAGCGGGCGCTTCTGCTTGAGTGTGGCAGATCGTCCGGAGAAGGGTTTCCGGGCGTTAAGCTCGCGACCTGAATTCGCATGGCCGAGGTAGGCGACATCACTCGACAAACGCTTGCTGAGCTCGGAGTGTCCACGGCCGCGGAGCTCACGGCCCGCTTCGCTGCGCTGCGCGCCGATTTTGAACGCGAGAGCGCATCTGCCAGAGACGAAGCCTCGTGTAAAGCCTTACGCGATGCCTGGCTCGGGCGCAAGGCGGGGATCGTCAACCGCATTACCGACCGGTGGCTCAAGCCAGCATCGCCGCAACTGCGTCCGCTGGTGGGGCAGCACCTGAATGATTTCCGCAAGCAGATCGAGCAGCGCCTCGCGGAGCTTCAGCAATCGATTAGCGCTGCAGCCGAAGCGGCAGATCTGACCCGCGAGCGTGTCGATCTTTCCCTGCCCGGAGTCATCCGGCCGATCGGCTCGCGCCACCTGATCAGGCAGACATTCGAGGAAATCGAGCGGATTTTTCTCTCGCTGGGCTTCAGCGTCGTCGCCGGCCCGGAGATCGAGACGCCTTACTACAATTTCGAAGCGCTGAACATTTCCGAACATCATCCGGCGCGCGACACCATGGATACTTTTTATCTTGATCTTCCTCCCGGGTCGCCGCCGCACCTGCTGCGCACGCACACCTCTCCCATGCAGGTGCATACGATGGAAAAGCAGGAGCCGCCGGTGCGCATCATCGTGCCGGGGAAGGTATACCGCCGCGACAATCCTGATATCACCCACTCCTACATGTTTCATCAGGTCGAAGGACTCGCGGTCGATACGGATATAACATTTTGCGATTTCAAGGGGACGGTGGAATATTTTGTACGCGAATTCCTCGGGTCGGGGATCAAAACTCGTCTGCGCCCGAGCTACTTTCCGTTCACAGAGCCCTCGGTCGAGGTGGATGCGAGCTGCTTTGTGTGCATGGGGCGCGGCTGCAGATTATGCAAGTTGTCCGGCTGGATCGAGCTCTTTGGCGCAGGCATGGTGGATCCCGCCGTTTACGGCTTCGTCAATTACGATCCTGCGCGGGTGTCGGGATACGCTTTCGGCTTGGGCGTGGACCGGCTATCGCAGCTCAAATACGGAATCGAGGATGTACAGCTTTTCTTCCAAAACGATGTGCGCTTCCTGCGGCAATTTCCCTGATGCGCGAAACTCCTGACGCACGATGAAGATTCTATACGACTGGCTCAAGGAGTTTGTACCAGTTCCATTTGCTCCGGGAGAGTTGCGCGAGAGATTGTCTTTAGCCGGTATCGCCGTCGAGGGACTCTCTGACACCGTCGCCGGGCCGATGCTTGATCTCGATCTGACCATCAATCGCCCCGACTGCCTGGGCCATTACGGCGTGGCGCGCGAGGTCGCGGCGCTGGCGCGCACGAAACTAACGCCTATCTCCGTAAGCTTGCGGGAGGCAGACGAGAGCGCCGCGCGGGCCACTCGTGTGGATATCGAATCGCCGGATCTTTGTGGCAGGTTCACAGCGCGCGTGTTGCGCGGAGTGAAAGTGCAGCCTTCGCCGGATTGGCTGCGCCAGCGGCTGGAGGCGCTCGGACAAGCCTCGATCAACAACATCGTGGATGCGACGAATTACGTGATGCTGGAGCTCGGCCATCCCATGCATGCCTACGACATGGATCGGCTCGCCGAAGGGCGCATCGTCGTGCGCCGGGCCCGCTCCGGCGAAAAGATCCGCACGCTCGATGGCGCCGAGCGTAGCTTGTCGACCGAGATGTGCGTCATTGCCGATGCCGCTCACGCTGTCGGCATCGGCGGAATCATGGGCGGCGCCGAGACAGAGATCGGCTTCTCGACGCGTAATGTGCTGCTGGAATCAGCCTGGTTCGATCCGATTTCGGTGCGCCGAAGCTCCAAAGCGCTTGGTTTGCGGACCGAGGCTTCCACGCGGTTCGAACGTGGCGCCGATCCCGAAATGGCCGAAGCGGCTTCGCGACGATGTGCCGCATTGATTCGCGAATTGGCCGCAGGCGAGCTCCTCGCCGACGTCGTGGACGTTTATCCGGCACGCCGTGCGCCGCATGGCCTGAAGCTTTCGCGCAAGGAATTGCTGCGGGTTATGGGGGCCGACGTACCGGATGCTGAAATCGAGGCGATTCTCACCGCCCTCGGCTTTGCCCCGCATCGTGCGGAGAAAGACTCAGAACCCGGCTCGTTGCGGGGAACATGGCATTGCGCTCAACCGTCATGGCGCGCCGACGTGACGCGCGAAGTCGACCTGATCGAAGAGATCGCGCGGCATTACGGCCTGGATAAATTTCCGCCGCGGCTGCATCCCTCAAAACAGCCCGCGGCGCGACTGCCGCATACTGACGCCGAAGATAGGCTGCGCGAACGCCTGATCGGCCTGGGTTACCGGGAGATCGTTTCGATTCCGCTGGTCGATGACGCCGAAGACCAGCTCTTTCGTACATCGGGCGTGACGCCAGTCCGTTTGGCGAATCCTCTTGCTCAAGACGCTTCTCTGCTGCGATCGACGGGCCTGGTGAGCATGGCGCACGCACTCGCCTGGAATCTCAACCGGGGCCAGAAAGATTTGAGGCTCTTCGAAATCGGCCGCGCCTATCGCCTGCAAAGCGGCAAACCTGAAGAGACGCGCGTCGTCACCCTCGGCGCGACGGGATTGGCACGTGAGCAAGGCGTTGCCGAATCCGCTCGCGAGTATGCCTTCGCCGACCTTAAGGGGGATCTCGACCAGATTGGCGAACTAGGTGGCGGTTTCGTGTGGCAGCCCGGCGGCTTGACTTGTTTCAAGTTCGGTCAAGAGGCGCAAGTGTCTTTATTAACCGGCGATGGTTTCGCTATTACGCCTCGCGCCTCGGGTGAAATTCGCATCGATCTAAGCGGCGGGCCGATCATCGGCGCTGCGGGCCAACTCGCATCGCAAGTTGCAGATCGATTCAAGCTACGGCAGAACGTATTTCTCGCGGAGTGGGCTCTCGATCCGTTCCTGATCGCATGCGTAACGGCACGCGCAGAGCGGAGGTATAAGCCGATTTCACGCTTCCCTGCCGTGGAGCGCGATTTCTCATTGATTCTCCGCGACGGCACGAGCTTCGCCTCGGTCCGCGACGCCATCTTGGCTCTTGGCATTGAAGAAATGATTTCCGTCGAGGCCATCGATCTCTTCCGCGGCCGAAACATTGCGCCTGGAAAATTCTCACTCCTTGTGCGCGTGACGTTTCAAAGCCAGCAAGGCACGCTTACCGAACCCGCCCTTAGCGATTTTTCCTCTCGCATCGTCTCCGCATTAGAAACTACTCTGAGCGCGACTTTACGCACCGCTTAGCGCGCCGCGACCGCTATATCGGCTTGCCCACGGGTAGCCGCTGCCGCACAATGGCGGCGCCCAAGTGCCTAACTCATTTGCCGGAGGCCTACAGGCATGAAAGTCGAAATTTATGATCAGGTTTACAACGTCGCCGGGGATCTCGACAGCGACTATGTCGAGCGATTGGCCCAGTACGTGGATCAACGCATGCGCCAGATCGCGCGCGGCAGCGGGGCGATAGACTCGGTTAAGGTGGCCGTTCTGGCGGCTTTGTCGATTGCCGACGAACTCCATTCTTTGCGGCAAAGCCGCGAAAAGGCCGAGGCGGCCCTGCGCGCAAAGGCCGAACGCTGCCTCGAACTAATCGACCGCGCGCTACAGCAATCGGCCTGAACGGGCCAAGACACACCCGCCCGGGAAATCGGTTTGACGCTCGCTATCGGCCCGCTAGAATGGACCAGGAGTAGGCCTGCAACGCGCGTGCTTGGCGCGAAGATCTTTTGAACCAATGCTGGATCTCTGTGGTGCCCGGGTCAGACGGCCTGTGCGCATGGCCCGCAGCCGGGTTTGTCCCGGTGGCGGGAAAGCCTAAAGGCCGGCGCAGGGCGCCCATCTTATAACAGAGGTTCAGGATCTAGCTCCACACGGCGAAGCGGACCGCTCCTTCCGCCTTAATTCATGCGCATTTTGTTTATCGGAGACATCGTAGGTGCCCCCGGCCGGCGTATCGTGCTCGAACGCCTGCAAGATATCGTTGCGAACGAACAGATCGACCTGGTGGTCGCGAACGGTGAGAATGCCGCCTCCGGGTTCGGCATCACGCCGCGGCTTTCGGAGGAACTCCTGTCGGCCGGAATCGAGGTTCTTTCTGGCGGAAACCATATCTGGGACCGCAAGGAGATCCTGGATTTCATTCCGCGCGAGCCGCGGCTGCTGCGCCCCGCCAATTTTCCATCGGCGAGCCCCGGGAGCGGCCTGTTTTGTGGGATGTCGCGCCTGGGCATCGCCTATGCCGTGTTGTGCTTGCAGGGCCGTATCTTCATGGTGGCAAACGATGATCCGTTCAGCGTCGCTGACCGGGAATTGGCGCGAGTCCCTTCTGAAACCAAGGTCATCATCGTGGATATCCATGCGGAAGCGACCAGCGAAAAGCGGGCCATGGGCTGGCATCTCGACGGACGCGTGTCCGCAGTGATTGGGACGCATACGCACGTCGCGACCGCAGACGACCAAATATTGCCCGGCGGGACGGCTTACATAACTGACGTCGGAATGACCGGACCGCACGATTCGATCATTGGGATGGAGAAAGCCGCGGTCATCAAGAGGTTCCTTGACGGGATGCCTATCCGCTATGAGGTCGCCACCGGAGATATCCAAATGAATGCTTTGTTCATCGAGGTGGATTCGGTCAGCGGGCGGGCAGTATCGGTGGCGCGGCGCCGCTATCGCCTCGAGCATTGATGATTTTGCGAGCAACCCCACCGATTGCCACCGCATTATATAGTTCACCAGACGATGAACGGCCGTGCGAAGCTCGTTCTGATTGCATCTGTACTGTTGGCTGCAGTGATTTCTGCTGTTGTGGCGTGCGGGCAGGAAGAACAGACGCTCGATGCCACCCGAGGGCGGTTTGCTGACGCAGGTGCCGGGATTCGAGCCATTCGCCGGGGTCGCGATGGCTTGTATTACATCTTGACGGCCCGCCGGCCCGATCAATCTCCAGAGGTGGGAGGCAGTTCAAAGTCCCGGAAAACTTTTTCCAGTCGTACAAATCCCGAAGCAGCCCTCAGCTCCACTGTGATGGTGTTCGACTCGCAAGGCAAACAAGTACGGGAGATCCCGGCGGCAGCGGGGCCGTTCAAACCGGTGTCCGCGAGCGCGCTGGACCTAGATTCATCAGGACGCGTGTACATCGCCGATCAGACCGGCAACAGCGTCCTGATCTACACCGCTGCCGGTGCGCCATTCGCGCGTTTTCCCGTCCCCGAACCCACACAAATCGCCGCTCTGGCCGGGGATCGGTTCGCCATCTGCAGCGCGAGCGGCGACCATCTAATTTCGGTTTACGATCTCCATGGCGCGCTGTTGCGGCAAATTGGGGACTTCGCTGACCTAAGCGATGACCCGGAACTTAAACATAGGCTTAACGAGGGATACCTGGCCTCTGACACGGCGAGCAATCTCTACTTTGCTTTCCGCTACCTACCTGAGCCAACGGTACGCAAATACGATTCGAATTCCGGCTCTTCGCTGGATGAACTCTCTATCACGACCCCTGATTTCGAGCCAATGGCTCAATCGGCGCGGCAGGAAATCGCCCGCTTGGCTTCCGGCAAGGCGGCATCGCCGCACGAGATTATCTCCGCAATGGGCGTCGATGCCGAGACTCAGGAGCTATGGCTGGCGCTGGGGAATTTGCTTATGCACTTCGACAGCGCCGATAACAACACCGATAGTGCCCGCGCCTATACGGTTACGGGTGCACGGATGGTTCCCGACTTCATCCTTGCTGAGAAAAATGACCTGCTTTTGGGCAACGCCGCGTTTGGGACTTATGAATTTTCACGGAAATTTCACACAAATCGCAGCATTCGATAATTCATTTTGAAAACCAATGAACATAGACGTAACGATTGCGTGCGGTGGTAAGCAACCAAGGCTGTGGAAATCCTGTGCATCTCCTGTGCAGCGTTCCTTGTATGCTTTGCGATTTTTTCCTTGCCGGGCGCCGCGGGTTTCGTGGACAATCGGACCTCGCCGGTGACGGACGCGAAGGTCCTGCAACACCCCCGGCCACCCTCGCGGCACTGGCAATCAGGGGACTAGGTCCGAGTCCTAGAACTTAAGACATTCTAGAAAACGGAGATCACCACGGCCAGTGGTGCTATTTCCACAGCATTTCCACAACTTGTGGAAATGTAACGCCCCTCTATTTGCGGCTGATAGACATGACCTCTTGGGAAAAGATTCTCCAGCACATGGAAAGGCGGGTTAACCCGCATAGCTTTGCCACGTGGTTTCAGCCGACGAAGCAAGAGGGTGCCGACAACGGCACTTTGGTGGTGCGGGTTCCCTCTCGGCCGTTCCGAAAGCGTTTGACCGAAACTTATGGCGAGTTGCTTCAGGCCGTATTAATGGAAGTAGGCATGGCCGACGTGCAGCTCAATTTTGTGTGCAATGAGCCCGATCCGCCGGTTGCCTCCGCGGCACAGCTGATCAAGCAAACCAAGCTCGATTTCGACAATGCGGAACACCAGCTGAACCTGCGCTATACGTTCGATACATTCGTTGTGGGCGGTTCGAATCAATTTGCACATGCGGCCGCGCGAGCGGTGGCCGAAGCCCCCTCCAAGGCGTATAACCCGCTATACCTTTACGGCGGCGTAGGGATGGGCAAGACCCATCTCATGCAGGCGATCGGGCACCTGGTGAAGCAGCGCAACCCCACCCTGAGGCTCACCTATATCAGCGCCGAGAAATTTACGAACGAAGTAATCAATTCGTTGCGCTTCGACCGAATGATCAGTTTTCGAGACCGCTTCCGCTCGGTGGATGTTCTGCTGGTTGACGATATCGAATTCATCGCTGGCAAGGAGCGGACACAGGAAGAGTTCTTCCATACCTTCAACGCTCTGCACGATCTGCAAAAGCAGATCGTGCTCTCTTCGGATTGTCCGCCGAAGGAGATCGCCGCGATTGAAGAACGCCTGCGTTCGCGTTTCGAATGGGGACTCATTGCTGATATTCAACCGCCTGACCTGGAGACCAAGATCGCCATTCTTCACAAGAAGGCGGACTCCGAACATTTTCAACTGGCGGACGACGTCGCTGAATTCATCGCACGTTCTATCAAGTCAAACGTCCGAGAACTGGAAGGCGCGCTGACCAGGCTGGTCGCTTACGCTTCGCTAACAGGGGCCCCGATAAACTTGGCGACCGCACAGCAAGCCCTGCGCAACATCATCGCTACGCAAGAGAAGAAGGTCACGATTGAGTTGATCCAGAAGCGCGTCGGCGAGCAGTTTGGGCTCAGGGACCAGGACCTGAAGATGCGCTCGAATGCGAAAGCGATCGCATTTCCACGTCAGATTGCGATGTATCTGGTGAAGCAGCTCACTTCCGCTTCGCTGCCGGAGATTGGGAAACAATTCGGCGGCAAACACCACACGACAGTGCTACATTCGATCAACAAGATCGAGACACTCCGACGCAACGATAAAGATTTGAACCGCACGATCAGCCGCCTTCTCGACACGCTCGGCTAAACCAATCAGCAACGATTTCAAGAGCACGGCACAGAACTGTGCCGTACTGAAAGTTTCGGCCCTGCTCGCGCCGCTGCGCCCAGCGCTCTTCGGCGCCCTGCATCGAATGCAAGTGCTGCTCGAGCGCCGCCTCAATCGTGGGTTTTTGTTCCGCCAGCGGAGTGTTCTGCTCTCCGGCGGCAAACATCTCGTTTTGCGGACTCGCGTCCGTGCCCCGGAAGAGCGGACTCAGCCGTTCCATTTCGCCGGCGGCCGGCTCGATCGATTCCGGCGGCCGATTCATTCGCTCGGTGAGTTGCTCGCCCTGCACGCGTGCCGCGCCCTCTCGTTGCGCGCGGATGTGCGCATCGAATCCGGGTAGAACGCCTAACTTTTCAGCGGGGCTTATTCCCGTGCGGCTCGCACTTAGTTCGGTCGGCGAAGTTGCGGGGCCAGCGTTTTCACTTGCTTCTCCGTGTAGCCCTTCATCAGTTGCACCAGGCGGCGCAGCGCCGGCCTGTCTTGCTTCGTCGATTGCGGCGTCGAAGGCGTCGGAGAATTGAGTGGCTTGAGTGGCATCGGCGATTTTCTCCCGAATGTACTCTCGCAGCGCGTCCGGCGCAAGAGTGACTTTACCCTCTGATAACTCCGTCAGGTTGCGCGCCAGTTCAGAATCGATCTCCGCGACGCGCTCGATGGTCTCCCGAATATCCGGCCATTCCTGCGCGACGATTTCGGACGAGGCCCGCCGCTCCCGCACGATACCATCCGCGATGCGGCTGACAATGCGTTCGTAATCCGCGCCTTTTCCTTTTTCTAACGCCGCTTCCAGCTTCGACGGCGCCGCCTTGAGCAGCTTTTGCTCCGGTGCTCCCTTCTGCTCTCCAGGCCGTCGTGGAAAACCTTGTGCAAACGATGTGCGCGCCATACCGACAGTGTGGAAACCTGACCGACCAGAATGCGCCATCCAGCCCTTTTCCAACGACCCGACGGAATATCCGCACTTTCATCCACAGGGCATCACCATTAAATCGGGCGGCTTGCCTCGATATCCACGGTTCCGCGCGCGCGGTTACTACTACGATCTTTATCCCTTATTTAAAACAGGGTAGAGTAGCCGGTTTGAATTCGCAGATTTCCGCGGAGGAAATCGTAGATGGAATTTACGGTCAAGAAATACGATCTGCAGAGAGAGCTCAGTCTCACGCAAGGTGTAGTCGAACGAAAGACCACGATTCCAATCCTGTCTCATCTTCTCTGCGAAGCCCAAGGCAATCGCCTCACGATCACGGCGACCGATCTCGAGCTGAGCATTCGCACTTCCTGCGACGCGAAGGTCAAGAAAGAGGGCGCTGGGACGATACCGGCGAAAAAACTACTAGAGTTGGTGCGACTGCTGCCGGAGGGCGAAATTCGTTTCCGGCTGCTCGAGAATCATTGGGTTCAAATTACTTCCGATCGACGGAATTACAAGATGGTTGGCATGGCCAAAGATAATTTTCCCGCGATTCCGATATTTCCGCATCCGATCGTAACCATACCCGCGAAGATTCTGTCATCTCTCATCTCCAGAACGGCATTTGCGATTTCCATGGAAGAATCGCGCTATACCCTCAACGGTGCTCAATTGACGTTGAAACCGGAGACTATTGCCATGGTCGCCACCGATGGTCACCGGCTGGCCCTGGCCGAAACGGACCATTCTTTTGCGGGACTCTCAAACGAAACACGTCCACTGATTCCTAAGAAAGCCATGACTGAAATTCAGCGCCTGGCAACTGAGGCGAGCGACAACGGCGAGATCGAGTTTGCAAGAGATGACAGCCACCTCTTTTTCCAACTCGATTCCCGCTTGCTGATTTCGAGAATCCTCACCGGACAATTTCCTAACTATGAGGCGGTTTTGCCGCGCGACAACAACAAGAAAATAGTTTTGGAGCGAAATGAGTTTAACGATGCCGTGCGGCGCGTTTCGCAGTTGGCGGACCAGCGATCTCATGCATTGAAATTCTCAGTCAGCCAAGAAGGCGTGGAATTGTCGGCCTCCAGTCCGGAGTACGGAGAGGCTACCGAGAATATCGATAAAGAATATTCCGGCGAGCCCATTACAATCGGCTTTAATGGCCAGTACCTGCTTGATTTCCTCGCTGCAGCTCCAGAAGGGCCGATCAGTGTCGAGTTGAAGGACGAGCAGTCTGCCGGGCAATTGCGTCCACTAGCCGACGATGAATATCGTTATCGGTATATCATCATGCCCATGCGTATTTAGCTGGACGGCTCAAAATTCCAGCCATTTGGCAGCATTCGAGCCCCCATTTTGCTTTCTTTCTTCGAGATCATTCTATGCCTGCGAGGCGATCTTGTAAGTGTCTGTAACACAAGTAGTTAAAGAAAATCAAATAGTCCCTAAGCCCTTGAGAAAAACGTGCAAATCGCGTAAAATGACGGGTGTAATTCACACGAATTTTGGGTCCTCCGGAACGGCATCTTTGAGTTGAGCCACGCCCGCTGTTTCGTTTGTGGCAGAACGAAGAGGCGTAGCTGGACAGGACAGAGTCTTCGCCGCGTCCGCTTTCGCATGGCGAAAATCCGGACGGGATGGAGCAGGAAAACTTCTGTTCGGGAATCGAAACCAGCAGAGTACGTCAAGGCGGAAACGGCCGTTCCGCGGCAGCCTTCCCCTCCACGGTCAGATCAGGAGACGCACACAACATGGGTGAGAAAGAAGCGGTGACCGGCAAAGCTGCGGGTCATCGGTACGACGCTACGTCCATCAAGGTGTTGGGCGGACTTGAAGCGGTCCGCAAGCGCCCGGCCATGTACATCGGGTCGACCACAGAACAGGGTTTGCACCACCTGGTGTGGGAAGTGGTGGACAACTCGGTGGACGAAGCGATGGCCGGCTACTGCGATGAAATCAACGTCGTCGTTCATGCCGACAACAGCGTCACAGTGATCGACAACGGCCGCGGCATTCCGGTGGATATGCACGCCACCGAGAAAAAGCCCGCAGCCGAAGTGGTCATGACGGTTCTGCACGCCGGCGGCAAATTTGACAGCGATACATACAAAGTTTCCGGCGGGCTTCACGGCGTAGGCGTTTCGGTTGTGAATGCGTTATCGGATTGGCTGGATCTGGAGATCTGGCGAGACGGCGAGGTGTGGGAACAATCGTACGAGTGCGGTGTTCCCAAGTCGAAGCTGGCCGTCACGGGCAAAACGCGCAAGACGGGCACAAAGATTACTTTTCATGCCGATCCCAGCATCTTTGAAAAAACCGAATATAGCTACGACATTCTCGCGCAGCGGTTGCGCGAGTTGGCCTTCCTGAACAAGGGCTTGAAGATCACGCTGCAGGATGAGCGCAGCGATAAATCCACGGAATTCAGGTTCACCGGCGGCATCGTGGAATTTGTGAAGCACCTGAATCGGGGCAAGGAGACGCTCCACGATTCCCCGATTTACATCGAGGGCAAGCGCGACAATGTCGAGGTCGAAATCGCCCTGCAATATAACGACAGTTATGCCGAAAACGTTTTTGCTTTTGCCAACACGATCAATACGGTGGACGGAGGCACGCACCTCTCCGGCTTTCGCTCGGCCCTTACGCGGTCGATCAATAATTTCGCCAGCTCCGCAGGCATGCTCAAGGAGCAGAAAGACAGCGTTTCGATCACCGGCGACGACGTTCGCGAGGGGTTGATCGCCGTCGTTTCCGTAAAACTGCCGCAGCCGCAGTTCGAAGGTCAGACCAAAGGCAAGCTCAATAGCGACATCAAGGGCCAGGTGGAGCAGTTGGTAAACGAGCGCCTCGGCGACTATTTTGACAAACACTCTACGGTGGCGCGGCGCATCATCGGCAAGTGCATCGACGCCGCGCGCGCTCGCGAGGCAGCCCGCAAGGCGCGTGAGCTCACGCGGCGAAAGTCCGCAATGGATTCCGGGGGGTTGCCGGGCAAACTGGCTGATTGCCAGGAACGCGACCCCGCCAATTGCGAGATCTTCATCGTCGAGGGTGAATCGGCAGGCGGCTCGGCCAAGCAGGGCCGCGACCGGCGGTATCAGGCGATCCTGCCGTTAAAGGGCAAGATTTTGAACGTTGAGAAAGCCCGCTATGACAAGATGCTGGGTCACGAAGAAATTCGCGCAATAATTACCGCACTTGGGACTGGCATCGGCAAGGACGACTTCGATGCCGGTCGCTTGCGCTATCACAAAGTGATTCTGATGACCGACGCGGACGTCGATGGCAGCCACATTCGTACCCTGCTGCTCACGTTTTTCTTCCGTCACATGAAGGAACTGGTCGAGCGTGGGCACGTGTATATCGCGCAGCCGCCGCTCTATCGCGTCAAACGCGGCAAGATGGACCGGTACATCCGCGACGAACGCGAGTTCTCGCACGAGCTCATGCGGCGAGCCACCGAAGATCACATCGTTAAGGCCAAAGAGGGCGTGGCGCTCGAGGGCGCGGCGCTTACGACATTTCTGCTCAATGTGCAGGAATACGATCAGATTGCGGCCAGGCTGCTGAGGCGCCTTCGGGAGCGCGCACTGGTGGATCTGGTGGCCTCGAGCGATCTGGAGAAGAAAGGAGATTTTGAAGATAAGAAAGCACTCGAGAAGCTCCTGAAGGCCATCGAGAAGGCGAAAGTGAAAATGGAGCCCAAGCTTTCCTACGACGAGGAGCACAGCCTGTACGAGGTGGTGCTCGGCAACGGTTCGGGTCATTCAGCACGAATCAACTGGGCGCTTGTCTCCATGCCCGACGTAAAGCGGCTGCGCACGCTTGGCCGGGCGATCGCAGCTTCAGATAAGCCGCCGTTTACCGTGGCCCGAAACGGCGATAAGGTCACTAAAGAAAGTGCCGCCGCCGTCCTCTCGTTTGTTCTCGAGGATGCGAAGAAGGATTTCACCATCACACGGTTCAAGGGCTTGGGCGAAATGAATCCCGAACAACTCTGGGCGACCACGATGAATGCGGAAACGCGAACGCTTCTCAAAGTGAAGTTGGAGGATGTCGTCGAGGCCGAGAAGATGTTCACCACGCTCATGGGCGAGAACGTGGAAGAGCGCCGCAAATTCATTGAAGATAACGCTCTCGACGTCCAGAACCTCGACATCTGATCTTTCATGACGCATCAATTGACGTGGCAAACGACAGCCGGGGCGCGCGGCTTTGTGTGTTCACGATTTCGCGCCGCGAAACGGCCGTTGCAGGATGGCGAGCGCGGACTGGCGATTTCGATCGAAACAGAAGAAGAGCTCGAATCGCTTTTGGCCGAGCTCGAGATGCACTTTGCCGCCCAGCGATTTGCAAATGAGGCCGCGGCGCTGGAAGCGGTAAGGAAATACGCGCTCGAACGAGCCGGCGGGAAACGCGAGTAAGGGGCCAAGAAAGGAAGCCAATGGCGGAGGAAAAAAATCCGGCGGTTTTAATCCCGGTAGATATCGAAGCCGAGATGAGGAAGTCGTATCTCGACTACGCGATGAGCGTAATCATCGGGCGCGCATTGCCCGACGTGCGCGACGGCCTCAAACCGGTGCACCGGCGCATTCTGTATGGCATGAACGAGATGAACCTGACCTCGACGCGCGCCTACCGCAAATGCGCCAAGATTGTTGGTGAGGTCCTCGGCAAATACCACCCACACGGCGATGCGCCTGTCTACGATGCGCTGGTGCGCATGGCGCAGCCTTTCAGCATGCGCTATCCGCTGGTGGATGGCCAGGGGAATTTCGGTTCGGTCGACGGCGATCCCCCCGCGGCGATGCGTTACACCGAGGCGCGCCTCGCGCGAATCAGCGAAGAGCTTCTGGCTGACATCGATCGCGAAACCGTCGATTTCATCCCAAACTTCGACGAGACCGAAAAGGAGCCTGTCGTTCTGCCAACGCGTGTACCCAATCTGCTCGTCAATGGCGCAAGCGGTATCGCGGTTGGTATGGCCACGAATATTCCGCCCCACAACCTGAAAGAAATTATTGACGCGACGGTGTTGCTCGTTGAAAAACCGGACTCCACGCTGAAGGAAGTGATGAAGCTTGTTCCCGGCCCCGACTTTCCTACAGGCGGTTATATCGCGGGCCGTGAGGGGATCGATCAGGCTTACCAGAAAGGTCGCGGCAGCTTCGTCATGCGCGCCAAGGCTTCCATCGAGCAGGTTGGCAAAGACCGCGAAAACATCGTCATCACGGAAATTCCTTATCAGGTAAACAAGGCGCGCCTGGTGGAGCGCATCGCCGACCTCGTGCAGAACAAAAAAATCGAGGGCATCGCCGACGTGCGCGATGAGTCGGACCGAGAAGGCATGCGCATCGTAGTCGAGATCAAGCGCGGCGAAGAGGCGCAGCTCGTCCTCAATCACCTCTACAAGCTCACACAGATGCAGGAATCGTTCGGCATGATCCTGCTGGCCATCACCGGCGGACAGCCGCGCGAGATGGGCTTGCTCGAGCTCCTGCGGCTCTTCCTTGAACACCGCCGCGAAGTGGTCATTCGCCGCACACGTTACGACCTGCGCAAAGCGGAAGAGCGCGAGCACATCCTGCTCGGCTATCGCATTGCCGTCGACCACCTCGACAACGTCATCAGGATTGTCCGCGGTTCTTCCAGCCGCGCAAACGCGCGCGAAAATCTGTTCGCCTATTTCTCGAATAAAACCGTCGAAGTCCTCACCGGCCGTGGAGAGCGCACCGAGAACCTCAAGGGCGTAAAACTCGATGCAAAAAGATACGAGATTACCGGCGAGCTAACCGGCCTCAGCTACATCCAGATCGACGCCATCCTGGAACTGCAACTGCATCGTTTAACGCGGCTCTCGATCGACGAAATCCTCAAGGAACTCGCCGAGATTCGGGCCAAGATTGCCGATCTGAAAGAGATTCTCGCCAGCGAAAAGAAACTGAAGCAGGTCATCGTCTCCGAATTACGGGAGATCCAGAAGCAGTTCGGCGACGGGCGACGCACGCAGATCGTGGATGCGGTCGAGGAGATCAAGGTCGAAGATCTGATCGCCGATACCGACATGGCCATCACCATCAGCCATGCGGGTTACATCAAACGCACGTCGGTGGACGTCTATCGCCATCAATCTCGGGGTGGCAAAGGACGCATCGGTGCACGCACGCGCGAAGACGACTTCGTCGAGCATCTCTTCGTGGCCTCGGCGCACAGCTACATTCTGTTGTTTAGTTCGAAGGGCCGCGTCTATTGGCTCAAAGTCTACGAGATTCCCGAAGCCGCGGCGGCGACACGCGGCAGAGCCATCAGCAGCCTGGTCAAATTTCAGGAGGACGAACGCCTCACAGCGCTCGTGCCGGCGCGCAATCTGGAAGAAACCGGCCGCTACGTCTTTTTCGCCACGCGCAACGGCACCGTAAAAAAGACCGAACTGGCCGAGTTCAGTAATCCGCGGCCCTCGGGAATCATCGCCATCAATCTCGACGCCAAAGACGAACTGATCGGGGTCAAGCTCACCGACGGCAAGCAGATGATTTTTCTGGCGAGCCACGAGGGCCAGGCCATACTTTTCCGCGAAACGGAAGTTCGCGCTATGGGGCGGCAGGCCGGCGGCGTGAACGGCATGGATCTGGGCAAGGACGATTACGTGGTCAGCATGGATGCGGTTCAGCCGGACTTTGAGATCCTTCGCAAGGAATCGAAGAAGGATACAGATAATCTCGACGAACTGGAAAACGACGTCATCAAGGATTCGCTCACCTCGCTGATGCTGACGGTTTCCGAAAAGGGCTACGGCAAGCGCACACCTCTGGCCGAATACCGCATCACCTCACGCGGCGGCAAAGGCGTGATCAATCTCAAGACGACCGATCGCAACGGCTCGGTGATCGCGACGCTGCAGGTCAGTGAGGATTCCGACGTGATGATCATCACCGGATTCGGCAAGATTATCCGCGTGCACGCGAACGAAATCCGCGAGGCGGGACGCTCGACGCAGGGGGTGCGGCTGCTGCGTTTGGAAGATGAAGACAAAATCGCCGCCGCAGCGGTTATCGAAGATGAGAGCAGCGAGGTGCCCGGAAACGGGGCCTCTCCTGCGCCGCTCGCCGCACCCAAAGATGGCGAAAAAGCTTGAGCGCTTTATTGCGCAGGTGAACTGAGGTAATAGCCGGGCCGCGAGCGCACGGTCAGATTGCGGGCGTTCGCGCCGACCACCTGGACCCGAATTTCGTGGTATCCCAGCGTATTTGTGCCGGCTGGCCGGTAGCTAAGCGTATATTGCGCGTGCAGTTCGCCGCCGATCTCATCGATCGCCTTTTCAATCGAAGAGTCTTTTACCGTGGACTGATAGAGCCCGCCCGTGGCCGCCGTCGCTACCTCAAGAGGCCGTTGCTTCACCGTTGCCTCGGCATGCTGCACGATCCAAGCGGCTAAGGCCATCAGGTCCACGTTTCCATTCCGCTGATCCTCGACGGTTGGCGTTTGGGGCGTTCCGGGGATGGGAGTTTGTCCGAAAACTCCCGGAGGCGTCGCCGACGGCGGCGCGCCGCTTTTTTGCGGGCCGCGCAATTCTGCCGCGGTGGTCGAAAGGCCGACAGAATAGATCGTGATGTTGGCCAATTGCGCATCCCTGAGGACTTGCCCCAGCTTCTCCTCGCTCCCGGAATCGACTGCTTCCGCCACCGTTACAATGACCCGCCTTCTTGAATCGGGCCGCTTCTGGAGCATGCCCACGGCACTGGCCAGCGCGTCATACAGACGGGCTCCGGAGGTGCCGGGCTGCAAATTGGAGACGCACTTATCGATGACGTCGTGGTCGCTGGTGAAATCCTGCAAATGATTGACTTGATCGTCGTAGCCGATGACTGCGCCATCGCCGTTCTCTCCGATAACTGTCTCAGTAAATAAAACGCCTGTGCGGCGCAGCGCAGGGAAGAGGGGTTGGATGCGCGAACTGGTTTCCATGACAATGACGACTGAGAGCGGCCCGCCCCCCATGTCGAAACCTTCGAGCCGCTGCTGCACGCCATTGTCGAAGATACGGAAATTATTCTCGAGGAGATCGAGCACCAGCTCGCCTTTGCTATCGCGCACGATTACGGGAGTATTGACCACATTTACGCGCACTCGTATGGACTGATCGAGCGGCTTCTGGGGTGTTCCTCGCGGTGGCTGTTGAACCGCCTGGCCTGCTCGTGGCGCAATGGGTCCGGAAGTCTGCGCCACTACCACGGGGCTAACCGCGAGCGCGAGTCCGGCCCAAAGCGAAAATAATGGCCGAATGTTACGATGTCCTGTGATCGCGGTCATCTTTTTGCCTCCGGCTCACTGGGCCTTCTTCCCGCCTTCAGTTTACTAGATTGGACGCCGCGGGCGGCGCACATGTTGGATTGACTTTGGCGCCTTACGTAGAATGATGCCTCGTCTCTCAGGGGAGGGTTCATGGCTCGTAGTCATCGAACGCCGCCGCAGCCGGCCTATCGCGACGCTCTATTTATGGAAAGCGTTGCGGCCCGGCCCGTGCGGATTTTGACTGAATACATCGATCCGCTGGTGCGTTTGCGGCGAGAAGAAGTGGGCGACACAATCGTGATGTTCGGATCGGCCCGGATTATCGCCCGTGACAGGGCTCTGAGCCACTTGCGGCGGCTCAAGTCGCTTGCAGGCAAGACAACCCCCCGCAGGCGCATTGCCTTGCGAGATGCCCGCGCGGCATTACAGATGTCCCGCTATTACGAAGAAGCCAGGGAGCTTGCACACCGCATCACGGAGTGGGCTTTAACGCTTGGCGAGCATCCGCGGCGCTTCGTGATCTGTTCGGGAGGCGGTCCGGGAATCATGGAAGCGGCCAACCGCGGCGCCGCCGAGGCCGGGGGCAAAACCCTTGGCCTGAGTATTGAGCTGCCACACGAGCAATGGCCGAATCCATACATCAGTCCGGGATTGACGTTTCAGTTTCATTATTTTTTCATGCGCAAACTGTGGTTTGCGCAGTTGGCCAAGGCTCTGATCGTTTTTCCGGGTGGCTTCGGGACGATGGACGAATTATGGGAAATGCTCACGCTGATGCAGACAGGCAAACTGCAGCGCCGGAATTTAATTCTGATTTATGGCCGCCGCTATTGGGATCGCGTGATCGATTGGCGGGAAATGCTCAACTGGGGAACGATCAATCGGCGCGAATATAACCTGCTGCAGTTTGCCGATAGCGTGGACGAGGCGTTCGCTCGGATCCGCAGCGGACTCGAAGAGTTCCACATGACCCCCGATACGCTTGTGTACGAATGAATCGCGAAACCTGAAG
>Ga0070740_10002170_pt1 | contig 23978 bp, 16 predicted proteins | sample Coa_R2_FD_67286 | JGI IMG/M metagenome (GOLD analysis project Ga0070740, IMG submission 67286) | Surface soil microbial communities from Centralia Pennsylvania, which are recovering from an underground coalmine fire - Coalmine... | ecosystem: Environmental > Terrestrial > Soil > Unclassified ...
GGCCTTGAAGCGCAGCTCGCCCGAACGCGTGAAGCGACCGTGCGGGTTGTCGCCGTCGGGCGTGCCGGAGAAGGCGAGCGCGATCTTGTCTCGCACGTCCGCGCCCCTGTAGTCGTCGTAGTTCTGCTCGGCGTCGGTGATGCCGAAGCCGACAAAGACGACCGGCGCGCTCTCGACGCGCGCGGTCGCGCTGAATCCGAGCGGCATCCAGTCATCGCCCGCGCGGAAGTCAATCGCCATCGGAACGCCCTGCGACGGCTCGACGACGCGGCGCGTGACCGTCAACGCGTTGCCCTCGCCGAGTTCGACGCCCGCGACGTAGGGGAACATCTGAAAATAGTCTGGAAACTCGAAGACCCTTCCCGTCTGTTTCGAATAAGAAGTGAAATGATTCTCGGCTCCGGGCGCGAGGCCGAGGCGCTTGAACTCTTCGGCGACGTAGCGCGCGGCCTCTTCAGCGCCGGGTGTCCCCGTCCGGCGGCCTTCGAGCTTGTCGGAGGCGAGGTGGTTGATGTGCGCGCGCAGCCGCTCGACATCGGGCACGCTGCGGTCGCTCGTCTTCTGCTGCGCGAGCGCGGCGGCGGAAGCGAGGGCGACGGCGAGAAGGAGGCGGAGGGTCTTTTTGTACAACACGGCTCGGTTGCTCACTTTGGTAAGACGCGAATCTCAAACTTGAAATTTCAGATTCGAGATTCTGAATTTCACATCACTCGACCCAGTCGGCGATGAAGACGTTGGTGTCGCCCTTAACGCGGTCGTGGCGGTTCGAGGCGAAGACGAGTTTGCGCCCGTCGGGCGAGAACATCGGGAAGCCGTCGAAGGTCGGGTTGAAGGTTATCTGCTCCAGCCCCGTGCCGTCGGTGTTGACGGCGAAGAGGTTGAAGTCGCGGCTGTGGATGTCGGGGTAGTTCGAGGAGAAGATGACGCGCTTGCCGTCGGGGAAGAAGTAGGGCGCGAAGCTGGCGACGCCGAGGTGCGTGACCTGCCGCTTGTTCGACCCGTCCGCGTTCATCACCCAGATTTCGAGCGCGTTCGGCTCGATCAGATTTTGCGCGAGCAGTTGCTTGTAGCGCGCGACCTCTCCGGGCGTCTTCGGGTGGTTGGCGCGATAGACGATCTGCTGCCCGTCGCGCGAGAAGAACGGGCCGCCGTCGTAGCCGAGTTCGTTCGTCAGGCGCTTCACGTTCCGCCCGTCCGAGTCCATCGTGTAGATGTCGAGGTCGCCGTCGCGCATCGAGGTGAAGACGATCTTCCTGCCGTCCGTCGAGAAGGTTGATTCGGCGTCGTAGCCCGGCGTCGTCGTCAACTGCTTCAAATCAGACCCGTCCGGGTTCGCCGTGAAGATGTCGTAGCCGGGATAGATGGCCCAGACGTAGCCGTGCGAGTAGTCGGGCGGCGGCGGGCAGTCGGGCGAGGCGAGGTGCGTTGACGAGAACAGAATCCGCTTGCCGCCGGGGAAGAAGTACGAGCAGGTCGTGCGCCCCTTGCCCGTCGAGACCATTCGGACGTTCGAGCCGTCGGCGTTCATCTCGTAAATCTGGTCGCACGGCCTTCCGTCGCGCTTCGACTGGAAGATTAGCTGCCGACCGTCACCCGAAAAATAAGCCTCGGCGTTCTCGCCGCCGTCGGTCAACTGGCGGACGTTGCGGAGGTGTTTCTCCTGCGGGAGTTCGACGGGAGAACGTTCGTCGGTCGCCTGAGACTGTCCGGCCTGCCGGGACTTGCTCGTCTGCGCGAAGGCGAATGATGCGACGATGAGAATCGCCGGGACAAAGGGGAGCAGAATTTTTATCTTCATCGGAGTACGGCGAGCCGAGGGATTAGCGCGCTCAAAGTTTTTATCGAAGGGCGCGGGGCTACTTTAATCCTCTGCGTCTTCATATGCCAAGTGAGAGTGAAGAGACGGGGCCGACGGAGTCGGCGGCAGAATGTAGCCCACGGCGTCCGCCCGCGGGTATCGAGCAAAGTAAAAACATCGAAGCCCCGGAGTGGCGACAGGATGTCGGGGTTAAGATCGAGGCTGCCCGAAATTCTGTCGCCACTCCGGGGCTTATCAACTTCTATTATGTCTCTGTTCCCACGGACGGACGCCGTGGGCTACATTCTGCCGCCCCTGACAGGGCTTTCCTTATCTTCCGTGTCAGCTTGTTCAGCCGTTCGCGCGCTCGAACTCGCGCATGAATTGGACGAGCGCGTCCACGCCCTCGACGGGAAACGCGTTGTAGATCGAGGCGCGGATGCCCCCGACCGAGCGGTGGCCTTTGAGTCCGTCTAACCCTTGCGCGGTCGCTTCCGTGGTGAACTTCTTTTCGAGTTCTTCACTGGGCAAGCGGAAGGTGACGTTCATGATCGAGCGCGCGTCGGGCGCGGCGTGGCCGCGGTAGAAGTCGGTCGCGTCAATCGCCTCGTAAATCTTGCGCGCCTTCTCCTCGTTGCGGCGGTGAATCGCTTCGAGTCCTCCCTGTTCCTTCATCCACTCGCAGACGAGGTTGAGGATGTAGATGCCCCACGTGTTCGGCGTGTTGTAGAGCGAATCTGCTTTGGCGTGCGTGCGGTAGTCGAGCATCGTGTCCAGCCCGTCGGGGATTTTTTGCAGCAGGCCGTCGCGGAGGATGACGAGCGTCACGCCCGAAGGGCCGAGGTTCTTCTGCGCGCCCGCGTAGATGAGCGCGTACTTCGACACGTCAACGGGGCGCGAGCAGATGTCTGATGACGCGTCGCAGACGAGCGGCACGTCGCCGACCTGCGGCTCCTGCTTCCACTCGACGCCCTCGATGGTCTCGTTCGAGGTGACGTGGACGTAAGCCGAGTGCGGGTCGAGCTTCAGCTCGTCCTGCGCTGGCGTGCGGTTGTAACCGCTGTCGGCCATGTCCGCGGCGACGTTCGCCGCGCCGTGCTTCTTCGCCTCCTTGACGGCCTTCTTGCCCCAACTGCCGGTGAGAATGTAGTCGGCGCTCCCGCCGTTCAGGAAGTTCATCGGCACCATCGAGAACTGAAGGCTCGCGCCGCCCTGTAGGAAAAGTATCTCGTAGCCTTCGGGCACGCCGAGCAACTCCCGCAAGCCCGCCTTCGCGCTCTGATGAATCGCGTCGAAGGTCTTCGAGCGGTGGCTGATCTCCATCACGCTCATCCCGACGCCGGGCAGACTCAACATCTCCTCGCGCGCCTTCTCCAGAACCGGCACGGGCAGCACCGCCGGCCCCGCGCTGAAGTTAAAGATTCTCTCGGTCATTTTTGATTCCTCTCATCAACCGGTCATGGATTCCAATTCATTGTGCGAATGTGGTTGAAGTTGATTACGTCAACGCCGATGTTCTCGCAGTAGTGCGCCAACCTCAAGTCGTCGGTTATGACAAGATACTTATCCTTTACCAGTTCGATGATCCCTGAATCAGTCAAGCCAAATTTCGTGAAGTGACTTGAGTGCGAGGCTAAGCGACTTTCGATGAAATGTTCTTCTAAAGTGTCAACACGATTGGCAAATTCCGAGTAATAGGATGACCTTGAAGACTCCGGCAACTGGTTCGACAGGCCGTTAACTTCAGTCAAAACGTTAGGCGTCGTCACCACGTTACTGAAGAAGGCGATGATCGCCGTCAGGAGGTCGAAGTCGTCTTCGGTGTACGCAATCGTCCGCTTAAATTTTGTGATAAGCCTCCTGTCATAGCTGCCGACGAAATAAACCAGAAGCAAGTTGGCGTCAACGAATGCTCCTTTGGCTCGGTAACTGTTGAGCAAATCAGTGAAGTAGTCAGCCATCAATCGAGCTTTCTGATTCTCATTGAGCGCGCCTTTCCAGTCTGTGAATCTATCTTGAAGACCTTATACTCTTTTTTCGGCGGCAAATTCAGAACAGGAATCTGGCCTGGCAACGGATAGCTTAGAGTAATGAACCAATACTTCTCGTCGTCGGACAATTCAACCTCCTCAAGTTGAATACCGTCTCGCGCCATCTGTGGATACAGGTCAACCAACTGATCGGTGGCAGATTGCGTGGCTTGTTTTACGTCGAGCATCTTCGGAACTCCATTTCAATCAAAGTCGAATACGATTATACCTCTCTAGGCGCTGAGTTGAAGTAGGCTGAGTTCGATGATGTCTGCGTTCGACGCCTTCAAACGTTCGAGCACGTCCGCGGGCGGCGCGGCTTCGAGGTTGATGCGGGCGACCGCGGATTCCGCGCCCTCGAAGATGATGTTCTCCATCTCCTGCACGTTGATGGAGGCGGAGCGGATCGCGTCGAGCACCGCGGCGAGGACGCCGGGGCGGTCGCGGTGGCGGATGACGAGCGTGTGCGTGGCGGGCGTGCGGCGCGCGAGGTTGACGACGTTGGGGACGCGGCCCGTCTCTTTGAAGGTGCGGATGATGCGGACGGTCTCGGCGGCGATGGCCTCCTGCGCCTGGTCGGTCGAAGCCCCGATGTGGTGCGTGCCGTAGAGGTTCGGCTCGCGCGCGATGTCGTCCGTGAACTCGCCCGCGGACGAGGTCGGCTCGGCGGCGTAAACGTCGAGTCCGGCGCGGATGTTCTTCTCGCGCATCGCGCGGCGCAGAGCCTCCTGGTCAACGACCTCGCCGCGCGAGGTGTTGACGAAGTACGCGCCGTCGCGCATCGCGCCGAAGAAGTCCGCGCCGACGAGACCGCGCGTTTCGGGCTTCAAGGCGACGTGGACGCTGACGATGTCCGCGTCGCGCGCAACGTCGAGGAGACTGTCGCGGCGCTCGACGCCGAGTTCCGCCGCCCGCTCGTCTGTCAGACTCCGGCTCCACGCGACGACGCTCATGCCGAAGGCGCGGGCGCGCGTAATCACCTCTCGCCCGATCTGGCCCGTGCCGACGAGTCCGAGCGTGCGACCCATGAGGCCGCGCGCTTTGGAAAACTCCTTCTTGTTCCAGTGCCCCGCGCGCAGTTCGATGACGTTGTCGGCGATGCGTCGGTCTAAGGCGAGGATGAGCGCGAAGGCGAGTTCGGCGACGGCGACGGCGTTCTTGCCGGGGCAGTTCGAGACATAGACGCCGCGCCGCGACGCAGCCGCCACGTCAATCGTGTTGTAGCCCGCGCCCGCGCGCACGATTAATTTGAGCGCGCCCGCGTCGAGCATCTGTTCCGTCACCTTCGTCGAGCGCACAACGAGCGCGTCCGGCTGGTAGGAGCGAATCGCCTCGACCAGCGTTTCGTCCTTCACGTCGGGCTGGTAAGAGAACTCGCAGCCCGCGGCGTCGAGTCCGTCGCGCCCCGACTGTTCAAACTTATCGGCAATCAACACTCGCATGGTTTTAGCTCTCAGCGTTCAGCATTCAGCTTCCGGCGTGACGAAGCAGACGGCTTTTCAGTCGAGAGGTCAGCGTGCGGAACGCAGAGGCTGAAAGCTGAGTGCCGGACGCTGAACGCTTCAAATCGTATGAATCAAAATTCCGTCGCGCAGCTTCGGCTCGAACCAGGTTGACTTCGGCGGCATGACGCCGCCCGCGTCCGAGACGCGCAGGAGGTCTTTGATCGAAGTCGGGTAGAGCGCGAAGGCGACCGCGGCGCGGCCTTCGCCCACGAGCCGTTCTAGTTCCTGCGTGCCGCGGATGCCGCCGACGAAGTCTATGCGCTTGTCCGTGCGCGGGTCTTCGACGCCGAGCACGGGCGCGAGCAGGTTGTTCTGGAGCAGGCTCACGTCGAGTGTGCCCGTCGGGTCGTCCGAGAGCGTGAGCGCCGCGTCGTCGCGCAGGTTCAGGCCGTACCACCTGCCCGCGAGATACATGTGCCAGTGTCCCGCGTGGCCGGGGCCGCGCGGGTTCGCGTCCGGCGTGACGTTGAAGTGCTTGCGAACCTCGTCCATGAACTCTTCCGCGGAGCGACCGTTCAGGTCTTTGACGACGCGGTGGTAAGGGAGAATCTGCATCTGCTCGTCGGGGAAGGCGACGGCGAGGAAGCGGTTGTACTCTTCGCCGCCGGTGTGGTTCGGGTTCTGATCCTTGAGCGCGGCGCGCGCGCGCGAGGCGCTGGCGGCGCGGTGGTGCCCGTCGGCGATGTAGAGCAGCGGGACTTCCGTAAAGCAGCGCGCGATCTGCTCGGTGGCCCGCGCGCGCCAGACCTCGTGGCGCACGCCGTCCTCGGCGGTCAGATCGTAGAGCGGCTCGCTCTTCGTCTCGGCCTCGACGAGCGCGTCAACGCGGCGGTCGGCGCGGTAGGTTAGAAAGACGGGGCCGGTCTGCGCGCGAAGCTCGACGATGTGGCGCGTGCGGTCGTCCTCCTTGTCGCGGCGCGTGCGCTCGTGCTTGCGTATCGCGTCGTTGTCGTACTCGTCAACCGAGAAGCACGCGGCCACTCCCGTCTGCGTGTGCTCGCCCATCCGAAGGCGATAGACATAGACGCAAGGCTCGCCCTCTTCTTCCAACGGACACTCGCGCCGGAGTTTCTCGAAGTTCTCTTTCGCCTTCGTGTAAACCTCGTCCGAGTAGATCGGCGTGCCTTCGGGCAGGTCAATTTCGGGGCGCGAGACGTGGAGAAAGCTCAGGGGATTTCCGGCGGCGAGCGCGCGCGCCTCCTCCGTGTTGACCACGTCGTAGGGGACTGCGGCGACCTCCGCCACACGTTCGCGCGGCGGGCGCAGGGCGCGGAAAGGGTAGATGGCGGCCACGGCGACTGCTCCTCCGAATTACGAATTGATGAGTGCGAAGCTTTGAGGGTTAAGACTATCCGCAACTCGTCCTTTGGGCAAGTCGCGGCGGCGTGTAGAATCTCAATACGAACCTTCGCGCAAGCCGCGCGGGCGTCCGACGCGGGTGAGATAAGACGTTCTGGACTTCGACGGGAGATTGACGATGGAGAGTCTTTCGAGCAAGCACTGCGTGCCGTGTCACGGCGGCGTGCCGCGCCTCGCGGGCGCGGAGATCGAGCCGCTCCTGCGGCAACTCGACGGCTGGCGCGTCGTCGAAGAGCATCACCTTTTGAAGGATTACAAGTTCACGAACTTCGCCGACGCGCTCTCGTTCGTCAACCGCGTCGGCGCGGTCGCCGAAGCGGAAGGCCACCACCCCGACACCTCCTTCGGCTGGGGCTACGCGCACGTCAAAATCTACACCCACGCCATCGACGGCCTCAGCGAGAGCGACTTCATCCTCGCCGCGAAGATTGACGAAGACGGCAAGGAGTGAAGAACGGCAGTTGTCCCGGACGGCTCAGTCCCGACCGAGGGGAAAGCGCTTTCCCCTTAAGCCGCGCGCGCAGCCTATGGCGCCGCGCCCGTCCGAAGAACGTCAATCGCCCGCCCGCTCGATCATGCCCGCGCGCGAAGCATCTACCGCCTCCCATTTGCCGAAGACGGCCTCATAAGTCAGCCCGGCGACAAAGCCGATCATCAGACTGAACAGGAGCAAGACGTCAAGTCCGCCGGTGCCCTCGACCACGGCCTTACTTAAACTCTGAATGTCACGGTTGGCGGTGACCTGCGAAACAAAAAACAGTATGGCGGATCCGAACCCGGCCCAAAGGCCGTGGGCCGCCGTCTCTCTGACCGAAGGGAGAGGGGGGGCCTTGTCCTGATTCCTCCTCTGACGCAGCGTGAAGAACATGGAGCCGGCGATGCCCGCGCTGACCGGGACGGTGATGAAGCAAAGCGCGTACACGACGAGCCACCAGCGGCCCCAGTTGAGAAGTTGGTGGCCGAAGACTCCGACCGCCGTCAGTATTGCCGCCGAAATGCCGAAGGCCGTAGCCAGCAGCGAGCGTCTTTCGCGATCCATTTCAACCCGCACTGCCGCGGCACCCTGCTCCCGGGCCAGCCTGTCGAGGTTGGCCCGCTGCCTGCCGAAGGATTCGATCAAGGTCTTCGCCATGCCGTCGCTCCAGGTGTTGCGCCCCATCGCGTCACGGTCGTCCGGGTCGATCCATGGCTTACCCGTCGCCATTGCCCAGACCTCCTCACCGTTCCCGCCGAAGCACGCGAGGCTCACGACGGGCATGCGGCTCGCTAAAGCCATCAGGCCTATGATCAGGGAGGCGTGCCCACCCCCCAGCACCAGAATCCCTTCCACGTCCGGGAGCGATTGGTAGTACGAGGCTTCCCAGCGCGGGTGTGGGTCGGTTTTAAGGTCGAAGAGTTCCGGGTGAGTTTTCTGCTCGTCGAATTCGCCGTGCACATTCGGGTCCCTGACCCTGGGGTAAAGAACGACGATGCCTTTGGGAGGGACTTGGCCGCTCTCGACGCAGCCCTCGACGTAACCAGCCACGATGCGGTTCTCGATGAAGGCAGGGTTGCTGCTAAAGACCAGGATGCGGTGCTTTGCGCGAGCGAGTTCTTTCCCGAGCGCGCGCGCGGCGTCGGTAGCAGCAGCCGCATTCTTGATGGGAGGGTCGTAGTCGGAGCGCTTGTCGTCCACGCTGCCGATGATGGCGATTGGCTTTTGCGACATGGCTTCCACCTTTCCAGTGTGAGCGAGGCCGACTTTAACTCGTCGCGCCGGATGGAATCTTATCTGATGTCTGTTCCGCCTCCCCGTCCTTAAAGTTTGTCCGAGCGCGGCACGCTGCCGACGCCCGCGCCGCCGTTTGTGGAGCGGGGGCGGGCGATGATATATCTACGCAGCGCCCGACACAAGACTTCTTCATCCGAAAATTTCGAAAGGCACTCGTCAAGAGAATATGGCTACGAAAACACCAATCACGATTGCGCGCGGCGACGGCATCGGGCCGGAGATCATGGACGCGACGCTGCGGATACTGGAAGGCGCGGGCGCGCGGCTCGACATCGAGGAGATAGAGATTGGGGAGAAGGTCTATCTCGCCGGGAACCCGGCGGGCGTCGCGCCTGAAGCGTTCGAGAGTTTGCGGCGCACGAAGGTTTTTCTGAAGGCTCCGATCACGACGCCGCAGGGCGGGGGCTATAAGAGTTTGAACGTGACGGTGCGGAAGATGTTCGGCCTCTACGCGAACGTCCGCCCGTGCGTTTCTTATCATCCGTTCGTCGAGACGAAGCACCCGAAGATGGACGTAGTCATCGTGCGCGAGAACGAGGAGGACGTGTACGGCGGCATCGAGTACCGGCAGACGAATCAGGTCACGCAGTGCCTGAAACTCATCTCGCGGCCCGGCACGGAGAAGATCGTGCGCTACGCTTTCGAGTACGCGCGCAGGAATAACAGGAAGAAGGTCACGTGCTTCACGAAAGACAACATCATGAAGATCACCGACGGCCTCTTCCACAAAATCTTCGACGAGATCGCGCCCGAATACCCCGACATCGAGAACGAGCATTGGATCGTTGACATCGGCTCCGCGAAACTCGCCGACGCGCCGGAGAACTTCGACGTGCTGGTGCTGCCGAACCTCTACGGCGACGTGCTCTCGGACGTTGCGGCGCAGATCGCGGGAAGTGTCGGACTCGCAGGCTCGGCCAACATCGGCGAGTCAATCGCCATGTTCGAGGCCATTCACGGCTCCGCGCCGCGACGCGCAGGGCAGAACCTCGCGAACCCCTCCGGCCTCTTCCTCGGCGCGGTGATGATGCTCGTCCACATCGGACAGACCGACGTTGCCGAGCGCGCGCACAACGCCTGGCTGAAGACGATGGAAGACGGCGTCCACACTTACGACATCTACAAAGAAGGCGTGAGCAAGGAGAAGGTCGGCACGCGCGAGTTCGCCGAGGCCGTCGTCGCGCGCGTCGGCCAGAGGCCGCAGCAGTTAAAGGCCGTCAGCTACAAGGCGGGTGAGGGCGGCGAAGGCTCTTTCGCCGGCCACACGGCGCGCGCGGGCGCAGCCGCGAACAAGGAGACGGTCGGCGTTGACGTTTACCTCGACTGGACGAATGGGACGGCGGACGACCTCGGCGCGCAGGTGTCGAAGCTCGGCGGCGACGGATTGAAGTTGACCGCGATTGCGAACCGCGGCGTCAAAGTTTATCCGGGCGGCAGCCCCGAAACCTTCTGCTCGGATCACTGGCGCTGCCGCTTCGTCTCCGAAGGGGGCGGCGCGGTTTCGCACGCGCAGATCGCGCAGCTACTCTCGCGCTTCGCCGAGGCGGGACTCGACTTCATCAAGACCGAGAACCTGTGCGACTTCGACGGACGTGCCGGCTACTCGCACGCTCAGGAGTAGAGGGAAAAGGATGAAGGCGGAAGGATGAAGGATGAGGTAATTCACCTCCGGTTAAGAAAGGACGAACAAGGAATGTCAGCAACGGCCCCAGCCAAACCGCAAACGAACGAGTACGCGGCCTACTACGGAAAGTACATCTCGCTCGTCCCCGAAGGCGACGTTGTCGAGACACTCGCGCGCCAGAGCGAAGAGACGCTCGCGCTTCTCCACAGCATCACGGAAGAGCGCGCCGGACACCGCTACGAGCCGGGCAAGTGGAGCATCAAGCAGGTCGTCGGCCACATCATCGACGCCGAGCGCATCTTCGCCTACCGCGCGCTCGCCATCGCCCGCGGCGACAGGGCCAGACTCCCCGGCATGGAGCAGGACGAGTACATGGCCGGCGCGGACTTCGACTCGCGCACGCTCGCAAGTCTAGCGGAAGAGTTCTCGCACCTGCGCCGCGCGAACGTCCTCATGTTCCGAAACCTCGACGCCGCTGCCTGGTCGCGCCGCGGCGTCGCCAGCGACAACGAAGTCACCGTGCGCGCCCTCGCCTACATCATCGCCGGCCACGAGGCGCACCACGTACAGATTCTCCGCGAGCGATACCTTTAAGTCGCGGCCACGCCCGCGAAAGACCCGCGCGGCCTGCGGCGAGCCGTCAGGAGGATTGACGCCATGAAAACTCTCACACGCATCACACTCGCGGCGCTCGCCCCTCTCCTCTTCGCAGGGGCCGGGGCCGCGCAGAGTCAGGACGCCTGGGTCAAGTTCTCGCCCGCGGGCGAGGGCTTCGTCGCGCTGATGCCGAAGCAGCCCGCGTCGCAGCCCGCGCAGGCGCACGCGGACGACCTGCAACTCTCCGGGCGTCTCTACGCGGCGACGGGCGACGACCAGACGACATACATCGTCTGGTCTCTGAACAACCCCGCGGGCGGCGACGCGCGCACGAGCGCGCAGGTGTACGCGACCATGCAGACGCGCGAAGGCGGGCTGTCCTACCTCGACGAGTTGGCGGAAGTCGCCTGGGAGCTGCTCATCACGCCCGAAGTGGAGCGGCTCAAGAAGGAGAACGCGCCGCCGCAGAGGTTCGCGGGCGTGGGGATGACTTACCAGCGCGAACTCGATTTGTACGGTCGCCCCGCGCGCGAGTATTCCGCGGGGCTTGAACATTCGAGCGGAACCGTTTACGTCTGCGCCGACGGCCCGCGCGTCTATGTCGTGGCCGCGCTCGGCGTGGAAGATAAGGTGAAGCAGTTCGTCGGGTCGTTCGGCTTCGGCTCAACCGTTAAAGCCCCGCGCCCGGCAACGCCCTCGACGCTTAGCATTGACCCGGCGCTGGTCAAGCCAGCGCCCCGCGGCGACTCTTCTTACGGACAGGGCACGGGCAGCGGCGTGGGCACAAGCAGCGGCGTGGGCACTGGCGAAGGCGTGGGGCCGGGGCGCGTCGCCGCCGCCGCGCCCGTGGGCGGAGGCGGGCCGAGCGGCAGCGGGCCGGTTGATTACAACAGGCCATTCATGACGAAGGAAGTGACGAAGAAGGCGGTCATCACCTACAAGCCCGAGCCGGCCTTCACGGAGAGCGCGCGCAAGTTCGAGGTGACCGGCGTCGTCCGCCTCAGGGCGATCCTCGCGACGACGGGCGAGGTCAAAGACCTCTCCGTCGTCAAGTGGCTGCCGCACGGGCTGACGTGGGAGGCGATTAACGCGGCGAGGCAGATAAGATTCCAGCCGGCGCAGAAGGACGGCCACGTGGTCTCGCAGTACGTCACCCTCGAATACAACTTCAACATCTACTGACGCCGCGCGCGGAAAATTTCTGAAGATGGTTTCTGAAGACAGCGACACGAAGACGGCGGACGCGGGCGCGAGTTCCGACGCGCCGCTCGTCGCGGTCGTCATGGGCAGCACGTCGGACTGGGAGACCATGAGGCACGCGGACGAAGTGCTGCGCGAGTTCGGCGTGCCGCACGAGTGCCGCGTCGTGTCGGCTCACCGCACGCCGCTGTGGATGGCGGAGTTCGCGGCGGGAGCCGAAGGGCGCGGGCTCGAAGTCATCATCGCGGGCGCGGGCGGCGCGGCGCATCTGCCGGGGATGGTCGCGGCGCAGACGACCGTGCCGGTCTTCGGCGTGCCCGTCGAGAGCAAGGCTTTGAAGGGACTCGACTCGCTGCTCTCGATAGTTCAAATGCCCGCGGGCGTCCCCGTCGGCACGCTCGCCATCGGCGCGGCGGGCGCGAAGAACGCTGCGCTGCTCGCGGTCGCCGTGCTCGCGACGACGCGGCCCGTGTTGCGCGAGAAGCTGCGCCGCTTCCGCGAGGAACAGACGGCTAAGGTGCGCGAAGCAACGCTGCCGTCATGAGCCTGATGCTGCCGTCATGAAAGCGATTCTGCCCGCAGCCACGGTCGGCGTGCTCGGCAGCGGCCAGCTCGGTCGCATGTTCGCCATCGCCGCGCGGCGCATGGGCTACCGCGTCCACACGCTCTCGCCCGACTCCGACACGCCGACGGGACAGATTTCCGACAAGGAATACCAGCGCCCCTACGAAGACCTCGACGCCATACGCGAGTTCGCGCGCGGCGTCTCGGTCGTCACCTTCGAGTTCGAGAACGTGCCCGCCGGGTCGGTCGAAGCCGCCGCCGAGCTTGTGCCCGTGCGCCCCAGCGGCGCGGTGCTGCACACGACGCAGAACCGCCTGCGCGAGAAAACTTTTCTCTCGACCCACGGCTTCCCCGTCACCAATTTTCGACACGTCAACTCGCCGGAGAGTTTGCGCGCGGCGCTCGAAGAGATTGGTTATCCTGCGGTGCTCAAGACCGCGGGCTTCGGCTACGACGGCAAGGGACAGGTGAAGATTGACTCAGCCGAAGAGGCCGGGCGCGTTGCCGACGCCCTTCAGGGACGCGAGTGCGTGCTCGAAGCTTTCGTTGACTTCGAGCGCGAGGTCTCTGTCGTCGGCGCGCGCACGGTTGCGGGCGAGTTCACTCACTACGGCGTCATCGAGAACCAGCACCGCTGCCACATACTCGACCTTTCAATCGCGCCCGCGCGCGTCTCCGACTCGACCGCGCGCGAGGCGGTCGAGATCACGCACGCCATTCTCGAAGCGCTCGACGTGGTCGGCGTCATGTGCGTCGAGTTTTTCCTGACGCGCGACGGGCGTCTGCTCGTCAACGAACTCGCTCCGCGCCCGCACAACTCAGGCCACCTGACAGTTGACGCCTGCCTGACGAGCCAGTTCGAGCAGCAGTTGCGGGCCGTCTGCGGGCTGCCGCTCGGCTCGACCGAGTTCGTGCGCCCCGCGGCGATGGCGAACCTGCTCGGCGACCTCTGGCAAACGGGCGAGCCGGACTGGCGCGCGGCGCTCGCGCGCCCGAACGTGAAGCTCCATCTCTACGGCAAATCCGAGCCGCGCGTCGGGCGCAAGATGGGACACATCACGGCGCTCGCCTCGACCGCGGAAGAGGCCGCGCGCGACGCACTCGCCGCGCGCGAAGCCCTCACACGGCTCGCCGCCGACGTTCGAGGAAGCGCGTGAGAGCGTCGCACATCTCGTCGAACGAGTCGGCGCAAAACAGCACCGGCTGAAATCGCGTCGGGTCGTACTCCGTCCGCATCGCCTCCTCCGGGTCGAGCGGTCGAAGCTCGGCGCGGCTCATCGCCTCAAGCTCGCCCGCCGAAGAGAGCAGCCCCGTCCCGTAAGCCTTCACCTCCCCGCCCTCACGCACGACTCCGAACTCGACCGTGAACCAATAGACGCGCGACAACCGATCCAAATCCTCGTCGGAAGTCGCGGCACGCACGGCCTCGCCGAACAGACGGTTGAGTTGGGCGAGCCGCGGACTGGCGAGCGTCATCGCGTGGCCCAGCACTTCATGAACCACGTCCGGCTCCGGCGTGTAGAACGGCGTCGAGTGATGCCTGATGTACTGCGTGCACAGGAAAACTCCGTCGGCCAGCGATTCCAGAAAGACGCGCGGCGCGACGAGTCCGGCGACGGGTTCGAGCCGGAAGCCGCTTATCTCGCGGACGCGCCCGGAGACTTCGCCGAGCTGCGGGATGCGCTCGCGCGGGAGAGCCAATCGCCGCGCGGCTTCGAGGTACTCGGCGCAGGCGTGCGCGCGGTGCGCGGGTTCGAGCGCGTCGCGGATCGTGCGCCAGAGCGCATTCTCTTCTTCGGTGTAAGGCGCTTCGGGGACGGGCGTGCCGGGTTCGTACCGGAGCGCGATCTCCGCGATGCGGTTTCGCCGCGCGTGATACTCCGCGTCGCGGAAGCCCGGATGGTCCGGGTCGAGTCGGACGATTGCGTTGCGGCCAGCGACACGCTCGCCTGCTTCGCCCGCTTCGGCATCTGATTCGCACGCCTCGGCTGCGACCATCCGCGCGTCAACGTGGTCGAGTAACAACTGCCTGCCCTCGGTCGTTAGCATCTGAACCTCCCCTCGGCGCGCCCTCTGTAAAAGACGCGCACAAAAAAACCGGCCACCGAATCCTCCGCGTCGGAAGGTTCGGTGGCCGGTAAACTTTTTGAGCCGTCTTCGGCGCTCGTTCTAGGTGACGACGAAGCGCCCGCCGAAGCCTTTACCGCCCAGCCCCTCCGCGCGAAGCGAAGAGCCGTAATAATAGTAGTAGCGGTACTGGCTCTGCTGACGAACGTTCATCGTTTCGACACTCGCGCCGCCCCTGCGGCGCTTGAACCCAGACTAGCGTCGCCGACGGACGCTGTCAACTTCAGCCGTGGCGACCGGCCCGAAGCTACGAGTCTCGTTCAATGCCTCGCGTTGTCCCTTTCAAAATTTCGCGACGGGCACGGTCACCGCCGCGGACTATGATTCCCACACGCCGCGCGTGATTCCCACACACCGCGCGGCGCGATAGCCACAGGCCGTGCGGACACACACGCCCACACGCCCGGCAGTAGCCGTCCCGTTTCTCGCTTCCGCCGTTCCGTTGAACAATCCGCACGGCTTTGGCAATCACGACTAACAACGAACGAAAGACGCGGGCGACCTGACAAGGGTTATGCAGACGATTCCGACAAAGGGCCGGTTGCGAAATCTCTTCTTTGCGTCCCTGCGCCTCCGACGTGAACTCACCTCACGCAAAGGCTTCGGCTGGCTTTGGGCGGCGCTCGGCGTCGTCATTCTCGCGGCGGCGCTCTGGGGATTCGTCTCGGCCAGGCGCGCGATTCAAGGACTCGAACAGGCGCGCTCGCGCGTTGAAGCGCGCGACGCCGTCCGGTTCGAGAGAAAGCGCATGGAGCCGCTGAAGCGCGACGGCGTCCAGCTTTTCCAGTCAACGCGCTCGGTCAGGGCCGTCGCGCGCTTCCGCGACTCTTACTTCGCCGCGACCGACGGCGGCCTCGTCGAACTCTCGCCTTCGGGCGAAATCGTCAAACGCTTCGGCGTCCTCGACGGCCTGCCGGAGAGCGATCTCACCTGCCTCGCCGCATACGGCGCGCGGCTCTACGCCGGGACGCGGAGCAAGGGACTCGTCGCCTTCGACGGCGAGAACTTTGAAAGGTTCTGGTGGCCCGACCGCGACGCGCAGACGGTCACGTCGCTGCTCGAAGACCGCGGCAAGCTGCTCGTCGGCACGTTCGCGGGCGGTCTTTTGGAGTTCGACGGCGACGGCTTCAAAGAGTTGCGCGCGGGCGAGCGCGGCGAGCGAATCGAAGGCGTCACGACTCTCGCGCGCTACGGCCCGCGGCTCTACGTCGGCACGTTCGCCAAGGGGCTTTGGGTCGTGGAAGGCGGGCGCTGGGCGCACTTCACTTCGGCAGATGGTTTGAAGTCAGACCGCGTCGTCGCCGTCGTCGAAAGCGGCGACGAGACTTTCGCCGCGTCGGACTTCGGCCTCGCCGCGGCGCGCGCCGAAGGTCTCGTCCTCAATTCGGAGGCCGCCGAAAAGTGGCGGGACGTTGCGACGATCCCGACTCTCTCCGCCGCGGTCGCCGTCTCGAACCAACTCCTTCTCTGCAAGGACGACGGCGAGTTCGCGCTGCTCGACGCTTCGCAGGGGCGAACGCCGAACAGGCAGGCGGGAGAGGCCAACCGGCTCGGCCCCGCGTCGAAGTCTCAGCCGCAGTCCGGCGCGACTCTCTCGTTGCTCGACGGCTACGTCTGGCTGTTGGGGAACGCGGGCATCATGCGCGCGCGCATCGAGACGACGGAGGGAGCGCCCGCGAGAGAGCCGGGCCGTCTCGCGTTCGCGGAGTTCGGCGCGCAAGACTCGCGGCAAACGCCCGCGTCGAACGTCATCTCGTCGCTCGCCTTCGACGCGGGCGGAAATCTATGGGCCGGAAGTTTCCGAAACGGCCTCGACGTTTTCACGCCGTCGGGCGCGAGGCTCGCGCACGTCGAGTCGGACGAAGTGCGCGAGGTCAACGCGCTCGCGCCCGACGCCGAAGGCGGAATGTTCGCCGCGACCTCTCAGGGACTCGTGCGCTTCGACCCGGCGCTGCACCCGACGCGGATGGGCGCGGGCGAAGGACTCGCCGGCAACTCGGTGCTTCACGTCGCGCTGCCCGATGTCGCGGCGGCCGGCGACGCGTCGAAAGTTGAAGCCGCACGCGCGCAAAGGAAATCAACGAACGATGAGCAGCTAATTGTCGCCACCTCGCGCGGCCTGTCGCTCGGCGCGGCGGGAAAGATGCGGACGCTGACGACCGTACAGGGCTTGCCGAGCAACAGCGTCTATTCGGTCTGGACGGAAGGCGACAAAATTTTCGCGGGCACGCTCGGCGGGCTGGCCGAGCTTTCCGGGGGCCGCGTCGTCAGGGTCTTTAAGGACTCGAACTCGGCGCTCAAAAACAACTGGGTCACGGCGGTCTGCGGCGCGGGCGGTCGCCTGTTCGTCGGGACGTACGGCGGCGGAGTGTTCGAGCTGATGCCTTCGGGCGAGCTTCGCAGCTTCGCGCAAGAGACGGGCGCGGCCTTCGTCAACGCGAACGCGATGTGGGGCGACGCCGAGCGGCTCTACGTCGGCACGCTCGACGGCGCGCTCGTCTTCGATCTGCGTTCGCAGAAGTGGACTCGCGTGCGCGACGAGCTTCCTTCAAAGACAGTTCTGAGCGTCGTGGGTCGCAATGGGCAAGTCTTCTTCGGCACGACCGGCGGCCTCGTGCGCTTCGACGCGAGCTTCTTCGAGTCCGCCGATCCGACTCCGCCGGACTCGAAACAGCCGACTAGACTCTGATGAGAGTTAGTTTTTACCCCGCGAGCTAAAGCTCGTGGCAATCGAGAAAACAAAATGCCGACGCGGCTCGGAGCGTGTCAATGAAGCCTTCCGGTTCAATAAAAACGCGCAGGCGTGAATCAACTTCAACAGGCGCGCGTCGTCTCGCGCTGCTCGTCCTGCTGCTCGCCGCGCTCGCCGCGGCGACGACGCTCGCGCCGTCGAAGGGGAGCGCGCAGTCGGGCGTGCTGATTCCGTCTTCGATTACGGACAAGCCGGACGACTCCATCCTCTCGCTCGCCATGATGAACGTTGACGTGCTCGTTGACAACCAGCACGCGCGCGTCCGCGTGCTGCAAATTTTCGACAGCCACTCGCCGCAAATCCTCGAAGGCAAGTACCTCTTCGACCTCCCGCCGCAAGCCTCGGTCTCCGACTTCGCCGTGTGGGACGGCGACACGCGCATCCCCGGCGTGATGATGGAGAAGCGGCGCGCCGATGCCGTCTATGCTTCTGTCAAGCAACAGCAGGTTGACCCCGGTCTTCTTCAAGAAGACGACGAACACGGCGGCACGACCGCTTTCTCCGCCAAAGTCTTTCCGATCCCCGCGCGCGGCACGAAGCGCGTCGAACTTGAATACACGGAGACGCTCCCCGTTGACGGACTCACCTCGCACTTCAGCTTCCCGCTTAAGCCCGCGGCAGGCGAAGCGCAGCGCGTCGGCGAACTCAACCTCCACGTCCGCGTCCTCAGCGACTACCCCGTCTCCGCGCCCGAGTTCACCGCCGCCGCATACCCCGTCACCACGATTCGCTCCGACCCCAACGACTACGAAGCAGAGTTTCAGGCGCACGACGTGCAGCTCACGGACGACTTCGCCTTCAACTACCGGATCGAAGTTCCCGAAAGCACGCTCTCCGTCATCGCCTACCGCGCGCCCGAACAGATCACCGCCTACGACCTGCGCGACCCCGCGCTCGCCGCGCAGAACCCGGACGGCTACTTTCAAGCCACCGCAATCTTCAATCAGAGTCACAGGCGGGCCGGACAAAGCGACGAACAAGGGCAAGCCGCAGCCGCGCCGGACGCGCAATCGCCGGACTCTGACGCGCGCCCGCGCAACGTCGTCATCCTGCTCGACACTTCTCTCTCGATGCGCGGCGACAAACTCGCGCGCGCGTTCGAGGCCGTTGACTATTTTCTGCACGGCCTGACGCCGCGAGACAGCTTCAATCTCGTCCTCTTCAATCAGGACACGACGGCGCTCTCGGACGCGCCCCTGACCGCCACGCCCGACGAGGTCGAGCGTGCGCTCGACTTCGTCCGTTCGTCCTCGCTCGGCGGCGCGACCGACCTGCGGAAAGCCCTTCTCGAAGGTCTGGCGCGCGCCGCGAAATTCCCCGCGGGCGAGCGCGACATCATCCTCGTCTCCGACTTCAACCCCACGCTCGGCACGACCGACGCGAAGAAGATTCTTCAGGTGCTGAAGTCGAAGGGCGACGCGACGAATCCGCCGGCGCGCGTCTTCGCCTTCGCCATCGGCGGCGACGCGGATCACACGCTGTTGGAGGAAATCGCGCACTCGACGCACGGCCACTTCGCGGAGGCGCGCGAGACCGAAGACATCGCGCTCGCGCTCAAACTCTTCTTCGAGAAGGTCGGCGCGGCCAACGTCGAGGGCTTGAAGTTCGACCCGACAGACCCCTCGAACTTCTACCAGACCTACGCGACCGGCGAATACGTCGCCGACGGCTCAAGCTTCTCCTTCGTCGGTCGCTACCGCAGGCCGCAGCCGCAGACCGTCATGCGCGTGACCGGAACTTACGGCACCGAAGCCGTCACGCTCGCGCGCGAGGTGAGCCTGCCTGAGTTCGACGACGCGCACGCGCACCTGCCCCGCGTCTGGGCGCGTGCGCGCGTTGACGCCCTCTTGCGCGAGATGGACTTGAACGGCGAGCGCGAGGACTACATCGCCGAGGTCATACGCCTCTCGCAGAAGTACAAGTTCGTCACGCCCTACACGGCCTTCATCGCCGCGCCGCGCGCGCTGCTCCGCCCGCGCCTCATCCAGCCGGGCGACCCCGTCATCCGCGTCAAGACCGACGCCTCGATCAAGTCGGTCTTCGCCGTCCTCCCGTTCGGCGAGACGCTGCCGCTCAAATTTCTTCAGGCGGAAGGCGTCTGGGAAGGACGCTTCCTCGCGCCCGCGTGGATGCCCGACGGCGCGTACCGCTGCCGCCTGCTGATGACGGATTCGGACGGCAACGGCTACGAGGAAGAAAAGAGCTTCGTCGTTGACAGCCACGCGCCGAAGCTGAAGGTCACGCCCGCGCGCGACGCGGTGCGCGCGGGCGACGAGTTGAAGATAGACGCGACCGCTGACGCAGACACCGTCCGACTCACGGCCAGGATGTTCGGCGCGCAAGCGGCGGACCTCCGCTGGTCTGCCGCGGAGAAGACGAACGTCGGCCTCCTTCGCGTCCCCGCCACGCTCGCGCCGGGCCGCTACGTCGTGACCGTCTCGGCGGAAGACTTCGCGCACAACCAGTCGGACGCGGAGATCACGGTCGAAGTCGTCGGACGATAAGCGCGCGACGACTGCGCGAGGCTTGGTTGACAAATAATTCTGTGGGGGCAGGGCTTGTCCCTGCCCGCCGGAGATTCATTGACACGCAAGGCATGAGTCACACGCACGAAGGGCAGGGACAAGCCCTGCCCCTACAGGTTCGACGGGCGGTCTGAATATGACGGGAAAGGCAACGACATCAAAGAGGCGTAAGCCGAGACGGGCGGCGACACTGCTCGCGTTGCTGCTCGCGGTCGCGGCGGCGTCCGCCTGCTTCGTCATCGCGCGGCGCGCCGCGGCGTCGAAGGATGAGAGCGACATCGGCGCGAGAAAGGGCGACGAGGTCGAGAGATTAATTGACTCGGCGCTCTACACGCGCGCGGAGTTCTTCGGCGCGCGGGCGCGCGTTCCCTTCCCGACCGCGGAGGCGCGCAACCGGCTCGCCGAACTTCTCGCGCACAGGCCGAAGGAGCCGCGCGTCCTGCTCGCGCTCGCGCGGCTCGACGAGAAGCTCGGTCGCTACGACGTTGCCGACGGCGAGACGAACGAGTACGCGTCGCTCGCGGGCCAAAGCTTCGACGCGCTCGGAGTGTTGGCCGACTTCCAGCACCGGCGCGCGTCGTTCGAGCGGGAGGCCGCGACGCTCGAAAAGATGCTGGGTGTCGCGCCCGCGGACGAACATGCCGCCGTGCTCGAACGCCTCACCAGGCTCGCCGAGTCGCAGAAGTTCGCTCACTACCTCAACCCCGAATTCTTCGAGCGCGTCATCGCCGAGCGGCCTTCCGACTTCCGCGTCGTCGCCGGATACATCGGCAGGCTCGTCGAAGAGAAGAACACGACCGCCGCGCTCGACGCCGTGCGCCGCTACCGCGAAGGCTTCCCCGCGCACCGGCGCTACTTCCTCGGAAAAGAGGTTTCGATTCTCGACGCGGCGAAGCGCCCGCGCGAGGCCGAGGCGGTCTATCGCGCGGCCTTCGACCCGTTCTGGCCCGACGGCCTTTCGGAAAAGTTCTACGACTTCCTCCGCGTCCACGACCGATACCGCGCCTACGAGGGCGAGCTGCGCGCGTCGTTCAAGCGCGACCCTTCCGACTTCGACACCGCGGTCAGGCTCTACCACTTCCGCAAGCACGCCTACGACGAGACGCCGGAAGGAATCTTCGCGCGGCTTGAGCGGGCGCGCGCCGAGCGCGGCATCGCTTGGAAGCCGGAAGAACTCGCCACGGTCGCGCGCCTCTTGATTAAAGAAGGCGACGGCGACACGGCCTCGCGCTTCCTCTACACGCTCGTCGCGCGCGGGCGTCTTGAGAAGGGGTCGCCCGAACGCGCGAAGGTTCTCTATCAACTCTTCGAGCTTCTCTCGGACGCGGGCGACGAGCGCGTGGCTTTGACGCGCGGCGATTTGGAGTTCTACCGCGACGTTGCGTCGTCCGACCCTCAGCCCGGCATCGTGGGCGGCCTGCTCTCGCTCATTTTCTCCGACACGAACCCGCCGCGCGAGTTGAAGCGCGCGGACGCGGAGGCGGTCAAGTTCTTCAACCGCGCGGCGGCCTACCGCATCTTCAACGCCTATAAGGAAGAGAACCCAACGTCGCCCGAACTCGCGCAGATGTACCTCGACATCGTCAGACTCTACACGGCTGCGAAAGAGCCGGAGGTCGCCGCGCCAGCGCTCGCCGAGTTCGAGCAGAGATATTCGGACGCGCCGCAGTACCCGGAGGCCGCGCTGAAGCTCGCCGACTGCTACGTCCTGCTCGGCAGGCACGAAGAGGAGCGCGCGCTTTACGGGCACGCGCTCGATTACCTCGGCAAGCACCGCGACGAGAAACTGCCGCTCGTCGCCTCTCCGCAAGCGTCCGACGCGGGCACTTACTCCGACACGCTTTCGGAGCCGACCGCGATCCGGCCCTCGCTCGCCGAGTACCCGCCCAGGTCGAACCCCGGAATAAGGACGACCGACGAAGACGCGGAAGAAGATGACGATTACTCCTACCACTCGAACACGTACCGCGACTTCATGGCGCAGGACGACGACCGCTGGCGTCTTCAGGAAGGAGACACGGCGGAAGGCGACGCGACGGCTGACGGCGACGGGTCGTCGCGCACTGAAGAGACGAGCGACAGTCGTGACGACGAGCGCGGCGGTGAAAAGCCGCTGAATGTCAAAGTCACATACGCCGACGTGTTGGCGCGCTACGTCGCTTCGCTCGCGGGCGAGAACAAGACGGAAGAGGTGCTCGCGCTCTACGCCGCCGAGATAAAGAAGTATCCGAACGAGCAGGGGCTTTACGAGCAGATGTTGCAGTGGCTCGGCCAGACCAACCTGTTCGACGAGCAGTCGCGCGTTTACAAAGAGGCGCTCGGACGCTTCCCCACCGAACTCTGGCGCGACCGCCTCGCGCGCTGGATGCTCAGGCGCGAGCGCAAACAGGAGTTCGAGGACTACTCGCGCGAGCTTATCGCCAAGCTCGACGACGACGAGGCCGAACGCTACCTCGAAAAGTTCGTCGAGACGCGCGCGGGCGCTGACGACCTCGGCTTCGGCCCGGACTTCTCCCTCGGCCTCTACAACCTCGCGCACGAACGTTTCCCCGACGACCTCCGCTTCGTCCGAGGACTTCTGAACTTCTACGCCGAGCACAAGCGCTGGGACGAATATCAGAAGCTTCTCGCCGAATACTATTTCGTCTCGCCGGAGATACGCGAACAGTTCCTCGCAGGCCTCGCCGAGCAGGGCGGGTTGCGCGCGCGACTCGACGCCGCGCGTGAGTTGTTGAAGGACGGCGACCGCTCGAACTCGGTGAACGTTGACGGATCGAACTCGAAGGGTGGCGGCTCCAACTCAAAGAACGTCGGCGGCTCCGGCCCGAACAACGTCAGCTCTGATGCGGTCGTCGCGTCGCTGCCCTACAAACTCTTCCGCGCGGACGCGGCGGCGCGGCTCTCGAATTACGAGGAGGCAGTGGACGCGTACCGCGAGCTGAACAGGCTCTATCCGAACACGCCGGAGTTCGCCGAACGCCTCGTCTCGTTCACGCGCTCGCTCGGCCAGCACGACCGGAAGTTCTTGGAAGAGGCCGCCGCCACGTCGCTCGCGCTCGCCGACGCGCGACCGTCGGACGTAGGCTTACGCACGCGCGCCGGAGAAATCCTCGCCGAACTCGGCGACTACCAGCGCGCCCGCGCCGAGTGGTCGCAACTAGTCGCCGTCGCGCCGGGCGAGTCTGACTCGTATCTCGAAGCCGCGACCGTCAACTGGGACTATTTTCAATACGCGGACGCGCTCGAAATCATCGGCAAGCTGCGGCGCGAGAGCGGCGACCGCGCGGCCTACGCCTTCGAGGCCGGCGCGATTCTCGAAGCCGAGCATAAACTTCCGGCGGCGGTCGCCGAGTACGTCAAGTCTCTCGACCGCGACGCGCCCGAATACAGGCGCGCGCGCAGACGACTCGCCGTGCTTTTCAAAAGGCCCGGCGTGCCCGAACTCGTCGCCGCCTCATTCACACGCGAACGAAGCGAAGGCGCGCGCGGGGCGAATGTCTCGCAGGGCGGGAGTCCGGCGGGCGTCCTGCTCGGCTACGCCGAACTGCTGAAGGACGTGAGCCGCTGGAACGGAGCCTCGAAGCTTCTCGCGCGCGAGGTCGCCCGGAGCGGCGACGAAGATTTCATCCAGAGCGCGCAAGAACTCTTCTCCGACGCCAAAGACGATGGCGGCGAGCGCGCGTGTCTCAGGCGTCTGGTTCAGGTGGCGCGCAGCCCGCGACACTTGATCTCTTACAGCCTGCAACTCGCCGATAGTTACGGGAGCGACGGCGAGCGTGCGCCGGCTGCTTCCGTCCTCCGAAGACTCGCGGCCAAATTTCCCTTCAACTACGGCGTCATTCAGGAGGCGTCGAACTTCTACCGTCGCATCGGGTTCACGGAAGAGTCACTTCGCCTGCTGCGCGAAGGCGCGACGCGCGGAACGGGAAGATACCGGCGCGAGTTCGAGGGCCGCTTCGCCGCGCGCCTGCTTGAGTTGAACCGTGTCGAAGAGTCGCGCCGCGTGCTCGAAGCGATGCACGCCGAAGACCCGCTCGACCTCGGCGTCTTCCACGAGCTGGCGCGTGTCTATGTCCGCGCGTCCGACGGCGCGGCTTTGAAGTCAGCGTTCGCGAAGACCGTCGAA
>Ga0070740_10002171_pt1 | contig 23964 bp, 19 predicted proteins | sample Coa_R2_FD_67286 | JGI IMG/M metagenome (GOLD analysis project Ga0070740, IMG submission 67286) | Surface soil microbial communities from Centralia Pennsylvania, which are recovering from an underground coalmine fire - Coalmine... | ecosystem: Environmental > Terrestrial > Soil > Unclassified ...
CCGATCGGACCCACAGGCGTCCCGCGCGCCCTCGGTACTTTTTCCGGGAGCGATGCGGAAACTGGCAATGCGGCTCACCCCGGGCCGATCAAAGAACAGGGGCGATGACGCATGTCTGCTTCCACCCTCCCCCTGAAAGGGGAGGGTGAAGCGCCGCCCCTCCTCGCCATGAGGCTCGACCCACCCTGAAAGGGGAGGGTGACGCGCCGGCTCCTCACCATCAGGGGAGCCGTCTATAATACTCACAACAGATTTCAAGGAGTTCACCATGTCACAAGCGGCGGAGAAGCACGCGGGAAAACCGGCGCTGTCGCTCAAGGATTCCGATTTCGTCTGGCAAGACCCGCTCGATATTGAGAGCGAGCTGTCGGAAGACGAGCGCATGGTGCGCGATTCGACGCGCGGCTTCGCGCAGGACACGCTGATGCCGCGCATCGTCGAAGCCTGGCGCGAGGAGAAATACGACCCCACGCTGATCCCGCAGATGGGCAAGCTCGGCCTGCTCGGCTCCACCATCCCGGAAGACTACGGCGGCGCCGGCTTAGGCTACGTCGCCTACGGTCTGATCGCGCGCGAACTCGAGCGCGTCGACAGCGGCTACCGCTCCACCATGTCGGTGCAGTCCTCGCTGGTGATGTACCCGATCTACGCCTACGGCTCGGAGGCGCAGCGCCGCAAATATCTGCCGCGGCTTGCCAAAGGCGAAATCATCGGCTGCTTCGGCCTGACCGAGCCCGACCACGGCTCCGACCCCGGCTCGATGGTGACGCGCGCCGAGAAGGTCGCCGGCGGCTACAAGCTCAACGGCGCCAAGACCTGGATCTCCAACGCCCCGGTCGCCGACATCGCCGTGGTCTGGGCCAAGCTCGACGGCAAGATCCGCGGCTTCATCGTCGAGCGCGGCACCAAGGGTTTCGCCACGCCCAAGATCGCAGGCAAGCTGTCGTTGCGCGCCTCGGTCACCGGCGAGATCGTGCTTTCCGACTGCGTGGTGCCGGAGGACAATCTGCTGCCGAACGTGTCCGGTCTCGCCGGCCCCTTCGGCTGCCTCAACAATGCGCGCTACGGCATTTGCTGGGGCGCCATGGGCGCCGCCGAATTCTGCTGGCACGCGGCGCGCGCCTACGTGCTCGAGCGCAAGCAGTTCGGCCGCCCGCTCGCCGCCAATCAGCTGATCCAGAAAAAGCTTGCCGACATGCAGACCGAGATCGCGCTGGGTCTGGCCGGCGCGCTCAGGCTCGGCCGCATGCTCGAGCAGGGCAGGGCGGCGCCGCCCTCGATCTCGCTGATGAAGCGCAACAATTGCGGCAAGGCGCTCGACATCGCGCGGCTTTCGCGCGACATGCACGGCGGCAACGGCATTTCCGAGGAGTATCACGTGATGCGGGTCCTATCGAACCTCGAGACCGTCAACACCTACGAGGGCACGCACGACATCCATGCCTTGATCCTCGGCCGCGCCCAGACCGGCATCCAGGCGTTCTTTTGAAAAACGTTTCCCTTGTCATGCGCGGGCTTGACCCGCGCATCCCGCTTAGGCAGGCACAGTGCGTCGCTAAGCGAGATGGCCGGGACAAGCCCGGCCATGACAAGCAATGGACATATTGACCGCTTCGTTCCTGGTCGGCGCCGGCACGCTCGCCGGGGTCACCGCCTCGCTGGTCGGCGGCGCCGCGGTCGTGCTCTATCCGGCGGCGATTGCCGTCGGCGTGCCGCCGCAGGCCGCCGCCGTCACCGTTCTGGTGTCGCTGATGCCCGGCATTTTCCTCGCCGCGCTCGCCGACCGTTCGCAACTGCCGCCGTTCAACCGCGACTTCGTCAGCTTGATCGTCATCTCGATCACCGGCGCCGCGCTCGGCGGCGCCTGCCTGCTGCTGACGCCGGGGCCGTTGTTCGCCAAGATCGTGCCGCTGCTGCTCGCCTTCGCCACCGCGGTGTTCGCGCTGTCGGGCCGCATCGGCGCCTGGATGCAGCGGCGCGCCGCCGACCGCGGCCACGAGATCCGGTTCAACGTGTCGAGCCTCAAGGTGCTGCTGCCGGTGTCGTTCTACGGCGGCTATTTCAACGCCGGCGTCGGCATCATGCTGCTCGGCGTGTTCAGCGTCGCCACCGGCGGCGACTACCGCTCGGCCAACGTCGCCAAGAACCTGGTGTCGAGCCTCAATGGGCTCGCCGCCAGCATCGTCTTCATCGCGCAGGGCGCGGTGCATTGGCCGCCGACGCTGGCGCTGATGGCCGGCACCATCATGGGCGGGCTCGCCGGCTCCTATCTGGCGCGCATCGTGCCGCAAGCGATCGTGCGCGTCCTCGTCGTCATGGCCGGCGTGGCGCTGACGCTGGCCATGGCGCGCAAATACTGGTTCTAGCGGTGGCCGTGCACACCATCCTCCTGCTGCTCGCCGCCGGCGTCGCCGGCGGCATGCTGACGGCGCTGGTCGGCGGCGCCGCGGTCGTCACCTATCCGGCGCTGATCGCCGCCGGCATCCCGCCGCTGCCCGCCACCACCTGCAATCTCACCGCCTCCTTCCCCGGCTCGTTCCTCGCCGCGCTGTCCGACCGCAGGCAGTTGCCGCGCTTCAACCGCGACTTTGTCGCGATGTGTCTGGCCTCGATGATCGGGGCGGCCTGCGGCGCACTGCTGCTGCTGGCGACGCCGGGGCGGCTGTTCGAAATCCTGGTGCCGCTGCTGCTCGGCTTTGCCACCGTGCTGTTCGCCTTCGCCGAGCGGGCAAGCCACTGGCTGCGGGCGCGCGCCCACAGGCGCGGGCGCACCATCGAATTCAGCGTCACCAGCCTCAAGGTGCTGCTGCCGGTGTCGTTCTACGGCGGTTATTTCGGCGCCGGCGTCGGCGTGCTCATTCTCGGCGTGATGTCGGTCGCCACCCACGGCGACTACCGCTCCGCCAACGTCGCCAAGAACCTGGTGACGAGCCTCAACAGCGCCGCCGCCGCCGCCGTGTTCATTACGCAAGGCACGGTGGTCTGGCCGCAGACGCTGACGCTGATGGCGGGCAGCATCGCCGGCGGGCTGCTCGGCGCCTCGATCGCCAAGATCGTGCCGCACGCGGTGATGCGGGTCGCCGTGGTCGCGGTCGGCGCGCTGCTGACGGCGGTGTTTGCCTGGCGCTACTGGTTCTAGCGCGCGGCGGCCGCGGCCTGTCGTGCCAGCGCGACGACGCGCCCGGTCATGGCGCTGCCGGCTTCCGCCAGTTGATCGACCACGGTGAAATGATTGGCGCCGGCGATCTCGCCATAGCGGGTTTGCACGTTCCCCCGCCGCCAGGTCTCGACGATGCTGCGGGTCTGGCGCAGGAACTCGGACGTCTCGAGCGTGCCCACCACGGCGTCGAGCGCGCGGCCTGCCGGCACCGGCCAGAACAGCGGCGACACCGCGCGCGCGGACTGCTCGTCGAGCCCCAGCACCTGATACTGCTTGGTCTTGGTCAGCGGCGTCATGTCGTAGATGCCCGACGCCGCGTAGATGGCCGGCACCAGATCGGCGGGCGCCTCGGGCGCCAGCGCCGTCCAGTCGGTCGCCAACAGGCAGGCGGCGAGATGCGCGCCGGCCGAATGGCCGTAGACGAAAATGCGTTTGCGAAATTTGCGCCACAGAAACAGGCTGGCCGCGCGCATCTGCTCGATGATGGCCGCGACCGTGACCTGCGGGCACAGATCGTAACCGACGACCGCGACCGTGACGCCGTGGGCGTTGGGGCCCGCCGCCATGTGGCTGAAGCTCGACGGATCGAGCGCGCGCCAGCCGCCGCCGTGGATGAACATGGCGAGCGGCGCCTCGGCGCCGGCGGCAAACAGATCGATGATCTGGCGCGGCGACGGGCCGTAGGACAGGCCGAGCTCGGCCTTGCGCGCGGCGGCGCGGTAGGCCGCGGCATCGCGCACCCGGCGGGCGGCGATGGCGGGATTTTCCGGCACCCGCGCGTGGTTGTCGTATTCTTTTTCGTAGTCGATGGTCATGCGGCTCTCCAAAATCCGCGCGACATTGCGGCAAGGCGGCAAAGCACACAAGCCTGTCGTACCGGCCGGGCGCAGGCGAGCCGGGACTCGCACGCCGCGCTTGATCGAGCGGCGCGCGGCGGATGGGTCCGCTCGCGCGGGGACGACAGCGGAAAGGAAAACCGCTATTTCTTTGCCATGAAAGTCGACGGCAGGGACAGGCGCACCATCTGGCTCGAGAGCGACGGCAAAAGCGTCGGCATCATCGACCAGACGCTCCTGCCGCACCGCCTGGCGACGTGCCGCGTCGCCACGCTTGCCGAGGCTGCGCGCGCCATCAAGACCATGCAGGTGCGCGGCGCGCCGCTGATCGGCGCCACGGCGGCCTACGGCGTCTGGCTTGCCCTGCGCGAGGACGCGTCCGACGAAAATCTCGAGCGCGCCTGCGCCGCGCTCATGGCGACGCGGCCGACCGCCGTCAATCTGAAGTGGGCGCTCGACGCGATGCTCGGCGCGGTGCGCAACCGGCCGCGCCGCGAAAGGGCCGCGGCCGCCTTGCGCCGCGCCAATGAAATCGCCGAGGAAGACGTCGCGATCAACAAGGCGATCGGCCGGCATGGCCTGCCGCTGATCGAGGCGATCGCGGCAAAGAAGCAAAGCGCACCCGTCAACGTGCTGACGCACTGCAACGCCGGCTGGCTCGCCACCGTCGATTGGGGCACGGCGACGGCGCCGATCTACATGGCGCACGACAAGGGCGTGGCCGTGCACGTCTTTGCCGACGAGACCCGGCCGCGCAATCAGGGCGCCTCGCTCACCGCCTGGGAGCTCGGGCATCACGGCGTGCCGCACACCGTGATCCCCGACAATACCGGCGGCCACCTCATGCAGCGCGGTCTGGTGGACCTGGTGATCGTCGGCGCCGACCGCGTCACCGCGCAAGGCGACGTCTGCAACAAGATCGGCACGTATCTCAAGGCGCTCGCCGCCAAGGACAACGGCGTGCCGTTCTACGTCGCGCTGCCGTCGCCGACCATCGACTTCGGCATCGACGACGGCGCCGCAATCCCGATCGAGCAGCGCAGCGCCGACGAGGTCGCGACCATGACCGGCAAGACCAAAGACGGCCGCATCGAAACCGTGCAGATCATCCCCGACGGATCGGCGGTCGCCAATTACGGCTTCGACGTGACGCCGGCGCGGCTCGTCACCGGGCTGATCACCGAGCGCGGCGTCATCAAGGCCGCGCGCCCGGCGCTGAAAGCAGCATTCCCCGAGCGGGCGTGATAGTATCGCTCATTCCGGGGCGCGCCGGAGGGGCGAACCCGGAATCCGGAGCCCAAGGCTCGGCGTGCGGGCTCTGGATTCCGCCTGCGGCGCTTCGGGCCGTCCCGGAATGACAGGAGATTTTGCAAATGTCCTTCGCCGCCACAAAGCTGGAACCGCCGGTCGACGGCCGCCAGTCGGAGACGGCGCTCGCCGTGGCGCGCGGCGCCGCGCGACTCCTGCACGCCCACGGCTTCTGCGTGGTGAGCGAACTGCCGCTGCCGTCGGGCCGCCGGGCCGACCTCGTCGCGCTCGATGCCGGCGGCGAAATCTGGATCGTCGAGATCAAGTCCTCGATTGCCGATTTCCGCGCCGATCAGAAATGGCAGGACTACCGGGCCCATTGCGACCGGCTGTTCTTCGCCACCACGGTGGACGTGCCCTGCGACATCTTTCCGCCGGACACTGGGCTGATCGTGGCCGACGCCTTCGGCGCGCACTTCCATTGTGAGGCGCCCGAGCACCGCCTGCCGGCGGCGACGCGCAAAGCCATGATGCTGCTGTTTGCCCGCGCCGCGGCGCTGCGTCTGCAATCGCTCGCCGATCCGACCGGGCCGTATGGGGATATTTCCTGACCGTCATTCCGCGGCGCGTGCGCAGCACGTGGAACCCGAGATCCGGGGCCGCGATCCAAAGCCTCACATTGCTGCTCTGGATTCCGGATCCGGCGCTTCGCGCCGCCCCGGAATGACGAGTGATCAGCGCGGCGCCCGTTTCGCCAGGATGCGCTGCAAGGTGCGGCGATGCATGTTGAGCCGGCGCGCCGTCTCGGAAACGTTGCGGCCGCACAATTCGTAGATGCGCTGGATGTGCTCCCAGCGCACGCGGTCGGCCGACATCGGATTTTCCGGCGGCTCGATCTTCTTGTTGTCGACCGCGAGCAGGGCGGCGACCACGTCGTCGGCATCCGCGGGCTTGGAGAGATAGTCGACCGCACCGAGCTTCACGGCGGTCACCGCGGTGGCGATATTGCCGTAGCCGGTGAGGATGATGGCGCGGGCTTCGGGACGGCGGCGCTTGAGCGCGGAAATCACGTCGAGGCCGTTGCCGTCGCCGAGCCGCATGTCGACCACGGCAAAGGCGGGCGCGGCTTTCTCGACCTGGGCGAGACCCTCGGCGACCGATTCCGCGGTGGTCACGACAAAGCCGCGCTGCTCCAGCGCCTTGGCCAGCCGCTGCAGGAAAGAGTGGTCGTCTTCGACGATCAGCAGCGATCGCTCGCTCGGGATCGCCTCTTTTGACGCGCGTTCCGCAACGTCGCTCATAGCCATATCCACGCGGTCACCCCGTTTATTCATGCTGCGGTATAACGGCGCACATAGGTACGGTTTTGACCTATCTCAAGCAATGGCGAAGGTTAACGGCCGTTCAAAGTCTTGCCGCCGCCAACGCATGCGGACCACCGCGCCGTGGTCCGGAATGGCTCGATTCTCGAAGGTCAGCCGGGCACCGGATCGCTCGAGCAGCGTTTTGGCGATGAAAAAGCCCAGACCGAGCCCGGCCGACTCGTCTTCGCCGGCCGCCGGGCTGTGGCGGCGGCTGGTAACATAAGGCTCGCCGATGCGCGCCATGATCTCCGACGCGAAACCGGGACCGTCGTCGCTGACCGAGACTTCGACGGTGTCCTCGGTCCATTGCGCGCCCACCACCACGCGGGCGCGGGCGAAATCGACGGCGTTTTCCAGAAGATTGCCGAGGCCGTAAAGGATCGCCGGGTTGCGGCCGCCGGTCGGCTCCGAACGGCGGTCGTCGGGCAGCGCCACCTCGATGGCGATGCCGAAATTGCGGTGCGGCGCGATCACCTCCTCGATCACCGCCGACAGCGGCACGCGCGGGAACGGTTCGCCGTCCGACGACAGTTCGGTCAGCTTGCCGAGGATGTCGCGGCAGCGCGTCGCCTGCTCGCGCAAGAGCCGGACATCCTCGCCCTGCGCGCTGTCCGGGGCAATCGCGTTTTCCAGCTCCTTGGCGATCACGGCGATGGTGGAAAGCGGCGTGCCGAGTTGGTGCGCGGCGGCGGCGGCGAGCCCGTCAAGCTGCGACAGGTGCTGCTCGCGCGTCAGCACCAACTCGGTCGCGGCGAGCGCGTCGGCGAGCTGGCGCGACTCCTCGGTGATCTGCCAGGCGTAGACGCCGATGAAACCGATGGCGATGAGGATCGAGAGCCAGACCCCCATCATGTAGATCGGCGGCAGCTTGAGCGGGGTCTCGCCGCTCCACGGCAGGGGCAGATGCACGAACACCAGAAGCGTGGCGCAGACAATGGCGAAGCCGCCGAGCGTCAGCGTGAAGCGCGGCGGCAGCGCGGTCGCCGAAAACAGCACCGGGCCGAGAAACATGAAGGCGAACGGATTCTGCAGGCCGCCGGTCAGGAACAGCAGCACCGCGAGCTCGGCGATGTCGAAGGCCAGCAGCCAGGCGGCGCGGTCGGGATCGAGCCGCTGCGCCATCTGGAAACGCATGCGCAGCGCCACGTTCAGCCAGGCCGCGAGCGCGATCACCGACAGGCAGGCATAGATCGGCAATTCGAAGCCGAGCCCGAAATCGACGCCGACGACGGCGATGGTCTGGCCGATGATGGCGAGCCAGCGCAGCCGCACCAGGGTGTCGAGCCGCACGTTGCGGCGCGGATGGTTCTCGGCGAGCTCGAGCGCGGGCATGGCGGCAATGATAGCACGCGCGGCGCCGACCGTTCGCCGCCGCGGGGGCTTGCGCTTGCCGCGGCGGAGCGTCACATCTCGGCGTCATGGCTGCCGCCAATACCGACGCCGTCGCGGTCGACCGCCTGGTCAAGCTCTACAAGGGCCTGGCCGCGGTCGACGGTATCTCGTTTCGTCTCGCGCCCGGCTCGATCACCGGCCTGCTCGGCGGCAACGGCGCCGGCAAGACCACCACCATCGCCATGATCATGGGTCTGGTCACGCCGACCGCCGGCACCGTCTGCGTGCTCGGCGCGCGCATGCCGAACGAGCGCTACCGCGTGCTGCATCGCATGAATTTCGAAAGCCCCTATGTCGATATGCCGACGCGGCTCACCGTGCGGCAGAACCTGTCGGTGTTCGCGCAGCTCTACGGCGTCGCCGACATCGGCGCCCGCATCGCCGAGCTGGCGCGCGATCTCGATCTCGCCGAGTTCCTCGATCGCCCGAACGGCAAGCTGTCGGCCGGCCAGAAGACGCGGGTGTCGCTCGCCAAGGCCCTGCTCAACAAGCCCGAGGTGCTGCTGCTCGACGAGCCCACCGCCTCGCTCGATCCCGACACCGCCGACTGGGTGCGCTCGCGGCTCGAGGCCTACCGCCGCGACAATCACGCCACCATCCTGCTCGCCTCGCACAACATGAACGAGGTCGAGCGGCTGTGCGAGCGCGTCGTCATCATGAAGCGCGGCCGCATCGAGGACGACGACACCCCGGCACACCTCTTGTCGCGCTACGGCCGCGAGACGCTGGAGGAGGTCTTCCTCGACGTCGCGCGCGGCCGGCGCAACGCGCGCGAGGCCGCGCAATGATCGGAAGCGACGTCGGTATGAGCTTCTCGGTGAAGCGCGTCTCCGCCATGGTGCGGCGCTACTGGTATCTGCTGCGCTCGTCGTGGCCGCGCATCCTCGACCTGATCTATTGGCCGACGGTGCAGATGCTGATGTGGGGCTTCCTGCAAATGTATGTATCGCAGAATGCCGGCGGTGGCCCGTTCGTACGCGCCGCCGGCGTGTTCATCGGCGCGGTACTGTTGTGGGACATCCTGTTCCGCGGCCAGCTCGGCTTTTCGATTTCCTTCCTGGAGGAAATGTATTCGCACAACCTCGCCAACATCATGATGTCGCCGCTGCGGCCGGTCGAGTTCATCAGCGCGCTGATGATCATGAGCGTGATCCGTCTGTCGATCGGCATGATCCCGGTGTCGCTGCTGGCGATCGCCTTCTTCGGCTTCAATCTGTGGGCGCTCGGTCTTGCGCTCGCGGCCTTCTTCGCCAATCTGCTGCTGACCGGCTGGGCGGTCGGGATTTTTGTCGCCGGCCTCTTGCTGCGCAACGGCATGGGTGCCGAGAGCATGGCCTGGACCATCATGTTCCTGTTCCTGCCGCTGACCTGCGTCTACTATCCGGTCGCGGTGCTGCCGGCCTGGCTGCAATACGTCGCCTGGTCGCTGCCGCCGACCTACGTGTTCGAAGGCATGCGCGCCCTGCTCATCGACCACGTCTTCCGCGCCGACCTGATGCTCGAAGCCCTGGCCTTCAACGTCGTTTTGTTCGCGGCTGCGTCATATGCATTTTTGCGGCTGCTGCAGAGCGCCCGGGTCCAGGGCACACTGCTGCAGACCGGCGAATAGGCGGTAAAACTTAAGTATTATGAATACGTTGGAACCCCGGCCGGCGTTGTAAACCGGACGCGAAGAACTTATCTCTAATATTGACGCTATGACAGAAAAACGACAGTCTGCTGCAGCGCAGCAGGGGCTGGGGACTGAGTCCATGGCGATCGGCGAATTCGACGGCGCGGCAACGCTGCCGGGCGATAGCGGCACCGTGCTGGCGACGCCGATGTACTGGTTTTACGAAATGGGCCACGCCGCGCTCAATCCGTCGCGCGCCTTTGCCGACGCCACGCGGCTGTTCTTCAAGAATCCGGCCAATCCGCTCGCCCACACCAGCTACGGCAAGTCGGTCGCCGCGGCGATGGAGTTGTTCGAGCGCTCGACGCGCCGCTACCAGAAGCCGGATTGGCACATCCACGAGACGGTGATCGGCGCCGAACACGTGCCGGTGCACATCAACACGGTCTGGCAGCGCCCGTTCTGCAAGCTGCAGCACTTCGAGCGCGCCTTTGCGCGCAGCCCGCGCCGGCCGCAGCCGAAGCTGCTGATCGTGGCGCCGATGTCGGGCCATTACGCGACGCTGCTGCGCGGCACGGTCGAGACCTTCCTGCCCAATCACGACGTCTACATCACCGAATGGTCGGACGCGCGCATGGTGCCGCTCGGCGAGGGCCGCTTCGACCTCGACGACTATATCGACTACGTCATCTCCATGCTGCACGTCCTCGGCGGCGACTGCCATGTCATCGCGGTGTGCCAGCCCTCGGTGCCGGTGCTGGCGGCGATCGCGCTGATGGAGGCGGACAAGGACCCCTACGTGCCGCATTCCATGACGCTGATGGGCGGGCCGATCGACACGCGGATCAATCCGAACGGCGTCAACAGGCTGGCGGCGAGCCGCGGCATCAACTGGTTCCGGCGCAACGTCATCACCAAGGTGCCGTTCCCGCATCCGGGCGTGATGCGCGACGTCTATCCGGGCTTCCTGCAGCTGCACGGCTTCGTCAGCATGAACCTCGACCGTCATATCGAGGCGCACCGCAACCTGTTCCTCAACCTGGTCAAGGGCGACGGCGACTCGGCGCAGAAGCACCGCGAGTTCTACGACGAATATCTCGCCGTCATGGATCTGGCCGCCGAGTTCTATCTGCAGACCGTCGACACCGTGTTCATCCGTCACGCGCTGCCGAAAGGCGAGATGACGCATCGCGGCCGCAAGATCGATCCTTCGGCCATCAGGCGCGTCGCGCTGATGACGGTCGAGGGCGAGAACGACGACATTTCCAGCGTCGGCCAGACCGCGCCGGCGCACGAGCTGTGCGCCAATATCCCGGACGACTGCAAGGTGCATTACGTGCAGCCGGGCGTCGGCCATTACGGCGTCTTCAACGGCTCGCGGTTCCGCGCCGAGATCGCGCCGCGCATCGCCGATTTCGTGCTGTCGCACAATGGCGCCCGGCGCGCCGCGGCGGCCGTCAAGATCCGCGCCGTCAGCTAGGCGCGCCGCCGCCCGGTTCCGGCCGCCGCTGTTTCGCGCTCGCAAAGGGACTTCGAGAGCGATGCCGCCTGTGGCAATATCGCCGCCCGGTCCGAGTCGGCACGGATGAGGCTCATGCAGCGCGCCTTGCTCTATCGCCGGTCGAGCGAGCCCTCGGCCATCAACATCGTTTTCGACCGCGAGGTCTATCTGGTGCGCGTGCGCCGCCACCGCCAGGCGCGCCGTTACACGCTGCGCATCCATTCCGCCACGCGCGAAGTGCTGCTCACCATGCCGCCGCGCGGCAGCCTCAAGCAGGCGCGCGAATTCGCCGAAAAGCACGGCGGCTGGATCGCGGCGCGCCTCGACCGCTTGCCGCAGCCCGCGCCCTTCGCCCACGGCACGGTTCTGCCGCTCAGGGGCGTCGACCACCGCATCGCGCACCGGCCCGGCGCGCGCGGCACGGTCTGGATCGAGGAGGCCGGCGAGCGCCTGCTGTGCGTTGCCGGCGAAGCCCCGCATGTGCCGCGCCGCGTCCGCGACTTTCTCAAGCGCGAGGCGAAAAAGGATCTCGAGGCCGCGAGCCGCAATGCGGCGGCGATGCTCGGCGTCGCCGTCAAGCGCGTTTCGATCCGCGACCAGTCGAGCCGCTGGGGCTCGTGCTCGACCACCGGGGTGTTGTCCTATTCCTGGCGGCTGATCCTGGCGCCGCCTTTCGTGCTCGACTATCTCGCCGCGCACGAAGTCGCGCATCTCGTGGAAATGAACCATTCGCGGCGGTTCTGGCGGCTGGTCGAGCGCATCTGCCCGCACGTCACCCGGGCGAAGACCTGGCTCGACGTCAACGGCGGGAATCTGCACCGCTACGGAGCGGCGCTGAAATAGCCCGCACCGTCCTCGCCGCTGGCTTGGCCCGGCGACATAGGCTACTCACTCGTCATGCCCGGCCTTGTGCCGGGCATCTCGCTTAGGGACGCAATGCCTTCATAAGCGGGATGGCCGGGACCAGCCCGGCCATGGCCAAGGAAAGCTCCGCATGCTCCGTCCCGGCACCTTCGCGCTCACCGCCCTGCTCGCCGGCTTGAGCGCGGTCGGCCCGCTCACCACCGACATGTACCTGCCGTCGATGCCCGACATCGCGCGTCTGCTCGGCGCCTCCACCGCGCAGGTGCAGCTCACCATCTCCTCCTATCTGATCGGCTTTGCCGCCGGGCAGATCGTCTACGGTCCGGTTTCCGACCGCCACGGCCGCAAGCCGGTGCTGCTCGCGGCGATCGCGCTCTATTGCGCGGCGAGCCTTGCCTGCGCCCTGGCGCCGTCGATCGAGATGCTGATCGCGGCGCGGTTCGCGCAGGCGCTCGGCGGCTCCGGCGGCATCGTGCTCGCCCGCGCCATGGTGCGCGACCTTTATGCCGGCGCCCGTGCCGGCCGCGAATTGTCGGTGATCGGGGCGGTGATGGCGCTGGCGCCGATGCTGGCGCCGGTCGTCGGCGGCGTCCTGCAGACCGGCTTCGGCTGGCGCTCGGTGTTCTTCACCTTGACCGCGGCCGGCATCGGCGGGGCGGCCGTCGTCGCGCTGCTGTTGCCGGAAACCCTGGCCCGCCGCGCGGCCGAGCCGGTGTCGGTGGTGTCGATGGCCAGGTCCTATCGCACCGTCATGCGCAACCCGGCCTATCTCGCCTATCTCAGCCTTGCCACCGCGAGCTATGCCGGCCTGTTCGCCTGGCTGTCCGGATCCTCCTTCGTGCTGCAGGATCTCTACGGGCTGTCGGCCCTCGCCTTTGGCGTCGCCTTTGCGGTCGGCTCGGTCGGCAACTTGATCGGCTCGACATTGTCGGCGCGGCTGTCGCACCGCTTCGGTCTCGACGGCGTTCTCGGTTTCGGCGGCTGCGCCGTCGCGCTCGGCGGCCTTGTCATGGCGGCGGCGGTGGCGCTTGGCCTCGGTTCGGCGGCGTCGCTGGTGCTGGCGATGGCGATCTACTTGACCGGCCTCGGCATGGTGCTGCCGCAGTCGATCGCCGGCGCCATGACGCCGTTTCCCGAGCGCGCCGGCGCGGCCTCGTCCTTGCTCGGCTTCGTGCAGCAGAGCGTCGCCGCGCTGTTCGGCGCCATCGTTGGCGTCCTGCTCGGCAGCAGCGCCTGGCCGCTCGCCGGCGGGGTGGCGCTCGCGGGCTGCGTGACGCTGGCGCTATGGATCGCGACGCGCGGCCTGCGCGCCCGCTATGCCAGGCACTAGCGCCGGCCGAACAGGTTATTGATCAGCCAGCTGTCGAGGCCGGCGTTGTCTTGCCGCGGCGCTGACGCCGATGGAACGGAGGCGGGCGGCAGCGGCGCTGCGCCGACGGTCGAGGGCAGCGCCGGCGGCCGCGCATCGCCGCCGCCGAACAGGCCGGCGAAGAATCCGCCGCCGCTGGAGCCCGGCAATGCGGCGACCGGCACGCCCTGATGCGCGCCGCTCATGAATCGGCTCCAGATCTCGACCGGCAGGCTGCCGCCGGTGGTGTGCTTGGTCGGCGTATTGTCGTCATTGCCGAGCCAGACGCCGGTGACGAGGTGCGCGGTGTAGCCGATGAACCAGGCGTCGCGAAAATCCTGGCTGGTGCCGGTCTTGCCGGCCGCCGGCCAGCCGGGCAGCGCGGCGTGCTTGGCGGTGCCGATCAGCAGCGTCTGCTGCATCATCGCGTTCATCTCGGCGACATAGCCGGCGTCGACGACGCGGCCGAGCGAGCGGTCGTCGTGGGCGTAGAGCAATTTGCCCCTGGCGTCGTTGATGCGCTCGATGACATAAGGCTGCGCCGCATAGCCGCCATTGGCGAAGGTCGCGTAGGCGCCGGTAAGCTCGAGCACCGATACTTCCGAGGTGCCGAGCGCGATCGAGGCGTTCGGCTCGAGCACCGAGGCGATGCCGAGCCGGTGCGCGGTGCGGACCACCTCGGCCGGTCCCACTTCCATGGTCAGCCGCACCGACACGGTGTTGAGCGACAGCGCCAGCGCCTGCGTCAGCGTCACCGGCCCGTAATATTCGTGCTTGTAGTTCTCCGGCCGCCAGCCCTTGATCGCGATCGGCTTGTCCTCGCGCACGGTGTCGGGCGTCAGCCCATGCTCGAGCGCGGTCAGGTAGACGAAGGCCTTGAACGCCGAGCCCGGCTGACGCTTGGCGGCGACGGCGCGGTTGAACTGGCTTTCGGCGTAGTTGCGGCCGCCGATCAGGGCGCGCACCGCGCCCTCCGGAGTCATCGCCACCAGCGCGCCCTGGCTGACGCCCGCCTTGGCGCCCTTGGCGGCGAGCTCGGCGACCAGCGCTTGCTCGGCGCCCGCCTGCAGCGCGCCGTCGATGCTCGTGTGCACCACGATGTCCTCGTCGACATGGCCGAGCGTGTCGTTGAGCGCGTCCATCACCCAGTCGGCGACGTAGTTGATCGAACCGGAGCCTGCCTGCGCCACGATGCGCGGCGGCAAAGCGAGCGCGGCGCGCTCGTTCGCCGCCGTGATCATGTGCTGCTCGGTCATGGCCTTGAGCACCATCTGCGCGCGGCGTTCGGCGCCGTTGAAATTGCGCGTCGGCGCCAGACGCGACGGCGAGCGCACCAGGCCGGCGAGCAGCGCCGCTTCGGCGAGCGTGATGTGGCGTGCCGATTTGCCGAAATAGCGCTGTGCCGCCTGCTCGATGCCGTAGGCGCCGGAGCCGAAATAGACGCGGTTGAGATAGAGCTCGAGAATCTGCGTCTTGGAGAATTTCCGCTCCAGCCACAGCGCCAGCAGCACCTCCTGCAGCTTGCGATGGACGGTGCGCTCCTGGGTCAGGAACAGGTTCTTCGCCAGCTGCTGGGTGATGGTGGAGCCGCCCTGGCTGATGCCGCGGTGCAGGACGTTGGCAAGCCCGGCGCGCACAATGCCGTAAGGATCGACGCCGTAGTGGTCGTAGAAGCGGCGATCCTCGATGGCGATGAAGGCCTTCGGCACGTAGCTCGGCAGCTCCTTGAGCGGAATGACCTCGCCGCCGGTGTCGCCGCGGGTGGCGAGCACGCGGTTGCCGACGTCGACGATCTGGATCGCGGGCGGCCGCTTGGGGATTTCGAGCGACTGGATGGCGGGGAGGTGGGCGCCGGTCCAGACCACGGCGGCAATGCCGGCGATGCCGAGCCAGAGGCCGAGCACCAGGCTCCAATAGATGAGGCGGCCGATCAGCGAGCGGCGCGGGCGTTTTGCTTTGCGCGCGGCCTTGCCTTTGCGCCGGCGCGGCGGCTCGCCCGCGGCGCGATCGCCGGCGGCGACGCGCAAAGCGGGCGCCGCATCGAACACCGGCTCCCGGCGTCCGCCGGCTTGTCCCCGTCCCGCCATCCGCGACCCACTCGCCCGCTGACCCCGCGCCTGACGCTACGAGGGCCGGTTTAAGGGGCCGTTAAGGGGTAGGCCAAGTGACCTAAATCAATGATGGCTATGCTCAATCTATGAGTAAATGCACCGGTTTGCGGAGCGACAGCCTCGGTCTCCACCCATGCCTCAATCGCAACGTCCGCCGCCCAGCCTTGTCTTTCACGCCCGCCATTTGTCGAAGGTTTATGTCATGGGCGAAGTCACGGTCCATGCCCTGCGCGATATCGATCTCGATATCTATGAAGGCGAATTTGTTGTCTTGCTGGGGCCGTCGGGCTCCGGGAAATCGACGTTGCTTAATATTCTCGGCGGGCTCGACGCCGCGACATCCGGCGAGGCGATCTGGCGCGATCACGATCTCACCAAGGCCGACGATGCCGAATTGACGCGCTATCGGCGCGAGCATGTCGGCTTCGTGTTTCAATTCTACAATCTGATCCCCAGCCTCACCGTGCTGGAAAACGTCGCGCTGGTGACCGAGATCGCCGACAAGCCGCTCGATCCGCACGAGGCCCTGGCGCTGGTGGGCTTGATCGACCGGCTCGATCATTTCCCGTCGCAGCTCTCCGGCGGTGAGCAACAGCGCGTCGCGGTTGCGCGCGCTATCGTGAAATCTCCCGATGTGCTGTTGTGCGACGAGCCGACCGGTGCACTCGACTATGATACCGGCAAGCTGGTGCTCGCGGCGATCGCACGCATCAACGAGCAGCTCGGGACCACGACCGCCATCATCACGCACAATGCGGCGATCGCCAGCATGGCCGACCGCGTGCTCAAGCTGGGAGGCGGCCGTATCGTCGGCGAGGAACGCAACCCGCGCCGGTTTGCGGCCGATGAGGTGCGCTGGTGAGCCTGCTTGACCGCAAGCTCCGACGCGACCTCGTGGCCTTGCGCGGACAGGTCATCACCATTGCGCTGGTGGTGGCGTCGGGCGTCGCGGTATTCATCGGTTCGATCTCAACGTACAATTCTTTACTGTCCGGCCGCGACCGCTTTTACGACAGCACTCGCTTTCCGCGGATTTTCGTCACGTTGAAGCGCGCGCCGCTCGCGATCGTGCCGCGGCTGACCACAATTCCGGGCGTTGCTACCGTCGAGCCGCGCATCGTGCGTGACGTGATCGTCGACTGGCCGGCCGCACCGTTGCCGGTGTCGGCGCGCGTCGTTTCGCTCGGCCATGCCGGCGATGAGCCGCTCGCGCGCCTCTTCATGAGGCGCGGCACCGCGCCGGGCCCGCATGACACGCGCGACGCCGTGGTCAACGAAGCCTTCGCGGACACCAATGGCATCAAGCCAGGCAGCGATATCCGCGTCATCCTGAACGGGCGCCTGCAGCGCTTTACGATCAGCGGCATCGCGCTGTCGCCCGAATTCGTTTACGCGGTGAAGCCGGGCTTGCCGATTCCCGATGATCGCTTCTTTGCCGTCCTCTGGGTGGACCGCAGTGCAGCCGAGGCTGCCTTCGATATGATCGGCGCTTTCAACGATCTTGCCGTATCGCTGGCGCCCGGCGCCGATCCGAAGTCGGTCGTTGCCGAACTCGACCGGCTGCTTGAACCCTATGGCTCGGTCGGCGCTGTCGAACGGCGCGATCAGCCGTCGAACCGTTTCCTGGAAGATGAGCTGAACGAACAGAAAGTCATGGCGATCACCGTACCGGTGATCTTCTTCGGAGTGGCGGCGCTCCTTCTCAACGTCGCGCTCGGCCGGCAGGTGGCGGCACAACGCGAGCAAATCGCGGCGCTCAAGGCGCTCGGCTTCCCCAACGCGCCGCTCGCGATACACTATCTGAAGCTGGGCGCGGTCATCGTGCTGCTCGGCTCGCTGCTCGGGCTTGCGGGCGGCATCGGCTTCGGTCACGCGATGATCGCAAGTTACCGGGCGTTCTTCCGGTTGCCGGCGCTCGACTTCGAGTTGACGTCGTGGTCGGTGATGGCGGGGGCTGCCATCAGTTTCGCCGCCGCGTCGGCGGGGGTTCTGACTGCCGTGCAGACGGTGGTGCGTCTGACGCCCGCCGTCGCCATGCACCCGGCGCCGCCGCTGCCGTTCCGCCGTTTCTGGCTGGAGCGGCTCTTGCCCCGGATGCTCCCGCCCTCACGCACCATGATCGTGCGCAATCTGGCTGGCCGCCCGGTGCGGGCGGCGCTCACGACGCTGGGCATTGCTTTTGCGGTTCCGATCGTTGTGCTCGGGCTGTTCTGGCGCGATGCCATCGACCATATGATCGAAATCCAGTTCCGTCTGGTCGAGCGCGGCAATACCGCGGTCACCTTCCCGCATCCGCTCGACCGAAACATCATCGGCGACCTCAGGCGCGAACCGGGCGTGCTGGCAGCCGAAGGCCAGCGTATCGTTCCTGTGCGACTGCGCGCGGCACACCGCAGCTATCTCACGTCGGTCATCGGCTTGCGGCAAGGCAGCGAATTGCGGCGCCCGCACGATTCGTCCTTGCGGCCGATCGAAGTCGCGCCGGAAGGCATTACGTTGACGCGGCGTCTGGCCGAGCGTCTTGCGGTCTCGGCCGGCGATACGATGACGATCGAGGTCATGGAGGGAAAACGGCGCAAACGCGATGTGCCGGTCAACGCCATCGTGGACGAGGTCATTGGCATGACGGCCTATATGGATATTGGCGCGCTCAACCGGTTGACCGGCGAGGGCGACGTCGTATCGGCGGCGGCCTTGTTCGTGGAGCCGTCGGCGCTCGACCGGTTGCTGGCACGGTTCAAGGAATTACCGGTGATCGAGTCCGTGGCCATGAAGGCCTATACGCTGCGCTCCTTTTTGGAGAAGATCGCCGATCTTGTGCTCATCACCTCTGGAATCCTTACGATTTTTGCGGTGATCATCGCAGTCGGCATCGTCTACAATAGTGCGCGCATCGGCTTGTACGAGCGCGCACGTGAGCTTGCGAGCCTGCGTGTGCTGGGTTTCAGCCGTGCTGAGGTGTCGCGCATCTTTTTCAGCGAATTCATGGTTGAAGTCGTCATCGCGATTCCCGTCGGTATCGCGCTATCGCAGGCCATTATCGATCTGATTGCCCACGTCCATCCGAGCGAGAGTTTCCAGATTCCGGGCGTGATCGGCGCGCGCACTTTTATCGCTGCCTGCGCGATTGTGATAGCCGCGGCTGCGGGCAGCGCCTATGTGGTGCGCCGGCGGATCGACCGCCTCGATCTGGTGGCAGTTCTCAAGGCGAGGGACTGACCATGCAAATTACAGTCGGCCGTGCCGTCGCCCTATCCGGCCTTGTGGCGGGTCTTGCCTTGGTGGTGTGGGCGATGCTGCCCAAGCCGGTTCAGGTCGACGTTGTGACCGTGCGCAAGGGGACGTTTGTCGCGACCGTCGACGAAGACGGCAAGACGCGGATCCGCGAGCGTTACGTAGTGGCCGCGCCACTCGCCGGCCGTCTAACACGGGTTCGGTTTAAAGCCGGCGATAGTGTCGAGGCCGACCAGGTGGTCGCGGCGATTCAGCCGACGCCCGCCCCGTTTCTTGACCCGCGCAGCCGGCGCGAGGCGGAGGAACGCCTCGGCACCGCCGAAGCCGCGCGCGAGCGCACTAAAATGATGGTCGAGCGCGCACGGGTGCAGGCCGCGCAAGCCAGAGCCGATTTCGATCGCACCAGCGCCCTGAAGGAGCGCGGCGTATCGACCGCGCAGGCGCTCGAACGTGTCCAAACCGCTCTTCGCGTGAGCGAACGCGATCTGCGCGCGGCGGAATTCCAGGATCATGCGGCCGAGCATGAGCTCGAACAGGCGAAAGCCCTGCTGGAGCAGTATCGTAATGAGCACGCGGGTGCACCGCCCGAGCGTTGGAATGTGACGGCGCCGGTGCCGGGGGTGGTCCTCAACGTGACGCAGGAAAGCGAGACCGTGGTACAGCCCGGCACCCCGATTCTTACCATCGGCGACCGGCGCGATCTCGAAGTGGTTGCCGACGTGCTCAGCACCGATGCCGTCGAGATTCGTCCCGGGGCGGAGGTCGCCATCGAGAATTGGGGCGGCCCAGGCGTGCTGGCGGGGCGCGTCCGGCGGGTCGAGCCGGCGGCCTTCACCAAGATCTCCACGCTGGGCGTGGAGGAGCAGCGAGTCAATGTGCTGATCGATATCGTTACGCCGGAAAAGGATTGGACCGGCCTCGGCGACGCCTATCAAGTGGATGTCCGCATAACTGTGTTCGGCCGCGACGACGCAACGATCGTCCCGAGCGGCGCGTTATTCCGTACTGGCGAAACCTGGAACGTCTATGTGGTGAACGAGGGCCGTGCACAGCTCCGTCCGGTGAACCTGCTGCGCCGATCCGGTCGCCTCGCGGCGGTGACCGAGGGAGTGGAGCCGGGCGAACGGGTGATCGTCTACCCAAGCGACCGCGTCGCAGCCGGAGTGAGGGTCACGCCTCATCCGTGATCGCGAAAGCACGGCATCAGGATCGTTTCTTTGCCCCGCGGCGGCGCACTTCCTTGATGACCACGGAATTGTCCATGTCGCCTTCGCCGGCTTTCAGGCAGGCCTCCAGCACGTCGGCATGCACCTCGAGCATTTTGAGCGGCTGGCCCACGGCCGCCGCCTGCTCGAGCATGAGACGGACGTCTTTCAATGTCTGGCGGGCGCGGCCTTCGGCGGCAAAATCGCCGCGCACCATCTTGGGGCCCTTGGTGTCCATCACCTGCGAATAGGAGGCCGAGCCGCGCGCCACCTCGAGGAAGGCGGCCGGGTCGAGGCCGAGCCGCTCGGCGAACACCAGGCCTTCGGCGAGCGCCAGCCGGTTGAGGCCGAGAATGAGATTGACCGCGAGCTTGGCGCGGCCGCCGTCGCCGATCTTGCCGACGTGGAAGCGGCTCTTGAACAGCGCGTCGAGCAGCGGCGCGACCTCCGCGGCGATGCCGGCGTCGCCGCCGATCAATGCGACGCCGTCGCCGCGCCGCACCTGGTCGGAGGTGCCCGACACCGGCACGTCGAGATAGCGGATGCCGCGCGGAATGACGCGGGCGGCGAGCGCGGCGACCTGGTCGGGATCGCAGGTGCTCATGCACAGCACGATCTTGCCCGAGCCGTCGCCGAGCGCCGGCAGCAACTGGTTCTCGATGACGTCCTCGACCTGATCGGTCGAGAACACCGCGATGATGATGGCGCGCGCCGGCTTGGCGAGTTCGGCGATCGAGGCGGCGGCTTGGCCGCCGATCGCGGCGAGGCGGGCGCGGCGCGCCGGGTCGATGTCATAGCCGGTGACGGCAAACCGCGCGTCGATCAGGCGCTTGGCATAGACCTCGCCCATCAGGCCGAGACCGATAATGGCAACCGGAGAACCGCTCATTGTTGTCATGCCCGCCCTCGTGCCGGGCATCCACGCCTCGATCCGTCACGACCGTATAAAGACGTGGGTGGCCGGGACAAGCCCGGCCATGACAAACAAGAGCTCACGCTTTCGCCGGCTCGGCAAACACCGCGATCAGCGCCCGCTTGATGGCGGCCTGCCGCGTCGGCGACGTGATCTGCGCGCCCATCAAGTCGGTGACGTAGAACACGTCGACCACGCGCTCGCCGAAGGTGGCGACGTGGGCGCTGGCAATGTTGAGGTTGAGCTTGGACAGCGTCGCCGTCAGCTCATAGAGCAGTCCGGTGCGGTCGAGCCCGGTGATCTCCACCATGGTGTAGCGGTGGGACCACTGGTTGTTGACGGTGACGGTCGGCTCGAGCGCGAAGGCCTTGAGGCGGCCTTTGGGCGCGGTCCGTTTGGTCACTACGTCGGGCAGCCGCAGTTCGCCGCGCAGCGCCTTTTCGATCGAGTCGGCGATGCGCCTGGCGCGCCGCTCCTCGTCGTCGTCGCGCTCGAATTCGCGCGTCAGCGAAATGGTGTCGAGCGCGCGGCCGTCGGTGGTGGTGTAGATCTGGGCGTCGACGATGTTGGCGCCGGCCATGGCGCAGGCCCCGGCGATGATCGACAACAGCCACGGATGGTCGGGCGCCATCACCGTCAGTTCGGTGACCGAGCGGCTGGCGTCGTAGGCAATGGCGGTCGCCAGATTCTTGCCGGCGGCGTCGGCGGCGCGCAGGAACCTGGCGTGCTCGACCTTGTGCGGCAGATCGACCTTGAGCCAGTAGGCCGGGTAATGCTTGGCGATATAGGCCTCGCGCTCGGCCTCCGGCCAGTCCGTCATGGCGTTGCGGAATTCGCGTTGCGCCTGCTCGACGCGCTGGGCGCGGTTGACCTCGGAGAAGCCGCCGGTCAGCACCGGCTCGGTCTCGAAATAGAGCGTGCGGATGAGCTGCGCCTTCCAGCCGTTCCACACGCCGGGGCCGACCGCCTTGATGTCGGCGACGGTGAGGATGGTGAGCAGCTTGAGCTGCTCGGCCGACTGCACCACGGCGGCGAAATTCTCGATGGTCTTGCGGTCGGAGAGGTCGCGCGACTGCGCCACGCTCGACATCACCAGATGGTTGGCGATCAGCCAGGAGGCGAGCTCGGTCTCGGCCGCCGAGAAGCCGAGCCGCGGGCAGAAGCGCCGGGCGACGCGGGCGCCGGCGACCGAATGGTCCTCGGGGCGGCCCTTGGCGATGTCGTGCAGGAACAGCGCGACGTAGAGCACCCGGCGGTGCTCCGGCAGAATCTTGGTCATCAGCTCGTCGGCCAGCGGCGTATCGCCGCCGGCGCCGCCGCGGTCGATTTCCGCCAGCACGCCGATGCAGCGCACCAGGTGCTCGTCGACCGTGTAGTGATGATACATGTTGAACTGCATCATCGACACGATCTTGCCGAAGGCCGGCACGAAGCGGCCGAGCACGCCGGCCTCGTTCATGCGGCGCAGCACCGTCTCCGGATCGTTCTTCGACGTCAGGATGTCGAGGAACAGCGCGTTGGCCTCCTCATCGTCGCGCAGCTTGGCGTCGATCAGCTTGAGCGAGCGCGTAATGGCGCGCATGGCGTCGGGATGGAAGGCGAGGTTGTTCTTCTGCGCCAGCTGGAAGATGCGGATGAGGTTGACCGGATCGCGCTTGAACACGTTGGCGTGGGCGACGGTGATGCGGTTCTTGTCGACGTGGAAATCCTCGCTGCCTTCGAGCCGTACGCGCTTGACCGGCCTTAAGCGCGCCATCAGCCGGCTCAGCACCGGCACGCTCTTGGCGTGGCTGTCTTCCAGCTCGGCGCAGAGAATGGCGGTCAGGTCACCGACGTCCTTGGCGATCAGGAAGTAGTGCTTCATGAAGCGCTCGACGTCCTGCATGCCGGGATGCTCGGTGTAGCCGAGCCGCAGCGCGATCTCGCGCTGGATGTCGAACGACAGCCGCTCCTCGGCGCGGCCGGTGACGAAGTGCATGTGGCAGCGCACCGACCAGAGCACGTCCTCGCAATGGCGGAAGCGCTGGTATTCCTGCTTGTCGAACACGCCGCACTTGATGAGCTCGTCCGGCTCGCGCACGCGGTAGACGTATTTGGCGATCCAGAACAGGGTGTGGAGGTCGCGCAGGCCGCCTTTGCCGTCCTTGACGTTGGGCTCGACCAAATAGCGCGACTGGCCGGCGCGGCGGTGGCGCTCCTCGCGCTCGGCGAGCTTGGCGGCGACGAACTCGGCGGCGGTATTGCGCACCACCTCCTGGTCGAAGCGCTCGACGAGTTCGTCGAACAGCGTCTTGTCGCCGAGCAGGAAGCGCGCCTCGAGGATGGCGGTGCGGATGGTCATGTCCGCCTTGGCCTGGCGGATGCATTCGTCGACCGAGCGCGTGGCGTGGCCGACCTTCAGCCCGGTATCCCACAGGCAGTAGAGGATCGCTTCGGCGATCGACTCGCCCCAGGCGGTCTGCTTGTAGGGCAGCAGGAACAACAGATCGATGTCGGAGCCCGGCGCCTGCAGGCCGCGGCCGTAGCCGCCGGTGGCGACCACCGCCATGCGTTCGGCCTCGGACGGGTTCTCCGACGGATAGAAGTGCTCGCGCGCGAAGTCGAACAGGATGCGGATGACCTCGTCTTCCATTCGGCACAGCCGCTCGGCGCAGCGGCGGCCGTGGCGATCCTTGAGCAATAGCTGCTCGGCCCTGGCGCGGCCTTCGGCCAGCGCGCGTTTAAGGCGCTGCGCCACCGCCGAGCGCAATTCGCGGTCGTTGCCGGTCCTGCGCTGCGCAAGCTCCGCGAGTTCGGCGGTCAACGCCCGCGCGTCGATCAGCTCGGCCGAGCTGCGAGGCGGCTGGTCGGCATCGCGTGGGGCGGTTTCAACGGCAAGCGAATTCATGGGGCCATCGGGATAGCGGAGGCGCGGCGGTAAGTCACCCTGTCTGGGCAAGATAATTAGCCGGGCCGAAAGGGCCCGGATTTCGGCGACTCTCGCATGGTGACGGGCGCGGTGGACTGTGGTTCTCTGCGGCGGTTTTCGAAACGGGAAGGAAGTTGGAGAGCTGTCCATGCGAATGTTCCAGGTTTGCGTCTGCGGCCAGCCCTTGCAGTGCAACGAGGCGCCGACGCCGCAGCCCAAGGGCAGCGAGGTGCTGCTCAAGGTGCTCGCCGCCGGCGTCTGCCACAGC
>Ga0070740_10002173_pt1 | contig 23925 bp, 20 predicted proteins | sample Coa_R2_FD_67286 | JGI IMG/M metagenome (GOLD analysis project Ga0070740, IMG submission 67286) | Surface soil microbial communities from Centralia Pennsylvania, which are recovering from an underground coalmine fire - Coalmine... | ecosystem: Environmental > Terrestrial > Soil > Unclassified ...
GCCGCTCGCTCGTGCCGCCCATGACGCTGCCCTTCAATGTCGTTCTGCCGGAAGACACCCATTTCGTCACCCTCAACTTCATCGTCAACTTCCTGCAACTGCAATTTCCCGAAGCCGGCTTGTATTCGGTGGACGTGCGGCTGGACGGCGAGTCCAAAGCCAGCATCCCGTTGCAGGTGAAGCTGGTCAGCCCGCCGATGGCTTGAAACGGAAAGCTCCCTCACGACAAACGAGATGCCTGGCAATTTTCGGTTTCCGCTTCCGAACTCCCGAACTCCCGAACGCCCGGCGAGTCGTTCGGTCGGCATCAGCCCCAGGCATCGTCGGCCGCCGCAAGAACCGTCGGCGGAGGCGCCTGGCCAAATTCCTTTGCGCCTTGAAGTTTGAACCGGGGACTGGCTAAACTCGCGCATGACCAATTCCAATCACAAAACCATTTTGCAACTGGACCTGCCGGGCATCAAAAAAATCAAGAGCGGCAAGGTGCGCGAGATGTTTGACTTGGGCGACCGCTTGTTGCTGGTGGCCACTGACCGCATTTCGGCGTTTGACGTGGTCATGCCCAACGGCATTCCGCGCAAGGGCGAAGTGCTCACCCGGCTCTCCTTTTTCTGGTTTGAAAAATTTTCGGCTCTGGTGCCCAATCACCTGCTGGCCGGTGCCGACGAGCCGTTGCCGGAGACGCTGCGTCCGTTTGCCGACCGGCTGGCGGGGCGGGCGATGATTGTCAAAAAAGCCCGGCCGTTGGCCATCGAGTGTATCGTGCGCGGCTATTTATCCGGCAGCGGCTGGAAGGAATACAAAAAGTCGCAGACGGTCTGCGGCGTCCGGTTGCCGGCCGGCCTGCAGGAATCGGCGGAACTGCCCGAACCGATTTTCACCCCCTCCACCAAGGCGGAAACCGGCCACGACGAAAACATTTCCTTTGAGCAGGCGCAGGCGCTGGTGGGGGCGGAGACTGCCCGCCGGGCGCGCGACTTGAGCCTGCAGATTTACACCGCCGCCCGCGATTATGCCCGTCAGCGCGGGATTCTCATTGCCGACACCAAATTTGAATTTGGCCTGCACAACGGCGAATTGATTTTGATTGACGAAGTGCTCACGCCCGATTCGTCGCGTTTCTGGCCGGCCGATCAATACCAGCCGGGCCGCAGCCAGCCGAGCTTCGACAAACAATTCGTCCGCGATTACCTCGAAACGCTGGCCTGGGACAAAACGCCGCCCGGGCCGGAATTGCCCGCCGATGTGGTGGCCAAAACCACCGCCAAATACCTGGAAGCCTATGAACGACTGACGGGAAGAAAACTGCCGGAAGCGGTCTGACCACCCGTCAGCACCGGTGTTTTTTTGGAGACAAACCGTGGGGATTTTGCTAACGCTTTCCGGCGGAATCCGTCTCCCTCCGATGGAGGGACGACGGGAAATTTTATCGGCAAAACGACTGGAACTTTTTGACCCTCATGAAATATGGCCTGACCATTCGAGAGAGTGGCGCGTTGGATTTTGTTTCCCTCGGCGCACTGGTGCACCGGCTCGATCCGGGAATCGTTCCCTTTCGCAAGGCGACACGCTGTGAAATTCACGTCAGCGGCGGCGAATTCAATTGCGCCGCCAATCTCGCCGATTGCTTTCGTTTGAAAACCGGCATCGTCACCGCCATGGTGGATTATCCCATCGGCGACCTGATTGCCGAGCGGGTGCGGGCCATGGGCGTCAAGCCCTTTTACAAGCGCTTCCCGCACGACGGCGTCCGCGGCCCGAACATGGCCACGGTGTACAGCGACCGCGGCTTCGGGGTGCGCCCGCCGGTGGTGTTTTACAACCGCAGTAATGAGGCGGCGGCCCAGCTCAAGCCCGGCGATTTCAACTGGCCGGAAATTTTCGCCGGCGGCGTGCGCTGGTTCCACAGCGGCGGCATCTTTGCCTCGCTCTCGGAGACCACCGGCCCGTTGATCGTCGAGGGCATGAAAGCCGCCAAGGCCGCTGGCGCCGTCACCTCCTTCGACTTGAATTTCCGCCAGAAACTCTGGGACATCTGGGGCGGCCAGCAAAAAGCCGTGTCGGTCCTGAAACAAATCGTCGAGCACTGCGACGTGCTGGTCGGCAACGAGGAGGATTTGCAGAAGGGCCTCGGCTTGAAGGGACCGGATGTGACCGCCAAATCCAAGCTCGATCCGAGCGTGTTCTTCGGCATGATGGATCAAGTGGTGAAAAAATTTCCGCAGGTCAAAATCGTGGCCACCACGCTGCGCGAAGTGCATTCCACCAACCGCCACCGTTGGAGCGCCGTGGCATGGATTGACGGCCAGACGTATTCGGCGCCGACCTGTGAGTTGGAAGTGTACGATCGCGTGGGCGGCGGCGACGGATTTGCCTCGGGCTTTTTCTACGGCCTGTTGACGGGGGAAACACCGGAAGAAGCCGTCAAACTCGGCTGGGCGCACGGCGCGTTGCTGACCACCTTCCCCGGCGACACCACGATGGCGACGCTCGAACAGGTCAAGGCCTTTGCCCGCGGCGGCTCGGCGCGCATCCAGCGCTAGTCCCGCCGAAACGCCGGGTCCCTGGAGCCGCCAAGCAGCCGGCGACGCGGCGCATTCACGCTCCCTCCGCCCGGCACAATCACCGCTGCACGCGGGCGCCGCCGCCTTTCAGCAATTTCTCGACCTCCCTGACGTCGGCCATTGAAGTATCGCCGGGCGTGGTCATGGCCAGCGCGCCGTGAGCGGCTCCGTAGTCCACCGCCTGCTGCGGATCGCCGGTGGTCATCAGACCGTAAATGAAGCCGGAGGCGAAACTGTCGCCGCCGCCCACACGATCCAGAATTTCCAGATCAGGATATTTCCGGCTTTCATAAAAGCGGCCGTCCATCCAGGCAATGGCCGCCCAGTCGTTGACGGTCGCCGTTTTGGCGGCGCGCAGGGTGGTGGCGACCGCCTGAAAATTGGGGAAGGTCTTGACCGCCGTTTCAATCATTTGCTTGAACGCCGTCACGTCCAGATGCAACAGGTCGGCGTCCGCGCCGGCCACGTGGAAGCCGAGACAGGCGGTGAAATCCTCTTCGTTGCCCAGCATCACGTCCACGTATTGGGCGATTTGGCGGTTGACCTCCTGGGCGCGCGCCTGGCCGCCGATGGATTTCCAGAGCGAGGGGCGGTAATTCAAATCGTAGCTGACCGTCGTGCCGTATTGCCGGGCTTTTTTCACGGCTTCAATGGCCAGTTGTGCGGTGCTCTCGCTCAACGCCGCAAAAATGCCGCCGGTGTGGAACCAGCGCACGCCGATCTTGCCGAAGATGTAATCCCAATCGAAATCGCCGGGCTGGAGCTGGCTGGCCGCCGTGTGGCCGCGGTCGGAAACGCCCACCGCCCCGCGCACGCCAAAGCCGCGCTCGGTGAAGTTCAATCCGTTACGGGTGACGCGACCGACGCCGTCAAACGGCACCCATTTGACAAACTCGGTGGCCACTCCGCCTTGCAGAATGAAATCCTCCAGCAACCGCCCCACCTCGTTGTCGGCGAATGCCGTGGCCACGGCGGTTTTCATTCCAAAGCAGCGGCGCAGACCGCGGGCCACATTGTATTCCCCGCCGCCTTCCCACACTTTGAACTGGCGCGCGGTGCGAATGCGGCCCTCGCCCGGATCGAACCGGAGCATAATCTCGCCCAGAGCCAGCAGATCGTAACGGCATTCCGACCGGTTGCGAAGTTGGAGCGGCATAACACACTACGGGCTTGAAACACCCGTCCGAATACGGAAGCAAAAAAAGGCGCGACGGAAAAGAGTAATCTGCGCCAGCGCCTGGGCCAAAGGCTCGCGCGCCGCCGGATCAAATCCGGGAAACCATCGAATGCAGCCGCACCTGGGCCTGTTTGGTCAGGCCGGTGAAGACCATGGAAACATGGTAGCCGGTGTGTTTGTTGCCGAGGCAGGCCACCACCACCCCGTGGCAGCGCAACCTGCCGCCTCGAGGCGATTGCAGAGCCACCGTCATTTCCGTCCAGGGATTGATCGGCGTGGGGCTGCGAAATTCAATGCCGCTCGTGCGAAGGGTCACCGCGTCGGCCGACAGTTCCAACTGCGTCTGCCGCGCTTCAACGGTTACCGACTGTTCAAACGCGCCGCTGCCGGCGTCTCGTTTTGCGCTCATAAAATATGCCTTAAACTAACACAGGATGAAAATTCGTCAAATCAGTCGGAGCCTTTTGGAGAATTTCTTTTACCATTCAACGACCGCCGCGCCCCAGGTCAGCCCGGCGCCGAACACCACCATCAAAACCAGATCGCCCCGCTGCACCCGGCCCGTGGCCACCGCTTCGTCCAGCGCAATGGCCACGGAAGCCGCCGAGGTGTTGCCGTATTTATCGAGATTGACAAACATCTGCTCCGGCCGGGCCCCCAGCCGTTCCGCCACGGCGTCAATGATGCGGCGGTTGGCCTGATGGGGGATGATGCATTGGATGCGCGAAATATCCAGTTCACACCGGCGCAAGACTTCCTGGGCCGCCGAGCACATGGCCTGGACGGCGTTTTTGAAGGTTTCCTTGCCTTCCATGCGCAGGAAATGGAGCCGGTCGTCCACCGACTGGCGCGTGGCGGGGCAACGGCTGCCGCCGCCGGGCATGAAAAGCAAATTAGCCTTGCTGCCGTCGGCGCCCATGACCGCCGTCAGCAATCCGTGCGCGTTTTGATGGTTCCGCAAAACGGCCGCGCCGGCGCCGTCGCCAAACAGCACGCAGGTGTTGCGGTCGGTCCAGTCGGTGATGGCGGAAAGTTTTTCAGCGCCGATGACCAGCACCGTGTCGTAGGTATGCGACATGATGAATTGCTGGCCGATTTCCAGGGCATAAATGAAACCGGAGCAGGCGGCTTCCAAGTCAAACGCCGCGGCGCGCCGGGCGCCGATCTTGTGCTGCACCAGGCAGGCGGTGGCGGGAAAGGGCATGTCCGGCGTGAGGGTGGCAACGATGACCAGGTCAATTTGTTCGGGGCTGACGCCGGCCATTTTCATGGCGCGACGCGCGGCGTGAGCGGCCATGTCGGACGTGCATTCGTCGGGGGCGGCGATGCGCCGTTCCTTGATGCCGGTGCGGGTGGTGATCCATTCGTCGGAGGTGTCCACCATTTTTTCCAGGTCATGGTTGGTCAGAATTTTGGACGGCACATAGGAACCGATGCCGGCAATGGAACAGGCGCGACCGAGGAATCCCTGTTTGACGCGCGGATTTTTGAATTTGGAGGTCATGCGGGAACGGGGATGGATTCCGACAATTTCTCGTTCGCGGCCGCGATTTCGCGGGCGATGAGGTCATTGACGCGATGCTGGATGGCATCGGCGGTGATGCGCAGGGCGCTGGCCACGGCGCGTTCGCGGGCCGAGGCGTGCGCCTTGAAGACCAGGCCGTTGAAGCCCAGCAGCGGCGCGCCACCGTACACTTCCGGGTCCATCCGCCGGCGGATGGCTTGAAAGGCGCCTTTGGCCAGGAAGGCGCCGATTTTTCTCTGGGCGGTGTGCATCAATTCGCGTTTGAGCATCGAAAACATGGCCACCGCCAGACTCTCGCAGGTTTTCAAAACGATGTTGCCCACAAATCCATCGCACACCACCACGTCCACGTGATCCTTGAACAAATCGTGTCCCTCGACGTTGCCGATAAAATTCAAATCCAGTTTCCGACAGAGCCGAAACGCTTCCAGGGTCAGCTCGTTGCCCTTGCAATCTTCACGGCCGATGCTCAAAAGGCCCACGCGCGGATTTTTCCGCCCGAGCACTTCGCGCGAATAAACACTGCCCATCACCGCAAATTGGGCCAGGTGCAGCGGTTTGCACTCAATGTTGGCACCGGCATCCAGCAGCACAAACTCATTGCCCTGCCGGGGAATGACCGTGGCGATGCCCCCGCGATCCACCCCCGGAATGCGGCCGATTTTGAACGTGGCCGCCGCAAAGATGCCCCCGGTGTTGCCCAGCGAAACCAGCGCGTCGGCCTTGCCCTCGGCCACCAGTTCAGCAGCGCGGGCGATGGACGAATCCTTTTTGCGCCGCAGGGCCACCGACGGCTTGTCGTCCATCTCCACCACCTCGCTGGCGTGCACGACGCGTACGCGATGATCCCGAAAACCGCCCGGCGGCAGCGCGGCGTGAATGGCGGCTTGATCACCCACCAGAAACAGAGCGGAGATTTTCTTGTTTTCGCGCAACGCCAGTTTGGCGCCCGCAATGACGACGCCGCAGCCGTGGTCGCCGCCCATGACATCCACCGCAATTCGCATTGAAAATTTAAATTCTCAATTTTTGGGTTTTCGCTGAACACCCACGTGCGCCGCCTCTTCCACCGAAAAACCCAGCTAAAAATTGAAAATTTTTACGCGCCGGCCGTGACGCTGACCACCTGACGGCCCTTGTAAAAGCCGCAGGCCGGGCAGACGCGATGAGGGCGATATGGCTCGCCGCACTGCGGACAGACGCTCAATTGCGGCAATTTCAACACGCTGTTGTATGCCCGGCGCATGCGCTGCCGGCTGCGGGACGGTTTGCGTTTGGGAACACCCATATGTTCAATCCATTTCCGTTTTCGTTTTCCTCGTCGAGCAAAGAGGCGACGACCTGCCTGCTTTCAACTCAAAACCTGGGACGATGCCCATTACCATTTCAACTTGTTCAATTCGGCCCAGACGGGTGGCTGGAAGACCTCACGGGCCGGCTTCCGGCCCTGGCCGGTCTTCAGCCCCGCGCAGTCCGGCCGACACAGCGGATGGCGCGGAAATTCCAGCAGAATATCCTCCCGCACAAATGGCGTCAAGTCCACCCCGTCGTTTTCCACCCGCACCCGATCCTCGCCCGAAAACGGCAAATGACATTTCCATCCGGCCAGGACCAGTTCATATTCGAACGGAGTCAAACAACGCACACAGACGCAGTCCAGCACCAGCCGCAGGGTGCCGCTCAACAACAGTCCGTTGCGCAGTTTTTCGACCGTGAAATCGTAAAACACCGGTCGCTCGGCACGGATCATTTCGTCGTGAACGCAAAAATCCATTTCCGCCGCCGGCAACTCGCCTTGCAAACGAATGGCGCGCGCTTCCAAATGCCGCAGATTGACCCAAAGCATGTCTTAACTTAACGCAAATGCCGGAAGTCGAAAGCGGAAAAATGTCTGCCCGTCCCTCACCCCTGCCCGTCAAGGCGGTTTTGAAAACTCCGTTTCCCGTTTCCGCGACACTGGATTTTCCACCGGTTACCCGCGGCAGTTTGCCGGCCGCCCTCCGCTCCGCGCCCGTGACGACGGTTCCGCGGAAACGCCGGTTCACGTCTGGCCGAGTTTTTTGGATTTTTCGGTGGCGGCGCGGACGGCGCTGATGACGATGGCGCGCAGACGGCCTTTTTCCAGTTCATGCAATCCTTCAATCGTCGTGCCGCCGGGGCTGGTCACCTGGTCTTTGAGGGCGCCCGGATGCTGGCCGGTTTCCAACACCATTTTCGCGGCGCCCAGAACCGTTTGCGCCGCGAGCGCGGTGGCGATCTCGCGCGGCAATCCGGCGGCCACGCCGCCGTCGCTCAAGGCCTCGATAAACTGATACACGTAAGCCGGCCCGCTGCCGCTCAAGCCGGTGACGGCGTCCAGCAAACTTTCCTTCACCGGCAAGGCCAGGCCGACGGCGGATAACAATTTTTTGGTCAGTTCGGCGTCCGCCGCCGTGGCGTTTTTGCCGGGGGCAAAGGCCGAGGCGCCGGCCCCCACCAGCACCGGCGTGTTGGGCATCACGCGGATGACGCGGGCGCCGGCGGGCAACGCCGCTTCGAGCCTGGCCAGGGTCACGCCCGCGGCAATGGAAATGAGCAGGTGATTCCTGGTGAACGCGCCGGAAACATCCGCCAGGGCGGCGGCGGCTTGATCAGGTTTGGTTGCCAGAATCAACACTTCCGCGAAGCGGGCGGCCTCGGCATTGGCCGCCGTGGTGGCGGCGCCCAATTCGGCGGCGAATTGTTTGCGCGCGCTTTCGTGCGGGTCGGCGGCGATGATTTCGCGCGGCAACACCAGCGCGCTGCGCACGAAGCCCTTGGCCAGCGCAACGGCCATCCTGCCGGCGCCGAGAAATCCAATCTTCAAAGACGTTGCCATGCGCGTTTTGTAGCAGGCTGATGGACAAAAGGGAATGCGAATCCAATCGCCGCCCGGCCTCAACTCCCGCAGCACAAAATTACCAGCCGGCGGCACCGGCTGCTCCCGGTTTTCCGATTCAACGATGGCACGCCGTTCGGCTTGCCTTGAATTGCCCCTTGAATTCGCGCGTTTTGAATTTATCCTTGAAACAACATCCGTGCAGCGAAACGGGAGATGGACGCGATGAGCCACCGGCGCACATGGGAATCCTTTGAAGCCTTGCGCGAGGCCGCCGAAGCGGGCGACCCGCACGCGCAATGTCATTTGGGCGTCTGCTACCAGAACGGCCGGGGCGTGGCGCCGGACCTCCAGGAAGCGGTCAAGTGGTTCCGCAAAGCGGCGGACCAGAACGACCCGGTGGCGCAGTGTTATCTGGGCGTTTGTTATCTGAACGGTCTGGGTGTGCCGCAGGAAGAGGGCGAAGCGGCCAAATGGCTTCGCGAAGCGGCCGAACAGGGCGACCCCGCCGCACAATTCAACCTCGGCGTGCTCTATGAGACCGGTCGCGGCGTGCCGCAAAATTACGCAGAAGCCGTTAAATGGTATCGGGAAGCGGCCGAACGCGGCTATCCGGCGGCGCAATTCAACCTCGGCGTTTTTTACGAGCAGGGCCAGGTCGTGCCGCAGGATTACGCCGAAGCCGTCCGCTGGTATCGCGCGGCGGCCGAACAGGAGTGCGCCCCGGCACAATGCAACCTGGGCCTGTGTTACCAGACCGGCCGCGGCGTGCCGCAAAGCCAGTCCGAAGCCCTCAAATGGTTCATCCGCGCGGCGCGCCAGGGCGACAAGACCGCGCAACACAATCTTGGTTTGTATTACGCCTCGTTGAAGGAAGCGGAGGCGCAGGCGGCGGCTGCCGAGGAAACCGAGTATTGACTTCAGGCGGCGATGAAGCGCCCGCCGCTCCGGCCGGCCGCTGGAACCGCCTCACCTCCAAAATCCCGCCCGCGGGGGGCGGCAGTCGGGCAGCGTCGTTTTTGAGACGGCGCTCGCCGGTTTGGCGGACGGACACCGGCGGCGGCGTGTCAGAGACCTCACACTCTTTGCTCCACCAGCTCGGTCAGTTTGGCAGCGGCCCGGCCGGAGTCAATGATCTCGGCTGCCAGCTCCCAGCCTTCGGTGACCGATCGGACTTTGCCGGCCACAAACAGGGCCGCCCCGGCATTGAGCAGCACCGCCTCGCGTCGGGGACCGCGCTCGGTCCCGTGCAAAATGCGCCGCACGATTTCCGCGTTTTGAAATTTGTCGCCGCCGCGCAAATCCTCCAACGTTGCCGGCTGCAAGGGAAATTGCTCCGGCGCCAGGACCGAAACGGCAAAACCGCGCTCCTGATAAAACTCGGCAAGCGTGTTTTCACCGAGCGTGGAAAGTTCGTCCAGGAAAACGTCGGGCGGCGGAGCGGAGGCAACGGACATTGCCGTGTCCGAGGGCGGCTTGCCGGAGGCGATCCTCGGCGACACGCGGCCGCACACCACCATGGTCCGCCGGACGCCGAGGGACTGCAGAACCCGGGCCAGCGGCTCGCACCATTCGGGGCGGGGCACACCGACCAGCAGGGCCGAGGGCCGCGCCGGATTGAGCAACGGACCGAGCAAATTGAAAATCGTTCGCTGACCGCGTTCGGCGCACAGTTTGCGCGCCGGCGCAATGTTTTTGAAAGCCGGATGAAATGCCGGGGCGAAGAAGAAGGCAAAGCGTTTCCGGCGCAATGAACGCGCCGCCTCCGCCGGGGTCAAATCTATCGGCACACCCAGGGCTTCCAACACATCGGCGCTGCCGGCCTGTGAGGTCACCGCCCGGTTTCCGTGTTTGGCCACGGCCACGCCGGCGGCGGCGCAGAGCAAGGCGGCGGCGGTGGAAATGTTGAAGGTGCCCAGCCGGTCGCCGCCGGTGCCGACCACGTCGAGAATCTCTTCCGCGCGAGTCGTTGCGTCCAGCGGCGGGGCGATGGATTTGTCGCGCAGGGCGCGGGCGAAGGCAGCGATTTCGGCGGGCGTTTCGCCTTTTTGCGCCAGTGCGACCAGAAAATCGGCCTTGAGCGCCGCCGGCACGGTTTCATCGGTCAGCGCTTCGACGGCGGCGCGGATTTGTTCGTCAGCCAGCGGCCGGGCGGCGGCCAGTTGTCGGGTGAGCGTTGCAAGCACGCGATGATGTTACGGCGGAAATGGAAAACGCCAAACGGGAAAATGCCGGCCGAAGCGCGGCGTTTGATGGCCACGTTTTAGTTTCCGTCTCGCGCAAAATTCCGTAACTTATCCGCCGCGCCAGCGGTCTGAATAAAATTCAAGCCGGCGAACATTTTTTATGAGGAAAAAACGAATCAAACTCTGGCGGCTGTGGGCCGCCATCGCGCTGGCCGCGGCCACCGGCGGGTGCGACCGGGGGGACAACCCGGCATATCAAACGGCGCCGGTCGAGCGCGGCGATGTCACGCAGGTGGTAACGGCCACGGGCACTTTGAATCCGGTCGTCAATGTAACGGTCGGCAGCCAGGTGTCGGGGCGAATCATCCGGATTTTTGCCGACTTTAATTCAATCGTGAAGTCCAATGAAGTCATTGCGGAGATAGACCCTTCCACTTACGAAGCGCAACTGAATCAGGCCGAAGCCAATTTGGCCAATGCGAAAGCCAACCTGGAACTGCAGGAGGCCAATCTGGAACGCGCGGCCGCCTTGTACACCAACAACCTGATTGCGCGCGCCGATTACGACACGGCGGTGGCCACGCGGGATGAGGCGGAGGCCCAGGTCAAAATTCAGGAGGCCTCCGTGAGCAATGCCATGGCCAATCTCGGCTACTGTAAAATCCGCTCTCCGGTGGACGGCGTGGTCATCGCCCGGGACGTGGAGGTGGGCCAAACCGTGGCCTCCAGTTTTAATACTCCCACCCTGTTCCAAATCGCAAACAATCTGAAAGAGATGCAGATTGACGCGGCGGTGGATGAGGCGGACATCGGCGGCGTTAAGACGGGTGAGGCAGTGGATTTTACCGTGGATGCCTATCCCAACCGGACTTTTCACGGCATCGTCACCCAGGTCCGCAACGCCCCCACCACCGTCAACAATGTGGTGACGTACGACACGGTGATTGGCGTGACCAACAGCGATTACAGCCTCAAACCGGGCATGACGGCCAGCGTGTCCATCATCATCGCCCAGCGCACCAATGTGCTGATCATTCCCAATTCCGCGCTGCGTTTCCACCCCGCCGGTGAAGAAACCAACGCCCTGGCCGCTGCCGGCAATCCCAACCCCGGCAACGCCCCCGCTGGTCCGCGCCGCCACGGTCGCGGCGGACGCAACCGCGGCGAATCGCCCCCGGCCAATCTGCACACCGTTTACCTCCTCAACCCCACCACCGGAAAACCGGAACCGGTGACGATTCAAACCGGCATCACCGACAACATTTACACCGAGGTGATTTCGGGGCTGAAAGAAGGCGACAACGTCATCACCGGCCTGCAGATTCCCGGATTGACGTCCGATCGGGGAACAGAAAACCCGTTCATGTTCCGCCGCCGGTTCTGACCCGGATGAAAAATTTTGCGCCGCCTGAATTGACCCACCGCCCGTTGAAAAGCCAAACGCCTCCATGAAGCCGGTCATCCAACTGGACAACATCCGCAAGGTGTATCACAGCGGCGAGGTGGAGGTGCCGGCGGTGCAGGGCGTTTCCTTGAAAATTTTTCCGGGCGAATTCGTGGCCATCATGGGCGCCAGCGGGTCGGGTAAATCCACGCTGATGAACCTCATCGGTTGTCTGGACCGGCCGACCAGCGGACGGTATGAGCTGGACGGCATTGACGTTTCGACACTCGATCGCAATGCCCTGGCCGACATTCGCAATCGGAAAATCGGGTTCGTCTTTCAGGGCTTCAATCTGCTGGCGCGCACTTCAGCGCTGGAAAACGTGGAAATGCCGATGTTGTACCATCACCAGCATCTGTCGGCGCGCGAACAGCGCGAACGCGCCCGGCGCGCGCTGGAAATGGTCGGCCTGGCCCAGCGCGCCGATCATTACCCCAACCAGCTTTCCGGCGGCCAACAACAGCGCGTGGCTATCGCGCGCGCCCTGGTCAACCAGCCTTCCCTGCTGCTGGCCGACGAACCGACGGGCAATCTCGACAGCCAGACCAGCATCGAAATCATGGGCGTTTTTCAAAAGCTGAACGATCAGGGCATTACCATCGTCATGGTCACGCACGAGCTGGATATTGCCCGTTACACCAGGCGCAACGTGGTGTTGCGCGACGGACGGCTGGTGAGCGACAGCCCCGTCGCCCACCGTTTGTTTGCCGGCGAAGAACTGCGTCGCCTCCAGGCAGCCCAACAGGCGGTTCAATTGACCTGAGCAGGCGCCGGTTCCACACCGGGAAACGCCAGATAATCCCGGGCATTGGCATAGCAGAGATTGCGAATCATGCCGCCGACCAGCTTGAAATCCTTGGGAATCAAACCCGCTTCCATGTCGTGGCCCACCAGATTGCACAGCGTCCGTCGGAAATACTCGTGCCGGCAATACGACATGAACGAGCGCGAATCCGTAACCATGCCGATGAAACGCGACAGCAGACCGAGATTGGACAAGGCGTTCAATTGCCATTCCATGCCTTCCTTCTGATCCAAAAACCACCAGCCGGCGCCGAACTGGATTTTGCCCGGAATGCTGCCGTCCTGAAAATTGCCGATCATCGAGGCAAAGACGTAGTTGTCCGCCGGATTGACGTTGTAAATGATCGTTTTGGGCAACAGATTGTCTGCGTCCAGCTTGTCCAAATATGCCGCCAGAGTTTGCGCCTGGGGAAAATCACCGATGGAATCAAAGCCGGTGTCCGGGCCGAGCTGCCGCAGCAGGCGGCGGTTATTGTTGCGCAGGGCGCCCAGGTGAAGCTGCTTGGTCCAGCCGCGACGGGCATCCAGATGTCCAAAGAACAGCATCAGGAAGGAGGCGAACTGCGCGTGTTCCGGGGGCGAAGCCGGTTCGCCGCGGCGCGCCTTGTCAAAGATCGCAGCGGCGGTTTTCTCCGAGCAAAAATCGGCGAAGCAATGGATCAGTCCGTGATCGGAAAGCCGGCAACCCTGAGAATGAAAGAATTCATGACGCTTTTCCAGCGCCGTCAGGAAGGCGCCGAAGTGGTTGATATGGGTATTGCTGGCGGCCGCCAGCCGTTCCACCCACGAATTAAAGTCAGCCGGCGAATCCACCCCCAACGCTTTGTCGGGGCGAAAGGCCGGCAACATTTTTGTGGGATGGCCCTGCGCGGCGAATTGGCGATGCCACGCCAGGTCGTCCGTGGGATCATCGGTAGTGCACACCACCCGGACCTTGAATTTTTTGAGAATGCCCTGAGTGGTCAGCGCCGGCGTGGCGAGCCGTTCGTTGGCCTTTTTCCAGATTTTTCCGGCGGTCTTCTCGTTCAGCAGGTCGTTGATGCCGAAGTAGCGGTTTAATTCCAGATGCGTCCAGTGGTACAGGGGATTGCGCAGCGTGTGGGGCACGGTGCGGGCCCAGGCCAGAAATTTTTCCTCCGGGGAGGCGTCCCCGGTAATGAATTTTTCCGGCACGCCGTTGGTTCGCATGGCGCGCCATTTGTAATGGTCGCCTTCGAGCCAGATTTCAAACAGGTTGTTGAACTGCCGGTTCCGGGCGATGTCCGGCGGCGGCAGGTGACAGTGATAATCAAAAATCGGCTCGGCTTCGGCGTATTCGTGAAACAGCCGCCGCGCGGCCGGGGTGGATAACAAAAAATCGTCGTGGATGAAGGGCATACATTCTCTCCTTCGCATCAGGCCGGGACGGTCTGGGCGCGGCGCGGTCTCCGGGCGGTTCCCTGGTCGTCCAGCAACAACGGCTTGAGGTGCCGCTCAAAAAGATTTTCGGTGACGTTGCGGGCGATGACGGCTTCATGCCGTTTAAGCGCCGCGTAGTAGCGGTCGCCCATCTTCGCGGCGACCTTGAAGCTCACGTGCAGCAACTGGCGGAAGCTGCGGTTGTAGGCCGGATGATGCGGGTCGTGCCGCAACGCCGCGACCATTTGCTCCGAACTCCACTGGCGCACCGCGGCCGCCGCCGGCAACTCCTTCCGGTCAATGTCAATCACCGTCGCATAGGGGGCGCACAATTCGTCCACGCGCCGGAGGGCCTCGGAATAAATATCCTTGACGATCTGCAAGCCGTCTCCGCCCGCCTCGGCCAGGCCAATCAATTCCTCCAGCCACGTGGTGCCGGCGGTTTTGAGATGCAACCCGGCGTCGAATTTCCGAAGCGCCCGGCGGATGGGCGCATAGATCGAAAACTTGTCGCTGCCTGAATGCACGCTCAGTTTGAGCGACGCCGGCAGGCCGTATTGTTTGATGGCAAAGGCGATGACGGCCAGGTCGGCGTGGAACTCCTTTTCGAACTGCGCCAGGTCGCCCACGTAATCCACGCCCTTGTTGAAACGGCCGGTGAATTTCGGCGCGATGGTCTGGAGAGGAATTTTCTCATCAGCCAGCGCCGCCAGGATAATCAACAACTCGTGCGGCCTCTGTGGCCGGTCCGTTTCGTCCATCGAAACTTCCGTGATGAAGTTCGCCTCGCCTTTGCGGCTGGCAATATGCCGGTAAATTCTCCCGGCGTCCTGAGCAGCCAGCAAAAACTGATTGGCCACCCGCTCCACCTCGGCGCGGGAAATGTCCAGCGGCCGATCCAGATGCGGAATGGAAATTTGCCCGATCAGTTCGGGATGCCGGTCGGCAAAGGCCCGGACCTCCGCCGGCGCGGCGGGTTTGCCGATGGTGTCGGCCACGTCTATGGTGAAGAAATCCGAGGGCGCGATGAAACGGTCCACCGTCTCCAGGCGGATATGGTCGGCATCCACATGATACGGTTTGCTCCAGCCGAGCGCCGCCACGGCGGCATCCGCCTCGGCGCGAAGGCTGGCCGGTTCGGTGCCGATGAGCGTGTGTTCGCGGTTGGATTTGTTCCAGACCGGCACCACCTCCACGCCACGTTCCGCGGCCCGAAGACAGGCGCGCAGTTGTGCACGGCCCTGATGCCCGAACCGGTCGCCCATCCCAAAGGAAAATTTCCCCAAAGGTAAAAATTTCATAGTTGTCGCCGTAATGTAACCGATGGCGCCCCGGATGCGCCATGCAAGTTGTGCAAAATTATTTGATAATTCTGCACCGGAAAATCACCCAAACGGGTGATAAAGCCCCCCGCCTGGCACCAGACGGGCGCCACTTGAAAAACCCGCCGGAAGTCTTAAGTTGCTCCATGAAAACGACGTCTCAAATCCATAAACCGGTCGAACAGCCCAAACCCTTCACGCCGGGATTCACCCGCGCCATGGTGCGCGAACACGCCTACCGGCTCTACCGTGATAAATTGCCGGAGCACCCGCTAACGCTGGAGGATTGGGTGCTGGCCGAAAAAGACCTCCTGGCCTCGATGGAAGCGGCCGAGGATGGCGTGGAAGTCTGACGGCGCTGGCGCCAAAAACTTCACTGCGGAAATTACGATTGAGCCGAGCGCCGCCTGCGGGTAGTCTCACGGGTGGCGCGCGCGTAGCTCAACTGGATAGAGCGTCGGCCTCCGGAGCCGAAGGTTGTGGGTTCGACTCCCGCCGCGCGCAAGGCGCTTTTGCTTTCACTTCGTCTCAAAATTCAGCTTGAGCACGGCGGTATTCTGAGCCTCGTCGGTAACGCGCACCAGCAGGCTGTGTGAGCCGGGGGACAAATCCGCCAGTTCGATGGTGAAGGTTTCGCGGGTTGAATCGAAAATCAGATCGTCCGGGCGCAAAGCCACTTCGTCCCGGCCATCCAGCGAATAGCCGGCAGACTCGATCACGCTGGCCCCGTCGGCGGCGTCCACGACCATGCGGGCACGGTTCTTCTCCACCGACTGCGTTTGTACCGTCAGCACCGGTGGCGTGTTGTCAATTAGAAACGGCTCGCTGACGATGACATTGGTCCGCGCCGTGGCCGGGGTGTTGGACGGCAAGTCCGAGGCGGTCACGCGGACACAATACCGTCCCTCGTGAAAGCCAGTGGTGTCGAAGGAATAAAATGTGTCCTCGGTTTTGTCCACGAGCGTCGTCCAGTGTTTGTCGGCTTTGGCGCGAAGGGCGACGGAATAAACCAGTCTGTCGCCGTTCGGGTCGTTGGCCTGCCAGACCACCGTGCAATAACCCGGACTTTTCTTTTCACGCAGCGGCGTTGGCAGGGTTCCACTCCCCGCGCCGGAAGCGGGCGACTGGGCGGAAGCGTCGCCGTCGAGCAACTGGTTCAAATTCACCGGCGGCGATTCCAGTTGCGGCACGGGCATTTTGACAATGCCGAACCCCTGCGTGATGACCCGGAGGCGCGTGAAAACGGGCGCGGCGTTTTCGTTTTGATAATAGAATTGCACGCGCCGCAGCGACGCCGTGGCGCCCGGCGAACCGCGACCGCGCTGGAACTCGACGCGATACTGCAAATACCGCGCCGGCGGACTGGTTACGGGAATTTCGGCGCGCAACGGTTCGGGTGCCGACCAGTCGCTCCACGTTTTTTCCGGCTGATCGGTGTTGCCGGAACGCGTGGAAAATTCCAGTTGCGCGCCATCGGGCACGTCCGCTTCGGGATGCAACCGGCCCCACAAACTTTCCTGCCGGGCGTCAAACACCTTCGACGTGTAAATCCCCCTTTCGGCCAGCGCAAAGTCCAACCGATAAATTTTCGCCGGATGACTCGTCGCGGCGAAACACCGTTTTGGGTCGCTGTTGTCCGGCAACAGCACCGCCACCTGCGCGCCGGCGCGCGTGGTCTGCAACAGCTTCCAGTGGCGCGCGTCGGCAATGGAATAGATCCGGCCCGTGTCGCCGGTGCCGGCAAGCAAACGGCCGTCGGGCAACCGGACCAGGGAATAAATCGCCTCGCCCTCGGGCGCACTCCAGAAACGCTCGTAAAAACCGTTGGTGTCCACGCGATAAATGGCGCTGGACGACGGCCCGCCGCCGCCCGCTGTCATCACCACGTTGCTCGCCGTGGAGGATGAATCGGAGCCGGCGGCGGACATTTTCGGATTTCCCGCAAACGTGGAGACGTAAATCACGCCGTGGTCGGCGACGGCGATGTTGTTGATTTCCTTCCGGCCGGAGTTGAACAGCACGAAGCCGTGGTTGGTTTTGTCAATCCGATAAAGATAACCGTGCGGGCTGGTGCCGGCCAGCAGGCGGCCTTGGGCGTCCAGCGCCAGCGCCGTGACGTTGGCCTCTGGCGTCTCAAAATAAACTTCCGCCCTGGCCGGAGTGGGTCCGCCCGGCGGCACACGCAGAATTTTTCCATGATCGCCGGTGGCCAGATACAGCGAACCATCCGCACCAAACACCATCGCCCAAAGATAGGTCTGGCCCGGATTGCAAAACACTTCGGCGTGTCCGTCCGCGTCCAGCCGATAAACGCGGCCGTTTGGCGAGGTGGCGGCATAAAGCCGGCCCTGGCGGTCAATGGCCAGCGCGTGAACCATCACTTCGTTCGGCGCGAAAAACGTCGTCCATTCGCCCCGGGGCGTGAGCTTGTAGATTTTGCCCTGGTTGCCGGTGCCGAAAAAAATGTCGCCTTTCCGGTCCTGGACCGCCGCCCAAATGATCGGGTCGGCAACGCTGGCCAGATTCGTCAGGGCCGGCGCCAGTTCCAGACGGCCGTCACTGGCCAGCGAGACGTTTTCAAAATCGCCGCCGCGAAAGGCGGCAAAGGTATCATCGGTGACTTTTTGCGTGACGACGGCGCGAGTGGCGGCCAGGCTCGCCCAAAGCGCGAGGACACCCCAAACCACGGAAGTGAACGCGCGCGACATCCCCCGGCCAACTCCAAGCCGCCCACGGCTGGTGGAAAGACGCGCGCCTCGAGGCGGACAATGGAACCGGAAATACCAGAAACACCGGGTCAGCAGCCGTATTTCCCCCGCCGGCCGGCAGCTTCGCGGCAACGGCGCAGAGGAAAACAAACGGCAAGGAAAAAATTTGCCGGCGGCGCTGCCGCCATGGGGCGGGCACAGGTCGGAGTGGCGCATGAGGCATGTTTTAGTGGAGCCGCCATTCAATGTCCATAAGACTTTTGCTGCCGGCGTACCGACTATGGCCGTGCAGATTCCGTCCGCGTGAAGGCCGCCAGAGAGGGCGCTGGGAAACGGGCCCGGTGCCTCCGGCCCTGGCTACCAGCCCAGCACGTAGGCGAAAATGAGCGGCGCGACAATGGTGGCGTCCGACTCGATAATGAATTTGGGCGTCTCCACGCCGAGTTTGCCCCAGGTAATTTTTTCGTTGGGCACGGCGCCGCTGTAACTGCCGTAGCTGGTCGTGGAATCGCTGATCTGGCAGAAGTAGCTCCAGAGCGGCACATTCTCGCGCTGCAAATCCTGATGCAGCATGGGCACCACGCAAATGGGGAAATCGCCGGCGATGCCGCCGCCGATCTGGAACATGCCAAAGGGATTTTTTTGAGTGGCCTGGGTGTAAAAATCCGCCAGCCAGACCATGTATTCCAGACCGGTGCGCACCGTGTGTGGATTTTTCAAATCGCCGCGAATGAGCGCCGCCGCGTACATGTTGCCCAATGTGGAATCTTCCCAGCCGGGCACGAGGAGGGGCAGGTTGTGTTCACAGGCGGTCAGCACCCAGGAATCCCGTGGGTCAATCTGGTAATATCGCTTCAGCCGGCCGTCGCGCAGGACCTGATAAAAAAACTCGTGGGGGAAGAAACGCTGGCCGTTTTGCTCGGCGGCGCGCCAGACGTCGAGCATGGCGGCTTCCATGCGGCGCATGGCTTCATTTTCGGGAATGCAGGTGTCGGTCACGCGATTGAGATGGCGCTCCAGCAACGCCTTTTCGTCTTCGGCGGTCAACTGCCGGTAATGCGGCACGCGCTCGTAATGGTTGTGGGCCACGAGATTGAACACATCCTCCTCCAGGTTGGCGCCGGTGCAGCAGATGAGGTGCACCTTGTTGCGGCGGATCATTTCCGCCAGGGACAGGCCCAGTTCGGCGGTGCTCATGGCGCCGCCGAGGGTGATCATCATCCGGCCGCCGCCTTCCAGGTGCCGCACGTAATCGCGGGCGGCGTCCACAAGTGCCGCAGCATTGAAATGCCGGAAGTGATGTTCCAGAAATCGGGTAATTGGTTTGTCCGTCGTTTGCATGTCAGTTCGTTCGCTCATGGGTTGTCTGAAATTTGTTCGTTTGCTTACGATACGAATGCGGAGGCGATTGCCAACTTCAAATTCATCGTCTGGAAAATTTTTGCGAGTGCCGCGTGGCGGCCGGAGGATACCGCGCCTACAAAGCGACAAAATTCAACAAATTCTCCGCGCCCACCCGCCGGCGTCTGGAGAAACACAGCCCGTTTCCCAACCTGCGCCGCTCCGGTTCAACGCGCGGCTCCGCCGTTCTGGCCGTTTTTCTTCAATGCCTCGTGCACGGCACGCAACAGGGCGTCGCTGGTGAACGGTTTGGGCAGGAAAACGTCCGGTTGGATTTGGGCGAGCTGCGCGGCCGTGTCCTTTTCCCAGCCGCTGATGACGATGGTTTTGAAGCCGGGACGGATTTTACGGAGCGCTCTCACGGTGGCCTGACCGTCCATCAGCGGCATGGCCAGATCGCAAATGACCACGCGCACGTTTTCGGGAGTCTGCGCAAAACGGGTGATGGCCTCGGCGCCGCCGGCGGCGGTGGAGACCTCGTAGCCGTAATTCTCCAACGCGGCGCGGGTGATGGCCAGAATGCTTTGCTCATCGTCCACCACCAGAATGTGTTCGCCATGACCGGCCGGCGGCGGGGATTGACCGGCGGCAGGTTCGGCGGGGGCGGCCGTTTCGGCGGCGGGCAGCCAGACCTGAAATTCGCTGCCGGCGCCCACGGTGCTGCGAACGGTCATAAAACCGCCATGATTCCTGACGATGTTGCGGCAGGTGGACAATCCCAGGCCGGTGCCTTTGCCCGGCGGTTTGGTGGTGTAGAACGGCTGGAAAATTTTTTCCAGAACGTCCGGCGAAATGCCGGTGCCGGTGTCGGCCACTCCCAGGCAACAATAATTTCCCGGTCGGGCGCCCTCATGCCGGGCGGCCTCGGCTTCAGTGAGGGTGGCGTTTTGAACGGACAAAGTGAGCGTGCCGCCTTGAGGCATGGCATCGCGGGCGTTGACGCAGAGGTTCATCAGCACCTGATGCAGTTGCGTGGCATAGCCGCTCACCGGCCAGAGCGACTTGTCCAGGTGCACGCGGCAGCGGATGTTTTTGGGGAAGGTGTCGCGGATGATCCGCGCCATTTCCCGCACGAGCTGGTCGGGGTGCAGGACGGTGCGGACGGATTCACCGCCCCGGGCAAAGAGGAGCATCTGCTTGATCATCTCGGCGCTGCGGCGCGCGCTGGTTTCCATCGTGCGCAGCATGCCGGCGGCATCGGGCGAAAGGGGTTGCTGATGCAGGATTTCCACGCCGATGAGGATGGGGACCAGGGCGTTGTTCAGATCGTGCGCCAGACCGCCGACGAGTGCACCGAGGCTTTCGAGACGTTGCGCGCGGAGGAATTGCTCTTCAAGCTGTTTGCGTTCGGTGATGTCGGTGTTGATCAGGAGCAACGATTGAGGCCGGCCGGCGTCGTCCCGGATCAACGTGGCACGGGATTGGACGATGAGGGAACGGTGATCTTTGGTGAAGCAGGCGAGTTCGCCGATCCATTCGTTGCGGGATTCCAGCGCCGGCTCCACGTCCCGCAAAGCCGCCGGCGCGATGTCGTGGAAGAGCAATTCGCGGACGTTCCGGCCCAGGGCTTCCCGGGCGCTCCAACCGTAAATCCGCTCGGCGCCCTTGTTCCAATAGACAATCCGCCGGTCGGGGTCGCAAACAATGATGGCGTCCTGCGCCTTGTCGAGCAATTCGGCCTGTTCGCGGATTTTCGCCTCGGCGTGTTTCTGCTCGGTCATGTCCTGGGTGATGCCGACCACGCGCAACGGTTTGCGGGCGGCGTCGTAAATGACGGAGGCCCGGTCGTACACGTGCAGATACCGGCCGTTGGCGCGGCGCAGGCGATGTTCGCTCCACCAGACGCGTCCGCCGGCGGCCAGCATGGCGGTGAATCCGGCCACCACCCGCTCGCGGTCGTCGGGGTGGATCAATTGATGCCATTTTTCGAGGCTGGCGCCGATTTCCTCGCGCGGCAGGCCAAGGACGTTTTCAAAATTTTCGCTGAACCAGACCGTGCCGCCGGCAATATCCCACTCCCAGACAATGTCGTTGGAGGCGCGGGCGACGATGCGCAGGCGCTCTTCGAGCTGGCGCAATTCAGTTTCCATGCGCCGCAGCCGGGCGCGTTCCTGAAAATTCTCCAGGGCGCGGCGAACGGCCGACACGAGCCGGCCGGGGCGCTGTTTGAGCACGTAGTCGGTTGCGCCGTGTTTGAGACTCTCCACCGCCGCCTCCTCGCCGATGGTGCCGGAAAAGAAAATGAAGGGCGTTTGCGGGCAAAGGCGACGGGCGATGTCCAGCGCGCGCAAGCCGTCGAAGGACGGCAGGGTGAAGTCGGAGATGATAAGGTCAAACGGCTGTTGCTGGAGGGCGGATTCAAATTCCTCGGCCGTGGTGACGGCCACCGTTTCGCAGGGCAGCCCTTCGGCCTGCAGCAATTCGCGGACGAGCATCTGGTCCCGTTCATCGTCTTCCAGATGCAATAAACGCACGGGGCGGTGGTTCCAGTCGGTAGCCATGAGCAAACGGATTGAAGTTAGCCGGAGGGTCAACCGCCGCGCTTGACCGTGCCGGGCGGCGGTTCATTGAGGATGGCCCAGAAGAAGCCGATTTCCTTGACCGAATCCACGAATTGCCGGAAATCCACCGGTTTGACGACGTAGGCGTTGGCGCCCAGTTGGTAGCTCCGAATCAAGTCCTGTTCTTCGCGGGAAGAGGTGATCATGACCACCGGCAGGTGTTTGAGCGTTTCGTCGGCGCGCAGGTGGCGCAGCACTTCCAGACCGTCCATCTTGGGCATTTTCAAATCGAGCAGCACAACCACAGGCAGGCCGTTGGCGCGGCCGGCAAAGGAACCGCGGGCGTACAGATAATCCAGCGCCTCGGCGCCGTCGCGCACGACGACGACCTCGTTGGCGAGATTGTATTCCTCGAGGGCGGCGAGCGTCAGTTCGATGTCCCGTTCGTTGTCTTCGGCCAGCAGAATGCGTTTGAGTGGAGCCATGATGTTTTTATGAGGATGTTGTTGGAGAAGACGGACTTGCAGGAAGAGAAAAATAAAACGTGGCGCCCGCGTCGGGCTTGCCGGTCGCCCACACGCGGCCGCCGTGGCGGTGGACGATGCGCTGCACATTGGCCAGCCCGATGCCCGTGCCTTCAAAATCCTCCGAGCGATGGAGGCGCTGGAAAACGCCGAACAGTTTGTGGACGTACTGCATGTCAAACCCCACCCCGTTGTCGCGGATGTAAAAGACAAACTCGCCGTCGGCCGGCTGGCAGCCGATCTCGATTTGGGCCGGATTGCGGGGGCGGGTGTATTTGACGGCGTTGCTCAGAAGGTTGAGCCAGACCTGGCGCAGCATCGCCGGGTCGGCCTCCACCTCCGGCAGTGTGCCGATGTTCCAGACGATGCGGCGGCCGGTGATTTCATTTTGCAAGGCCTCCACCGCCTCATGCACCAGCGCTTCGGGGGCCACCCGGGTGCGGCGCAATTCGGCGCGCCCCATCCGCGAAAACACCAGCAGGTCGTCAATCAGCGCTCCCATGCGCCGGGCTGAATCGGCGATGATATTCAGGTATCGCTGCCCGCGCTCATCGAGTCTTGCGACGGATTGCCTGGCCAGCAGCCCCACGAAACCATCAATGTGCCGCAGCGGCGCGCGCAAATCGTGCGAGACCGAATAGGAAAACGCCTCCAGCTCTTTGTTGGCCGCTTCCAACCGTTCGGCCTGGCGCTGCAAATCGGCGTTGAGCTGGAGGATTTTTTCCTGGGCGCGCTTGCGTTCGGTGATGTCGCGACCGGTGGCGTAAATCAATTTCCTGGAAACATCGGCGCGCGCGTTCCACAAAAACCAGCGCCAGGAGCCGTCCCGACAGCGGAAACGATTTTCAAAATTCACCGTTTCGTGACCGCCGGCCAGTTTGTCCACCTCGGCCTGTGATGCGCCCGCGTCATCCGGATGGATGAATTCCAGAAACGGCCGGCGGAGCAATTCCTCGCGCGAAAAGCCCAGCGTGCGTTCCCAGGCGGGGTTGAGCGCCTTGAACCAGCCGTCAAAACCCGCCACGCAGATCAGGTCCCGCGACAGCTCGAAAAAACGGTCGCGCTCTTCGCGGAGCTGCTCGGCGCGTTTGCGCTCGGTGATGTCACGCGATACGCCGCCGGTGGCGTAAATGTTGCCGGCCGCATCCCGCAACGGAAATTTAATGGCCAGGTGCGTGCGCGGCCCGTCGGGATAAAGCACCGTCTCCTCCACTTCCAACGGCTTTTGGGTGGCGAGAATGGTCTGATGATGTTCCGTGGCGATGCGGGCCAGTTCCCTGGGTGAAAAATCGTAAGCCGTCCTGCCGGCAATCTCTTCGCGCGAACGCCCAGCCAACTGCTCGAACTGGCGATTGACGAACAGATAACGCCCGGCCAAATCCTTGAGATAAACCACGGCCGGCACGTGATCCAGAATAGCTTCCAGCAAGGCGCGGTTTTCACGCAACGCCCGCTCCGTTTGCGCGCGCGCCTTCAAATCCCGATGCGCCAGCCCCACCGCCGCCAGGCTCACC
>Ga0070740_10002190_pt1 | contig 23763 bp, 16 predicted proteins | sample Coa_R2_FD_67286 | JGI IMG/M metagenome (GOLD analysis project Ga0070740, IMG submission 67286) | Surface soil microbial communities from Centralia Pennsylvania, which are recovering from an underground coalmine fire - Coalmine... | ecosystem: Environmental > Terrestrial > Soil > Unclassified ...
TGTAGGCTCGGCATCCTGCCTCGCCAACAGCCCGGCCTCGGGCTCCTGCCCTCGGCGCGGACCTGCGGTCCGCCCCATTGCGCTGCGCGCAAACACCGTGTCGGCGCGCTCACGGGTAACGCTCCAGCAGTTTTTCCACGTCGGCGGCGCGGAGGTTGCCGTGCGTGTCGTCGTCGATCATCAGCACCGGTCCTTTGTCGCAGGCGCCGAGGCAGCAGATGGGCAGCAGGGTGAAGCGGCCGTCCGCCGTGGTCTGCCCCGGACCCACGCCGAGGCTGCGCTGGAGCGCGGCGAACACCTCCTCGAAGCCGGTGAGGAAGCAGGAGACGCTGTCGCAGACCTTGATCACATGCCGGCCCACCGGGCGGCGGAAGATCAGGTTGTAGAAGGTGGCCACGCCTTCCACGTCGGAGGCGGGAATGCCCAGCACCTGGCCGATCGCGGTGATCGCGCCGTCCGGCACCCAGCCGTGGCGCTTCTGCACGATCTTGAGCGCCTCGATGCTGGCCGCGCGCGGGTCTTCGTAGCGCGCGATCTCGTGCTCGATGGCGGCGCGGTCTTCGTCGTGCAGCACGAACGGCTGCGCGGGCGGCAGGTCGGAGAGCTTGAGGACGCGGTCGTGGCTCATCGCGCTAACGGTCCACGTCGGCCATCACGAAATCGATGGAGGCGAGCAGCATGATCAAATCCGGGATCATGCTGCCGCGGATGATGTGCGGAATCATCTGCAGGTGCGGGAAGCTGGGCGTGCGGATGCGCGTGCGGTAGCTCATGGTGCTGCCGTCGCTGGTCAGGTAGTAGCTGTTCAGCCCCTTGGTCGCCTCGATGGCGAAATAGCCCTCGCCGGGCGGGATCACCGGGCCCCAGGACACGCCCAGGAAGTGATTGATGAGCGTTTCGATGTCGGCCAGCATGCGCTCGCGCGGCGGCGGGCAGGTCAGCGGATGATCGGCCTTGAAGGGGCCCTCCGGCATGTGCTCCAGGCACTGCCGGATGATGCGCAGGCTCTGGCGCATCTCCTCCAGGCGCACCACGGCGCGGTCGTAGGCATCGCCGTTGGCAGCGAGCGGCACCTCGAACTCGAAGTTCTCGTAGCCGGAATAAGGCCGCGCCTTGCGCAGGTCGTAGTTGACGCCGGTGGCGCGCAGGCCGGCGCCGGTGACGCCCCATTCGATCGCCTCGTCGGCGGTGTAGCGCGCGACGTCGATGGTGCGCGCGCGCAGGATGCCGTTTTTGAGCGCGGCCTTTTCGTATTCGTCGAGGCGCTTGGGCAGCCAGTCCACGAACTCGCGCACCTTGCGGTCCCAGCCCTTGGGCAGATCCGCGGCCAGCCCGCCGATGCGATACCAGGCCGGGTGCATGCGGAAGCCGGTGACCGCCTCGATCACGTCGTAGGCTTTCTGGCGGTCGGTGAACATGAAGAAGATCGGCGTCATCGCGCCGACGTCCTGCACGTAGGTGCCGAGAAACAGCAGGTGCGAGGTGATGCGGAAGAATTCCGCCATCATCACGCGGATGGTCTTGACCCGGTCCGGCACCTCGATGCCGGCGAGCTGCTCCACCGCCAGCACGTAGGGCAGGTTGTTCATCACCCCGCCCAGGTAGTCGATGCGGTCGGTGTAAGGGATGAAGGTGTGCCAGGACTGGCGCTCGGCCATCTTTTCCGCGCCGCGGTGGTGGTAGCCGATGTCCGGCACGCAGTCCACGATCACCTCGCCGTCCAGTTGCAGCACGATGCGGAAGGCGCCGTGCGCGGACGGATGGTTGGGGCCGAGGTTGAGGAACATGTAATCGTGGTCGGGATCGGCGCGCTTCATGCCCCATTCCTCGGGGTTGAAGCGCAGCGCTTCCTGCTCGGCGTCTTGCCGCGCCTGGTCGAGCAGGAAGGGATCGAACTCGGTGGCGCGCGCCGGATAGTCCTTGCGCAGCGGATGGCCTTGCCAGGTGCGGGGCAGCAGGATCCGCTGGAGGTTGGGGTGCCCCTCGAACACGATGCCGAACAGGTCCCAGGTCTCGCGCTCGTACCAGTTGGCGTTGGCCCACAGCCGGGTGATCGTGGGCATGGTGGGCTTGTCGCCCGACAGCGCCACCTTCAGGCGCACGTCGCCGTGCCCGCGCGTGGCGATGTCGCGCTCGATCGACAGCAGGTGGTAGAAGACGGTGAAATCCGCCGGCGGCAGACCGGCACGATGGCGGCGCAGGCGTTCGTCCACCGCGTGCAGGTCGAGCAGCATGCGGTAGGGCTGCGGCACCTCGTGCTTCAAGAAGCGCAGCACTTCGAGCAGGCGCTCCTTCGGCACCCACAGCGTGGGCACCCCGTCCTTGGTCGGCTGGTAAGTGAACGTCGTCTGGCCGAAGCGCGCGTACAGCTCGCGCACCACCTCCGGCAAGGCGGCGGGCGCGACGGGTGGGGCCAGCGGGGCGTCTTCGGCCATGCGCTTAAACCTGATCGGGCGTGCGCAGGGTGGTCTGCGCGCGGCGCGCGGCGGCCTTGACGTCGCGCTGGGCCGGCGGCGGCAGGCGGTACACGCCCTGGTCGCCGACCACCCAGGACAGCGGACGGTGCTCGGTGCCGATGGCGTCCTGCAGCAGCATCAAGGCCTGCAGGAAGGCCTCCGGCCGCGGCGGGCAGCCGGGGATGTACACGTCCACCGGCAGGAACTTGTCCACGCCCTGCACCACGGAATAGATGTCGTACATGCCGCCGGAGTTGGCGCAGGCGCCCATGGAGATCACCCAGCGCGGTTCGACCATCTGTTCGTACAGGCGCTGCACCACCGGCGCCATCTTGATGAAGCAGGTGCCGGCGATGACCATGAGGTCGGCCTGGCGCGGCGAGGCGCGGATCACTTCCGAACCGAAGCGGGCGATGTCGTGCGGGCTGGTGAAGGCGGTGGCCATCTCCACGTAACAGCACGACAGGCCGAAGTTGTACGGCCAGATCGAGTTCTTGCGGCCCCAGTTGACCAGCTTTTCGAGCGTGGTGGTCAGCACCGTGCGGTGCACCTGCTGCTCGATGTAACCGCTCCCCTGGTTGACGCCGGGGCGCTGGTAGGAGCGGCGCGCCTGCGGATCGATGCGTTGCAGGGTGTATTCCATCGCGATCCTCAGTGTTTCGCTGCGGCGGAGCTTACGGCGGTGCGCACATGCGGCCGCGGGCGCGGCCGCGGCGCCCAGTCCAGCCCGCCCAGACGCCAGACATAAACGAGGCCCACCAGCAACACGACGATGAAGATCGCCGCTTCGACGAAACCGGCCCAGCCGCTGTCGCGCAGCGCCACGGCCCAGGCGTAAAGGAACACGGATTCCAGGTCGAAGATGACGAAGAACATCGCCACCAGGTAAAACTTGGCCGAGATGCGCAAGCGTCCGCTGCCGACCGAGACCACGCCGGACTCGAAGGGATCGTACTTGGCGCGGCCGGTGTTGCGTCCACCCAGCACCCAGGCCAGCAGCAGCATCAGCGCCACGATGCCGGCCACCGCCGCGGCATAGACCACAAGCCCCCAGGCTTGCGGCGACTGCGGCAGGTTTTCGATCAGGAAGCGCACGGCCGACCTCACGAAAAATAGCGGTTACGGTTTGCGTCGCCGTGCGTATCGAAGCGGGGCCTGCGGCCCGCGGCGACGGCGACTGCACGCAGGCCGATATGATACGCCATCGCTTTCTCGATGGCAGCGCCACCGCCCTCGAAACCACGGGGAGTCCAGTGTCCGAAATCCTGCTTCGCCTCAAGCCGCGCGAGGATCGCCGCCTGCGCGCCGGCCACCTGTGGATCTACTCCAACGAGATCGACACCGCGCGCACGCCGCTTAAATCCATCCCGCCCGGCAGCCTGTGCCGGATCGAGGACGCGCGCGGGGCGCCCCTGGGCACCGGTTACGTCAACCCGCACGCGCTGCTGTGCGTGCGCCTGCTTTCCAGCCGCTGTCCGGCGCGCATCGACGCCGACTGGTTCGCCCGCCGCCTGCGCGCCGCGCTGGCCTTGCGCGAAAAAATCTACGCGCAGCCGTACTACCGGCTGGTTTACGGGGAGTCCGACGGCTTGCCGGGCCTGGTGGTCGACCGCTACGGCGACGTGCTGGTGGTGCAGATCGCGACCGCCGGCATGGAAGCGCTCAAGCCCGTGCTCCTCGACGCGCTGCAGCGCGCGCTCGCGCCGCGCGGCATCCTGCTGCGCAACGACGGCGGCGCGCGCGAGGCCGAAGACCTGCCGCGCTACGTCGAGTCCCTGGGCGAAGTGCCGGACACCTTGTCCCTGGAAGAAGGCGGGATGCGCTTCGAGCTGACGCCGCGCACCGGACAGAAGACCGGCTGGTTCTACGACCAGCGCGACAACCGCGACCGGCTCGCCCGCTACGCGCAAGGCGCGCGCGTGCTCGACGTCTTCAGCTACGCCGGCGCCTGGGCGCTGCGCGCGCACGGCTGCGGCGCGCGCGCGCTGACCTGCGTGGACAGCTCGGCGCCGGCGCTGGAAGCGGCGACCCGCAACGCCCAGCTCAACGGCGCGCGCCTGGAAACGCTGCGCGGCGAGGCGCTGGACGTGCTTCAGGCGCTGTCCGCCGAAGGGCGGCGCTTCGAGCTGGTGATCCTGGATCCGCCGGCGCTGATCAAGCGCGCGAAAGACCATGCCGCGGGACTGAGCCTCTACGCCCGCTTGAACCGCGCAGCCCTCAAGCTGCTCGCGCCGGGCGGGTTCATCGTGTCCTGTTCCTGTTCGCAGGCGCTTTCCGCCGAGGAGCTGCAGCGCGTGCTGCTGCGCGAGTCGCGCGCGCTCGGCCGCCGGCTGTCGATCCTGGAACAAGGCGGGCAGGGACCGGACCACCCGGTGCATCCCGCGATTCCCGAGACGCGCTATCTCAAAGCGTACTTCTGCGCTGTCATCGAGTAGTTGCGGAGGGAAACATCCCGCTCATCGCGGTGGCTCGGCTGGCCTGATCTGTTCCGCCTCCACAAACAGCCGACGACTTGATTGCCGCCGCCGAAGTCGACTACGTGTGGCCGATGAAATCGGCCAGTTGCAGCTGTCTTCGGTTCCGGTCTACTTTACCGTCGCGCCGACGCAAACAGGGAGAACGACGCCATCGGCTAGGGGTTGAAACTCGGGGGAGGGGGCAAATGTCAGGAACGTCGAGTCTACGGGCAAATGACGGTTGTTTGACCTGGGCCACGCTGGTTCGCGGAACATACTGCCTTGCGCTAGGCTTGCTCGCGCTGGCATCGGCGTATCCCGCGTGGGCCACGACGGCTCCCTACGGCACCCTGCCGGGCCGATTCGCAGTAGGCGGCAACGGCGGCGCCGCCTACTCGATCCCGCTCGATCTGCCGCCCGGCATCGCAGGCGTCGCGCCCAAGCTCAGCATCCAATATTCCAGCAGTGCGCCGGACACCTTCATGGGGCCTGGGTTCACGCTCGGCGGGCTGTCCCAGATCGCGCTGCCCGAAGACCATCGCCGACGACGGCGTCGCGCAGGGCGTGAACGGCACCTCAGACGATTTTTGCCTGGACGGACAGAAGCTTGTGGCCGCCGGCGACGGGACCTACCGCACGTTGATCGAAACGTTCCAGAGGGTCACGCCCAGCGACGGCACCAACAACCCCGACCATTTCACGGTGCGGACCAAGTCGGGCCTGACCCTGACTTACGGCGGGGTATCGAATGGGGCGACTTACTCCGAGTTTGGCAAATCCACTATCCACCTTTGGCTGCTCCAGGAAGTGCAGGACACCGCTGGCAACTACATGGTGTTCAGTTACACGACGCAGCCTAGCACTTCCGACAGTGTGTGCACCGTGGAGCCTTTCGCCTATTACCCGGATACGATCAAGTACACCGGAAATGTAGCAGGCGGCGTCAGTCCGTTCGTGACCGTCAAGTTCAACTACCAGACGCGTGGAGCTCAGTTTAATACCTGCTCCAACGTTGTTATTCCCCGCGGATCCTCAGGTGGCGCCTTCTTCGAGTGGGACGCGCTTTTATCGAGCATCACGGTGTCCGCCGGAGGCTCCCAAGTCAGAAGCTGGGCGCTCTCCTATGGCGCGACGCAACCCTGGAGCGGCAGCTTTTACCGGCGGTCCATTCTGCAGTCGGTCCAGGAGGCCGGCTCTGATGGGGTTTCCTTGCCGCCGACCAAATTTTCCCTGACGAATGTCAATGCCGGTACGTCGGGCAATAACAATAATCTGTACACCACGTCAGTAACGACCACTTCTACCCACGATTTCTTCCCGGCGAACCTGTACAACAACGGCCATACCCAGATCATTTCAGTCAACGCTGGCGGCGGTGGTGCCGACGTTTCCATATTCGACCCGCACAGCGGGACCGCGACGGCCCCGACTCAATGGAGTATCCCTGCCGGCGACGCCGAGCCCATGGTGGGCGATTTCGATGGCGATGGTTATTCCGATTTGGCCATTGTCACGGACAACAACGGCTGCGGTTTCACCGTCACCTATGCGCTGGGCGACCGGAACGGCGGTTTGGGCAGCCTCAAGAAATTCTATGTCACACCCATGCAACAGCAGTTGTTATGCAGCCAGGGCACCAACATCATCACATCTGCGCAACCGGCGGCTGCTGCGACTTCACCACCCGTCATCAATTGCGCCAGCGTGAGCTGTTCGGCGCTGAACGTTGCGCCGCCGGTTCCAGCCTGCGCTAACGGCGTGTGTCCGAACTCGCTTGGATGGAACCTTCCACAAGCCATCGTTCCGAACGCAGGCGGTTGCAGTTCGCAACCCAAGGATTACCTGATCCATGTCTTCGTCGGCGATTTCGACGGCGACGGGCGGCAGGATTTGTTGCTCCAGTACACAGAGGTTCAGTACTGCATCTCCACGCCCCTGCAACGGGTGATTTTTTCCATCGGCGGCAGTTTCACGGCTGGAAACATTCAGTACAGCTCGCACGACTCGACCTGGACCATGCTGGTGGGCGACATCAACGGCGACGGCGTGAGCGACGTGGTGTGGGTCGGGCCGGCCCAGGGCAGCGGCAAGAACCAGTATCCGGTCGAAACCTGTCTGAACGACGGCCCTTGCGTCAGTCAGGGGACCCAGACGCTGAGCGTTTCCGGAGCTGTCTACTCCCCGGCGCTCGCCGACATGAACGGCGACGGCAGCCAGGACCTGGTGTTTTTCTCGGAGATCGAGGGTTCGACGTCCAACACCGCCGTTTGGGTGAACATTCTGTACTCGGACGGTTTGGGCAACTACGACGCACCGGTGCCCTTGCAGATTTCAGAGCCGCCGGCGTTTTTGCTGCCTACAAAAGATGCTTATACGCCAGTGATCGGCGATTTCGACGGGGATGGATTCAACGACCTCGGCTTCGTGAGCACTGGGACGAAAACCGCCACAACCGAAGTTTATGGTAACAACGGCGCAGGACAGTTCAGCATCAATGGCAATGCCGGAACTTCGCTGACCGCAAGCGCTAACGTCACTACCGCAGTGCCCGCGGACGTGAACGGCACCGGCCAGCTCGGTATAGTCGCCTTGGCGCCGAGCAGTACAACGCAGATGGGCGTGGCGACGTTCAAGGGGCCGGGGCTGCAGCGGCTGACGCAGGTCACCAACGGCTACGGTGCCACAATCGGCCTCACGTGGAAGGCATTGACGGACACCACTGTGTACGACGGGTCTCAGGACAACAACACCTCCGCGTTCCCCTACAGCCACGCGTCCGGCGACACGAGCGGCGCGCTGTGGGCTTTCCCCAACCATCCCTTCCACGAGGCGCTCTACGTGCTGTCTTCTCAGACCGCCTCTGGCGGCGGCACCTCGCGCACGGTCACCTACAAGTACGCTGGCGCCCGCGTCAACGTCCAGGGGCGGGGCTTCCTCGGCTTTGCCGAGACCACGGCAGCCGACAATGCCACGGGCATGACCTCGGCCACCGACATTCGCCAGGATTTTCCGTATACGGGCATGACCTCGCACACGCTGGCCAAGGTCACCAGTAGCGGGCTGGTCGCCGACGAGTCCTTCGCCACTTACAGCCTCGTCTCCACCAACACTCCGTCGAACTACCCCGTCGCTTCGGAAACCATCGACCAGCGGCACGAGATCGACGTGTCCGGCGATCCGATCGTCACCAGCGTCAAGACTGACAGCAGCTTCAACCAGTACGGCGAGCTGACGAGCAACACGGTCACGACCTACGCCGGCGACGTCACCGCCGGGGCCAAGTTCGTCACACACACCTCCAACACCTACAACAAGGACAACGTCTCCGCCTGGCTGCTGGGGCGCATGGACAGCACGACGGTGACGCGCACCAACCCGGACAACACCAGCGACACGCGCTACTCCACCTTCGACTACGACGCGACCACCGGTTTGCTGAAGATGGAGAAGATCTGGGGGCGGAGTTCCTCAGACACCACCCACTGGACGGAAACCGACTACGCCCGCGACACGTTCGGCAACATCAAGACCACCACCGTCTCCGGTTCCGGTATCGCGACGCGGGCGACCAACAACACTTATCCCCCGGGAGCGCCGTACTACGGCCGTTTCAGCACGTCGACCTGCAACCCGCTCAATCAGTGCATGGGGAGAAACTACGACGCCGCAGGTGACTTGCTGAGCCAAACCGATCCGAATGGTGTCGTCACCAATTTCAGCATCGACGGCTTCGGCCGCTCGACCGGCAGCAGCATCACCCAGACCGCCGCCGGCGGCCTGAACGTCAGCACCACGATCACCCGCGCGCTGTGCAGCGCGAGCGGCAACCTCTGCAACGCCGTTCCCAATGGTTATTTCTATGTCGAATCGAGCCAGTCCGACGGCAGCGGCTCGGTGGCGGTGTACGACACCGCCGAACGGGTGGTGCGCAAGGCCACGCTCAACGGCGACGGAGGATGGATCGAGACCCTGACTCAGTACGATGCGGCCAGCCGGCCAGTGAAGGTCAGCGCGCCGCACCGCGGGACCGACACCGTCTACTGGACCACCACCACCTACGACCCGCTCGGCCGGCCGACCCAGGTCCTCACCTACAGCGATCAGAACACCACCGAGACGATTCAGCACGCCTACGGGATCGACAGCAGCACCAACGACGCGAAGACCACGGTCACCGACGGGCGCGGCTTGAAGACGACCCAGCTCACCGACTCGATCGGCCGGCTCTATGAGAGCATCGACAATAACGGCAATGTCGTGTCCTACGGCTACGACCCGTTCGACAACTTGACGTCGATCACGGATCCCTCGGGGCACAAGACCACTGCCGTCTACGATAGCCGCGGCCACAAGACCCAGATGACCGACCCCGACATGGGCACCTGGACCTACGTGCCCGACGTGCTGGGCGAGATCACGCAGCAGACCGACGCCAAGGGCAACGTCATCAGCATGACCTACGACTTGCTCGGGCGCATGACTAGCCGCACCGAGGCTGAGGACACCACCACCTGGACTTATGACACGCTGTGGAAGGGCGCGCTTTATCAAGCCAAGGTCATGAGCGGGGCCACGCAGAAATACCTGCGCACGCTCTCCAATCCCACGCCTTTCGGGGCGATGAAGACCCAGGCCACGGTCATCGACGGCACCACCTACACTTTCACCTACGCCTACGACAACCAGGGCCGAGTTTCCCAGATCACCTATCCGCAGAACATCTCCGTCAAGCCGGCGTACAACGCCTACGGTGCCGAGTACCAGCTCACCGACGCGACCTCCGGCGCGATCTACTGGAAGGCCACCGCCTGGGACAACTGGGGCAAAGTGTCCGACGAGACCTACAAGAACACGGTGTCCACGGGCACCTATCGCGATCTCGCCGTGGGCCGGATCAGCGCCATCATCGGCGGCGTTGGCGCCGGCTCGGGTGTAATCGACCTCGCTTACCAGTGGGACGCCGACGGCAACACTGCGATGCGCGAGGACTACAACCAGAGCAATCGCATCGAGTACTTCTGTTACACCGACGGCCTCAACCGCTTGAACAGCGTCCAGACCCAGTCCTGCTCGGGGGGAACCGGCGGCCAGATTCTGGCGATCGGCTACAACGCCCTGGGCAACATCACCAGCAAGACCGGCATTGGCAGCTACACCTACACCGGCACTGGCCCGCACGCCGTCAGCACCGCCGGCAGTAACAGCTATACCTACGACGCCGACGGGAATCTGAGCCAGGTCAAGCTCAGCGGCAGCCCGATCCGCACCTACACCTGGTCCAGCTACAACCTGCCCACGGCGCTGACCAACAGCTCCACCGGGGCCGGCAGCATGTTCGAGTACGGCCCGGACCGCGAGAAGGTGCGCCAGACCAGCACCCAGAGCGGCAGTTCGACCACCATCGACTCCGTCGGCGGCGGTCTGTTCGAGGCGGTCAGCACCTCGGCGGGCATCAGTTACAACAACTACCTGGTCGCGCCCACGGGTGTGATCGGCCTCATCACCCAATCCTCCGGCAGCAGCGACGCCATTGCCTACTTCCACCACGACGCCTTAGGCTCGGTGGCGGTGGTGACCGACGCTGGCGGGGGCGTGGTCCAGAGGACCTGGTACGATGCTTTCGGTGTGCAGAGCGTGGTTTCCGGCAGTCTGCGGACGCCCTGGGGCTACACCGGGGCGCTGGAACTCTCCGACGTCGGCCTGGTGCACATGAACGGCCGGGTGTACGACCCGGTGATCGGGCGCTTTCTGTCGCCGGATCCCAACGTTCAGGCGCCAGGCAATTTACAAAGCCTCAATCGTTACAGCTACGTCTGGAACAACCCGCTGTCCTATACCGATCCCAGCGGCTACTTCCTCAGTGGTTTCTTCCACTGGTTGGGGCACCACTGGCAACCGTTTGCCGAAATCGCGGTCATGATCGCCTGCGACGCCTATTGCGGGCCGGTTCTGGGGTTGACGGCGGACGAATCCGCCATGGCCGGTGGCTTCGCCGCCGGGCTGATCGGCGGCAATGGTGATCTCCTTTCCGGGTTTGAGGGCGCGGACCTTGCCTTGTTCGACTACGCCATTGGGCAGAGCCTGGGCGATCCCGCGGTCAGCGGCGTGCTTGACGGGAGCCAAACCGAAGTGTACGTCGAGAAGGTCGTCGCGCACGGCATCGTGGGCGGCATGCAGGCGGGGTTTGCGGGCGACAAGATCGGGGCGGGATTCCTGGCTGGGGCTGCGCAATCCGCCGCAGCGCCCGGCATCGACGCCATCGGCAGCTCCGGAGGCTTGGGCATCGAGGCGGCGCGGATCACGGCCGTGGCGGTGATTGGTGGCACGGCTTCGGTGCTCGGCGGCGGGAAGTTTGCCAATGGGGCGGTCACGGCAGCGTTTGCGCAGGCGTTTAATGATGAGCTGTCGCGGCAACATGGATATGGCTCCGACGGCAAGCCCATAATCAATGAGCGGCCTCCCGGTGCGCCAGCGACACTGATAAAAGATGCAAACGGCGATTGGATTTGGGTCGCGACGGCTGATGCAGGAATGGCAGTGTTTTCCGCGCAGACCGGAAGCACGATTGGTGGGAACGAATGCAATCGATGTGAATTAATGGCAACAGCAGCTGGGCTAGCTTGGTTGGCCGCCGGATCTGACACGCTTGGTGTCTTCTCTTTGCTAGCTGGGGGCTACGATATTGCAAGCGTTTACTTTTCGGCTGGTTTCCTTTTCGATGCTATGTCTTTTGGACTTCACCCGACGCAGGAAGGGGCGATAGGCCTTGGCATGGATGTACTTCCTGGACCTACTGGATTTTTGCTGGGCAGGCCCGGAGAAGGTTTTGCTTCCTCGATGGGATGGCTGTGGACAGTAGGTTCCGCTGCCAATTCATCGTGTCAAATCCCTGAAAGATGTCAGTAGCTTTGGAAGGTGTATCGTGGAACCATTCGAAGCGCTCCTAGCCCAGCTCGCGGATACAGCGTTGGCCCTTTTGCCAGGCGCCCTCTTTGCACAGCGGCAGTTCATCGAAGGAACTATGGCCGCCCTAGTGTTTTTTGTTATTCGGCGCTGGAGCGGACAATTGATAAAATACTACAAAGAGTATCCGAATGCTCAGCGTTATGGCCTCGGATTATTTGTGATCTGGGCAATCGGCGGTCTCTTAGCTTCCATTAGCGATCCGATTAAGTTCTTCGCAATTCTCGTCAGTGGGGCAATCTCGTTTATAGCTATAGTTTTCTTTCGGCCAAAAATACAAAGCCATTCGAGCGGATCTAAAGACTAAACCTTAGGCCGATTGCACCACGAGCGATAGTGGCTCCGTGCCTGGCTGATTCCGGTGCGCAGCGCGGCATCGCCCTGATCACCGCGATTCTCGTCGTTGCGCTCGCCGCCATCGCTGCCACGGCCATGTACACCACCATGGCCATCGCGCAGCGCCGCACCGAACTGCTGGTCGAATCCGAGGCCGCCGAGTGGGTTGCGGACGGCGTCGAAACCTGGGTGCTCGGTGCGTTGCAGATCGATGCAGCCACCCACAGCGTCGATTCCCTGGCCGACGTCTGGGCCCAGCCGGTGATGAGCCTCCCGCTCGGAGACGAGAAAGGCAGCATCGGCAATGTCAGCGGCCGCATCGAGGATCTGCAGGGCCGCTTCAACCTCAACAACCTCGGCAGCATCAATCCCCAGGTGGAGATTGCCCGCTTTCGGCGCTTGCTCGAAAGCATCCCCGGCATCGACCCTCAGGCGGTGGACAGCTTGGGCCCGGTGATCCGCGACTGGATCGATTCGGACGAAGAACCGTACTCCGGACTGGGCGCGGAGAGCGACTATTACCTGTCCTTGAACCCGCCCTACCGTACGGCCAATCGGCTGATGCTCGGCATCAGCGAGCTGCTCCCGCTAAAAGGCATGACCCCGGCTCTTTACGACGTCCTGAACCCCTACGTTGCCGCGCTTCCGACAACTGCCGCCAGGATCAACCTCAACACGGCGCCCCTGCCAGTGCTGATGTCGCTTTCAGCCAAAGGCAGTCGCGCAGGGTTAGAGGCGTTCCTCCAGGACCGGGTTCAGCAACCCTTGCAAGCGGTCGAGGAAGCAATCAAGCGCGGGCTGTTTCCGGACGATCCGCAGGCGCTCTCGATCGCTGATGTGCGCAGCAGCTACTTCGGACTTGCCGCCACAGTCACGGTGGGGCGCACCACCGTTCATCTGCACAGTCTGATTTACCGTCCACCGGGCGGGACTGTGATACCGAGTGTCGTGATTCACAGCTTTGGCGGAGAGTAAGTCGAGACCGTGCTTCGCTCCTCCCGCTCATGCGGTTTAATCGTGTAATCTCCCGCAGCCACGATCGACACCCGCCATGCTCGTCCATCCCAACATCGATCCCATCGCGTTCCGCCTCGGCCCGCTCAAGGTGCACTGGTACGGGCTGATGTACCTGCTCGGGTTCTGGGGCTGCTGGTGGCTGGGCACGGTGCGCGCACGCTTCCCGCACGTGCACTGGCCGCGCGAGCGCGTCGGCGACGTGCTGTTCTACGTGGTGCTGGGCGTGATCCTCGGCGGGCGCATCGGCTACATCCTGTTCTACGCCTACGACCCGCAGGGTCACTGGCTGGAGTGGCAGGATCCGCTCACCGTGTTCCGCATCTGGGACGGCGGCATGTCTTTCCACGGCGGTCTGCTCGGCGTGATCGTGGCGATGATGCTCTTCGCCCGCCACCAGAAGCTCAGTTTCTGGAACGTGGCGGACTTCTGCGCCACGCTCGTTCCCTTCGGCCTGTTCACCGGCCGCATCGGCAATTTCATCAACGGCGAGCTGTGGGGCAAGCCTACGAGTCTGCCCTGGGGCATGGTGTTCCAGAGCGCGCCGGATCGACTGCCGCGCCACCCCAGCCAGCTCTACGAGGCCGCGCTGGAGGGCCTGGTGCTGCTCGCGATCCTGTGGGGGTTCGGCCGCAGGCCGCGGCCGCCGGCGGCGTCGAGCGGCCTGTTCCTGCTGGGCTACGGCGTGTTCCGTTTCCTGATCGAGTTCGTGCGCGTGCCCGACGCGCAGCTCGGCTATCTGCACTTCGGCTGGATGACCCGCGGCCAGGAGTTGTGCCTGCCGATGATCGCTTTCGGCCTGCTGTTTTTGTGGATGGCGTATTCCGGAAAGACGCCGGGAAAGACGGCGGAGACGCGCGACGATGCGCCAGTATCTTGAACTGATGCGCACGGTGCTGGAGCGCGGCATGGAAAAAAGCGACCGCACCGGGGTGGGCACGCGCTCGATCTTCGGCCATCAGATGCGGTTCGATCTCCAGCAGGGATTCCCGCTGCTGACCACCAAGAAGCTGCATCTCAAATCCATCGTGGTGGAATTGCTGTGGTTCCTGCGCGGGGACACCAATGTGCGGTTTCTGCACGAGCACGGCGTGAGCATCTGGGACGAATGGGCCGACGAACACGGCGAGCTCGGCCCGGTGTACGGCCGCCAGTGGCGCTCCTGGCCGACTCCCGACGGCCGCCACATCGACCAGATCCAGAGCCTGCTCGAACAGCTCAGAAAGAATCCCGACTCGCGGCGCATGATCGTCTCGGCCTGGAACGTCGGCGAGCTGGACCGGATGAAGCTCGCGCCCTGCCATTGCCTGTTCCAGTTTTACGTCGCGCAGGGCCGGCTTTCCTGCCAGCTCTACCAGCGTTCCTGCGACATCTTCCTCGGCGTGCCGTTCAACATCGCCTCGTACGCGCTGCTCACGCTGATGGTGGCGCAGGTGACGGGTTACGCGCCGGGCGAGTTCATCTGGACCGGCGGCGACTGCCATCTCTATCTCAACCACCTCGAACAGGCGCGCGAGCAGCTCAAGCGCGAGCCGCGCCGGCTGCCGCGCATGCGGCTCAATCCCGAGGTCAAGGATTTGTTCGCGTTCCGCTACGAAGACTTCACGCTGCTGGACTACGATCCGTGGCCGCACATTCCCGCCCCGGTCGCCGTCTAGCGGTCGTCCTCGCCTTGCTGATCGCGGGTTGCGCCGCTGGCGCCGGCAGCCGCATCGCCGCCGAGTTTCCGCACCCGCCTAAACCGCGCGCCATCGATTACGCCGTGGACGGGCATCACGTCCACTCCGTCGAAATGTCCGGCGGGCGCGAGGCACGCATCGTCTTCATTCACGGCGCCCCGGGCGACTGGACCGACTGGGCGGCTTTCCTGCGCGATCCCCGGCTGCGCGCGCACGCCGAGTTGATCGCGCCCGACCGGCCGGGCTATGGCGCGTCCGACCCCGGTCTGGCGGTGACCGGGCTTGCCGCGCAGGCGCGGGCGCTCGCGCCGCTGCTGCGCGGCGTGCCGACGCTGCTGGTCGGCCATTCCTACGGCGGTGCGGTGGCGGCCGAGCTGGCGGTGGAAGACTCCGCCCAAGTGCGCGGTCTGGTGCTGATCGCGCCCTCGATCGACCCCAAGCTCGAAGCGCCGCGCTGGTACGACCGGCTGATGGCCGGCTGGCCGCTGCACGCGCTGCTCGATCGGCAGGTCCGGGTTGCCAACCGCGAGACGCTGGCCCTGCAGCCGCAGTTGGCCTCGCTGTGGGCGCGGCTGCGCGCGGCGGCTTTTCCGGTGACGCTGATCCAGGGCGAGGACGACGTCTCGGTGGACCCGCAAACCGCGGACGATCTGCAAGCCTGGCTGCCGGCCTCGCGCCTGCGCGTGATCCGCGTGCCGGGCGCCGATCACGAGCTGCCGTGGCGCGAGCCGCGGCTCGTGACTGACGCCATCCTCGCGCTGCTGGCGCGCACCGCGCGCGGTGCCGTGTCATGAGCGCCGCGACCGAGCTGATCCTGGTGGCCGCCGTCGCCGACAACGGCGTGATCGGCCGCGGCGGCGCCATGCCCTGGAGGCTGCCGGAGGATCTCAAGCGTTTCCGCCGGCTCACCTGGGGCAAGACCCTGCTGATGGGACGGCGCACCTTCGCGTCGCTGGGCCGGCCGCTGCCCGGGCGCGAGAACTGGGTGCTCACTCGCGATCGGACTTTCGCACCGCCCGGCGTGCGGGTGTTCCACAGCATCGAGGCCGCACTGGCCGCCGCCCCGGCCGAACTGTACGTGATCGGCGGCGCCGAGCTTTATCGCCAGACCCTGCCGTCGGCGCGGCGCATCGAGCTGACCGAAGTGCATGGCACGCCCGAGGGTGATACGCATTTTCCGGCGTTCGATCGCAGGCGCTGGCGCGAAACGGAGCGTGAAGATCATCCCGCCGACGCGCGACACAGCGATCCCTACAGCTTCGTCAGCCTGGTCCGCGCTTGAGCGGGATCATTGAACGGCGGACGCGCGCCGCCGATCATGGGCCATGCGTTCTTCATTCCCGGCTCGCCGCATCGCTGCCGTCCTGGCGCTCGCGCCGTGGCTGGCGGTCTCGCCGGTCCAGCCGGTCCTGGCCGATGCGACGGCGCCTTGGCCTGCGATCCGCGCGATTGAGTTCTCCGGCAACCGGACGACCCGCCCGGTCACCATGCTGCGCGAGCTGGTGGTACACGTGGGCGATGCGGCCGATCCGGTCAAGATCGAGCAGAGCCGTCAGGCGGTGCTGGACTTGGGCCTGTTCCGCTCGGTCGAGGTCAGCCAGCGACCGTACGAGGACGGCGTGGCGCTGAACTTCACCGTGCGCGAGAAGTGGTACGTGCTGCCGCTGCCGCGGGTGGACGCCAATGCCGAGGGCGAATACGCCTACGGCGGCCAGTTGCGCTGGAACAATCTGTTCGGGCTCAACCAGACCCTGCAGCTCCAGGTGCTGGAGCGCAAGCTCAAGGAGCCGGGACGCAGCGGCCAGTTCAGTTACAGCGGCAGTTATTCGATTCCTTTCATCGGCGACGGCCGCAGCGGTCTGTTTTTCTCCGGCGGCCACGCCGTGCAGGACTCGATCGACGGCGCGGGCCAGCATTACGACGAGACTTTCGATTCGGCGCAGGGCCTGTGGACTTATAGTTTGTCGCCGGCTTCACTGAGCCACGGCTGGAGCATCGGCACCGGCCTGCTGTGGCAGCGCGAGAACACCGCCGGCGAGTTCGCGCCGGCCCCCCAGGGCCATGCCACGGCGCTGGTCGCCTACGAGAGTGACAACGATTTGCGCTACCAGGTCTACAGCGAGGAAGGCACGCTGTTCGGCGCGCGCCAGGAGTACGCCATCGACGGGCTGGCTTCGGATTACGGTTACTCGCGCTACACCGCCGACTATTTCCACGCCTGGCATCTGGGCAGCACACCGCACCAGAGTCTGCAGTTTCTGGCCGACGCCGGCGCCTACCTGGGCGGGGCGGCCAGCCGGCCGCACAACGCCTTCGGTCTGGGCGGTTCCAGTCGCCTGCGCGGTTACGACAAGGATTTCGTCCAAGGCGACGCGGTGTGGTCCGTGTCCGGCGAGTACCTGCGGCCGTTGCACTGGAACTGGCTGCGCCTGCTGGTCGTCGGCGAAGCCGGCAGCGCCTATCCGCGTTTCGGTCAGACCGGCGGCCGTCCGGTCTATGCCTCGATCGGGCTCGGATTGCGCCTGCGCATCGTCTGGCTGGTCAACGTCGAGGTCGAAGCCGGCGTGGCGGCGCCGCTGGTGGACGGCCATCGCCTGCGGGTATTCGCGGGAAGCGTTTAAGCCTGCGGCGTGAACAGCGCCATGAAGCGCGCGAACTCCAGCTTATTGCCTCGCACCACCTCGAAATCCCGCGCGATGGCCAGGGCCGGGTTGCGCTGAGTCGCGAGCAGTTCCTTGAAGCGCAGCGAGGGCACGCGCACCCACAGATCCACGTCGTCGGCAATGCCGGGATCGAGCTCGGTGGCACCGCGGCGCACGATGTAGGTGTAGCGTTCGCCGGAATCGGTGAACTCGAAGCCGACGCGGATCAGCTTGTCCAGGCAGTCCTCCGCGTGCAGGTTGACCGACATGCCTTCGAAGAACACCGGCAGCGGGATCTGCGCCAGCATCTCCGGCGTCGGTTCGACCAGGCGCGCCGGTAGCTTTAAGTCGCCGGCGAGTTCGCGGGCCGCCATGAAATACCAGTCGCGGGCTGGTGGATTGGTTTCCGCGGCACCGAGCGCGCGCAGCGCGGCGATGCGCACGCGCTTGGCGCGCGCATCGCCGGGATCGGCGCGCAGGGCGTAGCCGGAGAGTTGCAAGGCCCACTGGTGTTCGCCGGCCTTGTCCGCGTCTTCCGCCTTGACATCCAGTGCCTGCGCGCCACCGGCCAGTGCCACCATGTGCCGCGCCTCATCGGTCGGCGCCAGCGGCTGCAGGTCGACCGGGTCGCCGCTGTACCAGCCCAGCGTGCCGTCGAAGATCGCTTTCGCGCTCCATGACGCCTTGCCGTAGAAAGCCTGGAGATAGGGTGAGGCAGCCAGGTGCGGCGGAAGCCGGATGCGCGCGGCGATTTCGTCCGGTAGCCAGCCCTTATTCATCATGCGGACGGTCTGGTCGTAGACGTAGTCGATGGCGTCGCGGTAGTCGGTGAGCGCCTGGTCGATAGCGGCCGCGCCGGTGAGCGGGCGCGTATGGCTGGGAACCAGATAGTCCGCGTGCAGCGCGCGCATGCGATCGAGCGAGGCGACCCATTGGCGCGGATCGCGGTAACGCGTGCCGCGAATGGTGTAGAGATTGGGGAAGGCTTTGTAGAAGTCGTCGCCGCATAACAGCACCTTGCGCTCCGGCAGCCACACGAACGACTGGTCCTGGGTCTCGCCCGGCGCGTGCACCAGCTCGAAGCGGATGCCGGCGACCGTGTCTTCGAGGCGGTCACGGAAGGTACGCGTCGGCCGCAGGGTGCCGATGGTCGAGCCCGGGTGCAGGTCGAGGAAGCCGCCGATGCCGAGGTTGACGCGTTCGCCTGGCGGCAGCGCCGTGCCGTACATGCGCAGCGAGCGGCGCGTGATGACGGCCTGCAAATCGGCCGCGGTTTCGTCCATGTCGCGCGCCACGTCCTCCTGCGCATACACCGGCACTGGCGCGCCGGACGGCACGAAGGCCGCGGCGCCGCCGACGTGATCCGGGTGCGAATGCGTGTAGATGATGGCCTTGACCGGCTTGTCACTGAACTTGCGGAACGCGGCCAGCACCTTGCGCGCGGTTTCCAGCGACTCGGTGGTATCGACCACGATCGCGCCGTCGCTGCCGTCGAGCCAGATCGAGTTGGCGATGCCGTAGCCGATCGCCACGTAGACGCCGTCGGTGACTTCGACCACGCCCGGTTCGAATTCCGCGCTGTGCGCCGCCAGCGCCTGCGGCGTGGGTACGGTGGCCGGTGCCGGCGCTGGCGCGCGGTGGCAGGCGACGAGGGCGAGAGCCAGCAAGGGGATCGGAAGGCGGTGCATGGTCTTCAGTCTCCTCGGATTCGGTGGCCGGGTGCTTTCGGAAACGACTGTCCGGAGAGATATCGCGAGCCGCCGGGGCGGCACCGCAAAGCGCAGCTCCAGAATCTGCACGGGAGGCGCGGCCTCGGGCGCGCCGCGTTCAAGCGGCCACCAGCCGGTTGTGCTCGCGCCTCACGCGGCGCGGGATTTCGAGCTGCATGGCCTCATAGCCGCCGACGCGGCGCAACAGCGCATCCACCGATTCGCGTGCGGCGCCGTGCAGCGAACCGTAATAGTCGAGCGGTCGCTGCAGCATCCACTGCGAATATGGGAATACCGCGCGTTCCTCCTCGACGGCGCCGAGCGTATAACGGTGGCGACCGATGGTGCGCGGAATGCGCCGCTGCGGGTTTTCCTCCAGCCACTGTGCCACGCGCGCCACGGTGTCGCGCAGCACGGGAAAGTACTCGGCGAACAGATGCCGGAGCACCGGCCATAGCGTTTCCGGCACCTCGTCGCCGGGGAGGAATTCGCCGATCGGCGCCGCGGTTTCATTCATGCGCTCGACCCAGGCATACACCTGCGGCGCGCGGCGCTGCATCAGCGCCTTCGGATAGGGATCGCGGCCGAGGTGGGCATACAGCGGTCCGATCAGGCCGAAGTCGCCGATGCTCGCGCGATCGCCGAGCAGATAGCGGTGCCGCGTGAAGTGCGCGTTCATGCGGTCGAGGAATTCCTCGTACCCAGCCTCCAGCGACGGGATGGTGCGCGGCGTGATGCCGAGCATGGGCAGCGCGCCGTTGAACGGTTGGCAGAAGCGCCGGCCGGCGATGCGGCGTAGCGCGCGCGGCGCGTGCGGCGACAGCAGCAGGCCGAAGTGCTCGAGCACGTCGTCGATATGCTCGCGCTCATGCCAGAAGCTCCAGCGATAATGCATGGCCGGCAGCAGCAGCCACTCGTCGCCGTACAGCTCGAATAGCAGCGCCACCAGCTTCTGGCGCGGCGCGCAGGGATAGACCGAAGGCTCGGGGAAGCGCTGCTCCAGAAAGTCGATGATGTCGGTGGAGTCCTGCACCACGATGTCGTCCGGCGTCTGCAGCACCGGGATGAAGCGCACTCCAGTGCGCGGCAGGATGAAGCGCTTGAACACGCGCAGCGTGGCCGTGACCTCGCGGTACGGGATGCGCTTGTAACGCAGATAGCTGCGCACTTTGCCGCTGTAATAGGAATGCGGCAGGGCGTAGAGCGTATAAGTTCCGTTCATGACCAATCCGCGTCAGCCGCGCAGCGCGCGTTCGAGCAGCGCCGGCGCCCAGCGCTTGAGCGTGCGCACCATCAACGCCTCGCGGCCGATGGCGGCCAGCGCCTCGTTGCCGCGGATCGCCTTCAGCGTGCGCCGGGCGACATCTTCCGGCCGCAGGCGCGTACGCGCGAACTCGCGGTCCACGCGCGCGCGCGCTTCCGGCGTGTCGAGGCTGCCGACCAGCTTGACCTTCTCCTGGATCGGCGTCTTGACATAGCCGGGGCAGATCGCGCTGACGCCGATGCCGTTGCGATGCAGTTCCATGCGCAGCGACTCCGACAGACCCACCACGGCGAACTTGCTGGCGCTGTAAGTGGCCATGCCGCGCGCGCCGACCAGGCCGGAGACCGAGGCCATGTTGACCACATGTCCGCCGCGGCCGCGCTCGATCATGCGCGGCACGAAGGCGCGGATGGCGTGCACCACGCCCATGACGTTGATCTCGTGCAGGCGACGCCAGTCGTCCAGCTCGACTTCCCAGCACAAGCCTCCCATGACCACGCCGGCATTGTTGACCAGCACATCGAGCGCGGCATCCCGTGCGTGCACGACGTCGGCCAGCCGCTGCACTTGCACCGCGTCGGTGATCTCGGCCGGATGGACCGCGACCTCGGCGCCCAAGGCGGTGCAGCGCGCACGCACCCGCTCCAGGCGCTGCGCGTCGCGCGCGGTCAGCACCAGTCGCGCGCCGGCACCGGCGAAGGCTACGGCCAGGGCTGCGCCGATGCCGCTGCTCGCTCCGGTGACCAGCACCAGCTTGTTTTTGAAATCGCGCACGTTCATTGCCCTCCCGCAGGCGAAGCGCCCGGCCGGTACCAGATCGGCGAGGCCCAGGCGCGCTCGGTGAGGGTCTCGAAGGCGTTGTGGCCGCGGAAGCGGCCGGGCGTGCCTTCGATGCGGCAGCAGCCCTCGTAGCCGGACATAGCCGAGCTCGCTGGGAACATGCCATTGGCCGGGTCGAGCTGCGAACAGTCCACGTGGTGCGCCGTGCACAGCCGCGTGCTCCAGCGGCAGCTCGGCACCTCAAAGGCGCGCGCGTACCAGTAGGCGGGCTGCTGAGGATCGAAGGACGGGTCGTGCCACACCGCGCACAGCCGCTCGGGATGGCCGTCCGTGACCGGGCTGCAGTCGGTTTGCGAAGGCGGCTCGACCGGCGCGCTGGTCTGTGCCACGCGGTCGTACACCGCGACATGCGGCTGGCCCGCACCGTCGGTCCAGCCCTTGACGATGTCGAGCGCCTGCAACGGTAAACCGGGTTGCGCACCGCCGGGATCCTGCTGGGCCCACACGATGAGATAGGGCGCGCCGCTGGAAGGGTTCGCGGGCAGGACGCCGCCCATCAGAGCGCCCGGCAGCTCGCCGCGATCGATCGGATTGTCGCCGCCGTCGAGGCGTTGGCAGATGTCGGCCGGCGGCGGCGTCCAGCTCGCCAGCGTACGGATGCGGATGCGCGGGCCGGAAGTGGCGAAGGTCTCGCCGCGCAGCAAGGCCGCCCAGACCGCGGCGCGTGTGTTCTCGGGTGCCCACACGCCGGCCAGCCCGCCCGGATTGAAGCCGCGCGCACGGTCCATGAAAGTCCGGTCGGTGCAGTGCGCCGGGTCGGACGGATCCTCGTTGCTTTTGGCGCAGGTCCAGTAGCCGAGCTGCGTACGCGGATCGTCGTCGAGGATGCCACCGTGGCCGGGATAATCGCTTTCGTCGACGTCGCCGGGGTCGCCATTGTGCGTGTCCGAGGAACCGATGAAGGCCATGCGCATGGGATTCACGCCCAGTACGTCGTCGATCGCCAGGCCGTCCGCCAGGATGTTGCGCGCCATATCCAGCGGCGCGACGCACTTGAGGTCCGGGCCGGACCCGCCGTTACGGCCCTCGTACTGGCACACCCCGGTGGCGTAAGTCGGCGTGGTCTGCAGGCGGCAGAAATCCGGGTCGGTGTCAGGGTTGCCGGTGCAGAACTGTTGGCATTCGGGCGGGTCTTGCGGCCGTCCGCGGCACACGTTCTTGGCCAGCTCGAAGCCGCAGCTCGGATCGACCTTGTCCTCGTAGAGCCCGAGGCCGACGCCGCACTCGGAATTGCCCTTGTGCTGGTGGATCTCGATGATGCGGTCGTATTTGGCGCGCAACTTGGCGTCGGCCAGGGTCAGCGGCTGGCCATCGCGGCCTGGCGGCAGGCCGGTGGCGGGATCGCGCGGCAGGTACATACCGCCGGCGCTCTGGTTGGGGTTGTGCGGGATGGTGAAGGTCTGGCAGCCTTGCGCCGGGTCGCAGTGGCGGTCCAGCCAGTCATACAGGCGCCAGTCGTCGTTGAGGTTCGACGAGGTCTGCGCGGTCAGGTCCTGCAGCGTCGCCACGTGGGGTACGTCCTGCGGCAGGTGCGTACCGGTGAAATAGACGTCGCGATGGATCATCTGGTCGTGATACTGCGAGGTCCACTCGAAGCCGGGAAAACTGGTGAAGCTGCACGGCACGTTTTCTTGGTCGGCGATCTTCAGCTCGTCCTGCCACGGCAGTCGGGTGGACGGCGTCGGCGCGCTGGCGCCGGTGAGCAGGTAGAAGGCCGGCGGCGCGCCGCCGTTGACGATGGTCTGGATGTTGTTGCGCAGGTAGGCGCCGACCGCGTTGCACACCGGGTTGGTGCCCGCCGGCAGCGTGCCGTCCACCTGGCACAGCAGGCGCCAGTCGCCGAGGAAGTCGGAGTGGTCGGTGATCGCGGCGAAGTCCAGCGGCCGCTCGAGCCGGATCGTGCGCCCGGCCGTATAGGGATCGGTCTCGCCCGCTGGCAGGTTCTCCGGCTCGCCCTTGGCAAAGCGGTAGGCTTCGCGTGGTCCGTTCAGGCCGTTGAAGAAATACGCGTCGATCGAATACAACGTATGGACGTGCAGGTCGCCGAACAGGGCGCGCTTGTGCCGTGCGTCGCTGCCGGGACACGTCAGTACGTCGCTGTCGTCGCCCGTTCCGCCGCTCGCGCTCGTGCTCACCGGTTCGCTCGTGCCGCAGGCGGCCAGCGTGCAAGCGAGGACCGCACTACCCAGGCGCCAACTCACGGGATCGCCTCGTCGCTGTCGGCGGTGCGCCAGGCGCCGGCGCGCGGTGCCGCCGGATCGTCGACGATCCGGTAGCGGCTGCGCAGGGCGTCGAGCGACTGGCGCAGCGCCTGCTGGCGCTCCTGGTCGAGCAGGTCCGAGCGCAGCCGCGCGCGCACTTCGTCCAGGCGCAGGGTGCGCGCCGGCGCCGTCCGGGTGACGCG
>Ga0070740_10002191_pt1 | contig 23762 bp, 21 predicted proteins | sample Coa_R2_FD_67286 | JGI IMG/M metagenome (GOLD analysis project Ga0070740, IMG submission 67286) | Surface soil microbial communities from Centralia Pennsylvania, which are recovering from an underground coalmine fire - Coalmine... | ecosystem: Environmental > Terrestrial > Soil > Unclassified ...
GAGATCGCCGCGGCCATCGCCTTCAGCAGCGCATCGATTCCGGCGATGCCGACTGCGTCGTTGACGCTCTGGAAATTGTCCGGTTCGATCAGCAGCAGCGACTGATCCTTCGTTCCCTCCACCGTGGCCTTCACCGCCTCATCGACCTGCGCGAGGAAGTGCGTGCGGTTGTAGAGGCCGGTCAGCGGATCGAGCGACTTCATCTGCTCCAGCTGCCGCGCCAGTTCGGGATCGACCTCCTGCCGCCGGAACACGATCTGCAGGCAGGGCTCGCCTTCGTAACTCGCCGGCGAGAATTCCATCACCGCATCGAACGTGGAGCCGTCGGCGCGCTGCGCGACGAGTTCCAGCCGCGGCGGCGGCTTCTCGCCGCGCGACAGGCGCTTCAGCAGATCCTTGAAATCCGCCGTGTGCGCCGGCGCGATCAGGTCGAGCAGGGTCAGTCCCTCGACATCCTCGAAGTCGTCGAAGCCGAACATCTCGAGGTAGGCGCGGTTGGCGCGGACGTGCGTGCCCTCGTGCACGTAGGCGATCGGATCGCGCGAGGAATCCAGCAGCGAGTCGCATCGCCGTTCCGACTCTCGCAACGACGCTTCCAGCCGGCGCACGCTGCGCCGCATGTTCAGCGCATCCAGTTCGCGACGCACCACCGCCTGCAACTGCTCCGGCCGCTTGCGCAAGACGATGCCGCGCGTGCCGGTGGTGAAGATGCGCGTGACGAGGTCCTCATCGAGCTTGTCCGTCAACGCCAGCAGTGCGATGTCCTTGCCGCTGGTCTCGATCGCGCGCGCGATCTGCGTGTACTCCACTTCGCGCGCGGCGGGATTGGCCAGTACCAGATCGGGGTTCAGGGATTCCAGCGCTGCGGTGAGTTCGTCTTCGTTCGTGACGCGCTGCGGCCGCAGGGCGATGCCGCCGTTGCGCAGCACGCTGACCACCTGCTCGGCGTCTTCGGCGACGTCCTCGACGATCACGATCCGGATTACGGGGTCCTGCATCATGGGTTCAGGTCGGGTGGCAAGAGAAACCTGCTGGCCGTTCGTTGTACCGTATCAGCGCGAGCATTGCCATACGAGAAGCACGAACGCGCGCGGCAGGTCGCGCTGCTGCGGCTTCAAGCATGCGGCGGGTCTCTTCGCAAGGGCTCCGCGCCGGTGATACAAAAATTCACTTTCACAGCGGAATCTTGGACGTCGCGCCGGGAACCTCCCGCACCAGCCGGGGCACCAGATAGCCGGGCAGCCGTGCGCGGAGGGAATCGGTCAAACCGCGGGCATCGGAATCCTCGACCGCGAAATGCGCCGCACCGCGCACGCGATCGAGCTGGTGCAGGTAGTAGGGCAGCACGCCGCAGTCGAACAGCCTTTCCGACAACGCGGCCAGCGCGTCCGCATCGTCGTTGATCCCGCGCAGCAGGACCGATTGATTGAGCAGTGTGGCGCCGGCTTCGCGCAGGCGCGCGCAGGCCGCCTGCACCGTGTCGTCGATTTCGTTGGCGTGATTGACGTGCAGCACGATCACGCGACGCAGCGGCAATGCCGACAGCCACTCGCAGAATTCAACATCGATCCGCTCCGGCAACACTACCGGCACACGCGTGTGGATGCGGAGCGTACGCACATGTGGGATGCCGGCGATTGCCGTGCCGAACTCGCGCAATTTGGCCGTCGACAGGATCAGCGGATCGCCGCCGGAGAGGATCGCTTCATGGATCGAATCGTCCGCCCGCAGATGCGCCAGCGCTTCGCGCCAGCCATTCGCCGCGGCGATTTCTTCCGAATAGGGAAAGTGCCTGCGGAAGCAGTAGCGGCAGTTCACCGCGCAACTGCCTGCGGCGATCAGCAACGCGCGTCCCCGGTATTTGTGCAACACGCCGTGCGCGACGCGCGCGGGCAGATCGCCCACCGCGTCGGTGACGTCGTCTGCCGCGCTCTCGCATTCGGCCAGTCGCGGCAAGACCTGCAGCAGCAGCGGATCGCGCGGATCGCCCCTGCGCATGCGCATCACGAATCCGCGCGGCACCTGCAACGCGAAACCGGCATCGTTTGGCGGCAGCTTGTCTGCCAATTTGCCGAGATCGAGCAGCGCCAGCAGTTCGCGCGAATCCGTGATTGCTTCACGCAAACTCTGGCGCCAATCCGGCAGGGCTTGCGGCTGCGCGGGCAGGGCGGAAACAGTTATCATTGATGGTCTTGAGCGGGCGCGGCGCGCCCGCGGGAACCAGCGATTTTAATTGATCTTGCGATCAGGGACGATCGCAAAAATAACGGAGCGCACATGGCCACCTACGGGCTCAACGACGTCAAGAACGGGCTGAAGATCATCGTCGACGGCGATCCCTACACCATCGTCGATGCGGATTTCATCAAGCCCGGCAAGGGCCAGGCCTTCACCCGCATCAAGATCAGGAATCTGAAGAACGGCCGCGTCACCGAGAAGACGCTGAAATCCACGGATTCCGTCGAGGGTGCCGACGTGATCGACACCGACATGCAGTATCTCTACAACGATGGCGAGTTCTGGCACTTCATGCAACCGGATACCTTCGAGCAGCACACCGCCGAAAAGAACGCGGTCGGCGACGCGGCGCAATGGTTGAAAGGCGAGGAGGAGTGCATCGTCACGCTCTGGAACGGTACGCCGCTATCGGTGACGCCGCCGAATTTCGTGGAGTTGAAAATCATCGAAACCGATCCCGGTGTTCGCGGCGACACGTCCGGCGGCGGCGGCAAACCGGCAAAGCTGGAAACCGGCGCGGTGGTGCGCGTGCCGCTGTTCGTCAATCAGGATGAAGTGATCAAGGTGGATACGCGCACGGGTGAATATGTGGGTAGAGTGAAATGACGCGCCCGCGATGATCGCGCCGCAAACCGTCGACCTGCTGATCTCCGCCCGCTGGCTCATTCCTGTCGAGCCGCACGGCACGGTGCTGGAATATCATGCGGTCGCGGTGAACGCGGGTGCGATCGCCGAGGTTTTGCCGCAAGCGGACGCGCAGTCTAAGTACGCGCCGCGCGATCGCGTGGATCTCCCGCAGCACACGCTGATTCCCGGCCTGGTCAATGCGCATACGCACAGCCCGATGACGCTGATGCGCGGGCTGGCCGACGACATGCCGCTGATGAGCTGGCTGAGCAAGCACATCTGGCCTGCCGAAGCCGCGGTAATGGGCGCCGAGTTCGTGCGCGATGGTTCGGAACTGGCGATCGCCGAGATGTTGCGCGGCGGCACCACCACCTGCAACGAGAATTACTTTTTTCCGGATGCGTTCGCACAGGCATGCCGGGGTTTCGGTTTTCGCGCACGCGTCGGCTTGCCCATCATCGAATATCCCAGCGCCTGGGCGGCGGACATAGACGAATACTTCGATCGCGCGCTGGCGGTGCACGACGAAATGAAGGGCGATCCGTTGTTGGGTTGCACGTTCGCGCCACACGCGCCCTACACCGTTTCTGATTCGAGTTTCGAACGCATCCGCACGCTGTCGGATCAGCTCGATCTGCCGGTGCACCTGCATCTGCACGAAACCGCGCAGGAAGTGGAGGACGCGAAGCGCGATCTCGGCGCGCGGCCCTTCGCGCGCATGCAGGGTTTGGGACTGATCAATGACCGCTTGATCGCCGTGCACATGACGCAGTTGACCGACGCGGAAATCGCCGCCTGCGCCGAAGCGGGCGTGTCGGTCGCGCATTGCCCCGAGTCCAATCTCAAGCTCGCATCCGGTTTCTGTCCGGCGGAAAAATTGCGGCGCGCGGGGGTAAATGTGGCTATCGGCACCGACGGCTGCGCGTCCAACAACGATCTGGACATGTTCGGAGAATTGCGCACCGCAGCGTTGCTGGCAAAAGGCGTGGCGAACGACGCGGCCGCTTTCGATGCGGCGTATGCGTTGCGCGCGGCGACGTTGAACGGAGCGCGCGCGCTGGGGTTCGGCGACATCATCGGCTCGATAGAAGCCGGCAAGCGGGCGGACCTGACGGCCGTGCGCTTGGACGCGCCGGAGACGCAGCCGGTCTATCACCCGGTTTCGCAATTGGTGTACGCCGTTTCGCGCCGGCAGGTCAGCGACGTGTGGATCGGGGGACGGCGCAAACTCGCGAATGGCGAATTGATCGATGTCGATCTCGACGCGCTGCTCGCAAAAGCGGAGCGCTGGCGCGAACGCATCGCGGCGATCCGCTGATGTCCCGATAGAATGGCGACATGAGCGAAACGGTTCACAACGTCAGTGCCGAAGAACTCGCGCGGTTCGGAAAGTTGGCCTCCCGTTGGTGGGACCCCGACGGCGAATCGCGCCCGCTGCACGATCTGAATCCGGCGCGCGTGGCCTGGGTCGCCGAACGCATCGCACTGTCGCGCGCGTGCGTGGCGGATATCGGTTGTGGCGGCGGGATTCTGTCCGAAGCGCTGGCGCGTGCGGGCGCGCAGGTCACGGCGATCGATCTGGCCGCGCCGTTGATCGACACCGCGCGACTGCATCTGCACGAATCGGGATTGCAGGTCGATTACCGCTTGTGTTCTTCGCATGAACTCGCGGTACGCGAACCCGACGCGTTCGACGCGGTGTGCTGCATGGAACTGATCGAGCACGTGCCCGATCCGAGGGCGTTGATTGCCGACCTGGCAGCGCTCGCCAAACCGGACGGCCGCGTGTTCCTGTCCACTCTCAACCGCACGCCGGCCGCGTTCGCGCTGGCGATCGTCGGCGCCGAATACCTGGCGCGTCTGCTGCCGCGCGGCACGCACCACTATGCGCAATTCCTGAAGCCGTCCGAACTCGCGGCGATGCTGCGCAGCGCCGGACTCCAACTAGAGGAAGTGGCAGGTCTGGCTTACAACCCATTGACCCGTAAAGCATCGATCGTCTCGCGCGTGGACGTGAACTACCTGGTCTGCGCGCGCAAGCCGGCATGAGTGAACGAATCCTGCCGCAGCCTCTGGCCGCCATGTTCTTCGATCTGGACGGCACGCTGGTGGACAGCGCGCCGGACCTGCACGATGCGCTGGTTGCCTTGTGCGCGGAGCGCGGGCGCGAACCGCCGCCATACGAAGTCTCGCGTGCGGTCACCTCGCGCGGCGCGCGCGCGATCGTGTCATCCGGTTTCGGCGATCTGGGCCGGGATGCGGTCGACGCATTGCTGCCGCGTTTCATTGAACTGTATGTCGATACGCGCACCGCGCGCACGCACCCGTTTCCCGGCATCGAGGAATTGCTGCGCAAACTGGAATCGCGCGGTATCAAGTGGGGCGTGGTCACCAACAAGGCGGGTTTCATGACCGCGCCGCTGATGGAACAATTGGGTTACGCCGCGCGTGCGGCGGCGGTGGTCAGCGGCGACACACTGCCGGAACGCAAGCCACATCCGGCGCCGTTGCGGCTGGCCTGCTGGCGCGCGCTGGTGGACGCGAAGCAATGCGTGTTCGTCGGCGACGATCCGCGCGATGTGGAGGCTGGCCGCGCGGCCGGCATGTACACCGTCGTGGCGGGTTGGGGCTATCTCGATCCGGAGCAGGCGCGGACCTGGGGCGCGGATGCCTATGCCGACACGGCTGCGCAAATCGCCGATTGGCTGGGCTGATGAGCGATGCCGCGCGCGAAAGCTGGTTGCGCGACTACCGCGCGGCGCATCCGCAACTCGAGCCGGCCTGGATTTTTCTGCGCGCTGATCCGCGCCGCGATGTGTACGGCGCGTTCGAGGCGCTAAAGCAGGAATGGCTGGATGCGGTGTTCGCGATCCGCGCGCCGAACGTCGCCGCAACCAAGCTGCAATGGTGGATGGAGGAGTTGCAGCGCGCACATCAGGGTCATGCGCGGCATCCCCTGACGCAGGCGGTGTTCACGGACGAGCGCGCGCAGGTGATCCCGCTTGCGCAATGGAACGAGGTTTCCCACGCGGCACTGCTGCAACTCGAGGCGCCGCCGGTTTCCGATTTTTCCGCGCAACTGGCGCAAGCCACTTCGTTGCATGGGTCGATTGCGCGGATCGAAACATCTCTATGGTTCGGTGGCGACGCAGACGCGCAACGCGCGGAGAAGTCGGCCGCCGTGCAACGAGCGGTCGCCGCGCTGCGCAACCTGCCGATGGAAGTGGATTACGGCCGCGCGCCCCTCCCAATGTCGCTGCTGGCGCGGCACGGCTTGTCGCAGAACGCTTTGATTGAAGACGGGCCCTCGCGCCGCGCCGCCCTGCGCGACCAAGCCCGCGACCTGCTGCGCGCGCTGGACGAGACCGCTAAACTGCCGGGTCCGCTGAGCCTGTTTCGCGGCTTGCAGGTGCGGCTGGATCGCCGGGCTCTGCGCCGTGCCTTGCGGGCGCATGAACCTTTGGCCGCGATGCAGGGACTCACCGGGGGACTGGGCGCGCTGTTCGACGCATGGAAGGCCGCGCGCGCTTGGCATTTGGCGCAACAGCCCTGATATCCGGTTTTCGCATTCGGCAGGAACGACGATGTCCTCCCGCGACAACATCCAACGCGATCTCCCAGACGTCGCAGCGGTCGCGCACCCCGATCACGCGGGCGCGCTGGATTGGGTCGGCATGGACGGTATCGATCTGCCGGTCCGTTACATCGATGCACGAGGTGAACCACTGACGGCACCGGCGCGCGTGTCCGTGCAGGTGGATCTCGCCGACAAACGGGCGCGCGGCATCCACATGTCGCGCCTGTACCTGTTGCTCGAAGACACGCTGGCGTCGCAGACACTGACACCTTCGATGCTGTGCAGTCTGCTGCACGCGCTACTGGAATCGCACAAGGATCTTTCCACTTGCGTCCGCCTGCGGATTGAATACGCGCACCTGCTGAAGCGGCCGGCGCTGGTCAGTGCCAATGCCGGATGGAAGTCGTATCCGGTGTTAGTGGAAGCCTCGCTGCTCGACGGACACTTCGCCGTGCAGCTTGGCTGCGACGTCCAGTATTCCTCGACCTGTCCTGCTTCGCTGGCCTTGTCGCGGCAGGCCAACCAGCAGCGCTTCGAGGAGGATTTTGCACGCGTCACGCCGACCCATCACGCGGTGCGCGAGTGGCTCGGTTCGGAGCGCGGCATGGCCGCAGCGCCGCACGCACAGCGCAGCACGGCGAAGGTGCGCGTGAAACTCGCCGCCGGTTTCGACTTGCCGGTGTCGGAATTGATCGATGCGATCGAACAGGCGCTGGCCACGCCGGTGCAGACCGCGGTCAAGCGCGAGGACGAACAGGCCTTCGCGAAATTGAACGCGGAGAATCCGATGTTCTGCGAGGACGCCGCGCGTCGTATCCGCGCCGCGCTGGAAACCGACCCGCGCATTGCGGGCTATCACATCGTCGCGTCACACCACGAAAGCCTGCATCCGCATGATGCGGTGGCGGTGGTGAGCAAGGGCGCACTGTAGGAGCGAGCGTGTTCGCGACCGTATCAGTCAAGCCAACCATCCTTGGTGTCTATGCCGTTCGGCGTCCATGCCCCTCATCTGCGACACGGCCTGCTATCCGTAGCAGGCCGTAAGCGTCGCAGATTCGAGCTCAGCCATCGCACGCGATGCCTTTGGCATCACGTAAGCGCAATGGCTTCGACCTGCACGCAGGCTCCTACATCCAGCGATCGAACTCTAACCTCATTCCCGGCTTCGGATCGAGGATCCGTCCGCGCCGCGCGGCGAGGTGTCCGTTGACGAAGGTGGCGGTGATGCTGGAGCGGAAGGTGTGGCCTTCGAACGGCGACCAGCCACACTTGGATTCGATGTCGTCGCGATGCACGGTGAACGAGGTGTCGGGATCGACCAGCACCAGGTCGGCGTAGTAGCCCTCGCGCACGAAACCGCGTTCCTTGATGTCGAACAGGATCGCCGGTGCGTGCGACACCGCTTCCACCACGCGCTCCAGTTTCAACGTGCCGTCGAAGACGTGTTCCAGCGCACTCTGCAACGCGTACTGGATCAGCGGAATGCCGGAAGGACATTGCAGATAGGGCCGCTGCTTTTCCTCCAGCAGGTGCGGCGCGTGATCGGTGGCCAGCACGTCGATGCGGCCGTCGGCCAGCGCATGCAGCAACTCATCGCGATCGAAGTACGCCTTGATGGCGGGATTGCATTTGATGCGGCCGCCGTATTCGGCGTAATCCTCGTCGCTGAAACGCAGGAAGTGCACGCAGGTTTCCGCGGTGATCCTCTTTCCGGTGATCGGTCCCGGTTCGAACAGGGACAACTCGTCGGCGGTGGAGACGTGCAGCACGTGCAGGCGCGTACCATGCCGGCGCGCGGTTTCCACGGCCCATTTCGTCGATTCGAAGCACGCCTCGCGCGAACGGATCTGCGGGTGCAGCCCCATCGGGATGTTCTCGCCGTACTGCGCTTTCGCCCGATCCAGATTGGCGTGGATGATCGCCTCGTCCTCGCAATGCACGACCACGTTGACCGGCGAGTCGCGGAACACGCCTTCCAGCGCTTGCGGATCGCTGACGCAGAGATTGCCGGTGGATTCGCACAGAAACACCTTCACGCCGGGCACCGTGCGCGGATCGAGCGCTCGGATCTTCTCCAGATTGTCGTTGCTCGCGCCGAAATAGAAGGCATGGTTGGCGACCGCTTCGCGCGCCGCGCGCGCGTACTTGTCCTCCAGCAATTCATGCGTCAGCGTCGGCGGATCGGTGTTGGGCATGTCGATGAAGCTGGTCACGCCGCCCACCACCGCGGCGCGCGATTCGTGCGCGAGGTCGCCCTTGGCCGTATAACCGGGTTCGCGGAAGTGCACGTGATCGTCGATCATGCCCGGCAGCAGCCACAGGCCGGAAGCATCCAGCACCTGCTCGCCGGTCAGCGCGCGCAGCCCGGTGCCGATCTCGTCGATACGCGCGTTGCGCACGCGCACGTCCGTACGAATTCGCCGGCCCTCGTTGATCAGGTCCGCGTTCTTGATCAGCCACGCATCGTTCATTGCGCGCCTTTCCTTGTGTCGACGCGCGAACGGCAACCGCGCAGCTCGAATTTCTCCGGCACCGGATCGAAGCCGCCGGTGCACAGAGGTTGGCAACGAAGGATACGCCAAACCGCGAGCAGAGTGCCGCGCGCGGGTCCGAAACGCGCAATGGCCACGCGCGCGTAGGACGAGCAGGTGGGATGGAAACGGCAGCGGCTGCCCAGCAGCGGGCTCAGCAGCCGCTTGTACGCGGCGATCAGGAACAGCAGCAGGCGTGTCAAGACGATGTTTTCGACAAGTGAGTCGCGTTAGACTACGCGGTCGGTTGCCGGGTGGTCGGGTCTAGGCTATAACACACGACCGCCACATCACTCAGTGGATGCTACGGACATGGCAAAGAAATCCATGGCGAAGGCGAAATCGAAACCCCGCGCTGCAAAGCGCGGCGCAAAGACCGTGGCCAGGGCGGCCAAGACGAAACCGAAGCACGTGAAGAGGGCTACTCCCATCAAGCAGTCGAAAAAGCCGGCGAAGAAAGCCGCGAGCAAACCGGTCAAGCAATCCGCGGCAAAGACGAAACCTTCATCCGGCAAGCACGCCGTCGCGCGCAAGCCGGCCGCCAAACCGGCAGCCGCCAAGAAGGCGTTGCCGAAACCGAGCGTCAGCAAGAAGACGGCACCGGCACGGCCGGAGCCGCACCATGTCGCGCATCCCGCTCCCAAGGCCGCCACGCCGAAGCCGGCGCGCAACAATGGCAAGAGCGCGTACGGTGTTGCGGTCGCCGCACCCGGCAGCGAGCCGGCCATCACGAAGGAAGACGGCCGTTACGCACTGCCGGCGACGGTCAACATCGATCTGCCCAAAGGCTACCGTCCTTCGTCGAAAGAGGAGTACATGGGCCCGAAACAGCTCGCGTATTTCCGCAACAAGCTGCGTGACTGGCGCGAACAACTGGTCGAGGAATCGCGGCAGACGATGGAAAACCTGCGCGAGGAAGTGCGCGATGTCGGCGACGATGCCGAGCGCGCCACGCGCGAGACAGAGAACTCGCTGGAGCTGCGCACGCGCGACCGCTACCGCAAGCTGATTTCCAAGATCGACAAGGCGCTGCGCCGGATCGAGGAAGGCCGCTACGGTTATTGCGAGGAAACCGACGAGGAAATCGGGCTGGAGCGCCTCGAAGCGCGGCCGATCGCAACCTTGTCGCTGGATGCGCAGGAACGTCGCGAGCATCTGCAGAAGCAGATGGGCGATTGAAGGGTCGCCTGCACGCAGGCTCCTACGGTGCTTTTGTAGGAGACAGCGTGCTCGCGACCGCTATCGCTCCAACGCTTTCCGCGCGTGCGCCTTGATCGCAGCGAGCATCGCGGCCAGACCGTTCGAGCGTGTCGGCGAAAGATGGCGGGCCAGGCCCAGCGCGCCGATGAATTCCGGCTCGGTGTCGAGGATTTCCTGGGCGGAACGATCCGAATACACGCGCAGCAGCAACGCGATCAGGCCCGAGACGATCGCCGAATCGCTGATCGCGCGGATGTGCAGCTTGCGCGCGTCGCCTTCCACCGCCATCCACACCTGCGATTGGCAGCCTTGCACCTTGTTCTCGTCTGTCATCAGTTCGGGCGGGAAGGGCGGCAGCTTGCGGCCGAGATCGATCAGGTACTGGTAACGCTCGGTCCAATCGCCGAACAGCGCGAACTCGTCGATGATTTCCGCCTGCGCATCGCGTGCGGTGGTGATTGCGAGATCGTTCATATGTCTATTATCGCGCCGTGCGGGTGAATATGCGCCTGCATGAAAGTAGGCGGACTCCCGTCCGCCGTAATGCGGCGGGCTATGCCCGCCCTGCATTTCCCTTATCGCTCCGCCACCTTCCAACGGGTGCCCAGCGGGCCGTCCTCGATGGCGATGCCCATCGCGGCGAGCTGATCGCGGATTTCGTCGGCGCGTTTGAAATCGCGGGCAGTGCGCGCGGCGGTGCGAGCATCAATCAAATTTTCGATGCGAGCGGCGTCCATAAGTCCCGCGCCGCGCTTGAACCATGCTTCAGGATCTTGCTGGAGCAAGCCTAGCAACTCGCCACCCGCAAGTAGTGCAGCTTTGGCATGGCGTCGCTCACCAATTGACACCGCGCGCCGAGCAGCATCGGCAAGCGTCGCCAGCTCCGCAAACGCTACAGGTGTATTCAGATCATCCCATAGCGCGTTGTAGAGAGTTTCCGGTGTATCCGCATCCAAAGCCGTTGCTTCAACATCCGCAAGATCGCGCAATGTGCCATACCAGCCGTCCAGCGCCGCGCTCGCCTGCTTCAGCGCAGCATCCGACCAATCCAGCGGCTGGCGGTAGTGCGCGCGCAGCAACAGAAATCGCAGCACTTCCGGTGGATGCCGTTGCAGCAAATCGTGCAATTGCAGGACATTTCCCAGCGACTTCGACATCTTCTTTCCGTCGAAAGTCAGCATCCCGTTGTGTAACCAGTAGCGCGCGAACTCACGATGATTCGCACACGTGCTCTGCGCGATCTCGTTCTCGTGGTGCGGGAACATCAGATCGTTGCCGCCGGCGTGGATGTCGATGGTTTCTCCCAGATGCGCGGCGGCCATCGCCGAGCATTCGATGTGCCAACCTGGCCGGCCGCGGCCCCACGGGCTTTCCCAGCCTGGCAATTCCGGCGTGGACGGTTTCCACAACACGAAGTCTGCTGGATTCTTCTTGTACGGCGCGACCTCCACGCGCGCGCCGGCGATCATGTCCTCGACCGAGCGCCGCGATAGTTGTCCGTACTGCGGATACGAAGCCACGTCGAACAACACGTGGCCCTCGGCCGCATAGGCATGCCCATCCGCGATCAGCTTTTCGCACATCGCGATGATCTCGCCGATATGCGCGGTCGCACGGGGCTCCACGTCCGGCGCATCGGCGCCCAGCTTCGCGGTGTCCTCGTGGAACGCCGCAGCGTAGCGATCGGTGATGACGTTGATCGGCGAACCGGCGGCCAGTGCCGCGGCATTGATCTTGTCGTCCACGTCGGTGATGTTGCGCGCGTACACGACGTGTTCAGCGCCGTAAATCCGCCGCAGCAACCGTGCCAATAGCCCGAACACAACATACGGCCGCGCATTGCCGATGTGCACGTAGTGGTATACGGTCGGTCCGCAGACGTACATCGTGATCCGTTCAGGATCGAGCGGCCGAAATTCCTCGACCCGGCGCGTGAGGCTGTTGTGCAGGCGGAGCGGCGTCGTCACGGCGGCGTAGGAGGATCGGCGGCGGAGTTCGCATTTTACTTGCAAAACCTTCCGCTTCCTTCGGCGCGGATTCAGCCGCACTTTGGTGCAATGTCGGCCGAACAGGGATCCGTTCGAGAAAGAGTTCGTCCGACCGGAGGCCGCCATGTCCATCATCAAACCCGTTCTGGCCGCGCTGCCGCTTGTTTTCGCGGGGGCGGTATGGGCGCAACCTTACCCGCCGCCTCCGCCGCCGGACGACAACGCGCACTTCGGCTGGGCCGACGTGTTGCGCGTGGATCCGGTCTACGACGTGGTGCAGGCCGGCCCGCCGCACCAGGAGTGCTACGACGAACAGGTCACGACCACGGACAACAATCACACCGGCGGCACCGTACTCGGCGCGATCGTCGGCGGCGCGTTGGGCAACCAGGTCGGCAAGGGCAACGGCCGCACTGCGGCGACCATCGCGGGCGCGGTGGCGGGCGGCGCGATCGGCAACCGAGTCTCGGCAGCCAACGATCGCACCTACACCGACACGCAGACGCGTTGCCGCATGGTCAGCGACTATCCGCCGCACCGGCGCATCTCCGCCTACGATGTGGAATATCGTTATCGCGGTGAGGTATACGTTTCGCGGCTCGGTTACGACCCGGGTGAACGGCTGAGAGTCCGCGTCAGCGTCACACCGGCGGAATGAGCGGCTGAAAGCTACTGCGCTCGGCAGCTCGCACGCCGGCGGTGCTCGGAATCCTCACGTACTGTCGTGTACGCTCCGGTTCCTGCGCTCCGGCGACGCGCGACCACGGAGCCTTTTCGCCATGGATGGCGCCCTCCGCTCGCTACGCTTTCATCTCGGTCATTCAGTCATCCTTGCGTCGACGTAACTAGGCTGGCATGATCCGGCTCCGATGCACGACAACCGCGCCAATCTTTTTATCCTGACCAGCGCCCGCATGGCCGCCGGCATGACCTCGCGCGCGCGCCGACCGGAAACGTTCTCACCGGCCGGGTAGCTCGTCGCGCATTTCCTCTTCCGACAGAACCCGGCCCCGCACCGGGTTTTTTGTTTTCGGAATCGGAAATGACGCTACGCCACTTCATCACCACGCAGGATTTCAGCCGCGCCGAACTAAACGCGCTGCTGGAGCAGGCCGCCGCATTCAAGCGCGAGAAGTTCGGCCGGCAGCTCGCCGGCAAGTCGATCGCGCTGCTGTTCTTCAATCCCTCCATGCGCACGCGCACCAGTTTTGAACTGGGCGCGCATCAGTTGGGCGGCCACGCCATCGTGCTGAGTCCCGGCAAGGATGCCTGGCCGATCGAATTCGAACTCGGTGCGGTGATGGACGGCGAAGCGGAAGAGCACGTTGCCGAAGTCGCGCGCGTGCTGTCGCGCTACGTCGACCTGATCGGCGTGCGCGCGTTCCCGAAATTCCGCGACTGGAGCGAGGACCGCAAGGACACCGTGATCCGCGCCTTCGCGCAATACGCCACGGTTCCGGTGATCAACATGGAAACGATCACGCATCCCTGCCAGGAACTGGCGCACGTGATGGCACTGCAAGAACATTTGGGCGCGAATTTGCGCGGCAGGAAATATGTCCTGACCTGGACGTGTCACCCGAAACCGCTCAACACCGCGGTCGCCAACTCCGCGCTGCTGATCGCCACGCGTTACGGCATGGACGTGACTTTGCTGTGTCCCACGCCCGAATATGCGTTGGACGAGCGCTACATGCAAGCCGCGCGGAACAACGCGGAAGAAAACGGTGGTTCGCTCCGCGTCACGCACGACATCGAAGACGCGTATCGCGGGGCGCAGGCGGTTTACGCCAAAAGCTGGGGTGCGCTGCCGTACTTCGGACGATGGGGAGAGGAAAAGCCGATCCGCGATGCGCACCGGCATTTCATCGTCGACGAACAAAAAATGGCGCTCACCGACAACGCGGTCTTCAGCCACTGTCTGCCGCTGCGGCGTAACGTCAAGGCGACCGATGCCGTGATGGATTCACCGCGCTGCATTGCGATCGACGAAGCCGAGAACCGCTTGCACGTGCAGAAGGCTCTGATGGCTGCGCTGGCTGCGCAGCCATCGGGAATCGCAAATGGGGAATAGGGAATCGCAAAAGCAGATTTCGCGACACTGGTCACAGGAACAAAATCTCATGCCTACCGCTTTTCCGATTCCCGATTCTCGAGTCCCGATTCCCGGCAAGGACATCGTCCTCGCCTTCTCCGGTGGCCTCGACACCAGTTTCTGCATCCCCTGGCTGCGTGAGCGCGGTCATTCGGTGCACACGGTGTTTGCCGACACAGGCGGGGTGGACGCGGACGAACGCGCGTGGATCGAGCAGCGCGCGCATGAACTCGGCGCGGCATCGCATGTCACCATCGATGGCGGTCCCGCGTTGTGGTCGCAATTCGTCAAGCCGTTCGTGTGGGCGGGCGAGGGCTATCAGGGCCAGTATCCGTTGCTGGTTTCGGATCGCTATCTGATCGTCGAAGCCGCCCTGAAGCGCGCGCAGGAACTCGGCACGCGCGCGATCGCGCATGGCTGCACCGGCATGGGCAACGATCAGGTGCGCTTCGATCTGACGGTGAAATCGCTCGGCGACTACGACATCGTCGCGCCGATCCGGGAGATCCAGCGCGAGCACACGCAGGTGCGTGCATACGAGCAGGAATATCTGCGCGAACGCGGTTTCGAAGTGCGCGCGAAACAGCAGGCGTACACCATCAACGAAAATCTGCTCGGGGTGACGATGTCCGGCGGCGAGATCGACCGCTGGGAGGCGCCGAACGATGCTGCACGCGGCTGGTGCGCGCCGCGTTCGGAATGGCCCGCCGAACCTTTTTACGCGAAGCTGAGTTTCCAAAACGGCGAAGCGGTGGCGCTGGATGGCGAAGCGCTTCCGGGTCACCTCTTGCTGGCAAAACTCAACTCAGCCTTTGCGAAATACGGCGTGGGCCGCGGACTCTACACCGGCGATACCACCATCGGTTTGAAAGGCCGCATCGTGTTCGAAGCGCCGGGCTTGACTGCGTTGCTCGTCGCGCATCGCGCACTGGAAGAAGCGGTCCTGAGCAAACATCAGAACCGCTTCAAGCCGGATGTCGCGCGCAAATGGATCGAGCTGGTGTACGAAGGATTTTTCCACGATCCATTGAAGACGGATCTGGAAGCGTTTCTCGCTTCGAGCCAGAACTGCGTCAACGGCGAGGTCATGCTGGAAACGCGCGGTGGCCAGGTAGATGCGATCTCGGTGCAATCGCCGCATCTGTTGAACGCGAAAGGTGCGACCTACGCGCAAAGCGCCGACTGGGGCGTGGCCGAGGCGGAAGGGTTCATCCGCTTGTACGGCATGAGCAGCACGCTATGGGCGCAAGTGAATCGCCGGCCATGAACGCGCTGCTGTACAATACGCTCGATCACCTGCGCGTGCTGGTCGGTTACGACACGCGCAATCCGCCGCGTGCGATCGGCCGCGAGGGGCTGTTCGACTATCTGCGCGCGCAGTTGCATGGCTTCGATTGCTCACTGAGCGACCACGGGGCCGGTGCCATCAGTCTGCTCGCGATGCGCGGCAAGCCGCGGCTGCTGTTCAACGTGCATCTGGACACGGTGCCCGATTCGCCGCACTGGAGCGGCAATCCGTTCGAATTGCGCGTGCGGGATGGCCGCGCGACCGGCCTGGGCGCATGCGACATCAAAGGTGCGGCGGCGGCATTGCTCGCCGTGGCGGAAGCCGGTGGCGGCGACCTCGCATTGCTATTCACGACCGACGAGGAAGGGCGAGAACCGCGCTGCGTCGCTGCGTTTCTGCAAGCGCAACGCGCCCGAGTATTCGAAGCCGTGATCGTCGCCGAACCCACACGTTGCGAAGCGGTGCTGGCGCATCGCGGCATCCATACCGCCGAAGTGCGTTTCAGCGGCCGCGCGGGACACGCATCGGGCGAACAGAACGAGACCGACAGTGCCGTGCATCAAGCGGTGCGTTGGAGCGCCGCCGCACTGGACTACGCGCAGGCGCAATCGCATCAACGTTTCGGCGGTCTGACCGGCTTGCGTTTCAACATCGGCCGCATCGAAGGCGGCATCAAGCCCAACGTGATTGCGCCGGACGCGGAACTGCGTTTCGCGATCCGGCCGTTGCCGAGCATGTCGCCGCAGGGCATTCTGGAAGACCTGCGCACGTTGACCGATTCACCGCCCGCGCATTTCGCGCAGACCTTCAGCGGTCCGCCCTTGCCCGCCGGCGACGTCGAGAATGCCGAAACACGCCGGCTCGCGGCGCGCGATCTCGCCGACGAGCTGGGTTTGCCGATCGGCAATGCGGTGGACTTCTGGACCGAAGCCTCGCTGTTTTCGCAAGCCGGGTGCACCGCGTTCGTGTACGGCCCCGGCGACATCGCGCAGGCGCATTCGGCCGACGAATGGGTCGCGCTGGACCAGTTGCAGGATTATGCGGAAAACCTCCTGCGCATCGTGCAGGCCGGCCTCGCATGAATGCCGAACTGCACGCGCCGGTGCGGCAGACCATCGTGCGCCTGCTCTCCAACATGGAGAGCGGCCGCGAGATCCGCCAGTACCTGCAACGCTTTTCGCGCTTGGATGCCAAACGCTTCGCGGTGGTGAAGGTCGGCGGCGCGGTGTTGCGCGACGAGCTGGATGCGCTCACTTCCTCGCTGGCCTTTCTGCAGCAGGTCGGCCTGACACCGATCGTGGTACACGGCGCTGGTCCGCAACTCGACGAAGCATTGAATGCCGCCGATATTCCGAAACGCACGATCGACGGCTTGCGCGTGACCACGCCCGATGCGTTGGCGATCGTTCGTCGCGTGGTGCAGGCGGAGAACCTGAAACTGGTGGAAGCGCTGCAAAGAAATGACGTGCGCGCGACCTCGATCCTCTCCGGCGTATTCGAATCGGTGTTCCTCAACCGTCGCAAGTTCGGCATGGTCGGCCGCGTGGCGCAGATCGAACTTTCCGCAGTGGAAGCGAGCATCAACGCCGGTTCCATTCCGGTGATCGCCTCGCTCGGCGAAACGCCGCATGGCCAGATCCTCAACATCAATGCCGATTACGCGGTGAACGCGCTGGTGCGCGCACTGCAACCGTACAAGATCGTGTTCCTGACGGAAACGGGTGGTTTGCTCGACGGCAACGGACGCGTAATCGATTCGATCAATCTGTCCACCGATTACGCCGGGCTGATGCGCGCGCCATGGCTGCATTCGGGCATGCGCTTGAAGCTGCAGCAGATCGGCGAGTTGCTGGATGAGTTGCCGCTCAGCTCGTCGGTATCGATCACGCGGCCTTCGGAACTGGCGCGCGAACTGTTCACGCATCGCGGCTCGGGCACGCTGGTGCGACGCGGCGAGCAGGTGCGGCGCTACACGCGCTGGCCGCAACTGGATGTCGAGCGTCTGCGCGCGCTGATCGAATCCAGTTTCAAACGCAGGCTGGCGCCGGATTATTTCGAACGCATCGGGCTCTATCGCGCCTACGTCAGCGAGAACTATCGCGCGGCCTTGATCCTTACGCGCGAGACACTCGGCGATGGAGTTCGCGTCGTTTACCTCGACAAATTCGCGGTCGGCGAGGACGCGCAGGGCGAAGGGCTGGGGCGGGCGGCCTGGCAGGTGATGCGCGCGGAGAATCCCGTGCTGTTCTGGCGTTCTCGCCACGGCAACGGCATCAACGATTTCTACATCAGCGAAGCCGACGGCTGCATCAAGCAGCCCCGGTGGAACGTGTTCTGGTATGGCCTGAAGTCGTTCGGCGCGATCGAAGCATGCGCGAGGCATTGCCATGAGCGGCCGGCGACTCTCATGGAACCGAAATGAAGCGCATAGGCATTGTGGGAGCGAGAGGCCACGTCGGCACCGAACTGATCGCGCTGATCGCGGCGCATCCGCAACTCGAACTGGCATTCGTCTCTTCGCGCGAGCTGGAAGGCGAACGTGTGCGCGGTCGTGTGCCGGTATTCCAAGGCGAACTGCGTTACGAGAACCTGGATGCGGATGCGGCGGCGAATAAATATGTCGACGCGGTGATCCTCGCTTTGCCGAACGGCAAGTCCGAGCCGTTCTTGCAAGCGCTGAATGCGCGCGCGCCGCAAACGGTGATCGTGGATCTTTCCGCAGATCGCCGTTTCGACGCCGGTTGGTATTACGGGCTGCCGGAATTGACGCGTGGCCGTTACAAAGGCGAGCGGCGCATCGCAAACCCGGGCTGCTATGCCACCGCGATGCAGCTCGCGATCGCGCCGCTGCTCGAGGTGCTCGCCGGGCCGCCGCAGTGCTTCGGCGTTTCCGGCTATTCCGGTGCGGGCACCACGCCATCGGACAAGAACGATCCGGAAAAGCTGCGCGACAACCTGGTGCCGTATTCATTGACCAACCATCTGCACGAGCGCGAAGTCGCTGCGCGGCTCGGCCTGCCAGTCGAATTCATGCCGCACGTCGCTCCGCATTTCCGCGGTATCACCATGACCGTGAATCTGAAGTTGCGCGACTCGCTGGACGCCGAATCATTGGAGACGCGATATTGTCAACGCTATGCAGGCGAACCGCTGATCCGAATCCTGGACGAGCCGCCGTGGGTCAGCCGCATCGCGGGCAAGCACGGCATCGAGATCGGCGGCTTTGCGGTGGACGACAATCGCGTCGTGGTCGTCGCCACGCTGGACAATCTGCTGAAAGGTGCGGCCACGCAGGCGATGCAGAATCTCAATCTGGCCCTGGGTTTCGATGAATTCGCGGGCATTCCGCTCGAGGTGGCCGCATGAGCGATCTGCTGTGGCAGAAGAAGAACACCCGCACCGACGAACGCATCATGCGATTCCTGTCCGGCGATGACGTGCTGCTCGATCGCGAGTTCTTCCCGCACGATATCGCCGCCAGCCGCGCACATGTGGAAGGGCTGGCGCGCATCGGTGTACTGAAAGCGGACGAAGCGCAAGCGCTGGATCGCGAGCTGCGCGCGCTGGCCGAGGATTTTTCGACCGGCGCTTTCGTGCTGGACGAGCGCCATGAAGACGGGCACTCCGCGATCGAGGCGCGTTTGACGGAACGGTTAGGCGATGTCGGCCGCAAGGTGCACACCGGGCGCAGCCGCAACGATCAAATACTGGTTGCCACGCGCTTGTGGCTGAAAGAGAAACTTGCGACGCTGCAGGCGCAGTGTTCCGCGATCGCGTGCGTTTGCCTGGATCGCGCGGCAAAAGAATCGCTGCCGATGCCAGGTTACACGCATCTGCAACGCGCGGTCGTGTCTTCCACTTCGATGTGGTTCGCCGGTTTCGCCGAATCCTTCATCGACGATGCCCAGCGCGCGCGTCACACGCTCGACTGGATCGATGCCAATCCGTTGGGCACCGCTGCGGGTTACGGCGTCAATCTGAAGCTGGATCGCGAGCACGCCACCCGCGCACTGCACTTCGCGCGCATGCAGATCAACCCCGTCGCGGCGCAGTTGTCGCGCGGCAAGTTCGAGCTGGCCGCGCTGGAGGCGCTGGGCTCTGCACTGCTGGACCTGCGCAGACTCGCGTGGGATCTGTCTTTGTTCACCACGTCCGAGTTCGGCTTCGCTGCGTTGCCGGACGAATTCACCACCGGCTCCTCGATCATGCCCAACAAGCGCAATCCCGACGTGATCGAACTGATGCGCGCGACGTATGCCAGCGTGGCGGCGGCGCGCTGCGAGATCGAGAACCTGCTGTCGCTGCCGTCCGGTTACCAACGCGATTTGCAGTTATCGAAGGGTGCGATCTACCACGGTGTGCTGCACGGTCTGGCTGCGCTGGAGCTCGTTCCGGATTTGCTGGCGCGCATGCAATGGAACGCAAAGCGCATGCGCGACACAATCGAGTCCTCGATGTATGCCACCGACATCGCGATCGAGCAGGCGGTTGCAGGCGTACCGTTCCGCGAAGCCTACCGCGCCGCGTCAGAAACGATCACCGCAGCGGAGCCAAGCCGCACGCCGGAAGCCAGTCTCGCCGCGCGCGTATCGCCCGGCGCGCATGCGGATTTGCGATTGGACGAATTGCGCGTGCGCTTGAATGCGTTGGACGATCTCCGCTAGAAGATCGCCCAACCTCGCTTCAGTGCCCGGTGGCGGAAGGCTTCTCGCCTTTCAGATAACGGTCGAACCAGTCCACCGTCCGTTGCAGCGCATCGATCTGGTTTTCGCGCTTGGTGAAGCCGTGGCCTTCGTTGGGGTAGTAGTGCGCCTCGACCGTGCGGCCTTCCTGTTTTAGGATCGAAACCACCTGCTGCGCTTCCTCCTTCGGCACGCGGATATCGTTGTCGCCTTGCAGCACCAGCAGCGGCGCCTTGGCATTCTTGATGAACGTGATGGGGGAGGCCGCCTGGTAAACCGCCTTGTCCTTGACCGGATCGCCCAGCAGTGTCCTTTCATATTGCTGCAGGAACGGATCCTCGTGCTGGAGCATGGTGAACCAGTCGATGATGCCGTACTCCTCGACCGCCGCGGCCCAGACATCGGGCGTCTTGCCGATCGCCATCAGTGTCATGTAGCCGCCGTACGAACCGCCAGTGATACCGATCTTCCTCGGATTGACGTAACCCGTCGCGGCCAGGAATTTCGCGGCATACACCTCGTCCTGCAGATCGCCGCCGCCGAGATCCTTGACGTTGGCCTTCTGGAAAGCCATGCCGTAGCCGGTCGAGCCGCGCACGTTGGGCGCGATGCAGATGTAGCCGCGCGAGGCGAGCGCCAGCGCCGTGCGGTTGAAGCTGTCCACGGTCTGTCCGGTCGGACCGCCATGCGGCAGCACCACGCCCGGCGCGGAACCGTCGCGCTTCAAATTGGCGGGAAGCCACACGAACGCGCTGATGATGGTGCCGTCGAAACTCTTGTAGTGCACCAGCGTGGACGAAGGCAGCGTGCCGGATTTCAGGCTGGCCAATTCGGAGTGTGTGAGTTGCCGCGGCGATCCGCCCGCGACGGGATAGATCCAGTAGTCGGCGGGTTCGCTGGAACTCTGGTGTTCGATAAGCAGCCGCGTACCATCGGTCGAAAACGCGCTCGGATCGCCGGCGGGATCGTTCAATCCTTCCGGCATCGCCAGTTTCTCCGATTTGCCGGAAGCGACGTCGTACAGATAGAGGTCGCTGCGCCCATCCGCATTGACGGTGTAGAGCACCTGCTTGCCGTCCGGCGAGAAATTGCCGGTGCCGGATTCCCAGGGATTCTGCGTCAGCCAGCGATAGACGTGTTTGTCGATGTCGTACAACGCGGCACGATTGGTGCCGCCTCCCGCGTTCGAGGCGACGGCCAGCCAGCGCTCATCGGGCGACACCGCGCTGGCGGTGATCAGCACCTGTCCCGAGTGCGGCGTCAGTTCGGTGGTCTTGCCGTTGGCCACATCGATGCGCCACACGCTGGCGTCGGTGAAACCGGCATTCAGACGATTGGCGTAAACGCTGTGGCCATCGCGGCTCCATGCCACCACTTGCCAGAGACGATCCTTGCTGGCCTCGTGCGTCAATTGGCGGATCGCATGCGTTTTCCAGTCGAGCAGCGCGATGTCGGTGACCGGCGAAGTCTTCGGTTTGAAGTTGAAAGCGATCGTTCGTCCATCGGGCGAAAATATCGCGCCGGTGTTCGAGATGTTCGGCTTGGGCGTCAGATCGACCGGCTGTCCGCCGGCCGCGGATACTGCATACAGTTTGTATTGCTCGTCGCCGCCGTGATCGGATTCGTACACAATCCATTTGCCGTCGGGCGACCAGGTCGCGCCGTACTGGCGATCATCCGAATGCGTCAACGGGTTGGTTGCGCCGCCTTGAGCCGGCATCTTCCACAGGTTGAAACGGCCGGTGGTGTTGGTGGACACCACGATTTCGCGGCCATCCGGCGACCACGCGGATCCCGCCACACCGCGGGTGAAAAACAGATCGTGGATCGGTGCCGGCCGCGCGGCGGGATTGGTCGGCGAAATGAGCGAAGCCGGATCGGTGAGCGCGCGTTGAGGTCCCGGAACGGCAGCCCACAGCGATGCCGAAACCAGAACGGATGCAGCGGCAAGCCAGCGCATGGCGATCTCCCTTCGGTTCGGAAACCGGGAAGCATACGCTTGCGGAAAATCGCGCGAAAGCGGTACAGCCGCTCCGCGCCAACAATCAGAACGACATGAAGTAACCGCCGTTCACCGGTACGTTGGCCCCGGTGATGAAACCGGCGTCATCGGCCGTCAGGAAGGCAACGGTACGCGCGATGTCGGAAGGCTCGCCCAGACGTCCCACCGGAATCTGCGCGACGATCTGGTTGCGGATGTCTTCCGGCACCTTCATCACCATTTCGGTCTTGCAGTAGCCGGGCGAAACGCTGTTGACCGTCACGCCTTTCTTCGCCACTTCGCGTGCCAGCGCCATGGTGAAACCATGCATGCCCGCCTTCGCGGCGGAGTAGTTGGTCTGGCCGAACTGGCCGGTCTGGCCGTTGACGGACGAGATGTTGACGATCCGGCCGAAGCCCCGCGCGCTCATGCCGTCGATCACCTGCCGGCACATGTTGAACACGCCGTCGAGGTTGACGTGCATCAGCTCGCGCCACTGGTTCTCTTCCATCTTGCGCAAGGACACGTCGCGCGTGATGCCGGCGGCGTTCACCAGGATGTCGATTTCGCCGTAGCTTTCCGCAATGTGCTTGGCCAATGCGGCGCAATCGTCGAAGCGCGAGACATCGGCCGGCGCGAACACGATATGTCCGTTGAACTCTTTGGTCTCCTCGCGGAACGCGGCGAGGCGTTCCTGCCGGTTGCCGAGATCGGCGGCGATGACCTGACGGCCAGCCCGCGCCAGATGCTTGCAGATTTCGGTGCCCAGACCGCCGATGCCGCCGGTGACGACCGCTACGCGTTGGCTCATGAATGACTCCGGATTTGTGGCGTCGCGGCGCGTGTTGCGTCGCAACAATCCAGAGATGGTAGGCAGCCGCCCGCAGGCTGTCAATGAAGGCTCAGCGGGACTTCTTGGTGTCGCCGGCAGCCGCCTTCGGTGCCGCGTTGGCGGCGTTGGCTTCCAGGAATCCCTTCTGCAGGGATTTCCACAGATCGATGTTGCGTTCGGTCATCTCGTTCAACATCGACCACGGCGTCTGGCCCAGCATTTCGTTCAACTGCGCGCGGAACTTGTGCTGCTGGTCCAGGAAGATCTTCAGGCTGTTTTCCAGATAGCCGCCCACGAAACCCTGCATCGAGTCGCCGTAGAAGCGGATGATCTGCGAGAGCAGATTGGCCGAGAACATCGGCTGCCCGTGCTGCTCGTGCTCGGCAATGATCTGCAGCAGCACCGCGCGGGTGAGGTCCTCGTCGGTCTTGGCGTCGCGCACTTCGAACGGCGTGCCGGTCAGCACCAGCTGCCGCACCTCCTCCAACGTGATGTAGCTGGAGATCTCGGTGTCGTACAGTCGCCGGTTGGGGTATTTCTTGATGACCCGCGGTTGTGCCATGCGGCAAAGCTAGCACGGCTTGCGGCGGCGCACTAGCGCCCGGGTGGGGCGGACGTACTGTCGCTCGTCATTCCGGCGTAGGCCGGAATCCATTTTGATCTTTCGCAAGATTTCCTTGGTTCCGCTCGCTGCCGCGAGCGGGCGACTTTTGTTTCGGCAAA
>Ga0070740_10002194_pt1 | contig 23756 bp, 23 predicted proteins | sample Coa_R2_FD_67286 | JGI IMG/M metagenome (GOLD analysis project Ga0070740, IMG submission 67286) | Surface soil microbial communities from Centralia Pennsylvania, which are recovering from an underground coalmine fire - Coalmine... | ecosystem: Environmental > Terrestrial > Soil > Unclassified ...
AAAAAAACTCATAGTGCGGCTGGAAGTGTGTGGTTGCGCTGCGCAAAAGAGATGAGGGTGTGGTGGAATATGGGCTTCTCGCATATTTCACCACACCGCCAGTGGTGCGCATGCACGCGGGTAGTGGCAAGAGGTGCCTTGTGCTATAAGCGTATCGCTATGTTTAGCTAAATCCTCATCTTATTTGACTAGCTTCCCCCACTGTGCTACGATACCCCCAGGAAGTGTACAAATGACACTAGGTCCGTGTGGATATATCAACGATAGAGAAGAAGGGTCCCAACATGGGAACAGATACTCTCCCTATTTTCATCCTGGTCGCGCTGGCCATGCTCTTTGGCGTACTGGTTATGGGTGTGACCGCGCTGCTAGGGCCAAAGAAACCGACGCCTGAGAAGCTAGCGCCTTACGAATGCGGCATTCAGGAGATTCAGGCACCGCGTCGTCGCTTCCCGGTGAAGTACCTGCTCACGGGCATGCTGTTTATCGTCTTTGACATCGAAATCGTCTCTTTCTATCCGCTGGCTATCCTGCTGCGCACTGATCTGAAGGTGCTGGGGCTGGTAGAGCTGCTTCTCTTCCTGTTTATTCTGATGATTGGCTACATCTATGTGTGGCGAAAGGGGGCGTTCACATGGGAATAACAAACCCCTGGGAGCCGGTACAGACCTTTTCCAACGCGCAGACACCCCGCCAGCGCGTTGATCTGCATGTAAAGAATGGGGAGGCGGGTATTCTGACCACGCGGGTGAGCAAACTGATCGAGTGGGGGCGCAGCGGCTCGCTGTGGCCCGCGCTCTTTGGATTGGCCTGCTGCGCGATCGAGATGATGGCCACCAGCGCGGATCGTTTCGATATCTCGCGTTTTGGCGCGGAGGTTTACCGGGCCTCGCCGCGCCAGGCCGACCTGATGATCGTCGCGGGCCGCCTCTCCGTCAAGATGGCCCCGGTGCTGCGCCAGATCTACGACCAGATGCCCGAGCCGAAATGGGTGATCGCGATGGGCGCCTGCGCCTCCTGCGGCGGGGTTTTCAATAACTACGCGATTGTGCAGGGCGTCGATAAGATCGTTCCGGTCGATGTGTTCATTCCCGGTTGTCCGCCGACGCCGGATATGCTGCTCTATGGCTTTAACGAGCTGCAACGCAAGATCCGCGAGGGCATACCCAATCCGCCCGATCCACTCAAGGCCAGCGGTCTGAAGCTGGTTGGACCGACCGGCGATGTTGAGAAGCAGTAGCAGGGGAGGATGCGCGATATGGCATTGACAGCAGCCGCGACGGTCAGCCTGGTGAAGGAGAAGTTTCCCCAGGCGGTGCTTGAAACCGTAGAGTTTCGCGACGAGCAGACGATTGTGCTGCAGCCGGAGTTTTTGACGGGCGTATGCGCCTATTTGCAGAAAAACCTGCGCTATAATTTCCTTTCGACGATCACGGCGGTGGACTGGCCCGAACGCGTTCCGCGCTTTGATGTGGTCTATCAACTGCTCTCCCTGCCGAATCGCTGTGAACTGCGCCTGAAGGTGCGCGTGGGGGAGAAGGGCGAGGAGCATCCCTCGGTGCCGAGCGTGTGCGCGATCTGGCCCGGCGCGAACTGGTATGAGCGCGAGGTCTATGACCTTTTTGGTATCACTTTTGCCGGCCATCCCGATCTGCGGCGCATCCTGATGCCGCCGGACTGGACCACGCATCCCCTGCGCAAGGATTATCCGCTCACCGGCTTTGATCTGCCGGAGCCGCACTGGGGCGGGCAGGTGCCGTACACGCTCGATCCCGGCGTGGGCGACCAGACCTTGCGGACCCCTGACGGGCGCGAATTGAACGAGGGCCGCAGCAGTCTAAATCCAAATCAGGAGCCGGGCACTCCCAGAAGAGAGTAAGTGGCCTGATCGGAGAGGCGTAACTCTGAAGAGGACGTATGCAAAAACAAGAAATCGCAACACAATACACGCTTGAGGAGAGCCAGCCGCTGGAAGATGGTCAGCACATGGATACCATGACCATCAACATGGGGCCGCAGCATCCCAGCACGCACGGGGTCCTGCGCCTGATTCTCACGATCAACGGCGAGACGGTTTTGAAGGCTGTGCCCGATATCGGCTTCCTGCATACCGGGATCGAGAAGACCGCCGAGGCCAAGAGCTACCACCAGGCGCTGGTTCTGACCGACCGCATGGACTACCTCGCGCCCCTCAACAATAACCTCGGCTACTCGCTGGCCGTGGAGAAGCTGCTGGGCATCGAGGACGAGATTTCCGAGAAGATCAAATATGTGCGCGTCGCGCTGGCGGAGTTGCAGCGCATCGCCAGTCACCTGGTCTGGCTGGGCACGCACGCGTTGGACCTGGGCGCGATGAGCGTCTTCCTCTACTGTTTCCGCGAGCGCGAGATGATCCTGGATATCTTCGAGGAGATCTCAGGCGTGCGCATGATGACCAGCTATATCTGTCCCGGCGGCCTCCAGGCGGACCTCACGCCGGACTTTGAGAAGAAGGTGCGCGCGTTTACCAAAATTTTTCCGGCGCGCCTGCGCGAGTACCACGATCTCCTGACCAACAACCAGCTCTGGATCGAGCGCACAAAGGGTGTGGGCGTGCTGAGCGCCGAGGACGCCATAGCGTATGGGGTCAGCGGTCCTACCCTGCGCGGCAGCAACGTCGTCTGGGATATTCGCAAAGCCTTCCCGTATAGCGGCTATGAAAAATTCGACTTTGACATTCCCGTAGGCAGCAATGGCGATGTCTATGACCGCTACCTGGTGCGCATGCTGGAGATGCAGGAGAGCCTCAAGATCGTCAACCAGGCGATGGACGGCATGCCGGCAGGACCCTATCGAGTAGCGAATCCGAAGGTTGCGCCGCCGCCCAAGTGGCAGATCACCGGCAGCATGGAGGCGCTGATCCATCATTTTAAGCTTTTTACCGAAGGATATCGCCCGCCGAAGGGTGAAGTTTTCGTGCGTACAGAGGCCCCCAAAGGCGAATTGGGCTTCTATATTGTCAGCGACGGCAGCGCCAAACCCTATCGCATGCACGTGCGCGCGCCCTCGTTCGCGAATCTGGAGGCTCTGCCCTTGATGGTTGAGGGGGGACTTCTCTCGGACGTGGTTGCGGCGATCGGCAGCATTGATATTGTGCTTGGAGAGGTTGACAGATGATTTCGCAACAGGCCAAAGAACGGATGCGCGCCCTGGCGGCTCGCTATCCCGTCGCTCGCTCCGCGCTCTTGCCGGCGCTCCATATCGCCCAGGCAGAAGAGGGCTATATCACCCAGGCCGCTCTGGAGGCCGTCGCCGAGGTTCTCAACATGACGACAGACGATGTAAAGAGCGTGGCGACGTTCTACACGATGTATTATCAGCGTCCACATGGACAGAAGGTGGTCAGCGTCTGCACCGGCATCTCTTGCTATCTGCGCGGCTGTGACGCGCTGGTGGAGCATCTGGAGGAGCGCCTGGGGATCAAACGCGGCGAAACGACGTCCGATGGCTATTTCACGCTTGAATGCGCGGAGTGCCTGGCCTCCTGCGGCACCGCCCCGGTTTTGCAGGTCAATGGCGAGTTTGTGGAGAATGTGACGCCGGAGATGGCCGACGCTCTGCTGGACGAACTGAGCAGGGAATTAAAGGCGAGAAAGGTCGAGCCGGCGCAGGTGGAACCGAAGACGGAGATTCGCCGCTAGCTCGCAGTGCCGGATGTGAGAACATCAGAGCCGGAGGCGAGCGCCGGGCGCGACATTCACGAAAAGATTCATTCCTTATGTGTATGGAGCAGCGCCCCTTGCGCGCGCTGCGGCCCCGGTCGGTGAATGGCCCGGCCAGAAGGATACATATGCTATGCCAGAACTGATTGTTACCAAAGATATTGATGTACCCGGACTGGACACGCTGGAGGTCTACCGGCAGCATGACGGCTATCGGGGCTTGGAGAAGGCGCTCAAGGAGTACCAACCCGAAGAGCTGGTAGAGATGGTCAAAAAATCCGGGCTGCGCGGGCGCGGCGGGGCGGGCTTTCCCACAGGGATGAAGTGGAGCTTTCTGGCGAAGAACGATAAGCCCCGCTACCTCTGCTGTAACTGCGACGAAAGCGAGCCGGGCACCTTTAAGGATCGCATGCTGATGGAGAAGAATCCGCACCAGCTCGTCGAAGGGGTGATTATTTGCAGCTATGCCTGCCGGGTGGGCACGGCCTTTATCTATGTGCGCGGTGAACTGCCCTATGCCGCTCGCCAGGTTGAGCGCGCGGTGGAAGAGGCGTATGCCGCCGGTTATCTCGGCGAGAATATTCTGGGCAGTGGCTATTCGCTGGAGGTGATCGTGCATCGGGGCGCCGGCGCGTATATCTGCGGCGAAGAGAGTTCTCTGATGGAATCGCTGGAGGGCAAGCGCGGCTATCCGCGTCTGAAGCCGCCTTTCCCGGCGGTGATCGGTCTCTATGGCGGCCCGACCGTCATCAACAACTGCGAGACGCTCTCGGCCCTGCCGGCGATTGTGCGCAATGGCGCCGAGTGGTATGCCTCGTTTGGCACGGAGAAGAGTAAGGGCACGCGCGTCTTCTGCCTGAGCGGCCAGGTCAAGAGGCCGGGCAACTATGAGCTCCCCCTGAACGAGACCTTTCGCACGCTGATCTATGGCGAGCAATATGGTGGGGGTATTCTGAATGATCAGAAGCTCAAGGCGTTCATCCCCGGCGGCTCTTCTGCCCCTATGCTAGGACCAGATAAGATCGACATCACGATGGACTACGAATCGGTGGCTGCAGCCGGCTCGATGTCAGGCTCCGGCGGGGTGATTGTGATTAGCGAGGAGACCTGCATTGTGGGCGCGGTCCTGCGCATTACCGAGTTCTATCGCGACGAATCGTGCGGTAAATGCACGCCCTGCCGCGAGGGCACCTACTGGCTGACCGAGCTCTTGCACCGCCTGGAGCATGGGGGCGGCAAGCAGAAGGATCTCGATCTGCTGCTGGACATTTGCGATAATATCTCCGGCAAATCCTTCTGTCCCCTGGGGGACGCGGCGACCAGTTCAATTGTCAGCGGCATCAAGCTCTTCCGCGACGAATTTATGGAACATGTGCGCCTGGGCGGCTGTCCTAAACACCTGGTTCCTGCGGGCGTGCATTAGCGAAGCAGGCGATTGAAGAAATTCGTGAGGCTGGACTTCATAGTAGTATAGATGGTAAAAGTTATGCCAGAAGAGAAAACAGACGGACTCGTACATCTGACCATCGACGACATACCGGTCGCGGTCCCGCCGGGAACGCTGGTGTGGGCGGCTGCGAAGCAGGCGGGGATCGAGATACCTATTTATTGCTATCATCCCAAGATGCCGCCGCTGGGCGCGTGCCGCATGTGTTTTGTCGAGATCGAGAAGATGCCCAAGCCGCCGCAGACGGCCTGCACTACGCCGGTCAGCGAGGGCATGGTGGTCTACACCAGGACTGAGAAGGTTCTCAAGGCCAGGCGCGGCACGCTGGAGTTTTTGCTGATCAATCACCCGCTGGATTGTCCTATCTGCGACCAGGCGGGCGAGTGCGATCTGCAGGATTTCACCCTGCGTCACGGTCCCGGCGGCACGCGCTTTGATCTCAATAAGCGCCATTATCCCAAACCAATTCCGGTGAGCGACGAAGTGCTGCTGGACCGTGAGCGCTGCATTCTTTGCCAGCGCTGCACGCGCTTCAGTTCTGAGATTTCTATGGACAACGGCCTGGTGATGATCTCGCGCGGCTTCCGCATGGAGGTTGGCACGGCGCCCGATCATGCTTTCGACTCTATCTTTTCGGGCAACACCGTAGAAATCTGTCCAGTGGGAGCGCTGACCGCCTCGAACTATCGCTTCAGAGCTCGTCCCTGGGAGCTCAAGCGCGTACACGGTATCTGCACAAACTGTAGCGTTGGCTGCAACGCGCGCCTGGATGTGCGCGTGGACAAGATTGTGCGCCTGAGTTCGCGTCAGAACGACGAGATCGACGATGGCTGGCTGTGCAATCGCGGTCGCTGGGGCTTCGAGTTTGTGAACAGTCCCCAGCGCCTGCGCTCGCCGCTGATTCGCAAGGGGGATACGCTGGAGCCGACCACCTGGGGGCAGGCATATTATCTGATCGCCACGCGTTTGAGCGAGTTGGTCAAGGCGCGCGGTCCCAAAGCAATTGGCGGCATCGGTTCCACGCATACAACGAATGAAGAAGCCTATCTCTTCCAGAAGCTGCTGCGTGATGTGCTGGGCACGCCCAACATCGATCATCATCACGGCGCGTTTCCGGATCCGCGCGATGCGCTGACCGGGCAGCCCTGGATGATGACGAACAGCATCGCCGAGATCGAGCATGCCTCGCATATTGTGCTGATCGCCTCCGATCCCTATGAGCGCCAGCCGATTCTCAATCTACGCATCAAGAAGGCGATGAGAGCCGGCGCGCGCATCTTTATCGTCAACGAGGGCGCGACCGAGCTGGATCGTTTTGCCGTGAGCAAGGTTAGTATTCCGCAGAACGGGGCCGGGCTGGCCGCGCAGGTGTTGCTGGCGAAGGCGCTGGCGAGCAAGCCCGGTCAGTATGACGACCTGCGCGCCGTCTCTGCGCGGGCGGGCGTGTCCGCCCGGCAGAAGTTGAGTACGGCGATTGTGGCGCAGTTGGAAGACCTGGCCGATGAGATTGTGGGCGCGCAGGGCGCGATCATCCTCTACGACGAGATGGCCACGCTGGCTCCCGATTGCGCGAACCTGGCCGCCGATCTCCAGGCGCTGGCCGTCGTGACGGGCAATATCGGTCGGCCCGGCGCGGGGGTTGGTCCACTCTTCGAGGATGCGAACTCGCTGGGCGCGCGCGACATGGGATTGCTGCCAGACGCGCTGCCCGGCTATCAGCCTGTGCAGGAGAAGGGCCTGGCGTATGACGATATGCTCAAGAGTGAGGATATTCGCGCTCTGCTCGTCATGGGGGCCAATCCACTGCGTCACGGTGAACTGCCGCCCAACCTGGAATTCCTGGTTGTGCAGGATATCACCCTGACCGAGACGGCGCGCAGGGCGGATGTCGTCCTGCCCGCTGTGAGCTTTGCCGAGAAGGATGGCAGCATGACCAACGTCGATCACCATGTGCAGGCGGTACGCCGCGCCCTGCGTCCTCTGCCGGGCGCAAAGGCCGATTGGGAAATTCTGCTCGCGCTGGCCAGTCACCTGGGCCACAAGTGGACCTATACCGGCCCGCGCGACGTACTTGCCGAGATTGCCGGGCAGAATCCTTTCTACAGCGGCCTGACCTGGGAGAAACTGGGCGCGCAGGGCGTGCGCACATGTGAACAGGAGGTGGCCCATGCTTGAGTTTTTAAACAACTCGATCGTCGCGGATGTCATTAAAAGCGCCATCGTCATCTTTGTTCTGCTGACCGCCTTTGCCTACATGACGCTGATCGAGCGGCGGGTCGTGGCGAAGATCCAGGGGCGCCTGGGACCGAACCGCCTGGGACCGTTCGGCCTGCTCCAGCCGCTGGCCGACGCCATTAAGATGGCCTTCAAAGAGCAGATCGTCCCCGCGCAGGCGAAGAAAGCGATCTACCTGATCGCGCCGGTCATCTCGGTGGTTGTCGCGCTCTGCGCCTTCGCCGTTGTGCCAATTGGCAATAACTGGAGTGCCAATCCCGCGCGTCCCAGCGTATGGGACCCCCTGATTGGCGACATCAACGTTGGCCTGCTCTGGATACTCTCGATCTCCTCGCTGGCCGTCTATGGGATTGTGCTGGGCGGCTGGGCTTCTGGCAATCGTTACTCGCTGCTGGGCGCGCTGCGCAGCGCGGCCCAGATGGTTTCATACGAAACCAGCCTGGGGCTTGCTCTCAGCGGCGCGCTAATGTGGGCCGGCACGCTGAGCATGGTGGGTATTGTTCACCAGCAGATGAGCCAGGGCATCTGGTTTATTGTGGCCCAGCCGCTCGGCTTTATCCTCTACCTGATCGCCGGCGTCGCCGAGGTCAACCGCGCGCCGTTTGATCTGCCGGAGGCCGAGCAGGAGCTGACCGCCGGTTATCTGACCGAGTACAGCGGCCTGCGCTGGAGCCTCTACCAGATGGCAGAGTACATCAATATGATTACCGTCAGCGCCGTCATCGCGACGGTCTACCTGGGCGGATGGAGCTTCTTCGGCCTGGAGCGCTTCCCGGTCCTCTCGCTCGTCTTCTTCGTAGTCAAAGTCGCCTGCTTTCTCTTCCTGTTCATCTGGCTGCGCGCAACGCTGCCGCGTATCCGCTACGATCGTCTCATGCGCCTGGGCTGGCAAACCCTGCTGCCGCTGGCCGTCATCAACGTCGTCATTACCGCCGTCTGCGTCTCCTTCGGCTGGTACTGGTGGGTGAATGGTCTGCTTGATCTGGCCGTCATCGGGGGCGTAATTTTCTACGAGCGCCGTGCGATTGTGCGCGTGTCGCAGAAGGTGAAGGTAGTCGAGGGCGGCAAGACCAGGGAGATCGTGCTGCCTGCATCGGTGCGGTTGGAAAAGTTTGAGCCGGTGACGGTGGAGAAGAAGGCGGCGGGACTGAATTAGGCCGGAGTGCGTGGGAATGAGGGCGCGCAGGGCGGCGCTCCATGCACAATGCAATACATAATCAACCTGGGCATGGAGCAGCGCCCCGCGCGCGGTGGAAAGCGGGTGCTGGTAGCGAGAGGCGAGTTCTGGTATGATTGTGAGAGTACGAAAGGGTGATAGCTCAGGTGCGGCTTCTTTCAGTAGAAGAGCAGGTGCATCTGGCAAAGGAGATAATGGCAGATCTTTTACAAGGAGAGAGCGAATGCAGACACAGATAACAATTGAAGAACTGCTGGCACAAGCGCGACTTCTCTCTCTTGAAGAAGAAGCGCGTCTGGTCGAAGCGTTGATGGCTGACATAAGGCGGCGCATTGAGAGGCAGCAGCAACCAAGGAAGACTCGCCGTAGTATTCTGGAGTTTGAAGGAATGGACCAGGAATCGTGGAAAGATGTAAATGTGCGAGAGTACCTTAATCAGGAGAGAGATGCATGGACTGGATAGAGGCTGTACGTGGTAAGGTGGTTGGATTGGATACAGCGCCGGTTATCTATTATATTGAGAAAGATGCGCAGTATATCGATTTGCTGCGTCCATTTTTCCAATTAGTGGATAGTGGAGAGTGTTTCTTAATCACATCTACAATCACTTTGCTTGAAATACTTGTAGTTCCAATACGTAAAAACAATATGGGATTGATACAAGAGTATCGCGATCTGCTTTTCAATGTAGAGGGTTTCACTACGTACAATGTAGATCCAGATATTGCAGAAATTGCTGCCCGACTGAGGGCTAAGTATACCATCCGTCCTGTGGATTCTATTCAGGTCGCTACGGCGATTTACAAGAAAGCTCAATTCTTCTTGACCAACGACATCCATCTGCCAACTATTCCAGAATTGCCGATGTTATTCTTGGACGATCTCAAGGCATCGTCTGGTTCAATCAGGTTAAAAACGGACTCATAAAGGAGCCACATATGTCACTAGACATCATCAAGGGGATGGCAACGACCCTGAGGAATATCGGCAAGAAGCCGACGACGGTTTCGTATCCTGAAGAGGAGCGGGAGCTGCCGGCGCGTTTTCGGGGGCGGCATGTGCTGCACCGTTACGAGAACGGGCTGGAGCGCTGCGTCGGCTGCTATCTATGCGCGGGTGCGTGCCCGGCGGATGCGATCTACATCGAGGCTGCGGAGAACACGGACGAGATGCGTGTTTCTCCGGGCGAGCGTTACGCGAAGGTTTTCGATGTCAATATGCTGCGTTGTATCTTCTGTGGATACTGCCAGGCGGCCTGTCCCACCGGCGCGATCACGCTAGAGAAGCATTATAAGCTGGCTTCGTACCATCCAGAAGATATGATCTATCACAAGGAGATGCTGCTGGAGCCTGCTGGGCAGGCGACGATCGGTTCTGCCGCCGTCTGGCTCGATCCTCCCCCGCCGCTTGAGGAGGCGCCGCAGCCGGTGCCGCAGGAGGCGGAGGTCTTCGATGGCGCGCCGGCCAGTGCTGCCGCCGTTGGCCTGGGCACGCTGCCAACCGAGGAGGAGGTGCTGATTGCCGATCCTGAGCAGGATCGCGATCGGCGGCCACTTCAGCACGCAGGGAGGTCCTATCCCGATGACGCGCTCGCCTTGAGCGAGAAGGAGCGGAGAAACGCATGACTGCCAGTGTTCCTACGTTGATCGAATTTTTTGTGCTGGCCGTAGCCAGCGTCGCGTCCGGTCTGGGCGTGATTCTATTTAAGAACGCGGTTCACAGCGCCCTGAGCCTGATTCTCACCCTGCTCTTTCTGGCGCTGTTCTATCTGCAACTCGGCGCGATGTTTATTGCCGTCGTGCAGATTCTGATTTACGCGGGCGCGATTATGGTGCTCTTCCTCTTCGTCGTCACCATGCTGGCCTCGGAGGATACCGGCGATGTCGATGTGCCGGATCGCCGGCCCTGGCAGCGCGGGATAGCCATCGTTCTGGGCTTTGTCCTGATCGGCGCGCTGAGCTATCTGCTCATCTCAGGTGCCTCGATCGATGGAGCGGCGCGCACCGCCGGGACCAATGGTCTGGCCGAGAATGTCGCAAGTCGGGGGAACGCTCAGACCTTTGGCCTGGCGCTGTTTCATGGCTTTGCCTTTCCTTTTGAAGTCACCAGCCTGCTCATCATTGTGGCCCTGCTGGGCGCGATGGTTCTGGGCAGGCGCAGTCGCGCAGGCGGCGAGCACGAATAGTCCTGCTCGTCTCCGGTCGATCGGAGGAGTCTATGTATAACGGGATACCAGTTTCATGGTATTTAGTGGTCAGCGCCATTCTCTTTACGCTTGGGGTGATCGGTGTGCTGGTGCGGCGCAATCCTCTGACTATTTTCATGTCCATTGAGCTGATGTTAAATGCCGTGAACCTGTCTTTGATTACCTTCTCTACCTATCTCAACTCGGTGGATGGGCAGATGTTCGTCTTTCTCGTTCTGACCGTCGCGGCGGCTGAGGTTGTAGTTGGCCTGGCTATCATCGTCTCGATTTTCCGTACCCGCCGCAACATTAATGTTGACGAGATGAATATCCTACGAGGCTAAGGATCTTATCCATCCCGGACGAGTCGCTTGTTCGCGGTTCCCCTGTCTGGGATGCAAGGAGCTAGCGATGACAAATCTTACTCTCTGGGTGCTGGTCTTCCCGCTGCTCGGGTTTATACTCCTGGGCCTGTTTGGCAAGGCGATGCCCCGCCAGGCTATCCTAACGATCGCGTGGGGGGCGTCGGGGCTGGCCCTGTTCTTTGCCACCATTGGCTTCCTCTCTATGATGAAGACCACGCCCGATGCTGCGCGGATCAGCGACCAGGTGATCTATTCCTGGGTCAATTCGGGGACGGTGGCTACCGGCGTGCTGAGCAATAATGTTCCTCTGAATATCAGCTTTGGCCTGCTGCTCGATCCGCTCTCAGCGACGATGTTGATGATTGTGACCGGCGTTGGCTTTCTGATCCATATTTACTCAGCCGGCTATATGGAGGATGATCCGGGGTTCTGGCGCTTCTTTGCCTACATGAACTTCTTTATCTTCGCGATGGCCCTGCTGGTCAGCGCGGATAATTTCCTCTTCCTGCTGGTTGGCTGGGCGCTGGTTGGCCTGGCCTCGTTCTTGCTGATCGGCTTCTGGTTTACGCGCCGCTCAGCCGTTGCCGCCGCGCGCAAGGCCCTGGTCATTAATATCATTGGCGACTTTGGTCTGCTGCTGGCGATCTTCCTGATTTTCCAGAACTATCACACCCTGAACTACCTGTCCAATTCGGCGGGCAATGGGGTGTTCAACCAGGTCACGCAGGGCGGCGTCGCCGTTGGTATTACGACCGCGATCTGCCTGCTGCTCTTCGTCGGGTGTGCGGCCAAGTCCGCCCAGCTTCCGCTCTATATGTGGCTGCCGGACGCGATGGAGGGTCCGACGCCGGTCAGCGCCTTGATCCATGCGGCGACGATGGTGACTGCCGGGGTCTACCTGGTGGCGCGCGCGAATCCGCTCTTCCAGGTTTCGCCGGACGCGCTGATTGTGGTGGCGATCGTCGGTGGCGCGACTGCGCTCTTTTCGGCGACGATCGCGCTCACCCAGCTCGATATCAAGCGCGTGCTGGCCTATTCAACAATCAGCCAGCTTGGCTATATGTTCATGGCCGAGGGTGCGCAGAACTATACCGCCGGCGTCTTCCATCTGACCACGCACGCGTACTTCAAGGCGCTGCTCTTCCTGGGCGCTGGCTCGGTGATCCACGCCCTGGGCGGCGAGCAGGATATGCGCCAGATGGGCGGCCTGCGCCATCGCTTGAAAATTACCTACTGGACGTTTCTGATCGCGGCCCTGGCGATCAGCGGAATCATTCCGCTCGCGGGTTTCTGGAGCAAGGATGAGATTGTTGGCTCGCTGTTCGCGCGTGCGTTGAATGGTGGGGGGACGCTTTTCTACGTTCTCTGGGGCGTTGCGCTGCTGACCGCTGCCTTGACCGCTTTTTACATGTTCCGTCTGGTCTTTGGCATCTTCTTCGGCTCTTATCGCGGCAGCGGTCCGCGCGCGCACGGACATGACGACGAGGAACTTTTTGAAGAGGAAGAGCATCGCGGTGGACATGGAGGCTTCTATGCAATCTACGAATCGCCTTCGATCATGACGGTGCCGCTGATTATTCTGGCGGTGCTCTCGGTGATCGGGGGCCTGGTCGGCTCGTATGCGCTCTTTGGGCGGCCCGCCGTCTATCCTTTCGGGCATTTCCTGGCGCCGCTCTTCACAAACAACGCCTGGACCAACATCACCGTGCCTGAGATGCCGCTCAGCCTGGGAATGAGCTGGATCTCGGCCGGCGCGAGCCTGGGCCTGGCAGGGCTGGGCATTCTGGTAGCCTGGCTGAGATATCGCCGCGGCTTTGAGTACAAGGCAAGCCGGAATCCGCTCTACCTGCTGTCGTTCAACAAGTATTACATTGATGAGTTGTGCATCGCGGTAATTATCAAGCCGCTCAAGTGGCTTGGGCGCACGGCGAACTCGCTGCTGGAGGGCGGCGTGCTGGATGGAGGCAGTCGTGGGATTGCCTGGGTGGCGAGCGGTGTGAGCAGCGGCCTGCGCCGTCTGCAAACGGGCTATATGCGCAACTACGCCCTGGCGATCCTTTTTGGCGTCGTGCTGTTATTGATTTATTACGCTGTGATGAGGGGGTAGAGGAATGTTTCCACTGTTATCAACGATCGTGTTTCTGCCCCTGCTCGGCGGGATCGTCGTTCTGCTCCTCCCGGAGCGTTTCAAGGATGCGCTGCGCTGGATCGCACTGAGCGCGGCTCTGCTCGATCTGCTCTTTGTCTTTGCCCTGGCGCTGATCTATTCGCAGGCCAATCTCTCGGCCAGCAGTTCGATTATCGGCGCGGCCTTCAGCAGCACATTTCTCAACTCGGTGGGCGAGCAGGTGCCGCTGGTGTCGAGCGGTGGCTTTACGCTCAGCTATAGCCTGGGCGTGGATGGCATCAGCTTGCTGCTGGTCGCGCTGACCTCGCTGCTGAGCGTTGTGTGTATTGCTGCCTCGTTCCGCGTTGAGCAGCGCGTGAAGCACTACATGGCCTTTATGCTGCTGCTGGAATGCGGCATTCTGGGCGTGTTTCTCTCGACCAACCTGTTCCTGTTCTATATTTTCTGGGAGCTGATGCTGATCCCGGCGTATCTGCTGGTTGGCTCCTGGGGCGGCGAGCGTCGCATCTATGCGGCCTTCAAGTTTGTGCTCTATACCTCTGTGGGCAGCCTGCTTATGCTGGCGGGAATTATCGCCCTGGGATACTATCACCAGCGGGCCTCTGGCGGAGCGTACACCCTGGATCTTTTCGCGCTGCTGGGCACGAAGCTCGATGCGACGACGCAGACCTGGCTTTTCCTGGCGCTGGCCGCCGCCTTTGCGGTGAAGGTGCCGTTCATCCCATTCCATAGCTGGCTGCCGGACACCTACAGCGAGGCGCCCGCGCCCGTCACGGCGATGCTGGCCGGAGCGATGTCGAAGACCGGGGCCTATGGCTTCCTGCGCTTCTGCATTCCTCTCTTCCCGCAGGCTTTTCGTGAGTTCTCGACGCTCTTGAGCGTGCTGGCGGTGATTGGCATTCTCTACTGCGCGCTGCTGGCCCTGGTGCAGACCGACATGAAGCGCCTGCTGGGATATTCGAGCATCAGTCACCTGGGCCTGGTCATGCTGGGTATGTTCACGCTCAATGTGCAGGGCGTGGAGGGTTCGGTTTTGCAGATGGTCAACCACGGCATCACGACCGCCGCACTCTTCCTGATCGTCGGCTTTATCGAGGCGCGCGCGGGTACGCGCAATCTCAAGGAGTTCAGCGGGGTCGCGCTGCGCGTGCCGGTGCTGGCGACGGTGTTGCTGATCGCCTGCCTCTCGTCGCTCGGTCTGCCGGGACTGAACAGTTTCTCCGGCGAATTTCTGGCGCTGCTCGGCATCTTCCAGCATAATCTTGTGCTGGGAGTGCTGGCGACGGCAGTGGTCGTGCCTGCCGCGTGGTATCTCATCCGCCTCTTCCTGGGCGTGATGGAGGGGCCGCGCCTGACCGAAGGTCCGGTGTTTGCGCGCCTGCGCAAGGGCCAGTTTGTGGATATTCAGCTCGGCGAGTTCATGGCAATCTTGCCGCTGCTGGCCCTGATCTTCTTTATCGGCTTCCAGGTGAATCCGCTGACCTCGCTGATGGAGCCATCGATTGTCAATACGCTGCAACACGCCTTGCAAAATGTTGGAAGCGCCTTAATCACACGCTAGGTTCCGGCGGGCCGGGGCTGCTCGCAAGGGAGGTCGGCCTGCCAGAACCTCTGAGGGTTGAAAACTATGTCGTTTACCTATATAGCATCAGCCGGCGACTGGGTGCGCATCTTGCCACTGCTCGTCCTGGCGGGGATGGGCTTACTTACGCTGCTGGCGGACCTCCTGCTGCCCCAGGGAGCGCAAGCACGCCTGGCATTGGAGAAGAACCCTGGCGCGTCCATCCCGTTCTCATTTCTTGTCCTGCCCCTGCTCGGCGTCATCGGGCTGGCCGGCGCGCTGGCGGCATCGATCGTCCTTTTCGTCATTGGGGATCACCAGACGGCCTTCTATGGCATGCTGGCCTCCGATCAGGGGACGATGTACGCCTATATCATTCTCACCAGCGCGGCGCTACTGGCCGTGCTGCTCTCGCCCGGCTATATCAAGCGCCAGGGAATTATTCACCAGGGTGAGTATTATGCCTTGCTGCTGTTCGCCACGCTCGGCATGATGATTCTGGCCGCCGCGCAGAATTTTCTGATTATCTTTGTGGGCATCGAGCTGCTCTCGCTGGCGCTGTACATCCTGTGCGGCTATGTCGCGCGCCGGACCAGCTCGCAGGAGTCGGGCATGAAGTATTTCCTGCTCAGCTCATTCGCCTCGGCGTTCCTGCTCTATGGCCTGGCGCTGATCTATGGCGCGACCGGCCAGACGCAGTTCGCGGCAGTCTCAAGCTTTCTCCGTGCGCACTCCGGCAGCTCGACCCTGCTCTTTATCGGCATGGGCCTGCTCACTGTCGGTTTTGCGTTCAAAGTTTCCGCTGTGCCTTTCCAGGCGTGGACGCCCGATGTGTATGAGGGCGCGCCCTCGCCGGTGACTGCCTTTATGTCGGTGGGCACGAAGGCCGCAGCCATCATCGCCTTCGCGCGCGTCTTTACCATCGTCCTGGCTCCCGTCCATGCCGACTGGATGCCGGCGCTCTGGGCGATTACCATCCTGACCATTGTAGGCGGCAACCTGATGGCTCTGGTGCAGAAGAACGTCAAACGCATGCTGGCCTATTCGAGCATCTCCCACGCGGGCTATCTGCTGATCGGTATCGTGGCCGGGAACAGCGGCAATGCGCTGGGCATGTCGGCGATCCTCTTCTATCTGCTCTGCTACACCTTCCTCAATATCGGCGCCTTCGGGGTCGTGTCCGTTCTGGAGCGCCTGGACAACTCGGGCACGGGTCCGGTAGAGATGCGGGGTCTGTGGAGACGCCAGCCGGTGCTGGCCGGACTGCTGGCCTTCTTCCTCTTCGGGCTGGCCGGTTTTCCGCCAATGGCCGGTTTTGCCGCGAAATATTACATCTTCTACGCAGCCCTCGTCTCCGGCCATCCCGAACTGCTCATTATCGGCGTGCTGGCCAGCATCCTGGGCATGTACTACTACCTGCGCCCGATCGCCACAATGTTCATGGAGCGCGAAGAAGCCGTGCCCGCGACCCCCGCGCGCGTTTCTGGACCACTGCCCGCCTCTGGCCGGCGCGTCTCGGGAAAGCTGCGCGCGCGCAGCGGCGGGGCCGCAGTTGCCGTCAAGGCAGTGCCCGCCACGCCAAAGCTGGTCCCTGCCACGCCGCGCAAAGCAGCGGTCGCCGTAGAAGAAGCGACCGAAGAAGCGATAGCGCCGACGGCCTGGCCAACAAAGGTCGCCCTGACCCTCGCGGTCCTCGGCTCCCTGGCAATGGGCACGATCCTGCCTTTCTGGCTGGTGCAGTTGGCGCAGCAGGCGGCGCGGATGATGTGATACTCACACGGTCCCTCTGGTAGAAAGCCAGAGGGACCGTATTGGAATGCCGCCGTCAGGCTGGCGACATTCTCGTAAACTGCCGTCCCTGGCTCATTTCCCTTGACCTGCTCGCGGGTCAGGAGTATGTTTCCTCCTGCTGGCTCATAGCTCCGGTCAAGTTGTCTCTTCGATCCGCATGAGGATACTGAAACTAGCACCCGCATCCGCATCCATCAAAGTCTCCAAAGAAGAACCTGCGATGGAAGAATCTGTGGCGGAAGAAGAAGTGGTGGTGGAAGAATCTCCTGCCACCCCACCAGCCGCCCCGCCAGCCCGGACCCCAATCGACCACGCGGTTCGCCTGCTGCGTGCCTGTCACCTGGAGCGTTGTCCCCCGGACAACCTGGCCGGCTGGAGAGGCCACATGGGTTCCCGCAACCGTCTGTACCGGCGCGCCGGGATTGTCGCCTTTCACGCTTTGCGCAAAGACGCCGGAGGCCAGCAGCGACAGGCTCATCACCAGGCCCAGAACCAGGGCCAGGGCGAGCTTACCAACTTTCAACATCGAGACCCTCTCTTTCTGTTGAAAACACAGTACTGACATTCGGTACATCTACAAAACCGCCTCTTCGCGAAAGCTTCTGGCCGGTGGAGCTCAGCTCATAAGCCGGCCAGTTTTCCCTACACATGCTTAGACCCCGCTTGCCGAGAAAAATTCCTTTTGCGCGGGGGATTTTTGCTCGCTCGTTTCTCACCCTCGGCGACGGGATGTGAGCAGAAAAACAGCGGGACTGTTACATGTTACCTGGACCTAACGTCATTGATAGTGAGACAATGAGGCCCTGGCGCATGTCTCAGATAAGCGTTGTTGGAGGAACACCCTATGCTTGGTTCATTAAGCCTCGTCGATCTCCTGTTTCTGGTGACGATTGTCCTGCTGGTATTCAACGGCCTGCGCAACGGCCTGGTCTTTAGTCTGCTCAGCTTGCTCAGTCTGCCTATTGCGTTTGTCGTTGCGTGGTTGTTTGGCCCGAAGCTGACGAACCTGTTAGCGGCCAACAACCTGAACGCGACGCCCTTGATCTCGTATGTGGTCTTGTTTTTTGGGACCGTGTTGATCGTTCATATTCTGGCTACGGCCCTGCGCGGAACGGTAAAGCGCATTCCCCTGATCGGCCTTGCCAACACGCTGCTGGGGGGAGTGGTTGGCTTTATCGAGGCATGGCTGCTCTGGGTGATTCTTCTGCTGGTGCTTAGTCATTTCTTGCAGGATGTCAGCCAGGTGCAGGCGTTGGGCGTGGACACCAGCCTGTTTCATAGCTGGCAGCAATTCTACAACGAGGCGGTCTCGAACAGCCTCTTCGCAAGGGTGAACAGCTTTATTATCAGCACGGTTCCGCTGATTCCAGTTCCCAAATAGTCCGGCTTGTGTTCTCTGGCAGGCGTGCTAGAATAAGCCAGAGAATCTGTCGATGATCAGCAAGGCAAAGAGAGGAAGAGATACTACGACAAAAGAGCGCTTGATCGATGCATCTTCTCGCGTCCAGCCTGAGCGGGCGTATCTGGTAGCTGTGGAGCAGGCTGAGAGCGAGAGTCTCTGGAGTGTCGAGGACTCGTTAAGCGAGCTGGGAATTCTGGCGCGTACTGCCGGTGCTCAGGTTGTGGGAAACATGATTCAACGCCTGCGCCATCCTGATGTCGCGACATATATCGGCAAAGGGCGGGTGCAGGAACTCTCGGATTTAAAGAAAACCCTCGGGTTTAACCTGGTTATTGTCGATGATGAGCTTTCTCCCTCCCAGCAGCGCAACCTGGAAAAATGCATCCATGCCCGCGTTCTGGACCGTACCGCACTTATCCTGGATATCTTTGCTCAGCACGCGCATACGCGCGAGGGGCGTTTGCAGGTTGAGCTGGCGCAGTTGGAGTATCGCTTGCCGCGCCTGGCCGGAGCGGGCGTCGATCTCTCGCGCCAGGCCGGAGGCTCGCGCAGCGCGGGACCCGGCGGAGCGGGCGGCGCGATCGGTGTGCGGGGTCCCGGCGAAACCAGGCTGGAGATGGATCGCAGGCGCATTCGCGGGCGCATCTCCGAACTGCGTGAAGAGATCGAAGCGGTGCGCGAGCAGCGCAGGGTTCACAGACAGCAGCGCGCCGCCCGTCTGATGCCGGTGGTAGCCGTCGTTGGCTACACCAACAGCGGAAAATCCACGCTTTTCAATGCCATGACCGACGCGGGCGTGCTGGCGGAGAATAAGCTGTTTGCCACGCTCGATCCCACGACCCGGCATATCACTCTGCCCAACAATCAGGAGGCCCTGCTGACCGATACCGTCGGCTTTATTCAGAAGCTTCCCACCAAGCTCATCGCCGCTTTTCGCGCGACGTTGGAGGAGGTGATCGAGGCCGATCTGCTGGTAGAGGTCGTGGATGTGGTGCATGAGAACGCCATCGAGCAGAGCGAGACGGTAAGCGATGTGCTGCAAAGCCTGGATGCAATCGATAAGCCGCGCGTCACGGCTCTCAACAAGATCGATCTGCTCGAAGACCAGGCGGATATCGATCGCTCGCTCTATCCTAACGCCGTGCCTATCTCTGCCCTCCAGCGTACCGGCCTGGACGAGCTGCGTGCGAAGATTGCCGAGGTACTGGCGAATACGATGGAGGTGGTGCAGGTGGTTGTGCCGTATGGAAAGAGCGACCTGGTGGAACTGTTTCACCGGCGTGGACATGTGCTCAAGGAGGAGCATCGTGCGGACGGGACGTTCCTGAAGGGCCGGATACCCCGCTCTCTCTCTGGATATTACAGGGAGTTTCTGGTTAATTCTCTCACCGCGCAGCATCCAGAGTAGGTCATTGCCAGGTACAGGGCTTGCAAAAAGCTCAAAAGCCGGGGATAATAAAGATACATCGAAATATGCATTATTCGCAAGGAAAGTAAAGGTCAAAAGATGCCACAGGGAAAACAGCAAAGCTGGTCGGTGCCTCTGCGCGTCCGCTTTCGTCCTCCCACGGACGCGCTGTTATGGGGACAGCGGGAGGGGCAGATCATTGCCCTCTCGCCGACGACAGACGACGAACCAACCGCGCCATCCCTTCCCGTTGTCAGGCAGACGGCGGCCCTGCAACAGAATCGGCAAATCAAAGAGCTTATTCGGCTGGGAAATATTTTGCGGGCGGAACTGGGGCTGAATGAAGTGTTGGAGCAGATCGCCTCTTCCATCAATTTCTGTATTGGCTTTCGCTCCTCGGTCATCAAGATGATTGAGGAGGGGTGCGATACTCTCAAGGCGGTGGCCTTCGCGGGCATTTCGGAGGAGGACCGGCGAACGTTGCAAGCGCACCCCATGCGTGTGAGCCAGATGCTCAGGATGATGCAGCCGGAGTTTCAGATCAGCCAGAGCTACTTTATTTCCCATGAATATCTCCATCTGTTCGCGGATGTTCCCATCATAAGCGGCGGCAAAGTTGAAAATTACCAGCCCGGCGATTGGCACCCCGACGATATGCTGATGGTCCCGCTGTTCAGTCCGCGCCAGCGCAAACTGCTGGGTTTTATCTCATTGGACGATCCGGTGAACGGCAAGGTTCCGACCGAAGAGAGCATTGAGATGATCGAACTGTTCGCCAACCAGGCGGCAGCCGCGATCGACAACGCGCGTCTTTTCCAGGAGCGCGAGGCCGAGCGGCAATGTCTGGAGAAGGCGATTGTCGATCTGCGCCGGGACCTGGAGCGGGTGCAGCGCGGCGATCTACGCGTGCGCGTGCAATCCCCGCATGAGAAGCTGAAGCCGGTGGCCGAAGCGATCAATCTCATGCTCGATGAGATGAGCAGCATTCTGGGCACCGTGCAGATGGTCACGCAGGCGGTTGACGAGCACACCCAGGAGGTGCAGCACCATTCGAATCTGCTGGTGAAGGATACCAGCCAGCAAGAGCGCCAGGTGCAACATATTTCGCTGGCAATCGGCGAGATGGGCAGTATCATGCAACGAGTCTCTGAGAGCGCGGCCAGGATTGCGAGCGTCTCGACGGAGGCGGTAGATGTCAATCGGGAGGGACAGCATCAGATCTCGCGGGCCATCGAGGGCATGCGCCAGGTGCGCGAGGTCACAATGAGCTCCTCGCGTGTGATGAAGCGTCTGGGCGAGAGCGGGCAGGAGATCAACGATACCGTCGCGCAGATCTCCGAGCTGACGGCGCGTATGAATCTCCTGGCCCTGAACGCCGCCATCGAGGCGGTGCGCGCGGGGGAACAGGGGCAGGGTTTTGTGTTGATCGCCCAGGAGATTCGCTCCCTGGCCGTCCACAGCGCGGAAGCGGTTCGCCAGGTTTCCACGCGCCTGCGCACCATCCAGCACGAAACCGCGACGGTCGCGGGCAGCGTTGAGCAGAATATTCAGCAGGTAGTGATGCAGTCCGAACTGGTTTCAGAGACGGGCGCAGCCCTGGAGGCCATTAACGTCGTGACCACGCAAATGTCCAACCTGGTTGGGGACATCTGCGCGGCTGCCGAAAGCCAGGCCCAGGGCTCGCGGCGCGTCTCCTACTCCGTCGAAGAGATTTCGCGCATGACCAGCGAGATTACGCGTCACATGCTGGAGATGCAGCAGTCCCTGGCCCACCTGGTTGAGTTAACCAACCTCCTGCGCATGCGCATGTCGGTGTTTCGGATTGCGGATGAAGAGTAGGCTCAGTGCCGATACCACATCTGATCCCAGGCTTGCCAGAACGTCTCAGCCGTGCAGGAGACGAGGCGCTCGCCCACGATCTCGACCCCTTTTCGTCCAATGAAGTCGTTCACGCAGTCGGGGGTTGCTACCTCGACCTTAAACGTGACCGGCGCCTGGGGCTTGTAGGGTTTGGGCCAGTTGCGCAGGGAGATTGCCTGGGCAACTCTCATCTCGATCAGCGTGCAGGCGTCGCGGGGAGCCATGTTGCGCGCGGAGAAGCGTCCCAGGCCGGTCTTCACCGGCGCGGTGACAACCTCCTCGCCCAACAACGCAGTCACTTCGCGGCAGGTAGCCTCGTCGCCGGCGACGAAGATGGCCGGAATGTCCCAGCAGCCGGCAATCGCGGCCAGGATGCCGCTTTCGCCGACGCGCGTATCGTTGATCCAGGCGTGGTGCCAGTTTTCAGACGAGACGGTGTGGCAGAGCACGCCATCAGGTGTGCCCGCCATCGCGTGCGCGCCCACAAAGAGGATGGCATCGCAGCCCTGGTCGAATGCCTCGGTATAGCGCGCCCAGGGATGGCCCAGCACATACTGCGCGCCCGATTCGAGCCGGTCCGGGATAAAGCTTTTAAAGCGAAAACCTCCGCCCGCTCCATGACAATCCACCACAATGATGTCGGTTGCCCCGGCGGCGCGCGCTCCCCTCACCGCTGCGTTGACCTCGCCGGTATAGAGCCGGCGTCCGTCCTCATAGGAGGGATGGCCCCCATTGACCTGCTCCCAGGCTTGAATACCACAAACCCCTTCCATATCACAGAAGATTACAACACGCATAGGATACCCTCTTTCAAATGTTCTGCTCAATTTTTTTCGCCCTGATGCGGCGCTTGCGCTCCTTTACCATCGGCGGTTCATATTCGCGGAAGAAGCGCTTGCCCAATCGCCAGCCAACCACGCCCAAGAAGATCGCCAGCGCGAAGGCCAGCAAGCCCATCAGAATGCGTACAAGCAGCCCGAGTAGGCTGTCATTGCCCTGAAAAAGCCCTCTCAGCGGGTTGGCGAAGACATAGCTCAGGATGATCAGCGAGAGGCTAAGGAGCAGCCCGATCGTGACGCCCAGGCAGCAGCCCAGCGGCCCGCCGTTGACCTCGCCCTGGGCCTCCGGCGGCAGGGCCTCTCCTGGCGGTGATGGCTTTTCCTCTATTGTCTCCGGCTCATCCTCTTGCGGTGTGGTTGAGTCGATAGGTTGGGCCTCTTCATCGTTCTGATCGACCGGAAGGGCCGTCTCAAAATCGTCCTGTGTATTTTCAGACATATCCTAGAATGTTCCAAACTGGCGGTCGCCGGCATCGCCCAGGCCGGGCAGGATATAGCCCAGATCGTTCAGGCTTTCGTCGAGCGCGGCGATATAGATATCGATATCGGGATGTGCTTGAGAGAGCTTGAGCAGGCCATAGGGAGCGGCGAGAATACAAACATACGAGAGGCGCGGTATCCCGCGTCTTTTCAAGACATTAATAGCGTCGATGGCCGAGCCGCCGGTTGCCAGCATGGGATCGACGGCGTAGGCAACCTGCAAATCAATCTGGTGCGGCAGGCGATTATAGTACTCCAGGGCCTGCAGGGTGCGCTCATCGCGCCGCAGTCCCAGGTGCCAGACCTGCGCCTCAGAGATCACCTCGCGAAAGCCCTCGGCCAGTCCCAGGCCCGCGCGCAGAATCGGCGTGATCCCAATGCCGCCCGCCAGGCGCTGACCGGTCATGGGCTGCAGCGGCGTCTCGATCGTCTCAGGTTCCAGGCGCAGATTCGCGGTGGCCTCGTAGGCCAGCAGCGCGCCAATCTCTTTGACCAGGCGATAGAAAGCCGGCGGCGGCGTATTTTTATCGCGCAGCGCCGTCATTTTGTGCTGCATCACGGGATGCGTCGAAATATGGACGCGCGGCAGGTGGAGCACCTCTTCGCGCGTAGGCTGCGGCACCCCTCTCATGGGAAAGCTCGGGCGCTCTCCCTCGATGGTCTCTGACATAAAAAGCTCCTCCGCTGGATGAATATCAAGCTTCTTTGATTGCTGGGGAAACGCCCTCTTTATTGTAACAGAGTGAGCGCGAAGCGTCGAGGGGAGGGTGGAAAAGCGGAGAAAGCCCAGGCATTCTTGCTCAAGGCTTTCTCATTCCTGCTATCGTGAAATCGGCGGTCTGCGTCTCGCAGGGGTGGAGGATGGGCTGACCGGGCCACGCTGCTCGGCCAGCTCATCCTCCTTTGCAGGGCGAACGACAGGTCTGGCGGCAGAAAAGCTCTGCAGAGGGGGATCGTCAGGACCTGCCTTAGTGGTGCGGTGTAGGGGTGACGGTGGGCTTGTTGCCGTTCGGAGTCGGGGTGGAGGTCGGTTTATTGCTATTGCCACTCCCGTTATGGTCGCCCGGCTGATAGTTGGGTATATTTGTTTTCAGGCAGGTCGCCAGTGGAGTCGAGCCGCAACTATGGAGCGCTGCGGCCAGGTAGCTGTTAACATTTGTGTCGGTCAGCTTTCCAC
>Ga0070740_10002195_pt1 | contig 23744 bp, 19 predicted proteins | sample Coa_R2_FD_67286 | JGI IMG/M metagenome (GOLD analysis project Ga0070740, IMG submission 67286) | Surface soil microbial communities from Centralia Pennsylvania, which are recovering from an underground coalmine fire - Coalmine... | ecosystem: Environmental > Terrestrial > Soil > Unclassified ...
CGCCTGAGCCTCCAGCCACAGGCCGGCGGCCAGCGCCATCGTCTCATCAAGCTCATGCAGCTTGCGAACGGCCAGTGGATCTTTGGTTGTTTCGGCAAGCTGGGCAACGATCGGCCGGGCCTGCGCCAGCACCGGGAGCAGGGCCTCAGGATGGGCGGGCTGGAAGGAATCCAACGCCTGTTTGAGAAGAGCGCCCGCGCGCCTGCCACCCCGAATCCGGCTCCAGGTCAGATCGATCCCGTCAAAGAGATCTTTGGACGGCTTATCGCCGCCGACGGTAACCAGAAACGTCTTCTGCGACCCTTTGCGCTGCGCGGTTCCCTGTCCCTGGCTGCGGTTTGTGCTGCGGCTGATCGCCCCAATTTCGCCGTAGGAATAACCTAGTTCCGGCGAATAGACGCCCACATCGACTTCCAGCCGCTCGTCCTCTTTTTCTTTTTTGTCCTGCTTGGCGTCGTTCTGCTGAATCCCGAAGGGATTCTGCATGATCCGCTTGGCCTGCCAGGGCTGCACGTAAGCGAGCTGTTCGGGAAAGCGTTTGGGATCGGCGGCGGCGCTGAAGGCTTCGCGGCCCAGAATCGCGGAGACCTGATGGTGGCCATGGCCGTCGCGCGGGGTGCCCGTAAAGCACAGGACGATCACATCGGGCCGGAAGCGCCGGATGTTGTAGACGATGTCGCCCAGGACTTCCTCGCGCGGCCATTTCGTAAACGTCTCTTGGGCGGTCTTGGAAAAGCCGAAGTCGATCGCGCGGGTAAAGTATTGCTCATCGGCTTCGATACGCCGGGAGGCCAGCAGTTCCTGCGTGCGAATCACGCCGAGCTCATCGCCCTGCTCCGGGCCGATCAGGTTCTGGCCGCCTTCGCCGCGCGTCAGGGATAAATAGGCCGTGCGCACATGCCTTCCGCGCGAAAGATAGGCCAGCAGGACTTCGCGGTCGTCATCGGGATGCGCGCCAATCATCATCACGCTGCCCAGCGTGTTCAGCTTTTCGAGCGCCTGCCGGATCTCAATTTCGCCGGGGAACAGGCGCTGGCCGCGCGCGGGGAGAAACATCGCGATCGCCAGGCCAACCGCGGCCCCACCTAACGGACCATAACGCTTTAATCGCGTGCACATAGGATGCGTTGACTGCATTATCTTATGGCCGCCGAGCTTACAGCTAATGATCCCGCCCAGTCACCAGGTCGGTCACCGCCAGCAACGCGCGCTGGTAAGGCGAGTCCGGAAACCCGGCGATGATCTGGCGAGCTTTTTCCGTGAACGTTTGGGCGCGCCGCTGGGCCCGCTCGATTGCCTCGTGGCGGTGAAGAAGCTGGAGAATCTTGCCGAAAGGAACCTGATCGTAGCTGCCGTCGGCGAGGACGGTCTCCACCAGTTTCCGGTCTTCCGGCGACGCTTTTTCCAGCGCGTAGATCAACGGCAGGGTGACCTTGCCTTCCCGCAAATCGTTGCCCACCGGCTTACCCAGGATCTTCTCCCGCGAGGTGAAATCCAGAATATCGTCGATCAACTGGAAGGCGATGCCCAGATTCCAGGCATATTCTCCCAGCCGCGCCTCGGCCGATTCGGCCGCGTTTTGAGTCAAGGCGCCCAACCGTGCGCATGCCGAAAACAGGCTCGCCGTCTTGCGATCGATCAACTCCATATAATCGGCCTCGGTGACTGCGATCCGGCCGAGCCGTTCGAGCTGGATCAATTCGCCCTCCACCATGCGCTGGGTGAGATCGATCAGCAGATCCAAAATCGGGAAGCTCCGCTCGCGCAGGGCCGCCTGAAACGCCTGCATGTACAGCCAATCGCCGGCTAGCACGGACGTGTGATTGCCCCATACCACATTGATCGAAGGGCGGCCGCGGCGGGTCTTGGCCATGTCAATCACATCGTCGTGGACCAGAGTCGCCGTGTGGATCATCTCCACGACGGCGGCCATGCGGATCAGGCCCGGATTCGACTCGCCGAACAGTCTCCCGCATAGCAGCACGAGGATCGGGCGGAGGCGTTTTCCGCCGCCGGACTGAATGTACTGCCCGATGTAGGTGATCGCGTCGACGCAGGCGATAGATTCGAGGCCGATCTCGCGCTCGGCTTGCGCCAGGTCTTCGCGGACGAGGTCGAAAATCTCCAGGGCAGTCAGGGATTGGCCGATTTTGCCGGAGGGCATGGAAGTTCTGAGTTTACCAAAGCCACCGTGTTGGGCAGGCGCCTCATCGGGATTCCGCTTCTTTCTAACGGCTGCTCACGGGTTTGATGCTCGCGCGGATGAATGCGCGGTTTGAAGGGTTGGACAAGCAGTTCGATACGCCCTTGGACGAAATTCGCGATTTGTGGCGCGCGGAACTGCGCCGCGTGAAAGATGCCCGCCTCAAGCGCCTGAGGAAAAGGCCTTAGCCCAGCAGCCTGCGGAAATTTTCACTGGTCGCCGCCGCAACCTCCTCCAGCGTTTCCCCCCGCAACTCTGCCAGTTTCTTCGCTGTTTCCACAACGAGCGCCGGCTCATTCCGTTTCCCCCGCTTTGGCACGGGCGCCAGATACGGCGCGTCGGTTTCCACCAGCATGCGATCGGCGGCTATGCGGCGCGCCGCCTGCTGCACCTCCAGCGCCTTTGGAAACGTGACGATTCCGCCGAAGCTCAAATAAAACCCGAGGCTCAGGCATCGCTCCGCCTCGCGGGGTCCCCCCGAAAAACAATGCATAATACCCGGCAATCCGGCCGGAGCCCAGTGTTGTTCGATCAGCGCCAGCGTGTCATCCCACGCCTCGCGCGTATGGATCACAACCGGTTTGCGCGCCTCCCGCGCGAGGGCGATCTGCTCGAGGAACACGGCGCGCTGCACTTCGCGAGGCGAGAAGTCATAGTGATAATCAAGCCCGATCTCCCCCAGCGCGACCACCTTCGGATGCCGGAGCAGTTCGGCCAGGCGCCGCCAGGTTTCCGGTTGAGCCTTGCTGGCATCGTGGGGATGGACTCCAACGGTTGTGTAAAGCGCCGGGTACCGGTCCGCGAGCCGGATGCCAACCTCCAGATCCGGCGGCCCGTCGCCGGTACCGATTGAAACCATGCGCTCGACGCCGGCTTCGAGGGCCCGCTCAATTACCGCCTCGCGGTCTTCCCGGAACTGTTCATGATCGAGATGGCAATGCGAATCGATCAGTCTTGCGGGGGACGGCATCACTTCAGGCGCGCGCCGGCCGGAACATCTTCCAGAAACGAAGCGAGCACGGGCTTGCCGCCCTCGATCGACGCCGCGACAATCATGCCCTGCGATTCCAGCCCGCGGAGTTTCCGCGGCGCGAGATTCGCCACGATGACGACTTTCCTGCCCACCAGCGCCTCGGGCTGATATGCTTCCGCGATCCCGGCCACGATGCTCCGCGGCTGTGCCTCGCCGATGTCGATGGCGAGATGAAGCAGCTTGGTGGCGCCTTTCACGGCTGCCGCCGACTTCACGATGCCGACGCGCAAATCCACCTTCGCGAAGTCTTCGATCGTGATCGTGCCTGAGCCCGCCGTTGCACCGCCGCCAGCGGGTTCTGCGGGAGGCGGCGCGTTTGCCACGGTTTTCCCCAGGAGGGCCTGTTGGCGCGCATATTCCCCGGCTTCGTATTCCTGCATCTTGGGGATCGCCGTTTTCGCATCGGCGCGCGGAAACACCGGTTCCGCAGCGCCGAGTCTTTGCCCCGGCGGCAAGTGGCCCCAATGTAGATCCGCAACGCGCACGTCCTCGATCGGAGACGTGGATCCGAGCTGCGACCAGATCTTCTTTGCCGATTGCGGGATCACCGGATACAGCAGCGCCGTCACGATGCGCAGCGCCTCCGCCGCCGTGTAGAGCGTGCTGTCCAGCGCGAGCCCGGCAGTTTCCTCAGTGTTTTTCGCCAGCTTCCAAGGCGCCTGTTCCACGATGTATTTGTCTACCGCTCCGATCAGCGCCCAGATCGTTTCCAGCGCCTTTGAGAACTCCAAGCGGTCCAGCATCCCCAGGACCAGTTCCACGGTACTGCGAGCCACATTTGCAACCTGGCCGCTCCCTCCGTCTTTGGGGAACGGAACCGCGCCGCCGCGATACTGATGAATCATCGCCAGCGTCCGGCTGGCCAGGTTGCCGAGACCGTTTGCCAGATCCGAGTTGTAGCGTGCGACCAGCGCGTCAAAGCTGAAACTGCCGTCCTGCCCGAACACCACCTCGCGCAGCAGGAAGTACCGCAGCGCGTCCACCCCCAGCACTCTATGAATGGGCGTCGCCCGCACCATGTTGCCGCGGGATTTGCTCATTTTCTCGTTTTCAATCAGCAGCCAGCCATGAGCGAAAATCTTTTTCGGAATTTCCAGGCCCGCCGCCCATAAAAACGCCGGCCAATACACTGCATGGAAGCGCAAGATCTCCTTGCCGATCAGGTGCAGGTCGGCCGGCCAGAGATCCTTATCGGCCACCGCGCTCATATAAGTCGTCAGCGCGTCGAACCAGACGTAAAATACGTGTTTCTCGTCGCCGGGAACGGGAATGCCCCACTTGATGCTCGTGCGGCTGATCGACAAATCCTGAAGACCCGCGCGCACGAAGGCCAATACCTCATTCCGGCGGGTTTCAGGCTGGATGAAGTCGGGCTGCCTCAGATATAACTCCAGCAGGCGATCCTGGAAGGCGGAAAGCTTGAAGTAGTAGTTTTCTTCGGTGACGGTTTCCGTGGGCCGCCCGCAATCCGGGCAGGGGTCGCCGGGCTTGGCGTCATTTACGAAGGCGTTGTCGTAGATGCAATATTGGCCGGTATAGTGGCCCTTGTAGACGAATCCGTTCTCCTTGCAGCGAAGGAACAGGTCCTGGACCACCCTGGCGTGATTCGGGGCCGTTGTTCGCTGGAAGCGATCGATACTCAGCCCGAGAATTTCCCACTGCCTCGCGAATTCTTCCGAGATGACGTCCGTATACTCACGCGGGGTCTTTCCCGCGGCGATGGCGGCCCGCTCGACGTTCACGCCATGCTCGTCGGTTCCCGTCGCGAGCACCGCCTCATAGCCTTGCATGGTTTTGAAGCGTTTGATCGTATCGGCGACAATCGTCGTGTAGGCGTGTCCGAGGTGCGGCGCCGCGTTCGTGTAGTAAATCGGCGTCGTCAGATAATATTTCATGTTTTTCAGGTGGGTTGCTTCCAGTATGCCTCACTCGCGGCCGCCAGCACTCGCTTGAGCGGAACGCCCGCCCGCCGCGCGATGGCGCGGCAATCCTCATATTCGGGCGCAAACGCCCCTTGGCTGGAAACTTTGCCCCGAAGCTTGCCCCACGGCGTCTCCACCTCGACCATCCGCCGCTCATCCACGCGCCGCTCTGCGGTGTGGATGCGCAGGCCCAGCGTGGATGTCTCGGCCAGAACGATTTCCGCAAGCCGTTCCTGATCTTCCAGCCGCGCGATCACGCGGAGCAAAGACCCCGGCCGGTTCTTCTTCATTTGCAGCGGCGACAGGGAGGCGTCCAGCGCGCCGGATTCCATGAGCCGCTCCAGGGCATAGCCGAGCACCTGCGGGCTCGAATCATCAATATTCGCTTCAATCACGCTGACCAGAGCCGCTTCCGGCGCCGACGCTTTCTCGCCGATCAGAACACGAAGAACGTTCGCCTGCTGGGGAAAGTCCCGCTCGCCTGCCCCGTGGCCAGTGGAGGCGATCCGCATGGGCGGGAGCACGCCGAAGCTTACGCCCAGAGTCGCCACGATCGCCGCTCCCGTCGGCGTAGTCAATTCCATCTGCGGACCGCGCGAATAGATCGGTTTTCCTTCCAGCAAAGCTGCCGTGGCTGGGGCGGGCACCGGCAAAACTCCATGCTCGGTTTCGACGGTTCCACTGCCTACGTTGATGGGCGAGACATGTAGTTCTTCGACGCCCAGCAGATCCAAAGCGACACAAGCGCCGACAATATCGGCGATGGAATCCGTCGCTCCCACCTCATGGAAGTGAACCTTTTCCACCGGGACTCCATGCACGCCAGCCTCGGCTTCGCCCAACCGGCGGAACACGGCGCTCGCCATAACCTTCGCGCGCGCGGGGAGAGCGGCCGTCTCGATCAGATCCAAAATGTGCGGAAGATGGCGATGCTTCTTTGGACCGTCATCAACGTGTACGCGAAATTTGGACGCGGCGATTCCCTGCCTCTTCGTCTTCTCGATCTCATATCGCGCACCGGTACGCAGGCTTTGAAGGGTGCCGATCAACTCGTCCGCGGGTGCGCCGGCATCCACCAGTGCACCCACGGTCATGTCGCCGCTAATGCCCGAAAACGCGTCCAGGTAACCGATTTTCATACCAGAATTGCCGGCAGTATCTCCGCGGCGGGACCGCGCAGCGAATAATCCACCCAGGAGCTCGCCGGCGTATCCGCCACGTTAATCTCAAGAATCATAGCGCCCGCCCTCTTGGCGGCGGCCGCCAGCCCCGCAGCCGGGTAAACCACCGCCGATGTACCGATCAACAGAAACGCCTCCGCTTCCATCGCCGCGTGTTCGGCCGCCGCCCAGATATCCGGCGGGAGGGGCTCGCCAAACCAGACCACACCGGGCCGCTCCAAGGCTCCGCATCCGCATCGCGGCGGAACTTCTTCAAGCGGCGTGTTCCGTTCTTGACGTTCCGACCCGCAAACTACGCATCGCTGGATCCAGATATCGCCGTGAACTTTCAGAATGTTCCGGCTGCCCGCGCGTTCGTGCAAATCGTCCACGTTCTGCGTGATCAGGGTGAAGTTCGGATGCGCCCGCTCGGATCGTGCCAGCGCGCAGTGACCCGCATTGGGCTCGGCGGCGGCGATCAGGCCGCGGCGCCAGTCGTACCATTCCCAAACCAGTTTCGGATCCCGCGCGAACGCTTCGGGCGTTGCGAGATCTTCCGGCTTAAAATTCCGCCACAGCCCGCCCGCGCCGCGAAACGTCGGGATTCCACTCTCGGCGGAAATTCCCGCGCCCATGAGCACGGCCACCCGTTTCGCCGAGCGGAGGCGACTTCGTAGATTGGCGAGGTCCAAGCCTTCATTGTAGGTCTGGCCATAGAATAAGGCGAGGGTCGCATACCAATGAACCTGACGCATGACGACGCGCACCTGCTCTTCCGCCGGTGGCGGGACCATACCACCCCCGTCGAAATCAAGCTCTTGAGCCCGGCGCTGATTTTTGACGCCACGGGCATCATCACCGACAGTGCGTTCGATTCCTTGGGCCTCAGGGGCGATTCCTGGCGGCTTACGATCCCGTTGAGCGATGCCGAGTTTTCCTTTTCGGATCCCAGAGAGATTGCGGTGGCCAGCGTGCGCGAAGCTGAGACCGCCCGGTACGAATTCGGCGTCGCGGTTCACCTTCCCAGCGGCGATCTCCTCAGCCTGCTGGAGTTGAAAAGGGATCAGGAAGACGGGCGCTAGTTAATCCGCTCGTCGCGTTCCACCTTGCCGTCGCGGATGTGGATGACGCGATGCGCGTGCATGGCGATATCGTGCTCGTGGGTCACCAGCACGATGGTGTTGCCTTGCTCGTGCAGCCGCGCGAACAGCCCCATAATCTCGTGGCCCGTGGCCGAGTCCAGCGCCCCGGTGGGCTCGTCGGCCAGCAGGATCGACGGATTGTTCACCAGCGCCCGCGCGATCGCCACCCGCTGCCGCTGTCCCCCCGACAGCTCGCTCGGCTTGTGCAGCATGCGCTGCTCTAAATCCACCGCCCGCAGCGCCGCCTTGGCCTTCTGCTCCCGCTCCTTGGCCGAATACCCCGCATAGATCAGCGGCAGCTCCACGTTGTGCAGCGCCGTCGCCCGCGCCAGCAGGTTGAACGTCTGGAACACGAACCCGATCTCTTTATTCCGGATCCGCGCCAGCTCGTCGTCGTCCATATCGCTCACCAGCTTCCCGTTCAGGTAATACAAGCCCGACGTCGGCGTGTCCAGGCACCCGATCAGGTTCATCAGCGTCGATTTCCCCGACCCCGACGGCCCCATGATCGCCACATACTCGCCCCGCTTGATCTCAAGGTCCACCCCCGAGACCGCGTGGATCGTCTGCTCCCCCATCACGTAGGTCTTGATCAGATCCCACGTCCGGATGATGACCCCGGCCCGCTTGAGCTGCTCGCCCCGCTCGACTTTGTCCCCTGCCGTTGCCGTCGCCATCTGCGGCTCAACTCTTCGCGTCCGTGATCCCCAGCCGGTTATCCACCTTCACCCGCGTCCCGTTCTTCATCGTGCGGATCGCCTTGTAACTCCCCACCACGATCTGGTCCCCCGCCTCCAGCCCGCTGAGCACCTCGATGTCGGTCGAACCCGTGATCCCCGTCTCCACCTTCCGGAACTCGGCTTGGTCGCCCTGGATCACGAACACCCCCTGGATCTCTTCCCGATTCGCCTTCTCCTGCACCGGGTCCAGCGCCTCCTGTTCCTTCTGCTTGCCCTCCGGCTTCGGCTCCAGATCCCCCTTGGTCCGCACCGTCAGCGCCTGAAGCGGGATCGACAGCACGTTCGTCCGCGTCGCTGTGGTGATCTTGGCCGTCGCCGACAGCCCCGGCCGGATCTCCTCCGGCGGATCGCTCAGCGCCACCGTCACCTTGAAATCCTTGGCCTCCTGCGCGCTGGTGTTGCTCTGCGACGCCGCCACCCCCGAACTCCGCAGGATCGCCGAGTTGCCGATCTCGATCACCTTGCCGTGAAACGTCCTGTTCGGCATCGCATCGATGGCGATGCTGGCCGGCTGCCCCAGTTGCACGTTCACAATGTCAGTCTCATCCACGTTGACCTCCGCCGTGATCAACGACATGTCCGCGATGGTCATGATGGTCGAGGCCGCCGAGTTCTGGATCCCCGGCACCACCGTCTCGCCCACCCGCACCGGCAGATTCGTCACCACCCCGTCGATCGGAGCGGTCACGTCGAAGCGCGCCAGCACGTTGTCCAGACGCGCCAGGTTGGCCTGCGCCTGCGCCACCCGCTTCTGCGCGCTGTTCAACTGCGCCAGCGTCTGCGCCCGCTGCGCCTGCATCTGCGACAGCCGGGCCTCGTTTTCCCGCACGCTGGCCACCGCCGATTCGTAATCGGCTTTCTTCAGATCGAAATCCTGCTGCGCCACCAGCTTGTTCTGGATCAGCTTGGTGTAGCGGTCCAGAATCTCCTTGCTCCGGTTGGCTTCATTGCGGAAGCGCTCCAGCGTGGCCTCCTGCGTCCGGATGGCATCGTCCTGCGCCTTCAGCCCCGCTTCGGCCGCCGCCGAATCCGCCTCGGCCGAGGCGATGGAGGCCTTCTGCGCGTTCACATCCGCCGAGGCCTGGGTGTTCTCGATGCGCGCCACCACCTGGTGCTTGCGCACCCGGTCGCCTTCCTTCACCAGCAGTTCCGTGATCGGCCCCTGCGCGTTGGCCCCCAGATTGATGTAATTGCGCGGCTTGATCTCGCCCGTCGCCGTCACGATGGCCGCCAGATCCTGGCGGATCACCTTGCTGGTCTGCACCGTCACCAGGCCGCGCTGGCTCCACCGCACGCTCGCCACCGTCCCGCCGCCAACCACGATAAGCGCAGCGATAAAGATTCCGGCTTTACCCTTGCTGGACACTTTTAAAGACTCTCCCCCCGTCAGCGGGGACGAAAACTTAGACGCGAAAGTTCCCTGTTCGTCCCTCCGGATTTGCTTTATTTTCTCATGGCGCCTGGGATTTACCGCCGGAAGGCGATTTAAGTGACTTGGTCCATGGCGAGGAATTCCTGAATGTGCGGATGCTTCGATTTTCCGAGATCCGCGACGGGCCCGAAATAGATCGCTCTGCCCTCGAATAGCACCACGACCTTGTCCGCGACGCGGCGCATCAGGTCAAGATCATGAGTGACCACCACGCCGGTCAGGCTGAGTTGTGTCTTCAGCCTCAGCATCAGGTTCGCCAGATGATCTCCCATGATCGGATCGACCATGGTGGTCGGCTCGTCATAAAGAATGCACTCCGGCTGCGCGGCCAGCGCGCGCGCGATCGCCACAGCCCGCTTGTGTCCGGTAGACAGGTCGGCGGGAAACGCGTCGTGGTATTCGCTGAGCCCGACAATCTGGAGTAGGCCGTTCACCACGTCCTCTTTATTGCGCTCATCGTAATCGTCGCGCAGCTCCAGCGAGAACAGGATATTCTCCGCCACGGTGAGCGAATCGAACAGCGCGCCGGACTGGAACACCATCGTGACTTTCTTGCGGATCCCGCGCAGTTCAGCCTCGGACGCGTTCGTGACATCCACGTAGCGCACGAACACACGGCCGCCGTCAGGCTTCAAGAAGCCCATAATGTGCTGCAAAGTAACAGATTTACCAACACCGCTCCGGCCGATGATCGCCAAAGTTTCGCCTGCGTCGACGAAAAAGCTCACATCGACTAAAACGGGGTGGTCGAACGTCTTATAAACGTGCGAAAACTCAATGTAGTGGGAGGAGCCCGAGTCTTGTGTCGGCGTCATCGGTTTTCCGCCCACTCCTGCGGGGTATTGACATTGACGAGTTTCCCTGGATCGCTCACAGGCCAGGGGCGGAAATTCAGTTGGCGCACGAAATCCTGCATCTTCCAGGAACCGTTTCTTACCGCCTCTTCCGCCGCGGGGAGCACGCGCGCGTGGTAAACGGCACAAAGTGGTTCCAGCCCCCGGCCCGTCTCGGGAACCAGGCAATCTCTTTCCGAGAGGATCGCCGCATCGAGCAGCTCACGCAGGAACTCCGCGGTCAGTCCCGGCATATCGCAGGCCGCCACAAGATTCCAATCCGCGCGCCGGAGGCGCAGCGCGGTGTAGAGACCGCCCAGCGGGCCGGCGCCGGAAATGGCGTCGGCGACCACCGGCATCCCGAGCAAGGCGTAGCGCCCGGGCGGCCCAATGAGCGTCACACTGCCGCAAGCTTCGCGAACCGCGGCGGCGACCTGCTCGAGCAGCGTGCGCGAACCGGCCGGCAGCAGAGCCTTGTCGCGTCCCATCCGGCTGCTTCGGCCCCCCGCCAGCACGAAGCCCGCTGCGCTCGCCACCGCCATGAGAAGATGGTAGCAATGCCGGGGGGGCTGCACGCGGCAAACAAAAGCGTGTATATTTGTTTCATACTGATCGTTTTGATGCTGGCCGCCTCCCCTATTCTGGCCGCCGATGGCGCCGCGAACCGCACCACGCTCGTGGTCCGCGTGGACCCGCGCACAGGAAGGCTGGTTCGCCGCCCAGTCGCGCCTGCGCCGTTCAAGCCGGTGAAGAGCGCGCCGCCGGCGATTGCGAATCTCGTCGATCAAAGCGCCCGCGCCCACGGGGTGGACCCGCTCCTGGTGCACTCGGTGATCCAGGTGGAAAGCAATTACGATCAGTACGCCGTTTCGCCCAAGGGCGCGGAAGGCCTCATGCAACTCACCCCGCCCACGGCGCGCATGCTGGGCGTCAGCAACACCTTCGATCCTGCCGAAAACATCGAGGCCGGGGTCAAATACCTCAAGTATCTTCAGGACCTTTACAAAGACGACCGGCTGGCCCTGGCAGCCTATAACGCCGGCCCCGGGGCGGTAGAAAGATTCAAGAACGTTCCGCCCTTCCCGGAGACGCGGCACTACGTCGAACGCGTGGGGCAACGTTACGGGCAGGCCAAGGCGGCCACGGCTTCAGCCGCAGCCGCCGCTGCGGGAGACGCGGCAGACTCAGGAGGTGCGAGCGTAATCGGGGGCCTCGATCGCCTCCGCCAGGAACCGCAGTATCCTAAGCTTCAGCAGTTCGTGGATGAGAATGGCAGGTTGCATCTCACAACCTCGCAGTAGCTTCGCTGCGGCGGGCGCATGGGCGCTGCTCGCCGGAGCGGTGTGTTCGGCCGCACCTGCCGCCGGGATTACCGTGCGGGAGGTGCGCTTCTGGTCGCTGGGCGAAGTCACGCGCGTGGCGATTGAGGTGTCCGCGGACTTCAAATACCGCTACGATCGTCTGCCCGGCCCCGACCGGTTGTTTTTCGATATCGAAGGCGCGCGTCCCGAGAACTCAGACAAGAAAATCCACGTCATCGCCGTGGGAGATCCGCTGCTCAAGCAGATTCGCGTGGCCGAGACGCAGCCCAGCGTCACACGCGTCGTACTGGACCTGGAGCCGCACGATCCTCCGGTGCAGTTCACGGCCTCCCAACTTTCCCAGCCCGACCGCCTGATGATTGAGTTGCGGCTCAAAGACAAGCCCTTGCCGCCGGCGAGCTCCAGCGTAACCGGCTCGACGGTCCTGCACCAAGCGCCGGCCAGCGCCTCCCTCGCAGCCAAGCCGGCGCCGCGGCGGTTTGACCCGCCTGCCTTGGCGCCTGCGTCCCCGCCCCTTCTGGCCGAACAGCCGCAGATCCTCAATCCGGCATCCGCGCCCGTGTTGACGGCTCCGGTGCGCTCCCCGCTTGCCGCCGCTTCCCTGCGGACCAACCTGCCGCCGCTCCCGTCTCCTGCAACGCCGAAATCCCCTCCGGCCACACCGCTGACGCCCCAACCCGCGAAGCGGATCCCGGGCGATGAATCCCTCACCCGGGTGCTCGGCTTGAAACTCGGCCGTGTAGTCATCGATCCCGGTCACGGCGGCCATGACACCGGCACTCACGGCCCGTCCGGCTTGACCGAGAAAGAAGTGGTGCTCGACATCGCCAAGCGGGTAGGAGCGCTGCTGGAAAGCCGCCTGCATAGCGAAGTGGTCTACACGCGCGACGATGATACGTTTATTCCGCTCGAGGAACGCACGCGCATCGCCAATGAGCATAAGGCGGACTTGTTCCTTTCCATCCACGCAAATTCGTCGCCCATCCGCGGGGTGTCCGGCGTGGAGACGTATTACCTGAATTTCACGACCTCCAAGACCGCCCTGGAACTCGCCGCTCGTGAAAACGCGAGCTCGGAAAGCTCGATTTTCGATTTACAAGACATGCTTCAGAAGATCGCGCGCAAGGACAAGATCGACGAATCGCGCGAGTTTGCCACGCGCGTGCAGAACGCGCTTTTCGCCGTATCCCAGAAGAGCAATTCGGCGGCGAAGAACCGCGGCGTTAAGAAGGCTCCGTTCGTGGTCCTGATCGGAGCGTCCATGCCGAGCATTCTCGCGGAGATCGGGTTTCTCACCAATGCCAGCGACGAAGCCCTGCTGCGCAAGCCGGAGCAGCGCCAGCGCATCGCCGAGGCGCTGTATAAAGGCGTCGCCTCTTACGCGGATTCGCTTAGCCACTTCACGGTCGCACAGCGCGAATAGCGTCTGGCCCGGCGGCGTTTTCGAGCCAAAGCCGCATGATCATCAGCATGCCCGCGGTACAGACGTGGGATCCCGCCACCCCTGCGCGCAACCCCCGGTTCGTTTCAGCCATTGGAACGGCGGTGGCGGAGCTACTCGCTTCGCGGACCGGCGAGCGCATGCTCGACCTCGGCTCAAAGACAGCTTCGCTCCGCCCGCGACGCCGGGGCAGGACTCACCGGATGGCTTCGGCGCAGCTTAGGCGGTGAGGTTCGGGGAGATTTCGTACACGTCTTCCGCGGCGGCCCGCAGCAGTTCCGCGACGCTCCATGCCTGTGCGATGCAACCTCGCGGCGTGTGGGGCGCATCGCCGTCCATGATCTCGGAGATCTGCCCGAGCCCTGCCGTCCGGAGGTGATCTTCGAATGGCCGGAGCCAGGATGCGGCGCGGGCCTTGGCCTCGTCTGTCCGGCCGTGAACTTTGACATAGGCGGTAATGAACGGACCCATAAGCCACGGCCAAACCGTGCCCTGATGGTAAGCGGAGTCGCGTTCGCGAACGCCGCCTTCGTAGCGCCGGTGATAATTTGGATCGCCCGGCGCCAGGCTGCGCAGCCCGAGCGGCGTCCACAGTTCGCGCTCGACCAGATCGACGATTTGGCGCTCTTTCTCCGGCGGCAGCATGCGATGATTCAGGCTGACCGCGAAAATCTGATTGGGACGAATGGAGGCGTCCCGATGATCGCCATCGATCACATCGAACAAACAGCCGGAATCGGAATTCCAAAACGTTTTGATGAAGCTCTCGCGCGCACCGGCGGCGGCATCGCGAAGGAAGGCTTCCGTCCCGGCATCGCCGAATTCTCTGGCAAGTTCGCGAAGCCCGCACAGCGCGTTGTACCACAGGGCCTGAATTTCGACGGGCTTGCCGGTGCGGGGCGTCACCACCCAGTCTCCGACTTTCGCGTCCATCCAGGTCAGCTGCACGCCGGCTTCCCCGCAGCGAAGCAAACCATCAGAATCGACGCGAATCCCGTAACGCGTTCCGGAGAGATGCCAGTTTACGATCTCCTTCAACTTCGCATACAGGTGCTCCCGGACGAACCCGAAGTCGCCCGTATAGTGCAGATAGCAGCGGAGCGCTTCGAACAACCACAGCGTGGCATCGGCGGCGTTGTACTCGGGCGATTCGCCGGCATCCGGGAAACGGTTCGGAAGCATGCCGCGGTCGGCGCTGGCGGCGAAGGCTTTGAGGATATTTTTCGCAATTTCCCCTCGCTTCGTAACGAGCGTCAGGCCGGGAAGCGCGATCATCGTGTCGCGCCCCCAATCAGCGAACCAGGGATACCCGGCGATGACGGAGTTCAACTCGCCCCGCTGGACGATGAACTGGCTGGCGGCCTGAGTGAGCTGTTGTATCAGCGGATCCGTTGAGGGCCCGCGCCGGAGGATTTCTTGCCGGCGGCGAGTCTCGGATTGCCGGAGGCTTTCCGCTTCCGCGGCTGCGTGCGGCGCCGTGGATGCGATTACGGCCGCCACCGACCCTTTCCTCAGCCAATAACGCAAAACCAGTGGATTAAACAGATCTTCGTGGGCCTCCAGGCCGCGCTCGAGTTCGGCAGCGTATTCGAAGTTGTAATACCAGTCGCCGGTGGGTTCCAGAGCATTGGCGTTGTGGCCGAAATAGAGAACCGGCAGGCCGGCATATGGCTCAACCGCGGCGATTCCCGGCTGCTGCGCGAGGCTGCGATTCAATACATCGTTTCGATGGGTTGTGGCGTGGTAGTCGCGGAAAGCGATCAGCGGCCGCAGTTCCAGCCTGCAATGGCCAACCTCGCCCAGCGACCGGATTTCGTATTCGATCACCGTTGTGTTCTCGCCGTGCACCATAAAAACCCGCTTTTCTACTTCGATTCCTCCGGCTTCATAACGAAAAACCGGGAAGGGATCGAGCCGGAATTCTTTCAGAAATCGATGGCCCTGGGGATAAATCGCGCCTGGATATTGATTCGCAGACAGGTCATAATGGCGGCCGCCGATCAGCAGAGTCTCTTCGAGCTTGGAAAGAAGAACCAGACGGCCGACGGGCGGCTGGGTCGCCGCCGTCAGCAGGCCATGGTACCGCCGGGTATGGAGGCCGGTGATGGTCGCCGACGAAAATCCGCCGAGGCCATTCGTCTCGAGCCACTCCAGTTGCTTCGCCTGCTCGAGATCGGTGCAGACGCTTTGATCGAACCGAATCATGCAAAGGCCTGTGTTACCGCTTCATCGTCCGCCCGTGGGGATTTGCGGCCGGATCAGGTAAACACAAGCCCCTTCCGGGTCGTATCTTATCTACTACTCGACTTTCGTAAACGTTTCCGGGCCGCCCCCGCCGCCCTTTGCGGCGCCTTTACCTTTGCCGCCGCCGAAGCCTCCGCCATTGCCGGGCGAAACCATCTGCCGCAGCGCCGAATAGGACTTGCCGTCCGGAGCGAGCGTCCATTCGTCGTGCCATTTCATACCGGTGGGCATGGTCGTATCGACAACCAGCTTATTGCCCTCCATCCTGCCCGTGGCCTTGGAGTCCTTCCAGACACCTTCGGTCATGGTGATCTCCTGTCCTTGCGTGGGATACTGGCGCAGAATCACGCGGCCATCCTTCTGGGTCTCTTCCATGTAGACGACGCCGTCCTTATACGTCAGCTTGCGGATCTGTTCGTTCTCGCTTCCCTTCCAGGTGCCGTTGAACCTGGAGGCGTCCTGAGCCTCCAGCGTGAGCGCGGCCGCAGCCAACGCCAGAGTCATAAGTAATGCTTTTCTCAAGCCGTATTTCTCCTTCGGATGAGGGCGTGGCGGAGCAAACTCTGGTTACCGAATTAACGATAGCATCGCCTGAATGATGCGGCCCAGGCCATCCCTTTCCTTGGAAAGCGTCCGGTTGCCCGAGCCCTCGGCCGGGGCAGTCTGCTTCGGATTGCCGCTCCCTCCAGCCCCGCTTCCGCCCCGGTAACCTTTGTGATAAAAATGAAGTCTCGTCATCATGCACGCTGGACGGCAAATGATTGATGGTGCGATAGGTTCCAATCTATGAAGCGATTCGTTTACGTGGGTGCTTTCGCGGTCCTGGCCGCGGCGCTGGCGCGTTTGCAGACCCGGGCGCAGACTCCCGCTCCGTCCCGGCCCGTTCTCCCGGCAGCGCCCGCTTCCAGCGCCGCAATTGACCGGTACCGCGATCTGGTGGACACCTACTGCGTCACCTGCCACAGCACGGCTCTGAAGACCGGCGGTATCGCTTTCGACGCGCTCGACCTCAAGAACGCGCCTGACGATGCCCAGGTCTGGGAAAAGGCCCTCCGCAAACTACGGGGCCGCCTGATGCCGCCGCCGGGCAACCCGCAGCCGCCGCAGAAGGATGTCGATGCGTTTGTGGCCTGGATGGAGAACACCCTGGACGCGCATCCCAAGGGGCCGAAGGCCGGCTACGTCCCGATCCAGCGTCTCAACCGCACGGAATATGCCGCATCGGTAAAGGCTTTGGTCGGCGTGGACGTGAACCCCAAAGACGTTCTGCCGCAGGATATCCAAGTTGGAGGCTTCGACAATATCGCGGCCGCGCTGAACGTGTCGCCGGCGTTTCTGGGTCAGTACATCACCGCGGCGCGGCAGGTGGCGAAAATCGCCGTCGGCAGCCCCAATCCCCGGATCTCGAATGTGAAGTATCTGATCTCGGCCAATCAGAACCCGGACCAGCCCCTGCCCCTGGGAACTCGCGGCGGTATCCGGTTTAAGCACAACTTCACGGCAGACGGCGAGTACCGCATTAACATCCTGGATCTTTCGGTGGGCCTTTACACCAGCACCATGGAAAATGAGAGCACGCTGGTCATAATGATCGACGGCCAGATCGTGTTCCGCAAGTCGATCGGCGGGCCGGCCGATCAGGCGCTCGCGGATCGCAAGGGAGCCGCCGGACGCGCCGAGATCATGGAGCGCTTCCAAAAGATTCCGGTGCAAGTAAAGGCCGGCATGCACGATGTGGTCATCGCGTTCATCGACCGGTCTCACGTGGAATCCGACGAGAACGTCGCAAGCCCTTCTGCCTCCGGCGGATTGAATGGAAATTTCGCGTTTGGGCAAGGCGCCAATCGCATGGCTCGCCTGGTGGATGGTGTGGAAATCGTGGGGCCGTATAATCCCGCCGGCATCTCCATGACTCCCAGCCGGGAGAAGATTTTCGTCTGCGACCCGAAGACCGCGGGCGAGCTGGCCTGCGCGAAGCGCATCACGGAAAATCTGGCCCGCCGCGCATTCCGGCGTCCGGTGACAGCCGAGGAAGTCGCGCAGCTCATGCCTTTCTATGACGCCGGGCGGCAGAACGGAGGCAGCTTCGATCAGGGAATCGAGCAGGTAGTGGCTGCGATCCTCGCCAGTCCCGATTTCCTGTATCGCGCCATTCGCGGCAAACGGAGTCCTGGCAGCACATCCGCCGGCGCGGAGGTGCCGCTGACCGATCTCGAACTGGCATCGCGGCTTTCTTTCTTCCTGTGGAGCAGCGGTCCCGACGACGAACTGCTCGCGCTGGCCTCGTCGGGCGGGTTGAGCAAGCCTGGAGCCGTGGAGAAACAGGTGCGCCGCATGCTGGCCGATCCCAAAGCCTCCAGCCTGGTCACCAGCTTCGCCATGAAGTGGTTGAATATCGCCGATCTGGACGCCGTCAAGCCTGACCCGGCAATTTTCCCGGGATTCAACGAGCAACTGCGGCATGATTTTTCGCGGGAAGCGGAAGAGTTCCTCAACAGCATCCTTCTGGAAGACCACAGCGTCCTGGATCTGCTCAACGCCAACTACACCTTTCTGAATGAGCGGCTGGCCCGGCATTACGGCATTCCCGGAGTTCTCGGGAACCAGTTCCGCAAGGTCACCCTGGAGGATAAGGCCCGGTGGGGTCTGCTCGGCAAGGGTGCGGTGCTGCTGCGGACCTCATATGGCGACCGCACATCTCCCGTGCTGCGCGGCGCCTGGGTGCTGGATAAGCTAATGGGCACTCCGCCTTCGCCTCCTCCGCCGAACGTCGCCACCAACCTCGATCAGGCCTCGGGCGAAGCGCCGAAGACCATCCGCGCGCGGCTGGAACAGCACCGCCAGAAGGCGATCTGCATGCAGTGCCACGGGGTGATCGACCCCATGGGACTGCCGCTGGAGAACTTCGATGCCACCGGCGAATGGCGAACCAGAGACCGCCAGGCCAATAACGCCGTCATCGATGTAAGTACCGTGCTGCCGAACGGCGCCCCGGTCAATGGCCCGGTGGAACTGCGGTCGCAGCTCGCCAGCCATCCGGCCATGTTCGCGCAGGCCATGACCGAGAAAATGATGATGTATGCGATCAACCGCGACCTCGAATATTTCGATATGCCGCAGATTCGCGCGGTGGTCCGCGCGGCGGCGAAAGACAATTACCGGCTTTCGTCGCTCGTTTTGGGAATTGTGAATACGGACGCGTTCCGTAAGCAGGGGCCGGCTCCCACTTCGAATTCCGTTCGGAAGGACGGCGGGGTGAAGGTGGCCACCGTGAAGTAGCGCATGCTGTAGCTTGCCGCCGAAGGAGAGAACAGTGTTCATCACCAAGAAACATATCGCCCGAAGAACCGTACTGAAAGCTGCGGGAGTGAAATTGGCGCTGCCGTTCCTGGACGCGATGGTTCCAGCCGCGACCGCTCTCGCGCAGACCGCGGCCGTCCCCAAGCTGCGATGCGGCTTCTTCTACATTCCCCACGGCGCGATCATGTACAACACGTCGCACGGTCCGGCGGCGGATAAATGGACGCCAAGCGGCTCCGGCGCAGATTTTAAGCTGAGCCCGATTCTCTCCCCGCTCGAGCCTTACAAGAAGTACGTGAATTCATTCGGCAATCTTGAGAACGCCGCGACCGCGGGCTCGGTCCATACCTTTACGCCGGCGACCTGGCTCAGCGCCACGCGTCCGGATACCGGCGGGCCGCGCGCCCACATGGCGACGACGCTCGACCAGGTGCTGTCGAAGGTCATCAGCCAGGACACTCCCCTGCCCTCTCTGGAGCTCGCGTCGGAGACCATCGTCCAGACCGCGGCGGGCGGCGGCGGCAGCTACACCACGCTTTCTTTCCGCGACGCCGAATCGCCGCTGCCGATGGAATACAATCCGCGGAAAGTGTTCCTCCAGTTGTTCGGGGAAGGGGATACGGCCCAGGAGCGCGAAGCCATTACCCGCCAGACCAACAGCATCCTGGACCTGATGCTGGACCGCACCAAGAAGCTCCAGAGCGAGCTGGGGCCAGGAGACCGCGCGGCGCTCGACGGCTACCTCGACAGCGTGCGCGAAATCGAGCGGCGGGCCCAAAAGGCCGCCTCGAAGGATCTTTCCGGGCTCAAAATTCCCAACGCTCCTGTCGGCGAGCTGGAGAACTTCGCCGAGCAGGTGAAGCTGATGTTTGACCTGCTGGCGCTGGCGTATCAGGCGGACCTGACGCGCGTGGCGACTTACATCATGGTCGCCGAAGGCACCAACCGGACCTACAATCACATCGGCGTTCCCGACGCCTTCCACCCCGTTTCCCACCACGCCAACGATCTCGAAAGGATGGCCAAGCTGGTGAAGATCCAGACCTGGCACGTCGAGAAGTTCGCGGAATTCATCAAGAAGATGGCGGAAACGCCGGACGGGCAGGGCTCGCTGCTGGATCATTCGATCTTTATGTACGGATCCAACATGAGCAACAGCGACCTGCACAACAATTATCCGGAGCCCAACATCATCGTCGGAGGCGGCAACGGCAAGGTGAAGCTTGGAGGGCAACACATCGTGCTTCCGGAGAAGACGCCCATCGCGAATCTGCACCTGACGCTGCTTCAGAAGGCGGGCGTCGAACGGGATAAGTTCGGCGACAGCACCGGCGTGATTTCGCAAGTCTAGGAGTCAAGACCCAGTGGATCGAAGGCAGTTCCTAAGAAGTGCCGCGGGCGCGCTGGCGCTGGGGGCGTCGCGCCGGGCCGGCGCGCAACAGCCCGCCGGCGGTGTCCAGCGCCTGGCAGACAAAATGGCCGTGCTGGATGGCGGCGGTGCCAACGTGGTCGCGTTTTCGGGCGGCGGAGGCGTCGTGATGGTTGATAGCGGCGCTCCGCAATCCGGCGCCAGGCTGACGGCCGCCCTCAAGGATTTCTCCGGCGGCGAGAAAGTACAAATTCTGTTTAACACGCATTACCACCTGGATCAGACCGGCAACAACGAAGCCTTCGGGTTAGCCGGAGCCAAGATCATCGCGCACGAGCGCACGCTTCAGTGGATGTCCACCGATTACTGGGTGCCCGCGCAAGACCGCTACGCAAAGGCCCGCCCCAAAGCGGCTCGCCCCAGCGAAACGTTTCTGACCACAGGCTCGATGAAGGCCGGCCCGGAACAGATCGACTACGGCTATCTGCTGCTGGCCCACACCAGCGGCGATATCTACGTGTACTTCAAGAATGCGAACGTGCTCGTGGTGGGTGACGTGGCTTCGCCCGAGCGCGATCCGGCGCTCGACTGGTTCACCGGCGCATGGATCGGCGGGCGCGTGGACGCCATGGATACGGTGCTCAAGCTGGCGAACGATCAGACGAAAATCGTGCCCGCGTACGGCCCGGTCATGACCAAGGCCGAATTCAAGGCCGAGCGCGACATGATGGAAGAGGTCCGCGCGCGCCTGTTCAAGCAAGTCCGCGAAGGCGACGGGCCCCAGGACATGCTCGCCGAGGGCGTCCTGAACGGGCTCCCGCGCACCTGGAAAGATCCGTTCAGGTTCCTGTATGACGCAGCCAAGGGGTTGTGGGCCCACCATGACAAGCTGGACCCCAATGTGGTGTAGGAGGCAGCCGTGAAAGTTTTCTCTCTGGCATTTCTCTGCGTCGGCGCCGCGTCGCTGCTTCCGGCGCAGGCTACGCAAGGCTCTCTCGCCAGCCTCATTGAAAATGGAAATCGCAAGGCCGCGCTCGAGAAAATTCGCGCCGGCGCGGATGTGAATGAGGCGCAGCCTGACGGTACGCGGCCGATCCAGTGGGCCGTGTATCACGTCGATTACGAGCTGATCGAGGCGCTGCTGGCGAAGAAGGCGAAGGTAAACGTCACCAATGAGTTCGCTTCCTCGCCGCTGGCCGAAGCGGCAAAACTGGCCGACGCGCGGATCGTGAAGATGCTCCTGGACGCCGGGGCAGAACCGGAAGCGCCCAACCAGGACGGCGAGACGGCGCTGATGCTGGCGATCAAGACCGGCGAAGTGCCGGTCGTCGAGATGTTGATCCAGGCCGGGGCCAACGTAAACACGATCGAGAAGTTTCACCACCAGACACCGCTGATGTACGCGGCCGGCGCGCCGAAAAACGCCGGCCAGATCGTGAAGCTGCTGCTCGCCAAGGGCGCCGACGTAAAGCCCCGGGCGATGTACACCGATTGGCCCAGCCAGATCACATCGGAGCCACGCGCGCAGTACCGCCCCACCGGGGGGTTAACCGCGTTGCTGTACGCGGCTCGCAACGGCTGCTATGAGTGTGTGGACGCTCTCCTCAACGCCGGGGCGGACCCGAATGTGCCGACGCCGGAAGGCGTCAGCGCGCTGATGCTCGCGCTCGATAACGATCATAATGACGTGGCAAAACTCCTGCTAGACCGGGGGGCGAATCCTCACGTTTGGGATTGGTGGGGGCGGACCGCTCTTTATATCGCGGTGGACCGCAAGGACGGCGGGTCTTCGGGCGGCCTGCGGCTGGGACTCCAGGCCGCGGCGGGCCGGGGAGGACGGGGGGGACGCGGTGCCGGAGGGGCCGCAGCGCGCCCCGGGCCTTCGAACATGGAGATGATCAACATGCTGCTGGCCGCGGGCGTGGATCCGAATCCGCAGCTCAACATGCATCGCCCCAGCCGCGGAGGCAACAGTGGCCGGTTTATCGAGAATCTGCGGAGCACCGGTTGCACGCCGCTGCTGCGCGCCGCCGAGGCCCGCGATATCGAAGTCGCGCGCGTGCTGTTGGAGAAAGGCGCGAATCCGAACATCAACACGATGGGGCTGACAGCGTTCCTGGTGGCGGCGGGCGTGGGGCCCGGCACCACCCGGGCGGGGACCGGGCTGGCCGCGGCGGGCGCGGTGGGCGGCGCCCCCAGCATTCCTCTGATGGACCTGCTGCTCCAGCACGGCGCGGATATCAACGCCCAGATCACAGGGACCAAGACGTATTCGATGCGCGTCTCGCGAGCGCCCTCGTCGAACGAGGGCAAGACGGCTCTGCACGTCGCGGCCGAAACTGGCAAAGTCGATCTGGTGCGCTACCTGCTTGAGCACGGAGCGAATCCCAGGGCCGCCGATCCCGAGGGCCGCAAGCCCGTCGATCTGATCGCGTCCAACGCTCCGGCGAACGCCGCCGCGGAGATTCGCAAGCTTCTGGAAAGCGCCACAGCCAGCAATTAGGCGGGGGCGCCGCCACCCGGCGGCGGTGATCTGTAAACATGTGATCTGTGCGCCGATATCTCGTCTGGCTCTCGCTACTGCTGCCGTTCGCTGCCGCCGCGCAGCGCCTGCGCGTCACGGCCGGCGAACCGCGGGCGATACCCTCTCCGCTCCGCTCGCCTCAGCTCATCCGCACCAATCCGCCGCTCCGGTTTCCTCCGCTGATTCGCGCTGAAAACGGCGGGCTTCGCGTGACGTTTCCTCCCGCCACGCCGCGGGGCGACTATAACATCCTGGTACGCGGCCTGGATCTCAGCGGGCGCGAAGCATCGACCACGCTGCGAGTGACCGTAAAGGCGGTGAGCATCTTCGCCACCGGAAAGACCCCCGTGATTCTCATGAACGGCTGGCAGTTTGTCTGCCCGTCGAATCCGGACAGCACCGTCGCGGGGTCTCAGGGAACGTTTGGACAACTGGCGTCTCTGCTCCAGTCCGACGGCATCCCTGTGGTGTTCTTCAATAACTGCCTCTACGGACAGGATGTCCCGATCGAAACGCTGGCGGGCCAGCTTGCGGCCTATATTTCCACGCTCACCTACACCGACGGCACCCCGGTCCCCGAGTTCGATCTGGTGGCGCACAGCATGGGGGGCCTGATCGCGCGAGCCTACCTCGCCGGCCTGCAACCGGACGGTGCCGCCGTGCCGCCGCTCGCGCCGAAAATTCGTAAGCTGGTGCAGCTCGCGGCGCCGAACTTCGGATCGTTCGACGCGAACCTGCTGTCTTCCACACAGACCGCGGAGATGACGCCGGGGAGCCGTTTTCTTTGGAATCTCGCGACCTGGAACCAGCGGCAGGACGATCTGCGCGGGGTGGACGCGCTGGCGATCATCGGCAATGCCGGCTCGGAGGATCAGCCCAATCAGAGCGACGGGCTGGTTTCGCTGACCAGCGCCTCGCTCGGGTTTGCGCGGCCCGGCGGGCGCACGCGCATTGTGCCTTATTGCCACGTGACGCCCGATGCTTTGACCTCGCTGGTACTGAAGTGCTCGGGCCAACGGGGCATCGCGGATGTGGACGGACCCGCGCACCTCACGGCGCAGATTGTGCGGTCGTTTCTC
>Ga0070740_10002198_pt1 | contig 23716 bp, 17 predicted proteins | sample Coa_R2_FD_67286 | JGI IMG/M metagenome (GOLD analysis project Ga0070740, IMG submission 67286) | Surface soil microbial communities from Centralia Pennsylvania, which are recovering from an underground coalmine fire - Coalmine... | ecosystem: Environmental > Terrestrial > Soil > Unclassified ...
CTGAGAACGTCCCCGTCCGGCGCGACGCGATCATCTTCATGGAGTTCGACCAGCGCGTTGACCCGCAGGCCGTTCTGCGCAACACGCGCGTGAGCGCCGGCACCGGCGCTTTGAACGTGAGGCTCGCGAGCGACGACGAGATCAACGCCGACGCGGGCGTGAAGGCGCTCGCCCACGAAGCGGTCAAAGGTCGCTGGCTCGCGCTGCGCGCGGTCGGAGCAAACGGCGACGTGCGCGAAGCGCTGCCGGCAGACTCAGCCGTCTCGGTCGCGGTCGGCGCGGGCACGCCTTCGGCGGAAGGGCCGCGCACGACCGCGACGGCGCAGGGGTTCTCGTTCAGAACCTACGGCGCGCTGCGCGTGACGGGGCATGACTGCGGCTACGAGAAGCGTTGCACGCCGAACGACGCGTGGCGAATCTCTTTCACAAATCCGCTCGACCGCGAGGCGTTCGACGAGTCGCAGGTGAAGATCGAGCCGGCGCTCAGCGGCAGCGCGAACGTTTCCGTTTACGGCGACCAGCTTTACATCATGGGCGCGAAGCGCGGGCGCACGACCTACACGGTCACGCTCGACCGCGCGATCAAAGACCAGTTCGGCCAGACGCTCACGGGGCCTGCGAGCTTCACGTTCAACGTCGGCCCGGCTGATCCGAGTCTATCGAGCGCGGGCGGAAACTTCGTCGTGCTGGAGCCGACGGGCCAGCCGAAGCTCTCGGTTTACAGCGTGAACTATCCGAGCCTCAAGGTCAGCGTCTATGCGGTCGAGCCGAAGGACTACGACACATACGCCGCGTACATGCGCTACGTCTCCGGCTACTACAGCGAGCAAAAGGGAGGGCGGTACACGCCGCCGGGCACGCTCGTCTCGTCGAAGACGGTCGAGGTCAAAGGCCAGCCGGACGAGCTGACCGAGACGCAGCTCGACCTTTCGCCCGCGCTCAAATCGGGACTCGGCAACGCCTTCGTCGTCGTCGAGCCTTCGCCGCGCAAGCGCGATCAGGAAATCCTGCGGACGTGGGTCGAGGTGACGAACATCGGACTCGACGCGTTCACAGACCACGACGAGCTTGTCGGCTGGGCGACCTCGCTCGGAGACGGGCGTCCGCTCGCGGGCGTCGAGATGACGATTCAGTCAACCGAGGCGAGCGCGACGAGCGGCGCGGACGGACTCGTGCGCCTGCCGCTTCCGCAGTCGGGCAGCAACACGCCGCGATTGCTCATCGCCCGTCGCGGCGCGGACGCGGCCTTCCTGCCGGAGCAGAGCGGCTGGTGGGGCGGCGGGAGCAACTGGTACAAGCAGACATCCGCGGACGAGCTTCGCTGGTACGTCTTCGACGACAGGAAGATGTACCGGCCCGGCGAAGAGGTGAGCATCAAGGGATGGATTCGTCGCGTCGGCACGGGCAAAGCGGGCGACGTTGGCGCGCTCGGCGGCGCGGCTGAGACCGTCAACTACACGCTGAGGGATTCGCGCGGCAACGAGATCACGAAGGGCACGGCGCAACTGAACGCGCTCGGCGGGTTCGACGCGAAGCTGAAGCTGCCCCCAACGATGAATCTCGGCTACGCGAATCTTCAGCTCGAAGCCGGAGGCGTGAAGTACCCGACGACGGGGCAGCAGTACCAACATCAATTTCAGGTTCAGGAATTCCGCCGACCGGAGTTTGAAGTCAACGCGCACGCGGACGAAGGCCCACACTTCGTCGGCGGCCACGCGCAGGCCACGGTCGAGGCGAGCTACTACGCGGGCGGCGGACTGCCGAACTCGGAAGTGAACTGGCGCGTCACGGCGACGCCCGGACAGTTCACGCCGCCGAACCGAGGCGACTACACGTTCGGCAAGTGGACGCCGTGGTGGGAGTCTTTCAACTCGTACAACGCGCGCACGAACGACAACACGCAGACCTTCAAGGGCACGACGGACGCGGCGGGCAAGCACACCCTGCGGATTGATTTCGACTCGGTGAACCCGCCGCAGCCGACGACCGTGACGGCGCAGGCGAGCGTGACGGACGTGAACCGGCAGACGTGGACGGCGGCGACGACGATGCTCGTGCATCCGTCGAGCCTTTACGTAGGACTTCGCAGCGAGCGCCTGTTCGTGCAGCAGGGCGAGCCGCTGGTCGTCGGCTCAATCGTCTCAGACCTCGACGGCAACCTCGTCGCCGGGCGCGAGGTGCGGATGCGCGCGGCGCTGCTCGAATGGAAGCAGGTCAAGGGCGTGTGGAAGCAGGTCGAGTCGAAGGCGGAAGAGTGCGCGCTGAAGTCGGCGAGCGCGGAAGAGAAGTGCACGTTCCGACCGAAGGAGGGCGGCGTCTATCGCGTGACGGCGCGCGTCACAGACGACCGCGAGCGTGCGAACGAGAGCGAGTTGACGCTCTGGGTCGCGGGCGGCAAGCAGCCGCCGCAGCGCGGCGTCGAGCAGCAGAAGGCCGAACTCATCCCCGACAAGAAGGATTACGGCGCGGGCGACACGGCGGAGATTCTCGTGCAGTCGCCGTTTGTGCCCGCCGAGGGCGTGCTGACGCTCAGGCGTTCGGGACTCGTCCGCACGGAGCGCTTCCACATGGACGGCCCTTCGACGACGCTGAAGATTCCGATTGAGGAAGCCTTCACGCCGAACGTTCACGCGCAGGTTGATCTGGTCGGCGCGGCGGCGCGCACGAACGACAAGGGCGAGACGGACGAGAAGCTGCCGAAGCGTCCGGCGTTCGCGTCGGGCGAGATCAACCTTTCGATGCCGCCGCTCGCGCGCAGGCTTCAGGTGACGGCGACGCCGCGCGACAAGGCTTTGGAGCCGGGCGGCGAGACGAGCGTCGCGGTCGAGGTGAAAGACGCCGCGGGTAAGCCGGTGCAGGGGAGCGAGCTTGCGGTCGTCGTCGTTGACGAGTCTGTGCTCGCGCTCACGGGCTACAAGCTCGAAGACCCCGTCTCCGTCTTCTACGCGCAGCGCGGCGCGGACGTGACCGACTATCACCTCCGCAGCAACGTGCAGCTTCGCAACCCCGCGTTCGTTGAGTCAGAGGACAAGAACGGATACGGTGTTCAATTTTATGCGGGCGGCGGAGTCAGAGGCGGCTTAGTCGCAAGGCAAGCCGCAAAGGCGGGAGCGCCGCCTCCGCCCGCCCCTGCTTCCATGGCAATGGACGAACTCGCCGTGATAAGTCCCAACGCCAAGCCGCCAGAGCAGGAAGAGATTCGCCTGCGCGAAAACTTCAACGCGCTCGCCGTCTTCGCGCCCTCGGTCTTGACCGACTCGAATGGCCGCGCGGAGGTGAAGGTGAAAGTGCCCGACAACCTGACGCGCTATCGCGTGATGGCCGTCTCGGTCGCGGGCGGGAAACAGTTCGGCTCCGGCGAATCATCCATCACGGCGCGTCAGCCTTTGATGGTCAGGCCCTCCGCGCCGCGCTTCCTCAACTTCGGCGACCGCTTCGAGCTTCCCGTCGTCGTGCAGAACCAGACCGACACCGCGCAGACGGTCGAGGTCGCCGTGCGCTCGTCGAACGCCGAGTTGACCGACGGCGCGGGCCGCCGCGTGACCATCCCCGCGAACGACCGCGTCGAAGTCCGCTTCCCCACGTCTGCGTCGAAGGCGGGCACGGCGCGCTTCCAGATCGGGGCCGTGTCGGGTCGCTTCGCCGACGCCGCGCAAGTGGAGCTTCCCGTCTGGACGCCCGCGACGACCGAAGCCTTCGCCACCTACGGCGAGATGGACGGAAGCGGCGCGCTCGTCCAGCCCGTCAAAGCCCCGCCCGACGTGTTCAAGCAGTTCGGCGGACTCGAAGTCCAGACCTCTTCGACGCAACTGCAAGCGCTGACCGACGCAGTGCTCTACCTCGTCGCGTATCCGTATGAATGCTCCGAACAGTTGTCCTCGCGCATCCTCGCCGTCGCCGCTTTGCGCGACGTGCTGACCGCGTTCAAGGCGAAGGGCATGCCGACGCCCGAAGAGATGAACGCGGCGGTCGCGCGCGACATCAAGCGGCTTCAGGGGATGCAGAACGACGACGGCGGCTTCGCCTTCTGGCGTCGCGGCGACGAGGCTTGGCCTTACGTCAGCATCCACGTCGCCAACGCCCTGGCCCGCGCCAAAGAGAAGGGCTACGACGTGCCGCAAGGTATGCTCGACAAATCGAAGTCCTACCTGCGCGATATCGAGCATCACATCCCGTCTTACTACAGCCGCGAGTGCCGCGCCACGCTCATCGCCTACGCGCTCAACGTCCGCGCTCGCATGGGCGACCGCGACGCGGCGCGTGCGCGCCGGCTCATCGCCGAAGAGGGGCTTGAGAAACTGCCGCTCGAAGCCGTCGGCTGGCTGTTGCCGGTTCTGTCGGGCGACAAGAACTCGACGGCGGAAGTCGCCGCGATTCGGCGGCTGCTCAACAACCGCGCCGAAGAGACTGCGGCGACCGCGCAGTTCACGACGAGTTACAGCGACCAGGATTATCTGCTGCTCAACTCAAGCCGCCGCACCGACGGCGTCATCCTCGAAGCGCTCATCACAGACCAGCCCGACAACGACCTGATCCCGAAGGTCGCGCGCGGCCTGCTCGACCACCGGACGAAAGGGCGCTGGGAGAACACGCAGGAGAACGCGTTTGTGCTGCTCGCGCTCGACAAGTATTTTCAGACTTACGAGAAGGTGACGCCGGACTTCGTCGCGCGCGCGTGGCTCGGCGACGCCTACGCGGGCGAGCAGCAGTTCCGCGGGCGCTCGACCGACCGCCAGCAGTTCGACGTGCCGATGCGCTACCTCGAAGAGCACGGCGGAGGCGCGCATAACCTGACGCTTCAGAAGGAGGGCGCGGGCCGTCTCTACTACCGCATCGGGATGCAGTACGCGCCCAGCAACTTGAAACTCGCGCCCGCGGATTACGGCTTCACGGTCGAGCGCGTGTACGAGGCCGTTGACGACAAGTCGGACGTGCGCCGCGACGCGGACGGGACGTGGCACATCAAGGCCGGCGCGAAGGTTCGCGTGCGCCTGACGATGGCCGCGCCCGCGCGGCGCTACCACGTCGCGCTCGTTGACCCGCTGCCTGCGGGACTCGAAGCTCTGAATCCGGCGCTCGCCGTCACCGAGAGCATCCCCGAAGACGAGAAGGCGAAGCCCACGAACTTCGGCTGGTGGTGGTGGCGTCCGTGGTTCGAGCACCAGAACCTTCGCGACGACCGCGTCGAGGCTTTCACGTCGCTGCTGTGGGACGGCGTTTACACATACTCCTACGTCGCGCGCGCGACGACTCCGGGCGCGTTCGTCGTTCCGCCGCCGAAGGCCGAAGAGATGTACCACCCCGAAACCTTCGGGCGCGGCGCGACCGACCGTGTGATCGTCGAGTAAGGGTGAACAGTTTTCGGTTTTCAGTTTTCAGTTTTCAGTTTTGAATCTGCAACCTCCAAATTGAAAACTGAAAACCGAAAACTGAAAACTCCTATGAACTCCGCGGGAATGTTTTGGGACACGCGACTCTGATAATCTTGCCGGTCGCGTTTCCATCTTCAGTTTCGCAGGGTCAAGGCAAGAGTGCGCAGGACGACAAGGTTCTCTCCCGCAGACAACACCAGCCGTCCGCCGGCTACCGAGCGCCCGTCGTCTTTCGCCGCGCTGCGCCACCGCGACTTCCGCCTCGTCTGGGCCGGACAGTTCATCTCGATCACGGGTTCGCAGATGCAGCTCGTGACGATCAACTGGCACGTCTATATCCTCACGCACTCGGCCTTCGCGCTCGGACTCGTCGGGTTAGTCCGCGTCGTCCCGATCATTCTGTGCTCGCTCATCGGCGGCGTGGTCGCCGACGCCGTTGACCGCAAGCGGCTCATCGTCGTCACGCAGAGCGTGATGCTCGTTTCAGCCGCGGCGCTGGCGGCGATCACCGTCACGGGTCTTCGACACGTCTGGCCGATCTACCTTCTGACGGCGGTCGCGTCGGCGGCGACGGCCTTCGACAACCCGGCACGTCAGGCGATGCTGCCGTCGCTCGTCCCCGAACACGTCTTCCCGAACGCGGTCAGCCTCGGCTTCGTCTCGTTCCAGATCGCGATGGTGACGGGGCCGGTGCTGGGCGGCGTGGTGCTCGCGCGCTACGGGCCGGCGATGGTCTATGCCGTCAACGCCGTCTCGTTCCTCGCGGTCATCGCCGCGATGCTTTTGATACGCGTGAGCGGGCGCGCGAAGGGCAGCGAGTCCGGCGGCATCAGCTTCGCGGCGCTCGGCGAAGGGCTGAAGTTCGTCTGGCGCACGCCGATCATGGTGCAGACGATGGCGCTCGACTTTGTCGCGACCTTCTTCGCGTCGGCGACGGCGCTGCTGCCGATATTCGCGAGCAGGATTCTGAACGTCGGCGAGTACGGCTACGGCTTCCTCGCCGCGGCGTCGGCGTTCGGTGCGGTCGTCACGGGACTCATGCTCACGCGCCGCGCGGGCTGGGGAAGGCCGGGGCTGACCGTTCTTCTCGCGGTCGCCGTTTACGGCACGGCGACCGTCGTCTTCGGCCTCTCGCGTTCGTACTGGCTCTCGCTCCTGATGCTCGCGGTCTCCGGCGCAGCCGACACGGTCAGCACCGTCATCCGCCAGACGATTCGGCAGCTCATCACGCCCGACCGGCTACGCGGACGCATGACGAGCGTCAACATGCTCTTCTTCATGGGCGGGCCGCAGCTCGGCGAGCTTGAGGCCGGGGCGCTCGCCGCGGTGACGAGCGCGCCTTTCTCGGTCGTCGTCGGCGGGGTCGGCTGCATCATCGCAGTCCTCCTCGCCGCGGCGCGCGCGCGGGAACTGCTGCGCTACCGTTTCGCGCGGAGCGAAGCGGACGAGGCGCGAGCCTGAACTCATCGAAGCGTCGGCTGAGCGAAGACGTTGAGCGGCTGAGCGTCTGCGCGGCGAGCGAGTTTGCAACGCGTCGCGCGGCGGGCCTAACATCGCTTGAAAACAAACACGCGGGGAGGACGAAAAAGGTGGCGGACACACAGGGGCATTCGGGCGCGGGCGAGGCGCGGCGACAGGGCGTTGAAGAGGGAAACACAGACGACTCGCTCGAAGCGGCGGCGCGCGGCGAGCGCGAGTACGCGCGCGAGCGTCTGGGCGCGGAACTCGGACGCGAGCCTTCGGACGAAGAGGTTGACAAGTGGTTGAGCGAGCAGACCGAAGGCTACTGAGTCGCGCGACGGAAGTGTTGAGCCGCAGTCGGCTGGCGATAGTTCGATGTCGTGAGTCATGAACGGGATTTCGAGAGAGCCTGACTCTGCGCGGAGCGAATCACCTCTCGGTCGGGCGCGAGGGGAGTTCGAGGCGGATGGTCAGACCTTTCGGCTTCCGGTCGTGGAGCGTGACCGTGCCGCCGAGAACGTCGAGCAGGCGGTGAGCGATGACGAGGCCGAGTTCGTTCATGTTCGTGCCGCGCTCGTTCGGCGCGTCAATGTCAACAGGCTCGAAGATGCGCGCGGGGTCTTCGAGCGGCTCGCCCTCGTCCTTGATCTCGATACGAACGCGCTTGCCCGCGGGCGCGGCCTTGACTTTGACCGTGCCGCCCGCGGGGCTGCGACCGATGGCGAAGGCGAAGAAGTTGTAGAAGACCTGCCGGAGCTTGCCCTCGTCCGAGACGATGCTGCCGAGTTCGGTCGCGGTCGTGCAGTCGAGCGTCGCGCCCTGCTTCTGCGCGAGGCGCGCGACCGCCGCGCACGACTCTCGCAAGGTCTCGCGCAGCGAGAACTCGTGCAGGAAGATTTCGGTCTGCCCGGCTTCGAGCCGCGAGAGGTCAACGAGCTGGTTGAGGCTCGACTGAAGTTGAAAGCCCGACGACTGGATGATCTCGCAGAAACGCCGCTGCGTGTCGGTCAGCTTCTCCTGATCGAGAAGAATCTCCGCGAAACCGAGAATTGAAGTGAGCGGCGTGCGGAGTTCGTGCGACATCCTTTGGAGGAAGAGCGAGCGGTAGCGACCGACTCTGAGGAGTTCGAGGTTCGCCTCTTCGAGTTCCGCCGTGCGACTCCGCAACTCTTCGACGAGCGCTTCGATGTGGCCGTGCTGCTCGTTCATCGCGGCGCTGCGGCGCGCGTTGCCGAGCGCGATGGCAACGGCCTTGCCCATGCAGCGTACGCCCTGAAGCGAGGCCCGCAGCCGCTCGGCGTCGCGAGACGCGATGACGAGCGCGCCCGCGAGCGCCTCGTTCGCGCTGATGGGGACGCCCGCGCACGCCGCGAGTCCCGCACGCTCCAACGGCTCGCGCAGCCCGCGCGACTCGCCGGCCCCGCCCTCGAGGCCGACCAGAACTTCGGCCCCCGCGCGCGCGACCTCTCCGGCCATCGCCTCCGCGACGGCGCGCGCGCCTTCGCCGCTGACGTGCGCGTGGCTCACGCTCGTGCAGGCGCTGAGGTTGCCGTCTTCGTCTCGCAGGTGGAAGGTGACGCAGCAGAGATTCCAGTGGCGCAGGAGCGCGTTCGAGAAAGACTCGCAGACCTCCCGCTCCGTGCGAGGCGCGAACGGGGAGAATGCCTGGTCGTTGAGCAGGGCGACGATCTCGGCGGAGAGCGCCTCCTGCTCGCCCGTGGCCGCGCCGCAGACTTGCGCGCGCGCGGCGGATGCCCCCGCGGCAACATACTCCCTGCTGCCCGAATCCGAAACGTCCGACGCTGTTTTCGACTTCTGCTTCATCTCGCCCGGCATGATTACGATTTTTCCGGCGGCTGCGTAGATTGCACGAATGCTGACAGAAAACTTTTCGTTTTTTGTCTCGAAATCTTCGGAATAGAGAGGTCAGAGGTCAGTTGTTATTTTGCGCATAGAAACGGTGGACTTGCGGGCAGCAAAGTTTTCAACTGACTTCTGACCTCCGACCTCTGACCTCTTTTCTTCTGACCTCTAGCTTCCGCTTTTCCGCTGAGTTATGATGAACGCGGGGCGTCTGAAGGGGCGACCCCGCCCTTGCCTTCATGAACGGACAGCTCAGTGTCCAGCCGTTAGCCGAACTCATACACGAAATATCCGCCTCGCGTCTGTCGGGCGTCCTCCGGCTGGAGCGCGAGCGCGCGAAGGCCGCCGTCTATTTTGAAGAGGGGCAGGTCGTCGCCGCGCTCACGAACCTGCGCGCGTTCCGGCTCGCCGAGATACTCCGCCGCAGCGGCGCGGTTGACGCGGCCCGGCTCGGCGAGTCGGTGCGCGAAGGGATGTCGGACGAGCAGGCGGGAGTGGCGCTGGTGCGCGGCGGCGTGCTCAGCCCCGCCGAGTTGAAGCGACTTCAGGAGCGGCAGTCGTCAGACGTTCTGCGCGAACTGCTCGGCTGGCCCGAAGGCGAGTGGAAGTTCGACCCGCGCGTGCGACTCGCGGGCGGCTACCGCGCGCGGGCCGAAGCGCCGCGCCTTCTCGTCGAGGCCGCGCGCAACCTCTCGGCGGAGTTCGTCTCGCGCCGCATGAGCGAAGACGGCGAGACCGTCACGCCGCGCGCCGACGCGCTCGAACGCGCCGAGGGCGGAGTCCAACTGCTCCCGGCTGAGGCGTTCATCCTCTCGCGAATCACGGGGGCGATGAGTCTCCGCGAAGTGGTCGCCGCGAGCGGTTTGCCGGAGGACGAGACGCGGCGCGCCGTTTACGCGCTCGCCCTCGGCGACCTTCTCAAACGCGAGCGCTGGCCCCGCGTGTTGCCCGACGACATTCTGCGCGAGGCCGCGAGGCAGTCGCGCGCGGCCTCGGAGGACAAGGCGCGTGCGGAAGCGCAACAGCAGGAGCAACAGCCGCAAGAGACTCAGGCGGAGGAGCCGGTCGAAGAGAAGAACGCGCGCGGCGAGGTCGGAGAGTTGTTCGCCCGCGCGGGCGGCGAGACTCACTACGAAGTCCTCGGCGTCCCGCGCTCCGCGACGGCGGACGAGATCAAGCGCGTCTATTATTCGCTCGCGCGACGCTTTCACCCCGACCGCTTCCGCCGGGACACCGACGCCGACGCGCAGCAAAAAATTGACGCCGCCTTCGCGAAGATCGCTCAAGCCTACGACACGCTGAAAGATTCTTCGGCACGCGCCGCATACGACCTCAAGCTCTCGAAACTGCGCGGCGCGCGCCGCGCGGACGAAGCCCCGCCCGCGCCGCCGCGTGAACCGCAGGCGACCGGCCAGACGCGCCCGCCCGGCGAGCAGCGCGCGGCCCCCGGAGCCGCGACACAAAGCCCCCCGCAAGACCGGGCCGATGCGCGCAGCGCCGAGCAGAAATTTCAACAGGGACTCGACGCGCTCAGAAGGAATGACGCGGCGCGCGCCCGCGCTTTGTTCGGCGAGGCGGCGCAGCTCGCCCCGAAAGATGCGCGCTACCGCGCACACTTCGGTCGCGCGCTCGCGTCCGACAAGGCCACGCGCAGGCAGGCCGAGGCCGAGTTGCAGGCCGCCGTCACGCTCGACGCAAGGAACGCCTCGTACCGCGTCATGCTCGCGGAGTTGTACCGCGACGTTAATCTGCGCCGGAAGGCCGAGGCCGAGCTTGAGCGCGCGCTCGCCCTTGACCCGCGCAACGCGCAGGCCCTCCGCCTGCTCGAAGAGTTGCGCCGCGCGAGTTGATCCTTGGTTCAAAGTTCAAGGTTCAAAGTTAAGCCTGAACTGACTCCTCGGTGTGGCGCGTGATAAAGTGGCAGCCTGCTTCCTTAAAACTCTTTCCGGCGAAAGTGTGTGCCGGCGGCTTTGAGCTTTGAACCTTGAACTTTAAACTTTGAACTCCATGAACCTTGAGTTTGCAGAGGGCGAGCGCGCGGCGGGCGAGTCGTTCGTGCGTTTGGCCGGGGCGGTGGACGAGTTCGAGGGCTACGCGCACCCGCACGCGCCGCGCATCGCGCGCGTCGCCGGGGCGCTCGCCGAGCGGTTCCGTCTTTCGCGCGCCGACCGCTCGTCAATCGTCTTCGCCGCGCTCCTGCACGATGTCGGCGAGATGGCGATGAAGCGCGACTACATCAAACGCGCCGGCCCGCTCAACGACGCCGAGCGGCTCGACCTGCAACGCCACCCAGTCATCGGCGAGCAGGAGGCGGCGCGCGCTGGCGCTGACCGCGCTGTGCAGTTGCTCGTGCGCTGGCATCAGGAATGGTTCAGCGGCGCGGGCTACCCGGACGCTTTGCGCGGCGAGCAGATACCGCTCGGCGCGCGCATCCTCCGCGTCGCCGACGCCTACGCCGCGCTCACCGACGCGCGGCCCTTCCGCCCCGCGGGCACGGAGATCGAGGCGCGCAAGCACCTCATCCTCTGGGCCGGACTCGAATACGACCCGCACGTCGTCCGCGCGTTCCTCGCGCTCGAAGGACTGCCGGAGTTGCGCTCCTTCGCGCACGAGCGCCGCGCGGAAGAGAAGGCCGCCGCGGTTGAGCATGCCGGGACGGAAGAGCCAGCCGAGACGATGCGCGAGGAAGAGGTCGCGGGCGTCGGAGAGCAGGCCGTACAGAACTCGTGAAGCACACGGAAGCAATGACACTTGGCCGTGCTTCAAAACTCGAATCGTAAGTTCAACCTTGAATCGCGAACTCAGGATTTGAGATTTGAGACTTGAAATTTCAGATTTGAAATTTCAAGTCTTTAACTTCTCGATTCATCACACAGAGGCCGACAACGTTGAGTAACTTCTCCGACCCGTTCCCCGAAGGATGGCTCGCGTTCGAGCTGAGCATCCTGCGCCGCCTGCAATTCCGCTCGGTCGCAAACCCTTTCGCCGGCGAGTCGCAGACCGACGCCTACCTCAAGCGCTGGGGCGCTCGCGTCGCCTCGAACGACACGGCGCGCTGGGCCTGGACTCGCGCGCAGGCGTTAGTCGAGAACAACACGGAGCGGCTGTCGGAAGAAGACGTTGAAATCGTCCTCGAAGACGCATACGTGCCGCGCCACAAACTCTACAACGCGGCGCTGCGCCGCTGGTTCGGCGAGACGGACGCGTGGTGGTTCGACAACGTGCGCGCGAACGTCGAGAAACTCGACTCGCCCGTCAAGCGCGCGCTCGCGCTCAACCTCGGCATGATGGTCGGCGACTACGCGCTCGCGTTCGACGAGGAGACGCGCGAGCTACGCCAGCCGCTCTCGCGCGTACTGATGCGGCTCTGGGACGCCGAACCCGCGCCCTTCAACAACCGCCAGCGCAACACCGCGACGAACAAGGACGCGCGCGACTTTCTTTCGCGCGAGCAGGTCGAGCTTCTCTTCCTGCGACTGCCGCGACCGCCGCACGGCCCGGCGCGCGAGTCCGCGTGGGCCTGGCGCGAAGTCTGGGTGCGCGGCGCGGAAGATTTTTGGGACGACTTCGAGCGGGCGCGCGAGGGGCGTCTCGGCTCGCGCGCCGAGGCGAGGCGGCAGTACCTCGGCCACGTCTCAGACCTCCTCGGCTCCGCCACGCACATCCCCGACTGGGCCGTCGCGCACACCGACGACGGCTTCCTCCCGACCGAAGAACTCGTCGAGACCATCCGCCGCGTCCGCCGCGTCGGAACCATCTACACCAAAGACTTCACCGAACTCGCGGGCGCGCGCGCCGTCATCATCACGGCATGAAAGCGGTGACGGGTGACAAGTGATGAGTGACGAGCTAAAACAGATTGCCTTAGCTCGTCACTCGTCACTTGTCACCCGTCACCGCTTTCAAAATCACGAGCGTCTGGTCGTCGTCGCGCTCGGCTGCGCCCGACCATTTGTCAACCTCGTCGAAGATTGACTGGCGGATGTTGTTGACCATCTCGTTGCGGCGCGCGGAGGCGAAGGCGACGAGGCGTGCTTCGCCGTACTCTTCGCCCGCGTCGTCGTGTGCCTCGGTGATGCCGTCGGAGAAGAGGACGAGCAGGTCGCCTTCGCCGAGCGTGACGCGCCCCTCCTCGTATCGCGCCGAGTCGAACGCGCCGAGGATCGTGCCGCCCGCCGAGAGGCGCTCGACATGGCCGTCGGCGCGGACGAGCGCGGGCGCGTTGTGGCCCGCGTTCGTGTAGGTGAGCGTGCGCGTGCGGTCGTCGTAGAGCGCGAGGAAGAGCGTCGCGAAGCGGTTGGCGTCGGTCGCGCGGCAGAGTTGTTCGTTGATGTGCGCGGCCATGCCCGCGACGACGCCACGCTCGCCGGACTCCGCGCCGGGCAGCGAGACGTGAGCGACTTCCGGCAGGCCGCCGTCGGCGACCGCGGCGACCGACGCGGGCTTGCCGGTCTGAATCGTCGCCGCGCCGCGCCCGGCGAGTCGCAAACGCTCTGAGATGATCGAGACCTGCGCGCGCAGCGCGGCCTGCAAGTTCGACATCACGAGCGAGGCCGAGATGCCCTTGCCCGACACGTCGCCGAGCGCGACGGCGACGAGGTCGGGCGCGGCCTCGACGAAGTCGTAGTAGTCGCCCGCCACGCCGCGCGCCGCGCGGCACTCGCCCGCCAACTGCGCCGTCTTCAGGACGGGGACGCTGCGCGGGAAGAGTTGCGCCTGCACCTCGGCGGCGATCTCGATCTCGCGCTCGAGCCGCTCGCGCTCGACGCGCTCTTTGAGGAGCGCCTCGATGTCGGCGGACATGTCGTTGAAGGCGACGGCGAGTTCGCCCAACTGGTCGCGCGAGCGCGTGCGGATGCGGTGCGAGAAGTCGCCGCGCTTGATGAATTCGGTCGCGCGGTAGAGCTTGTGCACCGTTCCCGTCACCGCGCGCGTCATCCAACCGGCGGAGAAGAGCGCGAGCAGTTCGAGCACGAGGAACGTGACCGCCGTGAAGTAAAGAACCTCCCACCACCTCGCGCCGAGCGCGGCGTCGCTCCAGAACTGCTTGCCGCCTTCCGCCCAAGACCAGTCAACGACGAAGGCGGCTCGCGAGTCGCCGCGGCCCGTCGTCCAGTCGGTCGCGTTGAGGATGACCGGGTAGGGGAAGTTGAGCGCGGAGATTTCGGGAATCTCGTCGCCGAACTGGTCGCGCCTGAAGTCAACGACCCTCTCCGCGCCTTCGCCGTCGGACGACTCGGCGGCGGGCTTGCTGTTCTGGCGCGCGCGCGCGTCGCCGAAATCGTACTCGACGCGCGCGCCGGTCTCCTCGCCGGTCGGCGACACGCCGATGAAGTAAGGATGGACGCTGACGCCCGTGCTCTCGTGAAGGCGGTTGACGAAGGCGCGGCTGACGGGAACCGTGACGAGCACCGCGACCGCGCGCCCCTGCGACGTGCGGCGCACGAGCGCGCGCAAGGAAGGCGTCCCGAACGCGCTGCGCGAGTCTTTCGGCGGCGGCAGGTAAGCGAAGCCGCTCCACTCGTCTTTGCCTTCGAGCCATGAAGGCAGAGCTTCTTTCGCGTCGCCTTCGTCCGCGCCCACGCCGCGGGTCGAGTCGTCAACCTTCGCGCTCGTGAGTTGCGCCGCCGCGACCTCGCCGAGCCGCGGCTGGTCGTCGCCCGCGCCGCGCCACGCGGAGACGCGGGCGCCGGGAAGCGTCGCGCGAAGTAGGCCCGCGCGGTCGTCGAACCAGGCTTGCAAAGCGCGGTCGCTCGCGTCGGCGGGCAGCGACGCGAGACCTTCGGCGAGCGCGCGAGCGCCTTCGAGCGTCCGCCGCTGCGAGTCGTTGATCTGCACCGTGACGACGCGCACCATCGTCTGCGTCGAGCCGCCCGTCGCCGCGAGCGTGCCGAGAATCAGCAACAGGACAATCGGCGTCAGCCCGATGAAGAGGTACGTGATTATCAACCGCCGCCGAACGCGCCAGAGCAGCTTGCGCTTGACGCGCACGGCGAGCTTCAGAGTGTAGTAAGCAACAGTCGCGCAGACGGCGAGGACGGTCAGCGTTGCGACGAGGCCGAGCGGCGTCTCGCGGTAGAGCCACGTGTCGCGGATGAGAAGGCGCAGGATGTAGAGCGCGACCGCGGCGAGCGCGACGCGCGGCATCACGCGCTGGAGCCACTCGCGCGCGACCGCGAATCTCTCTGCGATGCTCTCCGAAAGTTCCCGCGGCTTGTCGCCCATCCGAATACCTGTCCTTCTTTCTCGTTCTACTTTGACTAAAGCTGCGAGCGGGTCGCGCGCATCGTTAACTTCTCTACGTCATATCAGCGTGAGGTGTTTCGACCAGTGCCGTGTGATGAATATGAATTCAATTGCCTCCGGCTTTAGCCGGTGGACGAGATGTCAATGAAGATTCCGGCTTCGGCCAAATTGTTCGGCTAAAGCCGATCACTTCCTGTCAAACCCGTCCACCGGCTGAAGCTCGTGGCAATTTACAAAATCAAAACCACACAGCACTAGTTCTCATCTTCGGCCAGCGCGCGTACATGTTCTCGGACGGTCGCGCCGAGAGTCGAGATGTTGTAGCCGCCTTCGAGGCACGAGACGACGCGACCGCCGCAGGCGACGCGCGCCCAGTCCTTGACCGCGCGCGTGAGCGCGACGAAGTCAGTGTCTTCGAGCGAGAGCTGGCCGAGCGGGTCGCCCGCGTGCGAGTCGAAGCCGGCGGAGATGATGACGAGGTCGGGGCGGAACTTCGCGCCGATCTCTTCGAGCGCCGTCTCGATTGCGCGCCGGTGCTCGGCGGCGGGCGTGCGCGCGCGGAGCGGGACGTTCAAAGTGTAACCGCGCCCGCGCCCGACGCCCGTCTCGCCGCGCGTGCCCGTGCCCGGATACCAGGGGTATTGATGCGCCGAGAAGAAGAAGACCGACGGGTCGTCGTAGAAAATCCCCTGCGTGCCGTTGCCGTGGTGCACGTCCCAGTCAACGACCGCGACGCGCTCGACCTCTCTGTGATGGCGCTGCGCGTAGCGCGCGGCGACCGCCGCCGTGTTGAAGAGGCAGAAGCCCATCGCGCGGTCGCTCGTCGCGTGGTGTCCGGGTGGCCGGGCGGGGAGAAAAGCGTTTCGGACTTCGCCGCTCAAGACCATGTCAACTGCGCGGCACGCGCCTCCCGCGGCGCGCAGCGCGGCGTCGAGCGAGTGGAGCGAGACGGCTGTGTCGGCGTCGAGATAGCCCGTGCCTTCGCTCACAGCGCGCTCGACCTGTTTGAAGAGTTGCGGCGTGTGGCATGCCTGAACGTCGCCGCGCGCGGCGGGCGTGGCCTCGACCTCGCGGACGCGCGACCAGAGTTCCGAGTCTTCGCGCAAAGCTCTCATCACGGCGGCGTAGCGCTCAGGACTTTCGGGGTGGCCTTCGCCCGTGTCGTGCCGCTCGAACACGGGGTGATGAATGATCGCCGTCGTCATGCGGGCGATTATGCGAGACGGTCGGGGCGAGGTCAAACGAGGGTCAGGCGAGCATTAAATTCATACGACGCGCGCCCGCAAGCCGTCCGCGCGGGCTTGCGGCTCAGGTCAAATCGCGATAAAAACGCGGTGTTTACCGGCCCGGCGTCGCGGCTCTTCGCGCGGAATGGCACTTGCACAATGTCCGCGCGGAACGCATTTCTCCCCGTTCCGTTGATCATTTTATCGGGGGAGAAATTGATTCGCGCCGGCCTTTCGCGCCGACACGTTTGACTTGCAAAGGCCGAGAGAGATAAAGGGAGCGACGATCATCTGCGGTCGCTCCCTTTCGTCGAACGCGCGCCGGCGCGGGCCGTTCGCTTTGAACTTACCTCGCGATTTTTGAGAACGTCTAACAGGAGAAGAAGCTTTCATGTCTTACGACGAAGAGCAACACAGACGCAGCCGCGTGGTCGTCGAAACTCCGACGGCACGCCGCGAGGTGGTTCAGCAGCAGACGGTTCGTTACCCGGAACGCCGGGCGCACTCGACGGGGATGGTTGTCACGGTCGCGCTCGTCGCGATAGCGGCGACGGCAATCGTCTTCCTGTTTTTGACGAACTCGCGCAACAACGATTCGTCGGAGACGAACGTCAACGCGCGTGTGGCAGCCGCCGCGCAGCCGACGCCTTTCACGCAGCAGCCGGTCATGGTTCCGACGCCAATGGTCGTGCCGTCGCCGGTCATCATCCAGGCCCCGCCGCCTTCGACCACAACCGCGCCCGCGCCGGTAATCATCCAGGCCCCGCCCGCGGCGGGCACGGCGGCGACGACGACCGCGCCGCCTTCGACCGCGGCAGCGCCGCCCGCGCACGACGACGCTTCGCTTCAGGCCAAGGTTGACAAGGCTTTCAGCGACGACCCGCAGATCGCCGCGGCCAACATCGACGCCACGGTCATCAACGGCAGGGTGACGCTCGTCGGCACGGTCAACTCCGACGCCGTCAAGCAGCGCGCCGAGAGCGTGGCCTACAAGATCAAAGGCGTCCTCGGCGTTGACAACAAGCTCGTCGTCAACCCGTCCACGCCTTGAAAGAATAGCAGGCAATGAGCTGTCAGCGGTGAGCAGTCAGGGGCGTGTGTGCGCTTGACTGCTCACCGCTTCCGTTTATCGCTTGCTACTTGAGACCAAAGCTGATGCAAAACTCCGTCGCCGAATAATGACTGCAGTGGCAGGGCTTGTCCCTGCCCGTCGTGCTCCAAACTCGCGCCCGGCGTATTAATGAATCCCTGCGGGCCGCGGGCTTGCCCTGCCCCTACAGTTCTGAAACGCGCTCTGATTTATTCAACTCTTCGAGGTAGGAAATATACTGCGAACGACTCGCTTCGGAGATCGAGGTGATGCGAAGGCCGATGAGATAGTGTGCGGGCTGTGCGTCGCCGCCGAGCCGCAGGTAGTGCGCGGTCGTCGTCTCCATCTCGACGACGCCATCGGGAAGCTCAAGACTTAAAGTGAGTGCGCGCCCCTCGTCAACGACGCAGGTGTAGCCGAGGTAAATCGTCTCCGCGATCAGGCCGACGCCCGACTCGCTCAAATCCCGCGTCCGGCAGTCGAGCCTTTCGTTCGGAAAGATCGGGTCTCTCTCCGCGAGTTCGATTGTGCAAGGCATCTCGGCGTTGAACCTCGGCTTGAGGCGACGCTCACTCCCGGATTGTTGCATCTGAAATGAATCCCTTGTCCCGAATGGTGTGCCGCGCAAAGCAGACCCTGAGCCGGCGCGCGCGGCGGCGGGTGAGATGTCGGGGCTTAAGTTTTTTATTACGAGGTCGGCCTTTCCGAGTTTGGCGCATCGGGCGGGCGCGCGTCAATCATGCGGCCTCGAAAAAACTGAGCGCCGAGTCGCCCTGCTTGAGCACGCGCCAGCGGCGCAGCGGGCCGAGGGTTTCCGGCAGCGCGTTCTTGTGATGGTGCTCGACGACCAGAACGCCGCCGTCGCGCAGGAGTGCCGGCGTGTGCGAGACGAACTCGCGGAGGGTCTGCGTGTAGTCCGAGGCGTATGGCGGGTCGAAGAAGATTATGTCCCAAGGCTCGCTGCCTGCGCGCCAGTCGTGCCCGCCCTCGCCGGTGCGCTTCAGGTACTCGGCGGCCTCGCTCTTGACGACCTCGGTCAAATCTTCGGGCACGCCGAGCAGGTCGAGGTTCTCTTCGACGAGCGCGCACATCTTGTGCACGCGGTCAACGAAGGTGACGAACGAAGCGCCGCGCGAAAGCGCCTCGATGCCGATGGCCCCCGTCCCGGCGCAGAGGTCGAGGAAGCGCGCGCCCTCGATCCTCGGCGCGAGGACGTTGAAGAGCGTCTCGCGCAGGCGGTCTGAGGTCGGGCGCGTGTGCAGGGAAGGCGGACTCTTCAGGATTCGACCGCGGTACTGTCCGGCGATGACCCGCATGATTTGAATGTAGCACAGCGCGCGGCGGGCGGGCGATTTGAGGCTCGCCGTCGAACGCTTCCGTCTCTTCGTTCGCGGTTTCGTTTGCCGTCCCGGCTTCAAGGGTTGAAGGGCGCGAACTCGTAAACTTGCGTGCGTGCGACGACGAGCGCGAATGTCTCGGATCATCGCTGTCCACCTCCGTCAGCCGGGCTACGAGAGCATCCGCGCGATTGCGTCGGGGTGCAGAGACCAGCCGAGCAGACCCGCGAGTCCCATCAGCAGTCCGAAGAAGGTCGGCACGAGGGCGAGGAAGTAGAGCCAGCGCTTCTGCGTGAGCGCCGTGACGGCGAGCAGCGAGATGGCGATTGAGAGCGCGGCGTCGGCCATGTCGAACTGGTCGTCGTGGAGGTTGAGCTGGTTGTAAGTCTTGTCGGCGTCCGCCGCCGCGTCCTGCTGTTGCTTCTTCTTCTCCTCCTGTTCTTTGGCGAGCGCGTTGTAGGTGTCGAGCTGTTGCTGGATTGCCGCTTGGTTTGCGGCGGGCGCGGCGGCGAGTTGCGCCGACAACTGCGCTGACGTAGCGCGCGCAACGTCCTCGCGAATGTTTCGGGCCTGATACCAGGCGTAGTTGTCAATCTTGTCGGCCTGCGCCTGCTGCATCGCCTGGACGATGTTGTCGTCCTTCACCTTGCAGATGCCCATGAAGGTGGCGAGAATCGCGACCGTGATGGCGACCCAGCGGTTCAGGTTGCTCTTCGGCTTTTCGCCGCCGTCCTTCTTCTCGTCGTCTTCTTCGACGTGCTCCAAAGGGTCAACGTCCATTTTTCATTGCTCCTCTTGAAAGGCTTGAGTGAGAGTCAAAAAATCTCAGCGGCTTTCCTGCGAAGTTAAGCGACCGCGCGAAACGCGGGCGTGTCGTTATCGAAACGCCCGACGAAACGCCGAAATCTTGCCGAAAGCCCGCCGCATTTTATCCCAGAGACGCGCGGCGCAGAACATAAAGATTTCAGACACGGACGCGAAAAGGCCGACCGCGCGAAAGAAAAGCGGTCGGCCTTCTTTGAACTCACACGGCGGGGGCGGGGGAGAAACTTCGACGCCGCCGCGCCGGAGTCCTTCAGTGCTGAACGTCCCCGTGCGCGCCGGGCGCGGAAGGCCCCGGCGCGGGCTTCGTCTTCGACTGGCGCGGCGCGCGTCGCTCGACGTGCGAGGCGCTCCCCCAAGCGGCGAGCGCCGAGGGGTCGTCGGTGAAGGTGTTGCGGAAGAGGGCGTCAAGCTCGCGCACAGTCCGCATCCCGTCTTCGATGAGTTCGTCAATCCCCGCCGAGGCCGCGACGTGCGCGCTCTTGCCATGAGCCTTCCTGTTGATGGCTTCGGCGAAGGCGTCGGCCTCTTCGTTCAAATCTTCGACGAAGGTCGCGGCCATCCCGCGGAGTATGAACTCGTCTTTGAGCGGCAGGGCGTCGGCGGCGAACGTGCGCGCGAGTTGGAGGAGCGCTTCGTCGCTGAGGCCGCGCGTGAAGCGGAACTTGTCTTCGAGTCCGGGCGAGGTGTAGGCGATGACGCGCGCCGTGCGGCTGACGGCTTCGAGACGGCGCGTGAGTTCGTCGCGCACGGCGGCCTTGCTCGTCGTGCCCTCGCGGACGGAACTCTGGCCGGTTGACTGCTTGAGCGCGTGCTCGTCCAGACCCTTGATGAACCCGTCGAGCTTGGCGAAACGCCCCGCGCCGAAAGAGCCTTCGGGGAACTGCGCCGCATAGACCGCTTTCAGGTCGGACACGCGGCGGAACATCTCAAGCCTTCTGGTCTCAAGTGTGTCCATGAGTATTCTCCTTTATTTGGCTGGTGCGAGGAGTGGAAGGTTTCAGGCTAAAGGGGATGGGCTACCCTTAACCCGTGAAGTTTGCGACCCAGACCCTGCCCGAAGTCGCCGGAATTATATTCAAAACCCGCCGGAAGGCAACAACTTTCTTCAGCGTGTGAGATTTCGCACAGGAGAAGCGCGATCTCACCCCGTAGAAACACTTTCGCGTGCCGTAGAACTCCTTTTTCACGCCGAGGAAGTGTGTTTTCACCTTGTAGAAATGCTTTTTCACGCTGTAGAGGTGCTTTTTCACTCCGTAGAGGAGCGATTTCACCGCGTAGTAATTCAATCTGACAGTGTGGAGAGACGATTTTACAGCGTAGAAATGCAATCTAACGCCGGACTAGCGCATTTTCATTGTGGGCGGCTTAATCACACAGCATGGTAACGCCCGGCATCAGCGGGCGCGACGGGAGATTGATGATAAAGCCACGCTGTTTCGCGCTCCGCTGCATGCCTTTAGGCATCAGCCCCAAGGCTCAATGTTGCTGTGAGCTTTGCCTCTGCGCCACATCCATGAGCAGGCGTAGCGCGTCATTGACGGCCTTCGCGTCCGGGAAAGCCGCCGCCACGTCCGGGTCGAGCAACACCAGATTTGTCCCCTCGCGGTAGCGCTCGACGTATTTCCCGCGCACCCGGCCCTTCAACTGAGAAAAATCATACTCGGGCCGCATTTCATCTTCCGGCTCAGCTTCTACTCTCTTCATAGGACTTTCTTTCCGCAGGAGTTGGCTCCCGCGCGCTAATGATACGGACGGCTGCCCATCATCCGTATGGGCCACGATTAACATTCTGCCCCGGTCTGAGGAACCGACGATAAGGAAACGTTGCTCATCAGCAGAGTGGTCGGGGTCGTCGAAGGTGTCGGACAGAGGGTCACCGAACACGGTGGCTGCCTCCTCGAAGGAGACTCCGTGCTTGGCGAGATTAGTGGCAGCCTTCTTCTCGTCCCACTCGAATCGCATGTGAGGAATATAGCGGCTTTTCGGTCGGCCACCTAACCCCGCTGCTGATGCCTAACGCTCCCGTTCAGCGGGCGCGAGCGGCGCAACGAAGCCATGCGAGCACTGCGATTCGCGCTCCGCTGCAACGGGTTGTTAGACGCCGTTGTTATGGATAGAACTTTCCATCCAAGTCTTCCGAGTCATAGATTCCATACCGATTAAAGTATCGGATGACCTCATTCCAAGTCGTTAGTGATCGGGTATGATTGATTATATTCTCTATAGCCCGATATATCAGCTTCCAGTCAAACTCAGCCATAAGAATATACCCGCGCAGTAATTTGAACTCGCCGCTTGTCACTTCTAGATCGAGTCCTTGTGGCGATGCAACAACAAACCGAAATGCTTCTGCTCCATCTTTACCTTTCTCGCCAATCTCAACATAAAGTGAAGAGTTGAACCTATGAGTATCCTCTGGGTATGAATCAAAATCAGTTGAATAGATATGCTTGATTTCTAAATCCATAGTTTGCTGACCTCTGCGTACAGGCGTCTAACGCCGGGGATAACCGGCGAGCAAAGATGGTTGAGGATAAGAGGGACGGTTATTGCGAGTCCGGTTCATCCCCATGTTAGGCGCGTCGATTTATCCGCACGACTCCGTAATGAGCAATACACCCGTTCGAGATTTTCTGACTGTATTCACATCCTGAGTGCCTCGGCAGTAATGATTGCTGCCGCCATACTTCAACATGTATCTGCCGGGCGGCACGCTACGGAATTGGAAACGCCCCCTCGAATCAGTCTTCGCCATCCTAAGTCTTCTTCTGGATTGCTGAAGGAACAATTCAACTAAAAGCCCCGGAGCAAGATACCCGACGTTGGTGTAACGCGCTTCGCCGGAAATTACCCGCGTGGCGGATGGTTTCGCAGCCGATACCCTCTGCGCGGCATGAATGGTAAGAAGAAGGCTTACAAAGATTGGGAGTGTAAGCGCCAAAGGAATGAGCCGATAATTCATCCTACACCATTGAAACTATGAAGCGCCTAACTTAAATTAGGCGTACTAAAGTGCGCCTTTAATTACGCCCGTCTGGGCGTATAACTCCAGGGCGAGTGCAAATTCCCCTTTAATTTCACGCCCGGCGGATAATTATAGTCCCACCGAGCAAAGCTTTATAAGTCTTAACTCTCAGAAGAAGAGAGCCAATAGTCAGGCACGGCGTTGTATTCCACAGATGATGGCCTCACTCATCAGCCATCTTCTTCATCAATTCGTAAAGCTTCTTCGTCGTGTTGGTGTTCCTGACGGTCATCTCCTGAAAGAGCTTCTGGCCCGGCAGCTTGAGCATACTGGTGCGGTTCATGCCGCTAATCCGCGCCGACCATAGAAGTGTGCCCGGACGATAAACTATCTGCTCGATGCCGCTCGCGGGTTTCAGAACGTCGAGGATGTTTTCGGAGTCAATCGAGTGCCTGAGAAAGATCACGTTGTATTTCCAGGCCCGGTCGCCGTCCCATGTTTCGGGCAGACTCATGACCAGTTCGGCCATCTCGGAAAAACTTCTGACGACGACTTTGCATTCGAGTTCGTATTCTCTCGAAAGCATCCCTTCGATCATTCTTTCCATCTCGCGGGCGTCGCCTTCCGAAGCCCTGAAGATGATGTTTCCGCTGTTGATGTACGTGGTCACTTCACGGAAGCCCGTTCGCTCGAAGCTGTCTTTGAGCGAACTCATGCGGATCATGTTCTTGCCGCCGACGTTGACGCCGCGCAGGAGGGCGACAAAGATACTGGCCGAAGATTTTGATTTTCTGCTCATGTAATGCGTCCGCATTTAGCTGGCGTTGCCCGTGAAGGCGGGCGGCTCAGGCAGTCCGATGAAGGTGTCGAAAGCCAGCCGCATGAAGCGGTCTGCGGGCCGGAGAGGAGCGTGTCCGAGGGATGCCGATTCAGCTTTCACTCTCGTCCTTTTGTTGCCCGTGTCCGCTGACGAAGACGAGGTGCGTCACGGTGTCCCAGGCGTTGTGGATGCCGACGAAGAGGAGCAGCAGCACCGTCCCGCTCACGACGAACAGCGCGGGACGCGTGTAGCTGCGCGCCGCGAACGCCGAGCCGGCCAGCACCGCGTATGCAGCGAGCGGGAGCAGGACGTGAAACAGCCAGTCCTCGAAGACGGGACGGTAGGCGGTCTGCGCCCGCATGCGCCGCGCGACGATGAAGGAGTACACAATCCCGCCGAGTCCGATCAACCCCCAAACAACTGAGACGGGCGCGACCCCGCCCCAAGGGGCGCACCCGACGGCTGACAGCAACAGCACGACCGCGAAATGCACGACGCTCGGCGTCGTAAA
>Ga0070740_10002201_pt1 | contig 23675 bp, 22 predicted proteins | sample Coa_R2_FD_67286 | JGI IMG/M metagenome (GOLD analysis project Ga0070740, IMG submission 67286) | Surface soil microbial communities from Centralia Pennsylvania, which are recovering from an underground coalmine fire - Coalmine... | ecosystem: Environmental > Terrestrial > Soil > Unclassified ...
TATGGATGATATCCGTGAAGGGGGTGAGTATTAGAAGATCGACTTGCCGAAGGCGCTCCAGGCCATCTCCGCGGCAAGCTGGCCGGTGACATTCTGGCGATCGAGGATGGGATTGACCTCCACCAGGTCGAGAGAGGTCAGCCCGCCGTCCTCCGCCACGAGCTCCATCAACAGATGGGCCTCGCGGTAACTGATGCCGCCCGGCACCGGCGTGCCGACGCCCGGCGCCTGGGTAGGGTCAACCACGTCGAGGTCGAAGCTGACGTGAAAGCCGTCGCCGCCCGCTCGCACCACCTCCAGCGCAGCGGCCATCACGGCGGCCAATCCCTGGCGATCGATCTGCTGCATGGTAAAGACGGCGACGCCTGCCTCGCGCAACAGGCGCTTCTCACCCTCGTCGAGGCTGCGGGCCCCTACTATGGCGACGTGGCGCGGGTTGACCTTGGGGCCGTCGCCCAGCAGGTTGACCAGGCGCCCGTCTCCGAAGCCGCACAGAGCGGCCAGCGGCATGCCATGGATGTTGCCCGAGGGCGTTGTCGCCGTCGTATTGAAGTCGCCATGCGCGTCGACCCAGAGCAGGCCCAACTCACGCCCGCGCGCCGCGACGGCGACCGATCCCAGGGCCAGACTGTGGTCACCACCCAGCACGATCGCGATACGGCCCTCGTCTCGCACGCCTTCTATGCGCGCGGCCAGACCTTCGGCCGCGGCGATACAACCCTCCAGGTACTTCAGTGACGGATCGCCGACCGCCAGTTGCTCGACAACCGGCAGCGATATGTCGCCCAGATCATACACATCGTGGCCCAGCCGCTCCAACCCCGCCTGCAACCCGGCGTAGCGAATGGCGCTGGGCCCCATGTCCACGCCGCGCCGGCCCGATCCGAAATCCGTCCGTACGCCGACAATAGCAATCTTCATCGATAGCTCCACTCTCTCAAGCATACTGCTCTATCCCGGCACACCGCTGTGGAAACCGGCGCATCTTGTCGATGATGTAACAGAGGACGATGCGGCTCGCCGGAGTCGCATCAACCTGCGCATCAATAGGCCAACAGCCCCTGACCAAGAGCCGGTTACGTGCTGCGTTGAAGCACGGGCACCGGGCAAACGCATCGCACGGAGTGCGGTGCTGCGGGAAGCAAACAGGGAGAGTCCAACCGAGGTGGCGCTCTACGTGAAGCACTCGCCGGGAGCGGAGGGTAGCGGCACCATAGCTGCCGCCCGTTCGGCCCACACGGGGCATTGGGGGGTGTGGTACGGCGCTGCCGTCATCGCTCTATACAGCGTCGCGGTTGGCCTGTTTCTACTGGCGCGGCCGGGGCCGCTGTCCCAGTTTCAGAATATCGACAACCTGACCCAGATTCTCGGCCCGCTGCTGCTGGCGCCGCTGAGTTTCATGGCGATCCGGCCGCTGTGTCGCCGCGCCTCAGACGGCGACCGGGAAGGGCACAGGGACCTGCGGCGATGGGCACCGCTATTCCTGGTGCTGGGCGCCTCAACGGATGCCATAGCCGCATCTATCGAATTCTACTACTCGGCGTTCTCGCGGCAGACCATACCCGTCCCGTCGTTGGCCGATGTCGCCTATTTCTCCACCTACCTGTTGTGGCTGGCGGCGATTCTGTCGCTGCCGGTGCGCCCCCTGGCCAGGGAGGCACGTCTGCGCACGGTCCTCGACGGCCTGATGCTGATGGCGGCGGTGGTCACTTTTAGCTGGTATTTTGTGCTCGGCCCCACCGTCTTGCAGAGCAGCCAGAGCTATCTGAGCAACGCCGTCGCGGCCGGATACCCTCTCGGCGACCTGCTCCTGGTGCTGTGCCTCTTCCTGCTCATGGTCCGCGACGGTACGCCGGCCCTGCGCCCGGTTGCGCGGCTGCTGGCGTTGGCCTTTACCAGCACCATTGTCGCCGATTCGGTGTACGCATCTCAGATGCTCAAGGGCCTCTACGTCACCGGAGAGGTGATAGATATGGGCTGGCCGCTCTCCGACATGCTGGTGATACTGGCCGCCTACGTCCTCCATCGTTCTCTCCATAAGGAGGAGCAGAGCGCGTCTGCGGCGGCTGACGAGACGGGCCGCTACCGCATTGCGTCGGCCTGGCTGGGACTTCTACCCTATCTGTTTGTTCCACTGGTCGGTCTGCTGGTCATCTACATCTCCCACGATCGCGGCGAGCCCGCACCCGCCCTCAAGACCGGCGCCTATCTGTGCGGTGGGGTGCTGATCGGCCTGGTGATCGTGCGTCAGGTCCTGGCCATCCTGGAGAATAGCCGGTTGAATCGGGGCTTGAATGAGGCGCTGGCGCAGTCCGCGGCCTATGCCGCCGAGTTGCAGGAGCTGAACGAGAGGCTGATGTCCGCCCAGGAGGAGCTTCGGCAGAACAACCGGGCCCTCGTCGGCGCCAATGAGCGGCTGCACGCGCTGGCCACGACCGATCCCCTGACGCTGCTGCCGAATCACCGCTCCATGGTTTCTCTGCTCGATCAGGAGATCGAGCGGGCACGCCGCTACGGCCATTCCTGCTCCGTCCTCTTCATCGACCTCGACCATTTCAAGGCGCTGAACGACAGCTACGGGCACGCCAGCGGCGATGACGCCCTGCGCGACCTGGCGGTGCTCTTCCAGGCCACCGTGCGGACCATGGATACGGTGGGGCGCTGGGGCGGCGAAGAGTTCGTTGTCCTGCTGCCCGAGACCGATAATGCCGCCGCGATGGGGCTGGCCGAGCGCGTGCGCGACGCGGTCGCGCACCATTTCTTCAATATCGGCGGCGGCACGCAACTGACCTGTTCCATCGGCATCGCCACCTACCCCGAGGACGAAATGCAGCGTACAAAGCTGGTGTCCGCGGCAGACAAAGCCATGTACGTGGCAAAATCCCTGGGGCGCAATCAGGTACGCTGCGCCGGGGAGCCGGCGGTCCTGATGCTAGACCTCACCCACATGCACGCCGACCCGCGGCAGGATGCCGCCTTGATCGGCACGGTCGATGCCTTGGTCTCCTTGCTGGGGGCGCGCGATCCATCTACCGCTCTACGCAGTCAGCAGGTGGGCCTGCTGACTGCGCGTCTAGCCCTGGCCATAGGTCTGGAGGCCGCCGAGGCACGCATACTGGGGCTTGCGGGTCGCCTGCATGACGTGGGTACGGTGACTATCCCCGATGCTCTGCTACACAAAGCCGGCCGCCTAGCGGAGGAGGAGAGGGAAATAGTACGGAGACGCCTGGCGGTCGCAACCGACGTGGTAGGGCGCATTCCCGCCCTGCGCATGCTGGTTCCCTTGATCCAGACCCACCACGAATGGTGGGACGGCAGCGGGTATCCGGATGGCCTCTCCGGCAGCATAATACCGATTGGCGCGCGTATCATCGCCGTGGCCGATGCCTATGTCGCCATGACCACGGATCGGCCACATCAGCCGGCTTGCTCTCCACAGCAGGCCATCAAGGAGCTGCAACGCTGTGCAGGCTCACAGTTCGACCCGGCAGTTGTGGATGCCCTGGTTCGTGTTGTCGGCGCCGAGCAGATGCAACCCGCAGTCTGAGGGCCGGCCTTTCGCAACCTCCCCCCCCACGGAAGTCCTTGACAAGTCGCCCTGGAAGCAGCGAGCAACTACGTGCAGATCCAGGCCGGCAGGATGCCGGCGCTCCCAGGGAAGGCTCGCAATCCAACCACGGCGACAATACATGAGCGCACGAACGCTGCCGTCTACACACCAAAACCCGAACGCTGCTAGACTGGAGTGGCCCCATGAACGATCATGGGAGTGCAGGCCGAGTAGATTGGGCTAGACGGGAATGGAAACGGCCTATGCGTCACAGGATCATGCTGGTTGTGGCCGGGGCGATACTGTGTGGAGCGGCTCTGCCTTCCGCATCAGCTCTGGCCAGGAACAGCGCCAGCAACGTCTACTACCATGATCAGAGCGGCACCGTGCTCGGCGCCGTTGCGCCGGAACAAGCGCGGCAGTTGGCGTCTTCGCGGCTGGGTTTCGTGGTTCGCCTGCCAACCAGGTGGCCAGCGGGTGCGCCGTTACGCACGCTATGGGTGATGGACCGCCATCTGCCCCACTTCGTGATCCTGTACTACGGCGACGGCGGCGGCTACATCACCTGCCAACTGCGCGAATCGACCGTCGCCAACGTGGCCACCATGAAGTGGGCACCGCGGACGACGACCACCGTCGGCGGCCTGCCCGCCACCATGCGGCGGGCCGCGATAGGCGGCCCGCACCCGGTGATCGAGCTGCTCTGGCAATCGCATGGCCTCTATTACGACCTACTCGGCTCGACGAATACCACGCTACGAACGCTGATGGCCATGGCCACATCCTTGCCGTGATACCTTTCATTGCCGTGGGAATGGGGCGTCTATCCACGCGTTCTTGTGCTCGCCCCCTGGCGCCACGTCTGAGATATTGCGGCTACAATGGGATCAGCGGAGGATGCACAAAGATGCGCTATGCAGTGGGTATCGACCTGGGCGGGACCAAGATCCTGGCCGGGGTCATCGATCTCAAGACCGGGGAGGCGATCAGTTCGGCCAAACGCAGGAGCCAGGTGACCCAGGAGCGCGAGGAGTTGCTGGAGCGCCTGGTCGACATCGCCCATGAGGTTATCTCGACGGCCCGCGGTGCGAAGCCGGAAGCCATCGGTATCGGCGCGGCCGGGCAGATCGATCGCGAGCGGGGTGTGCTCATCAGCGGACCAAACTTTGGCCGGCACATGGACAACCTGCCGCTTGGCCCCACGCTCAACCAGACGTTCCATCTGCCCGTGACGGTGGCCAACGACGTGGAGGTCGCCGCGACGGGCGAGCATTACTTCGGCGCCGGCAAGAAAGAGATGGACTATGTCTGCGTCTTCGTCGGTACCGGCATCGGCGGGGCCATCGTCCGCGACGGACAGATCTATCGCGGCGCCACGCAAACGGCCGGTGAGCTGGGGCACATGGTGATCGAGAGCGGCGGTCGGCTATGCGGCTGCGGCGGGCGCGGCCACCTGGAAGCCTATGCCTCGCGCTCGTCGATCGTGCGCTACATCCTGGGGGAGATGCGCGGCGGGCGCAAGAGCGTGCTGCAAGAGATCGTGGCGGGTATAGAGCAGCCGGACGGCACCTCCATCCGCTCCGGGGCGCTGGCCAAAGCGGTGGCGGGCGGCGATGAGCTGGCCATCGAGGCCATCAGCGAAGGGGCCCGCTACATGGCGGCGGGGCTGGCCTCGGTCATCAACTTCTACAATCCGCCGCGCATCGTCCTGGGCGGTGGATTGGTCGAGGCAGTGGACCTCTTCTTCGAGCAGACGGTGCGCTGGACGCGCCTCTCGGCGCTGCGCGTCCCGCGCGGCAAGATGGAGATCGTGCGCGCCGCGCTGGGCGATAACGCGGGCATCGTCGGGGCGGCCATGCTCGCGTCCGAGCGCTGACCATGTCTATCCTGACCCACGAGGTGATCTGGCGCGAGATTGCCGCGCGCAGGATCGTGGTTGATCCCTTTCTGCCCGACCAGGTAGGTCCGGCCTCCATCGATCTCCACCTCGGCAACACCTTCTGGCTCTTCGAGAACCGCCACGTCGTACACGAGGTCTGTGAAGAGAGCGACTTCACGCAGCTTACCCACAGCATCGAGACCGATCAGGGCGTCCTGCTGCAATCGGGAGAGACCGTGCTGGGGCTGACGCGCGAGCGCGTGACCCTGGCTCCGTCGCTCTGCGGCTGGCTGGAGGGGCGCAGCCGCTTCGCGCGCCTGGGGCTCGCCGTCCATGTCACGGCCGGTTTCATGCAACCCGGCATCGACAACCGCCAGGTTCTGGAGATGACCAACCTCGGGCCGACGCCGCTGCAGTTGCGGCCCGGCGTGCGCATCTGCCAGTTGGTGATCGAGCGCTGCGAGGGCGAGGCCACCTATCGCGGACGCTTCGTCTCACAATAGGCTACGCCATGGCCGAGAAGTCAGTACTATAGGTGTAAGGCAGACGCCTGCCGGTGACGGCATACCGCAAGTAAGTGGAGGAAGAGCCATGACATGTCCTCAGTGTGGCGCGGACAACCCCGGTAACAACAAGTTCTGCATGAAGTGTGGCGCGGAACTGCCGGCAGCCGTCGAAGCGGGCGCCGGTGCCGGACAGCAGCCAGCGGCCGGCGGTTCCTCGTTCGGCTACAACACACCGCCGGCGCCGTCCTTCAATACCCCCGCATTTGGTAGCCAGACTATGCCCGGCATGGTCTGGCGGCAGGACCAACTGGCCGGCGTGGGCACGCGCTTCGTGTCCGTCATTATCGATGGCATCGTCCTGTGGGTCATAGACCTGGTGCTATCGATCATACATCTGTCGGCGCTGACGTCGCTGGCGAGCCTGATCTACTTCGGCTATTTTTGGTCGACTACCGGCCAGACGCCGGGCAGCATGGTCATGAAGATCAAAGTCGTGCGCGCTGATGGACAGCCTCTCAGCATCGCAACCGGTGTGTTGCGCTACATCGGCTACGTCATAAGCTGCGTGGTCGTGTTCATTGGCCTCTTGTGGGCACTGTGGGACCCGTACAAGCAGGGCTGGCACGACAAGATCGCGAGCACCGTCGTCATCAGGGCGTAGGGACCATAGACTTTACATGTGAATGGCCTGCCCTTCCACGTTGAGCGCGGCTTCGGCGACGACCTCGGAGAGGGTGGGGTGCGGATGCACCGAGCGCGCCAGTTCTAGCGGGGTCGCTTCCAGCGTGCGGGCCACGGCAAACTCGGCGATGAGCTCGGTGACCGAGGGGCCGATCAGGTGGGCGCCCAGGATCTCGCCGCTCACGGCGTCTGCGATGATCTTGATCTGACCCTCCGTCTCACCCAGCGCCATGGCCTTACCGTTGGGGCGGAAGGGGAACTTGCCCACCCGTATCTCGGCGCCGCTGGCGCGCGCCTGTTCTTCCGTCTTGCCGATCGAGGCGACTTGTGGCGCGCTGTAGGTGCAGCGCGGCATGGCGTCGTAGTCGGGCTTGATCGTCTGGTGTCCGGCGATCACCTCGGCCGCGATCTCGCCCTGCGCCGAGGCTACATGGGCCAGCGGTAGCTTGGCCGTGACATCGCCGATGGCGTAGATGCCGGGAACGTTGGTCTGCAGCTTCTCGTTCACCACGATGGAGCCGCGCTCCATCTGCACGCCGAGCTCTTCCAGGCCGATACCCTCCGTGTTGGGCTGGAATCCGGCTGCCAGCAGCACGCGGTCTGCCTCCAACGTCCGCGGCTCGCCCTGTGCGCCGGGCGACGGCGCCACGTGGACGCGCACCGTATCGCCGGCCACCTCGGCCGACTGCACGGCGGTGCCGGTCAGGATTTCGATGCCGCGCCGCGTAAAGCTCTTGGTCAGCTCGGCGCTCATCTCGGCGTCTTCGAGCGGTAGGATGCGCGGCAGGTACTCCACGAGAGTCACATCGCAGCCGTAGGCCTGATAGACGGTGGCAAACTCCACGCCGATGGCCCCGCCGCCGATGATCACGATCGAGCGCGGCAGGCCGCCGGCGTCCCAGACTTCCCGGGCCGAGACGATATGCGTACCGTCGATCTCCACCCCCGGCAGCGGCCTGACGCGCGAACCGGTCGCCACGATGATGTTGCGGGTCTGCAGCTCCCTGTCGCCGTCCGGGCCACCCGAGACGGCCACGCGGTCAGCCGCGACCAGGCGGCCGTTGCCGCGTACCACGTCGATCTTGTTCTTGCGCATCAGGAAGCCGACGCCCTTGACCTGGGTACCGATGACCTTCTTGCACCGTTGCAGGGCGGCGTCGTAGTCCGCCGTGATGTTGTCGGCCGAGATGCCGAACTCCTTGGCGTTGTGGAAGAGCGAGAGGACCTCGGCGTTGTGCAAGAGCGCCTTGCTGGGGATGCAGCCCCAGTTGAGGCAGACGCCCCCCAGTTCCTCGCGCTCGACTATGGCGACCTTCAGGCCGAGCTGGGCGGCGCGAATGGCGGCCACGTACCCGCCCGGGCCGCTCCCCACGACGACCACGTCGTAGGTGGCGGCATCAGCATTACTCATCAATTGATCTCCTTATTAGGGTGTAGTCCCACTGTATGATAGCGCCCACCATCGGTTCTTCGCCTCATGTCGGTGCCACTGAACCTCCGCATGCAGGCGGTCAGGAGTGGGCGGGACCGGCGACTGAAGTCGCCTGGCAGAGACGAACCGACTGAAGTCGGATGTAAGGCACGTCGTCGCCCGTACTCTGTCATGACACTTAGGTGTCACGTGTCATACAACTCAAAAGGTGCCTACTCCTAATCACGTAGTCGGGCCATATAGTGGGCGTCGACGTAGGCGCCCTGGCGCCGGGCGTAGCGCCGCCCGGTGCCTTCTATGGTAAATCCGAACTTCTCGTAGAGATGGATGGCCGGGGCGTTGTCGGTATAGACGGTCAGCTCGATGCGCTCCAGGCCGAGCCAGTTGTCCGCCAGATCGATCAGCGCGACCATCAGCGCGTTGCCGACGCCGCGGCCCTGGAAGTCGTCGTGCACCATCATGCCGATGGAGGCGCAGTGACGCCGCCGCATGTTCTCCTCGACGTGCAGGCCCGCGCTACCCACCACGCGCCCGTCGACTTCGGCCACCAGGCTGTAGGTGTTCGGCGGCGACTGGGCCAGGCGTTGCCGTATCGATTCAACCGATTGCAAGGGTAGGCGCAGCGTGCCGGCAATGACCCCGGGACATGCCTGTATCTCGCCGATAGCCTCGACGTCTCGTGGTTCGCGGGCCCGTACACGGATCGCGGACATATGCCCTCCTTGCTATGGTACAGTGGGGGTCGATGTGCCCATAGCGTAACATGCCGGCGCAGGGAGCGATGAATGAACGAATTGACCGGGGCTCTGGAGTTCGACTTCGTCATCATGGCCGACCGCGCCGAGATGGTCGGCGGCAAGCTCTACATGATGGGCGGCGCCTGGGATGGTATTATCATGCGCCAGGTCGGCGACGTCTCCATGTTCAGCGTCGCCGTGGGCGTCGGCGTCCCCTGGGCGGCGACCAACATGCAGCACACGCTAACCCTGCGCATCGTCGATGCCGACGCCAACGAGCTGGCCCGCGCCCAGGTGGAGTTCACGACCGGCCGGCCTCCTCAACTGGCGGTGGGCACCCGCCAGCGGGCAGCATGGGCGCTGCCCATGGTCGTGGCCTTCCCCGGCCCGGGGACCTATGCCCTGGTCTGCACAGTCGGCACGGTGGAGAAGCGCATCCCCTTCACGGTGCAACTCGCCCCGCCCCAGGCGTTCCAGCCGCCGTCACGCCCGGCGTATTAGATCTGAGCTGCCTACCGCAGATCCAGAGCTTCTTGCAGTATCTCCGCCTTGATGCGATCCGGCTCGGCGGGCAGCGCGGCCCGCAGCGCCGCGATGAGGTCTTCTTTCCTGTCGACGACGATGGTGGTGGCGAGGTAGCGGTAGATGTTGTAGAGGCGCGTCGCGCGCATGAACTCCAGGATGTCGTCGTGGAAGGTAACGCCGTGCGGGTGAGAGAACAGCAGGTCGAAGAGCCCGAGCAGCACGATCTCGTCGTCGCCGGTGATATAGCGCGCCACCACGTCGGGCAGCAACGAGGCCGGCAGGGCCACCAGGCCGCGCAGGCATTCGCCCAGCACCTCGGAGATGCCCCGCTCCTGGCGCAAGACGTAGGCATACAGCGGCAGGTCCTGCCCCTGAGCCGCCAGCACCCGCGCGGCGGTGGCGGCCGGCTCGCCGGACATGAGCGAGGTGTGGCGATCGGCCAGCAGGCGCACGGCATGGTACGCCGCGAGGGACTCGTCGACCTCGTTCAGCGTGACCAGGGCCTCCGAGCGCAAGCCGGCGGCCACTTCAACCGGGCCGGGCGGTAGGAACTCATAGGTCGAGAGGGCCTGCTCCAGTACCCCGGCATCATCCCGGCGGGCCAGGTGGCGCAGCGCACGCACGATGGCGACGCGCTGGTAGCACCCGGCATCGCGCCGGTGTCCGCTGCTGCAAGCTGCATAGGCGTCGAGCAGCGCCGTGCGTGCGCGGGGGTCGATGCTCTCGGCCAGCACGTCGAGCGCGGCCTGCAACACGTCCTGGTTGGCTTCCTTCTCGACAAGGCCCAGGGCATACTCAAACTGCGCCTCCGGCGTCGAGGCCAGGTTCTTCAGGCGCTCGAGCTTCGCCGCGCCTTTCGCCGTTGCCATGGATGTCCTCTCGCTCCCAAGGTCAGGATACCGCCACTCCACCGACAGATCCGGACGCATCGTCCGGCGCTCTCCCTTCGCCATGCGCCGCGTCGTCGCTGACAATGGTAAAGTAACCATTTCCGGAGCGGGGCGGCGGATCGGCGATAGGCTGGTACGTTTCTTGATTGTAGCCGGTCGGGGCTAGCGCGGAGCGAGAAATGGGCACGACACGGGTGGATCAGAAGTGGCCGGACGTTCTGTGGATCGTGCGGCACGGCGAGAGTGCCTGCAATGTGATGCGTTGACATCAAAATGCTGATGTAGTAGCATCACGACATAGAGAGGCTTACTCGTCTATCTGTATCCAGACGGAGCAGGATATGCGCACAACACTCGATGTCGACGACGATGTGCTCCTCGCGGCTAAGGAGATCGCCCGGCAGCGGGGTGTTTCGATGGGCAAGGCGCTCTCGGATTTGGCGCGGCAAGCCTTGTCTCGGCAAGATACTGCAAGGCTGCGCAACGGCCTGCCGCTGTTCCCCGTCCGGCCTGGGGCCGGCGTTGTCACGTTGGAACTCGTTAATCAATTGCGAGACGAGGGGCCGTGAGCACGTACTTGCTCGATGTGAATGTGCTACTCGCCCTGAGCGATCCCATGCATATTCATCACGAAGCAGCGCATCGTTGGTTTGCCCTTACGGGCGCGACCGCCTGGGCGACCTGCCCGATCACCGAAAATGGCTACGTCCGTATCGCCAGCCATCCCACCTATCCGAATCGGCCGGGGGACATCCCTGCCGTGATGGCTCTGCTACGGCAACTCTGCGCTGCCCCCGGCCATAACTTCTGGACCGCGGACGTCAGCATTCGCGAGTTGCTCCGTCCTGGCGTGTTGATCCCACATTCCCAGATCACCGATGTTTTCCTGCTGGGCCTCGCCGTTCACAAGGGGGGCAAGCTGGCTACCTTCGATCAGCGGATTTTACCCGCCGCTATTCACGGTGGCGGCGACGCGCTGGAATTGATCTCGCCCTAAGGGAGATGGCGAGGATCGTGCAACGTCGCCGGCGAAAGGTCGCGGCATAGCCGATGCAGATCGCGTCGGTCTCGGGAGTGCGTATCGCTCCTTTAGGTCTGCCCAGGCGCTCGGCGTATCATATGAGGTATGATCCCGTCGAGCGTCCGCCTCCGGGCTACCGCCCCTGCCGCGCGCCTGCTCCATCTGAGCATCCGCGTACGCCTCACCCGCGCCGATGCGGCGCTGCTGGGCACCATGCTGCTCTGGGGCCTCAACATCTCCGCGGCCAAAGTCGTCGTGCGCGCGGTATCCCCGGCCGCCTTCGGCCTCCTCCGCTATACCATCGCCACGCTCGTGCTCGGCGCCCTCCTGCGGCGGCGCGAGGGCTCGGTCGGCGTGCCACGCCGCGACCTCGCGCAGCTCGCCGTGGTGGGAGCCGTCGGCCTCGGCGTCTACCAACTGTTTTTCCTGGCGGGCATCGGCCAGGTCGACGCCAGCCTCGCCGCCCTGCTACTGGCCGTCTCCCCCTTGCTCACGGCAGCCCTGGCGGCGGCGTGGGCCCACGAGGCCCTGCAGGGCCGCAGCGCCGCGGTCCTGGGTCTCTCCTTCGCCGGGGTGGCGCTCGTGGTGCTGGGGGCCGGCCCAGCGCGCGGCGCCTCGTGGTGGGGGGCTGTATTGATCGTGGGAGCGGCCCTGTGCATAGCCCTCTCGGCCGTGTGGTCGAAGCCGGTGCTGCGCACGCACTCCTCGCTGCGCGTGACGGCCTGGATGTGCGTCTTCGGGGCCGCCGTGTTTCTGCCGATCGGGGCGCCCGCGCTGCTCGCAACGCCGCTCGCGGCCTACACCCCGCTGGTGGTCGGGGCGATGCTCAGCGTCGTGGTCGGGGGCACAATCCTGGGCAACCTGGCCTGGAACTACGCCGTGCAGCAGATCGGCGCGACCCGCACCGCCCTCTACACCTACCTGCAGCCGGTGGTCGGAGTCGTCGTCGCCGTCGTGCTGCTGGGGGAACGGCCGACGCCGGCACAACTGGCAGGCGGCACGGTGATAGTGCTCGGCTTGCTGCTGTATCCCCGCCCGCGCCCGGCCAACCCGGCACCCGTCGTGTCGAGTAGCCCCGACGCCATCCGCCCGGCTCCGGGAATCGGTGAGAGCAGTCTGGAGTAGCGGATAGGGGCCGGCGACGTTATGCCAGGGCCAGGGCGATGGCCTGCTCCAACGAGTGCGCCTGGCCCTCGATCCAGGCGGCGGCGAATGCCTCCTCGCCAAGCGCCCCGCGCACGGCCTGCACCGCCTGGGCGTAGACGGACCGCTGGTTTGGCCGCAGGGGCACGTCGAGGGCCTCGCGCAGGGCCTCGGCCGCGCCGGCAAGCCGGGCGGCGCGGGTCGTTTGCCCGCGCGCCGCGGCCACCAACAGGATGATGTACAGGGTCTCGACCACCTGTTCCTCGGCCCCGATCGCCTCGTTCAGCCGCAGGCTCTCAGCGGTCAGGGCGGTCGCCCGCTCGTAGTCGCCCTGCCGCTCTGCCACCGCACCCAGGTTGGTGAGCGCGCCGGCGATGCCCCGCTGGGCACCCAGCGCACGGAACAGGGCCAGGGCCTCCTCGTGCAGCGCCCGTGCCCGCTCGTACTCACCCCTCTGGAAGGCCACCTGCCCCAGGTTATCGAGCGCACCGGCGATGCTGTGCGTGTCGCCCAGCGCCCGAAACAGCCCAAGGGCCTCCTCGAACAGCGCCTCCTCGCGCTCCAGGTCGCCCTGGTGCCCCAACGCCAGGCCCAGGTTGCCCAAGGTCTTGGCAAGGCTCGACGTATCGCCAATCTCGCGTGCCAGCGCCAGCGCCTCCTCGAACAGCGGCACCGCGCGCGCGTAGTCGCCCCGTCGCTCCGCCACCCCGGCCAGGTTGCTGAGCGAGGCGGCGATGCCCCGCTTGTCCCCAAGATCTCGCCGTAGTGCCAGGGATGCCTCGTACAGCGCCTCCGCCTGCCCGTACTCGCCCTGGTCGCTCGCCAGGTTGCCGGCCCCATTCAGGGCGGCGGCGCGCAGCGCGGCCGGCGCGTCCCCAGCGCGGGTCAGCGCCTCCTCGAGCCAGGCGCGCCCCTCGCTGAGATAGCCACGCAGGTACCAGAACCAGCACAGCGCCGCCGCCAGCCGCAGCCCGCGCTCGCCGTCTCCCCGTTCGCGTGCCCAGCCCAGCGCCACCCGCAAGTTGTCGTGCTCGGCCTCCAGCCGCGCCAGCCACGCCTCTTGCCCCGGCCCCATCAGCCGGGGCGCGGCCTCCTCCGCAAGCGCCACGCACCAATCCAGGTGCCGGTCCCGCGTCGCGCCCGCTTCCCCGGCCTCGGCCAGCCGCTCGGCCGCGTATTGACGCACCGTCTCCAGCAGGCCGTAGCGTCCCGCCCCGCCGCTCTCCTGCAGCCCCACCAGCGATTTGCCCACCAACGCGCTCAGCAGCCCCAACAACGGCCAGCCCGTCAGTTCCTCCCCGCCGCACACCGCCTGCGCGGCCTCGACCACCCAACCGCCGGCAAACACGGCCAGCCGGCGCAGCAGTACGCGTTCCGGCTCCCCCAGCAGCTCCCAGCTCCAATCCAGCGTCGCGCGCAGCGTCCGGTGCCGCGGCGGTGCGTCCCGTGGCCCACCCGTCAGCACCCCCAGACTCTGCTCCAGCCGCGCTGCAATCATCCCGACCGGCAAGCTGTCCGCGCGCGCCGCCGCCAGCTCGATCGCCAGCGGTATCCCGTCCAGCCGCCGGCAAATCTGCGCCACCGTCGCCACGTTCTCTTCGGTCAGCTCGAAGTCCGGCCGGCAGGCCTGCGCCCGCTCCACGAACAGCCGCACCCCTTCGTAGGCGCGCCATCCCGCGAGCGTGGGCTGCTCCTCCGACGCCGGCAGCGCGAGCGAGGGCACGCGATAGCTACGCTCGCCCCCGACGCCCAGCCGCTCCCGGCTGGTGGCCAGGATCTGCAGGTGCGCGCAGCGCCGCAAGAGCAGCGCCGCCAGCTCCGCGCAGGCCCCCACTAGTTGCTCGCAGTTGTCGAGCACCAGCAGCAGGTGTTTGGCCTGTAGGTGGTCGGCCAGCGCTTGCGCGAGGGGACAGCCGGGGCCTTCGCGCACTCCCAGCGCCGTGGCCACCGCCTGGGGCACCAATGTCGGCTCCCGCAGCGCCGCCAGCTCTGCCAGCCACACCCCGTCCGGGTACTCCTCCAGTAGATCCGCCGCCACCGCCAGCGCCAGCCGGGTCTTCCCGCAGCCGCCCGCTCCCACCAGTGTCACCAGCGGCGCCTGCCCCAGCAGCGCGCTCACCGCCGTCTGCTCCCGCTCTCGCCCGATGAAGCTGGTCAGTTCCAGGGGCAGGTTGGTGGAGGGTGTGGGCAGCGCTCGCGGCGGGGGGAAGGAGGCGGCTTGCCCTGCCGGCAGGAGCTGATAGAGGGTCTGCGGGCGCTCCACCACGCTCAATCGGCGCCGGCCCACCTCCTGCAGACGTGCCCCTGCCGGCAGGGAGCGTCCGATTAACTGCCGCGTGGCCGCGGTCAGCAGAAGCTGGCCGGCCTGGCCCAGCCGGGCCAGCCGCGCCGTCCGGCGCCGGGTCGGCCCGGCGTAGTCTCCGGTCCCGGGCTCGGCCCACCCCGTATGCAGGGCCAGGCAGACCGGCGCTCGCTCGGCAGACGCCTCGGACGCTCCCGCCCGCTCCCGCAGCGCCAACTGGAGGGAGCAGGCGGCCAGCACGGCCGCGTCCGCCCGCGGGAAGACGCACACGGCGCCGTCCGGCCCCTCGGGCGGATCCACCGGCCATCCCCCGTGCCGCGGCACGGCTTGCTGCACCAGCATGGCCAGTTGCGGGAGGAACGCATCCATGGCCCGCGCCTGGTCCGGACGGTCATCAGGTACCCGCGCCGGGGCGCAAACCAGGAAGGTGAGCGTACCCGTTGGGAGTACGGGCGCGGCGGCCACCTGTCCCGGCGGGACCGGTTCGGCCATGCCCGATGCCGGCCGCGGCTCCCTGCTGGCACGGAACGCCTCCCGGAAGGCTGTCCGCAGGTCCGCGTGTTCCGCCGAGGTGAGCGCGAGCGCCGTGGCCAGGGCGTCCACCAGCAGGTCGAGCGTAGCCTGCCGGGGCAGGTGGCCGCGCCCCGCCTCCAGATTGCTGATGGTGTTGACGCTCACGGTGGCGCGCTCGGCCAGCTCCTCCTGGGTCAGCTCGGCGCGCTTGCGCGTGCGCACCAGCAGCGCGCCGAGTGGGGACGCCTGGGCTGTCTCCACCTTCCGCTCCACCTTACCCCGCTAGCCCCTCGCCCACGTGCGGCCCTCCACACAACCCGGGGCCCGGATGCACCCGCGCGCCGTCCCCGGACTCAGTCTACCGCCAGACCCCACGCGCTCCGGTCTGCCTGGCAGCGCATCCCGGGCGTCGGGCCGCTGGCTGTGAGGATAACACAGGTGTGCCCGCCGTGTCACCGGAATCACCACATGGCATCCCGACACGCCCGCCGTCATTTTGGGAGTGATTTTGGGAGCGCTGTTGGGAGTTTTACGTGGTGCTGCGACCGGCCTGATCCCAGACTGGAGGACAAGAGACGGGGAGATAACGCGACTCCCCAGGTGGACCGAAAGGGGTGACACACCAGCAAGGAAGTGAAGCGCATGGCGCGCCGGCCGCAACAGTGGCCGGCCGGCTCAGGCGACGTGGCAGGCCGCCGCGTCCGAACCACCGGCGATCATGCACCGACCGCGGAGGCGAGGTTTCCTCCCGGCACCAGACGTGACCAGTACAACGAGTTGCAACAGGAGAACGAAACGTGAAAATGACCATCAGCCCTGCCCGCTTAATCGCCTCGATCACACTCGCCGTCCTTAGCCTCGCCCTCGCCGGCCCCGTCTCGGCCGACCAGGCGCCCACCGCCACCGCTGTCCCCACGAGCAGCGCCGCCGTCGCCGGCCCCCTGACCCCGCCCGCCGCCGCTCTGCGCGCCGACGGGATGCCCAGTGGCAACATCCGCGGCCTCAACGCCCTCGGCTACCTGCCCAGCGCGGCCGCCTCGTCTGCCAACTCGCCCGCTCCCTCCATCGCCACCCCGGCTTCCCTGCCAGCGTCCGTCGATTTGAGCCAGTACAATCCCCCCGTCGGCAATCAGAATCCCCTCAACTCGTGCGTCTCCTGGGCCGTCGGCTATTATCTGCGCGGCTGGTACGCCAAACGCGACGGCTACTATCCGGCGGGCGGCGCCAACGGCGCCGGCAGCTACGCGCCCATGTATCTCTACAGCCAGTTAGTGCACGGGCAGAACGTCGGCACCTACATCCACGACAACTTCAACATCATGCAGCAGCAGGGGATCGACACGCGCGCCGATTACACCCAGGGCGACTACGACTACACGGACCTCCCCACGCAGGCGGAGACCGCCAACGCCGTGCACATCAAGATCGCCTCCTATAACGAGGTGGACGGCGTGAACCAGCAATCCAATATCGAGAGCATCCTGGCCGGCGGCAACCCGGTGGTGATCGCCCTGCCCATCTACCCGGAGTTCGATCATGCCACCGCGTCCAACCCCCTGGTCGGCCTGCCGCAACCCGGCGAGACGTCGCGCGGCGGCCACGTCGTGTTCGCGACCAAGTATGACGCCAACGGGCTGTGGATCGAGAACTCGTGGGGCACGGGCTGGGGTCTGAACGGCTGGGGCGAGCTGAGCTGGGCCTTCGTCAACCAATACGTCAACGCCGTCGCCTGGGCCTCGCCGCTGATGCCCGGCGGGAACATCCCCAACGTGGTCGGCCAGCTCACCTACGGCGCCGGCACTACCCTGCGGGCAGCCGGCTTCAATTATAGCCTCACCACGGTGGTCGACTACACCTGCAACTACATCGGGCGCATCAAATCGGAGAACCCGACCGGCTGGGCCGTCTACGGGACGACGGTCCGCCTCACGCAGGGCACGCGACCACCCACTCCCTGCCCGTAACGGCAACAGAAGTTAGGTGGGGGCCGGCGGTTGGCGTGACCGCCGGCCCACACCTGCATCTCGCTCACGCTGAACTCCCGATCGACCGAGACACGGTGTCCCGTCATGGTGTCTCGGTCGGCTATGTCATGCCGGCCAGGGCGGAGGGTCCGCGCATCCCAATGCACACCGGTCGCACAGGTGGCGCCGGTAATCGGTGTCATAGCAACCATTGGTACGTTTCGTCCAACTCCCGTCGCCGGTTCCTGCCGGCTACTCTCTTCCGGCAAAGGCCGTCACGGCCTCGTCGATTGACTCGGCAGTGAGGCCCCACGTGGCGAAGACGGATGCCTCGCGCAGGCGGCGCTGGACCGGGCTGGTCAGCGCATTCGAGCCGCCTCCTCCGGCCACGATGAGCGCCCCGGCCGCGTCGAGGGCCAGCCGTGTGGCGGCCGCCCGTGCCCGCGACAGGGCCGGCGTGCTGTCGCCACCCGGCTGCCCGGACATCAGCGCGTAGAACTCCAGGCGCTGATGATGCAAGCGCCCGCCAAGCCTCGCGGCGGCGCGGGCCGAGGCCGCCGCCCCACGACGAGCGGCCAGCGCGGCGAGGTCGTCGATACAGGCGCGGGTCAGGCCGAACAAGCAGGGCACGGTGGGCGCGTTGGGGCGCCCGCGCAACGCGTTTGGCCCCACATCCACGACCTCATCCCCCGCCACGACCAACCCCTCGACCGTGGCCGAGACGGTCTGGGCGGCGTTCATGGCCACCAGCTCCATGGGCGGGCTGAAGCGGATCTGGGGGCTTGCTCGCAGCTCGATCCAGGCCGAGACCGTCTGGCCGTCGGGCAGCGTCCCCGCGATGATGATATTGTCGAACAGCCCGTAGCCGGTGATCCAGGGAATCGTGCCGTCGAAACGGTAGCCATTGCCGTGCGGCGTGGCGGCCAGGACCGGCCGGCCCTCGCGCCGCACATGGGAGATGCCGAAGCCGGCCCAGCGCTCGCCGCGCGCCAGCGGCGGCAGCATGGCCTCGCGCAGCGTTACGTTCGAGCTGGCGGCGAGCATGAGGCAGGTGCCGAAGTGCTGGGCGATCACGAACGGCGTGGTGCCGTCGCCGTAAGCCAGGGCCTCCAGGATACGCAACTCGCAGCGCTGGCCGACGCCGCTGCCGCCGAAGTCGGGCGACACATTGATGCCGCTCAGCCCGACCTCGGCCAGGGCCGCGAGGTGGCCGTCCAGCGGCTGCATGCCGCGATCGACGGCCGTCGCATTGGCCGCGACCATGCCGCGCCCTAACACCTCTGCCCGCTCAATCAACTCCTGTTCGCGCTCCGCCAGTCCCAGCAAGGCCGCGTCAATCACACTCCCCAGCACCCCGTACCTCCGCCGTCAAGCATACCTGTCATTCCTATTGAGGATAATAGGGCATCCGTCGGTGCCCGTGGTTGATGCGGTAGTATGCAAGTGCATGTAAGCTGCGGGACAAAGGACGTGAGGGCAAGTACGGGATGGCCGGGGCGAACCGTACAACCGGGGATATTGTCGCCCTCTATGATCGCGTGGCGTCGCGCGTTGAAGTGAATGGAGAGGAGGCTTGAGCATGATCCACACCGATCTTTGCGACGTTTTGGGCATCACGCATCCCATCGTGCAGGCGGGCATGGCGCGCCATGGTACGAGCGCCGGCCTGGTAGCCGCCGTGAGCGAGGCCGGCGGCCTGGGCACGCTCGGCTGCCTGAGCCGTCCGGCCGGCGAGGCGGTGGCCGAGATCAGGGCCATACGCGCGCGCACCGGCAAGCCCTTCAGCGTCAACTTCGTGCTGCACCGCCTCGACGAAGAGACGTTCTCGGCCTGCCTGGCCGAGCGCGTGCCCGTCTTCACCTTCTTTCGCGGAGATCCGGCGACCTCCACGGCCATTGCCCGCGCCCGCGACAGTGGCGCCAAAACGATCTATCAGGCGACCACCGTCGAGGAAGCCATCGGCGCCTGCCGGGCCGGCGTGGATGTGCTGATTGCGCAGGGCATGGAGGCGGGCGGCCACATGGGTCCCGCCGCCATGACCACCATCGTGCCGGCCGTCGTGGCGGTCGCCGGTGGTCGCCCGGTTCTAGCGGCCGGCGGCATCGTCGACGGGCGCGGCCTCGCCGCGGCGCTCTGCCTGGGCGCTTCCGGCGTGCTGATGGGCACGCGCTTCCTGGCCACGCCCGAAGCGCCGATCGACGCCCGCGACAAGAACGCCATCCTGGGCGCCGCTCCCGGCAGCACCCTGGCCAGCGAGATGTTCGACCTGATCTGGGGCGAGGAGTGGCCGGGCGTGCAGGCGCGCGGCCTGCGCAACAACCTCACGGCGCGCTGGCAGGGTCGCGAAAAGGAACTGCGCGAGGTGCGCGCCGGGGCCCTGAGCGATCTGCAGCGGGCCGAGCAGGAAGGGAATACCGCCGAGATGATCGTGCTGGCCGGCGAAGGGGCCGGGCTGATCGACTCCTTGCTGCCGGCGGCGCAGGTCGTGCAGGGGACGGTCGCCGAGGCCGCGCGCATCCTGAGCGATTGGGGCAGCCGGGTGACGCCGCCCGTATCCGACTGACATCATCTCTGCCCGCCGCTCGGCGAGCGCGCCGGTGTCGTATTGGCACGGCCACCTGAGGCATAATGGAGGGACAGTCAGCGGCAACACAGGAGGGCAAGATGGCATCCGAGACGATGAGGGCCGTGGTCTGCCACGGGCCATACGATTACCGCGTGGAAGAGATCGCGCGGCCCGCACCGGGACCCGGCGAGGTGCTGGTCAGGGTCGGCGCCGCCGGCATCTGCGCCAGCGATATGAAGTGCTATACCGGCGGTCCGCTCTTCTGGGGCGAGAACGGCGCTGGGGGCTACTGCGAGGCGCCGGTCGTGGCCGGCCACGAGTTCGCCGGAGTCGTGGTCGAGTTGGGCGAAGGGGCGGCCGAGCGCCACGGCGTGGCCGTGGGCGATCACGTGGTGGCGGAGCAGATCATCCCCTGCCGCCGCTGCCGCTACTGCAAGAACGGGCAGTACTGGATGTGCGAGCCCCACGTCATCTTCGGCTTCAAGCGCGGGCGCGCCGAGGGCGGCTGGGCCGACTACATGATCTATCCGGCCAACGCCATCATCCACCAGATCGATGCGCGCGTCTCCCCGCGCGAGGCCGCCTACATCGAGCCGCTGGCCTGCGCCATCCACGCCGTCCAGCGCGGCGAGATCAAGCCGGGCGACAGCGTGGTGATCGCCGGCGTCGGCAATATCGGGCTGTGCATGTTGCAGGCGGCCAAACGCTACAACCCCGGACAGCTCATCGCCCTGGACACCAAGAACTACCGCCTCGACCTTGCTCTGCGGCTGGGAGCCGACGTGGCGATCAACCCCTTGGAGGAGGATGCGCCCGCCCGGGTCAAAGGCTTGACCGGGGGCTACGGCTGCGACGTCTATATCGAAGTCACCGGCAGCGCAAAGGGGCCGCAGCAGGGGTTGGAGATGATCCGCCGCCTGGGGACGTTGGTCGCCTTCAGCGTGCTCAACGAGCCGGTTACCATCGACTGGAACCTGGTGGGCGACCAGAAAGAGCTCAACGTGCACGGCAGCCACCTGGGCCCCTACTGCTATCCACTGGCCATCGGCGCCATCGCGGACGGCAGCATCGACGTCAAGAGCCTGATCAGCGCCGAGTTCCCGCTGGCCGAGTTCCCGGACGCCATGGAGGCCGCGCGCGGCGGCGACAATCTGAAGACGCTGCTGATTCCCTGATCATCGCCGCGCCGGACACTGCTGCTCCCTGGATTGGCAATGTGCCCGCGCCGGGAAGGCCACCGCATCCCGATAACGGCCACCGAGCAGGTCGGCGACAGGACGGCCCACGGCCTTGCCGATGATGTCGTAGCAGGCGACTTCGATGGGCGCATAGATCTGCACCGCGCGGCCAGGCGATGGTCTTGCCCTTGAGGATCCGGACCGTGAACTGGACATCAAAGGACGTTTCTATCCCCGTTCCCACGATCTCCCCATCGCCCTGCGCGGCGTGCCCGTCGCCGATAAAGAACAGGGCACCCTGGACGAAGACGGGCAGATAGACCGTCGCGCCGGCCGTGAAGCCTGGGTAGTCCATATTGCCGCCATATTGGCCAGAGGTCGTCGTCGCGATGGTTTGCCCGTCGGGCGGCGCGACACCGAAGCACCCGACCATCGGCGCCAACGGTATCGACAGGGAGCCGGGCGGTGCGGCCAGGGTACTCAGCCCGGCGGTCCCGGCCTCGACATCGATGGCCATATCTGAGAGACGCCTCAGGCCGGCGCGTGCAGGTGCTGGCGCAGATAGGCCACCACGTCGCGCGTGTCGGTGCCGGGGGTGAAGACCTCGGCCACGCCGGCCTCTTTGAGCTTCGGGATATCGGCGTCGGGGATGGTGCCTCCCGCCAGCACCATGATGTCGCCGGCCTCCTGCTCGCGCAACAACTGCACCACGCGTGGCACCAGCGTCATGTGCGCGCCGGAGAGGATGCTGAGAGCCACCACGGCGACGTCTTCCTGAATGGCCGCGCTGACGATCTGCTCCGGCGTCTGCCGCAGCCCCGTGTAGATTACCTCGAAGCCGGCGTCGCGCAGGGCGCGCGCGATCACCTTGGCCCCACGATCGTGCCCGTCCAGCCCCGGCTTGGCGACCAGAATCCTGACCGGTACCGCATCTGCCTGTGTCATGTCCGTTATCCCCAAGTCTCCGGCGCGGGTGAGATAGTGACTCGATTGATACTACCTAGTATAGCCCGGCGACGCTACGGGTCGGGTGTGAGCTGCGCGATCGCAGGCCTGATGGGTTGGTGCTCAGGATCCCGCCAAACCGCGGACTGGTAGCCGCTGCGTGCACAACACGTGAGAATTGCATCATGTCAGCCGTCGCCGTGACGTATACAATGCACCTGCGACATCCGGTTAGGAGGCCGCCTATCAGCACAACTGCGAATTGACCCGCGAGCTGCGGGCACCGGTCCCGCTCCTGTTCACCGCTCAGGAGGGCAGGATTCGGTCCGGGCACGCGGAGGCGGACGTCACTAGAGGAATACCAGGGGCGCCGGTTAGACCTATGTGCAGACGCTCAATCACAGGCTTGAAGGGTCCACTCGGAGGCAGGTCGGGGCGTCGGTCATCCGGTTGGACGTGGCCGGGCAAGCGTGGCGCCGCATACGTGCTGCTGAGTGTGCTATGGATAGGCAGCCTGAACGGGGCGGCGTCGCCGGTTGTCGCCCGGGCCGCCCGCCAGACCGACGTGCGTGTCAACTGTGCGCCGCGCCCCTGCCGGACGGTGCCGCCCCGGCTCGGCGCGGCGTATCGCATCGCGGGTCCGACGGTGCAGCGCAGTGTAGACGGAGGGTTGCACTGGACGACCGTCCTCACGCCCGGCCCGCACACGCTGCAGCGTGATCGCCAGAGTTGCGCTCCGGCCCGCTACACGACGATTGCGACGATCATGCTGGACCGCCAGGCCGACGATACGCTCTACGTGGCCACGCGCGGGACGGCGGGCTACTATCTCAATCGGGACTGCGATGCCGCGGTAGGCGGGCTGTATGTGCTGGTCAACGGCAAGGTGCTGGCGTCCCGCAACGCCGGTCTGCCCTACGACCAGGACCCGGCGCAACGCACCATCCGCGCTTTCAGCGTGGTTGGGCTACAGTTTGATCCGTCTGCGCCGGCAGCCCTGCTGGCCGACGCGCTGGGCGGACAGGGTCCCGGCTCTCCTCCCGCCGGCCGCTATCGCAGTAGCGACGGCGGACGTTCCTGGCGTCTGGCGATACCATTGCAGCAACCGACCGGCGCGCCAACGCGCCGGCCCACGGCGACGGAGTCCTCTGCCGGCCTCCCTCCGGCCGCGTCTCCGACCGCCTCTGCGACAGTGCCACCGTCGAACACGCCATCCCCGACGCCCAGCGCCACGCCAACACCCAGTAGCACATCTACGCCGGCGCCGACTCCCACCAACACGGCCACGCCGATTCCCAGTAGCACACCTACACCGGTTCCAACCCCGAGCAATACGGCGACGCCGACGCCTACTCCAACCAGCACGGCCACACCGACATTGGCTCCCAGCAGCACTGCCACGGCGACATCGACCCCGATGCTCACCGCAACGCTCACGGCTACCCTGACTGCCACGCCGGCGCCGGCTGCCAGTCAAACCGTCTCGGCGACGGCGACCATCACAGGCACCGCTACGGGTACTCCAACGGCGACGGGTACCATGACCGCTACGAGCACCGCCAGCGGGTCGGTAACGGCAACCGCAACATCGACACCGGCCCTGACTCCAACAACTACACTGACTCTAACAGCCACGCTGACTCCAACTCCGACCAATACCGCGACGGCCACGCCGTCCCCGACTCCGACGGCGCAGCCGACCACAACCGTCCTGCCCGTCTCATGGGCCTGGACGCAGATCGCCCAGGGCCCCGTCGTGCCGCCCGCTCGCCAGGACGCCACCGAGGTTTGGGACCCCGCCGACCGCCAGTTGCTCGTCTTCGGCGGCACCAACACCGCGGCC
>Ga0070740_10002203_pt1 | contig 23674 bp, 21 predicted proteins | sample Coa_R2_FD_67286 | JGI IMG/M metagenome (GOLD analysis project Ga0070740, IMG submission 67286) | Surface soil microbial communities from Centralia Pennsylvania, which are recovering from an underground coalmine fire - Coalmine... | ecosystem: Environmental > Terrestrial > Soil > Unclassified ...
CAGCAAGCGCCGTCTCCACGGCCTCGAAGGGCATCCCGTTCTCTTCATACCAGCGGCTGGCGCGTGTATACAGGGCAGCCAGGCCCTCAGTCCCCACCTCTCGTTGCGCGCGCACCTGAAGCACCTCGGCAAACAGATGATGATAACGATACCACTGCCGCCGCTCATCCAGCGGGACAAGGAACAAGTTGCGTGCTCCAGTTCCTCCAGGCGCTCCTGGCCCTGGTGCTCACCGGTGACCGCGTCGCATAAGGGCCCCGTCAAACGGTCGAGGATCGAGGTGTGCAGCAGAAAGGCCTGCACCGCCTCCGGCTGATGGGCAAGCACCTCTTCGACCAGGTAATCAACGATGTGGCGATGGCTGCCGCTAAAGTTGGCCAGGAAAAGATGTGGATCGGAGCGTCCTTGCAAGGAGAGCGCCGCCAGTTGCAGTCCGGCGATCCAGCCCTCCGTGCGGCTCTGGAGGGCAGCCACAGCCTCGGCAGATACATCGAGCTCCATCGCGGTCTGGAGAAAGGCGCCGGCTTCCTCGGTACTGAATTGCAAATGCGCAGCACGCACCTCGCAGAGCTGGCCTCGCGCGCGCAGGCGGGCAAGCGGCAAGGCAGGATCAACGCGCGTCGCGATGACCAAGTGCAGGTGGGACAGGGGATGCTCCAGGAAAGCAGCCACGGCGCGTTGCAGCGATTCAGTTGTGATGAGGTGGTAATCATCAAGCACGAGCACCACATCCCGTCCGGCCTGTTGGTGGAGATCACTGACCAGCAGATCCACGATCGTCTCGGGCGACGGGGGCGGCGAGGGAGGGGGCGGGTGTAAGCACGCGAGGGCGCTGGCTCCGAGCTGCGGATCAAGCTGCTGCAAGGCAGCGATCAGGGCAGAGAGAAACCGCACCGGGTCGTTGTCCGCAGGTTCCAGGGACACCCAGGCCGCGAGCCTCCGGTGCTCGGCGAGCCATTGGACAAGCAGCGTGGTTTTGCCAGAACCGGCAGGGGCCGAGATGAGGATCAGCGGCGCTTCCATCCCCTGCTGGAGGTGCTCGATCAGGCGGGTGCGCCAGACGAGCCGTGGACGCAGGTGAGGCATTTGGAGTTTGGTGGCCAGCCGCCCATCGTACAGGCGATGCGGGAGAGCAAGCGAGGCTTCCCGATCTGCCATTACGCCGGGGAGGGGCGCGGGCTGCGATGACAACATGTGCTGATCGGGCATCTCAGCACGAGAGGTCTCTCGGGTGAGCGTTGTCTGTCCGAGAAGAGCAACCTCTGAGAGCTGAGCTGCGACCTCCTCTAACCGAGCAGGGGTAAGTTCGGTGGTCCGGCCAAGGTAGCGCTTGGTCATCTTTTTCCCAGTCCGGCGGCAGGCGTACCAGTATGTACCGCCGCGTGGCCTGATCTCCTGGCGCACCGTGAGCTGGCCAGCTCGGCCATTGAACGTGAAGGAGAGGGCCTTAGCCAGCCACGCGAACCACGCGTGACTGCCCGGGACCACGGGAAGGATCTAATTACTCTGGCTCTCACGGAGTTCATAGGCCTCACGCTCGGGAAGCCAGATGAGACGATATGCAGCGGCTTTTGGCATCTCCGACTCGCTTCTTCCAGGTGGTGCTCCCCACTTGGACGTTGTATGCTGCCCAACAACGGTAGTATATCTGTTGGGCAGCACCAGCGCAAGAGTGAATGATACCGGTCGCACAGGGAGGATGAGAATCAGAAGATTATCAACTCTCCGAGCAGCGGAGAAAAAGTTCCCACCACTCTTTTTGTTCAGCTAAAGAATCTCGTTGCGCAACCCGTGGGAGTCGAAGATCCAAGAACTAAAACGCTATGAAGAAGAGCGCCAGGCTTCGCGCACCGTGGTCGAGGCGACGGAAACATATAAAAGCCGCATCCTGGGGTTCCTCGACTTCATCAATGTGATGCGCGGGAAATACCAGGACGCAACCTTTCAAGAGAAACGCAATGCGCTCGATGTGCTCGGTGTCAAAGTCTACATCAGTAAGACCGACGATGGCGAGTTCGGTAAGAAGGGGTTTAAGCCCAAAGGCATCGACATCACCTACGCGCCGTTATTTACAGGTGTTAATACCTCCTGGCATGCGCGATACAAGTCCCTCCAGCCGTCGCGCTCTTTGACCACTGTTTGCAGATATTCCAGCCAGACCACGCGATCCTGCACGGGATCTTTGACGATTGCCCCGGTCAGGCCCGCTGCCAGATCGCTGGCGCGCAACTGCCCATCGCCGTAGTAGCCTGCCATCGCCAGGCCGTTGTTGAGAACCGAGATAGCCTCGGCGGTCGAGAGCGTGCCGCTGGGCGACTTGATCTTCGTTTTCTCATCGCTCGTCACGCCCGCACGCAGTTCGCGGAAGATCGTCACCACGCGGCGGATCTCCTCCAGCGCGGGCTTTTCGGCGGGCAGTTCCAGCGCCTTGCCCAGGCTGTTGACGCGCCGCTCAACGATCTCAACCTCCTCGTCCATCGTTTCCGGCACCGGCAGAATCACCGTGTTGAAACGGCGCATCAGTGCGCTGGAGAGCTCGTTCACACCCTTATCGCGGTTGTTCGCGGTCGCGATCACATTAAAGCCCTTGCGCGCCTGCACCTCCATGCCCAGTTCCGGCACCGGCAGAGTCTTTTCCGAGAGAATCGTAATCAGCGTATCCTGCACCTCTGAGGGAATGCGCGTCAATTCCTCGATGCGTGCGATCTTGCCGTTCTGCATGGCGTTCATCATCGGACTGACCACCAGTGCATCGGAGGAAGGACCCTCCACCAGCAGGCGTGCGTAGTTCCAGCCATAGCGAATGGCAGCCTCGTCGGTGCCGGCGGTTCCCTGAATGAGTAGAGTGGAGTCGCCGGAGATGGCGGCAGAGATATGCTCGCTTACCCAACTCTTGGCGGTACCAGGCAGACCGTAGAGCAGCAGCGCGCGATCGGTCGCGAGCGTCGCCACGGCAATCTCCACCAGGCGCGCGTTGCCGATATACTTGGGAGTGATCTCGAAGCCGTTGGGCAGCTTGCCGCCGAGCAGATAGGTGCGCACCGCCCAGGGGGAGAGTATCCAGTTCGGCGGGCGCTGGCGGTCGTCGATCTTCTTCAGTTCTTCCAGTTCTTCGGCAAACTGCTGTTCGGCGTGCTGGCGCAAAACTGCGTTGAGGGCGGAGGGAGCAAGCTCATTATGGTTATTCGTCGTGTTTGTAGCCATTTTAGATAATCTCCTCTTCTATTTGCTGACGCATGTGAATAGTGGCAGTGCATTCGTTCAACTGATTGCGAATATACTGAATGCCCCAGCGCTGGTCGTCGGGCAATTCCCACAGGTGCGCTATCTCGTCGAAGCAGCTTGTGGGCAGGGTGAGGCCGAGGGAGGGCAGATCATTTATCCAGGGATCAGCATAGGGATTGAAGCTCTCCGCCGTAATTTTCTTCACGGTGCAGTGCTGGCGCAGAAGTTGCAGATACGCCCGGGCAAATTCAGTGCTCCACGGCCTGGGCACTTCAGCCAGGAGTTCCCAGCAATCATTGTCCGGTTTGCCGTTGTACGCGTTAAGCATGGTTAGCATAGTCTGTTCGACTATCGGCGCAGGCATTTGCCTGAGCAATTGCTCACGGTAGGTATAGTCGGTCAGGAGTCTCTTTTCGACGGCTTGCTGATAATGCGCGCGCCACCAGTTCCAGAGCGGAATAATCCAGTTGGACGCGTGATAGCTCAAGGCGGCTTTGGACCAGCCTTCCATGACCTGCATTTCCCAGGGATCGTCGGCCAGCAATTTGAACAATTCGGCGGGTTGAGCGCCCAGGTGACTTTCCCAGAAGGCCGGTTCGATGAAAGAAAGTACCTGGAGCAGCCACCAGGAACGCGCTGAGATTTTTTGCGCGGGCTTCTCTCCAATTCCATCGCGCAGCCAGTCCTTTTCAAGCTTCTGCGGCGGCTCAACCACCAGTTTTCCCTCCTGCCGCACAATCATGCTCTGAGCGCGCTGGTGCATGCGCTGAAGCAAGGCCGAGTTCGGCAGGCGGGTCAGCAGATAGGCCGCCATATTGCGCACGCCGGAAGAGCGGTCGTCCAGCGCCTCCTCTAGAAAAGGCTCGTCGTTGGGGCTCAGGCCAACCTCCAGGGTCTCTAGCAAGGTACTGCGTGTCTCGGCCTTCTCCTGCTTCCAGGCTTCCTGCAGCCATGCGCGCGCCTTTTCTGGATCTACAGCGCGCAGGCGGCGCAGGATCTCCGCGCGCCGGGCAGTTGGGCCTTCCTGCCAGATCGTTTCAGCGTCGGGCGGCAGACTAAATTCGCTCTCAGGCAAAAAATCCTGCACCCATCTCCAGGATGGGTTGAACTGGCTGAGCCAGCGCCCGCGTTCGCCCAGGACGGGCGCGAGGAAGGCCCGTGTCTCTTTGCTGGTTATATTGAGCGCCTGTGGCAACAGATGGGGTGACAGACGGAGTCCGCGCTGGCGCATGCGTGCCAGTGCACCGGGAAGCAGAAGCGTCTGCTCCCCTGCCAGCAGGCGTGAGAGCACCAGGGCCGCGCCCGGTGAGCAGGGGCGCAGTCGTTCAGGGCCTGCCGGTTCAGAGAGATGGGGTCCCTGCTGCGCCTGTTTGCCGGCCTGGCAATAAATGGCCCGGGCGCCCGCGCACAACAGGAATTTGCGCTCGATCTCGCCGTCGGGCAGGCTGGCGAGCAGAGCATCGACGGGAGTGCCGGTGCTGAGATCGACTTTCTCCTGGCGTGCAAGACCGACGAGAGCTGTAGTGACAAGCGAATCCATCAATTTGTCCTCCCAAGCAGCGTATACTCGCCCTCAGCCATCACGCCCAGCGGGCGTAGCGTCTCGCCATTCCACTCCGCAGCCAGGTCTACGGGATGGCCGCCGGAGAGAGCCAGCAAGAGCCAGTGGTCGCTTCCATCGAGCGGCAGCGCATGGCCATCCTTATCGCGGACGGTCCAGGTCTGGCCTTCGTCGCTACACGCAGGCGTCACCTCGCGCAAAAGGGCCAGGAAATGGTCCAGCCAGGGCTGACGTCCAAGTGCTTGAGCGACGGTATCGAGAAATGTGTCGATATTCTCATGACCGGGAAGGCGATCCTTGAGAGGAGTGATCTCGCCTAAACGCGCGCGTACCTGAGCGCGCAGAGGGAAGGAGCCGGGCCAGAAGGTAAGCTCCGCCTCCTGCTGAGAGCCGAGGGCAAAGTGTTCGCCGAACGGTTGGCCGGCGAAGGAGAATTGCAAGACCATCGCAGGGCGTGCGCTTTTGCTTCCGAAGAGCCAGGTGCGCTGCGTCTTGCCGCGTTCCGCCTCCTCAATGACCTGGCCCGCGATCAGCCAGGTATCCCGCAGCGTCTCGCCGTGTGCGCTGACCTCCCCCTGAGTCAGATTCCAGCCGATCAACAGGCGCACCTCCTCGCGCATCTCCGGGGTCAGCCGGTCTTCCAGACGAAAAGCGTGGGTGAGCAAGGCCAGTTTGCCTAGCTCGGCCAGGAGCTTCTCAGGCCAGTTCGTCGAGGCATTGGGAATAGCGGCCAATCTGCGCACGCGCGTATCGAGCGCGGGTGCCTGAGCGTCGCGCAGGCGAGCGGCCTGGCGCTCCCAGAAAGACGCCGGTTGTGTCTGCACACCGGCCAGGCCCTGGCGTACCAGGTCATTCAGCCAGAGGTCCAGGCCATCCAGGCCCTTCTTCACGGTTGCCAGGCGTTTCTCGGCGGTTTTGCGCTGATCCGCCGAGGGAGGTGCAGCGCCGACGGCCTTCTTCTCCGCGCGCTCCTGCCTGCGCGCGCTGCTGGCCTGGCGTTTCGCCAGCCAGTCCGTCACCCACTCCGGCGGCTCGGCGGTAGGAATGGCGGAGCGCTCGGTAGCGGCGAGCATGAGCAGGCCCAGGCTGTGCTTGCAGGGAAGCTTGCGGCTCGGACAACTACATTGGGTAGTAAGAGAGGCGAGTTCGACCTTGACCTGGTAGAGCGCGCTGCCCTGGCACTCTCCCCACAGCGCCTCTGCGCTCATGCCCAGATTTTTCCAGAGCCTGGCGTTGCCGTGCTTTTTGCCTGCCGCCGCAGAACTGGCATCCGGGGCCAGCGCCAGAACTTGATCACCGGTTAGCTGGATTTCCAATGGGGTACCTCGCGGTTCATTTTTTTGCAGTAGTCTGTAGAGATATTCTTTCCCAGTATGCCAGAGATGGAACGTGTTGGATAGCCTTTGAAGCCATGAATTCCTACGCTTCAGGCATTTTTACTGAGAGGCATATAGCCTTAACGCGGGTTAAAGGCATCCTGCAGAGCGTCGCCCAGGAAAGAGAAGGCCAGGATAATAATGGCCAGAACGACCGAGGGCACCATAATTTCCCAGGGATGAACGTCGACATTCGCTGCTGCCGCCGAGATCATCAGGCCGAGGCTGGAGCCGGGATCTTGTATTCCAATGCCGAGCAGGCTGATGCCCGCCTCGCCCTCAATGGTTCCGGCCATGTCCAGGGTTGCGGTGACGATCACGATGCTGATGAGATTTGGCGTGATATGGCGCATCATAATGCCCCAGGTACTTGTTCCCGCAGTGCGAGCAGCTTCAACAAATTGCTCCTGTTTAAGCTGGAGCGCCTGTCCGCGCACCAGGCGAGCGGTGGAGGGCCAGACAAAGAGGGCCAGCGAGACGAAGATAATCAGCAGGCGGCCACCGGAAGCGCCTACGATGGGGAGGTTGCCAAAAAGGGTATCCGCTCTGAGGCCAAAGATTCCGGCCAGCATGATAAGAAAGAGCAGGGTGGGAAAAGCGAAGACCAGGTCGGTAAAGCGAGCCAGGAGCTGATCCACCCATCCGCCATAATAGGCAGCCAGCAGGCCGATGAGCAGTCCCAGGCCGATATCCACAATCTCGACCGCGATGGCCAGGATCAGGGAGATGAGCATTCCTTGCATCAGACGGGCCAGGATATCGCGACCAATCTCATCCGTTCCCAGCCAGTATTGCGCTGAGGGAAGTTCATCGGTGCGATCGATCTCCTCATGATAGTAGCTGTGGTAGATTGCGGGACCGTAGACGTTGCCATCGACGTTACTCCTGTACGGGCCGCCGATGTGTTGATAGATGGGAGGTCCGGCCAGCGAGAGCAGCACGAAAAAACTCAACACGACCAGGCAGGCTTTCGCGCGCCAGTCGTGCCAGAGGTGGAGCAAAGAGTCCCGCAGGGGTGAAATAGATTGCCGCTCTTGCTTTTTCTGATTTGTCAGAGGCGTGACAGATAAAGCGCCTGTTTTGCTTTCAGATGGCGAAAGATTTAATTCCAAAGGAGAGGGCATCTGATCAGAAAATTGTGTTTCTGGCCCTGTTTCTGGTATATCCATACGTTGATACTCTTCCTCACAAGAATGGATTTGGTCTGGCACCCATAAATACTAGCAGAAGTGTTTCCAGAAGGCAAAGTTGTTCCTGCTATGCCTCTATATTATCTACGTGCCGTATATGGGGAAATCTTACGAGACGCTCAAGAGATCTTGCAACTCATTATAGGCATAGAGCAGAGGTACATCGTCATACGCAACCTCGCGTGGACGGACCTCGATTACCAGTTTGTCAAAGGTGATCTGCCAACTTTCAGGCGAGAGGTGCCGGATCAAGCCGCGGCGTTCGACGTAGGCCAGGTAGCCGCGTGCTCTCCTGGTCGCTCCTTTCGGACGCAGAAGTTGAGGATCAACCTTTCGACCTGCGGCTGCCAGTTCGCTGGCCTGTTGGTAGACCGCGTGAGCCAGATCGTAGAGGGTGAACTCTCGCGCGGATGAACGCTGGCGCTCCATCAGGAAACCGCTGGCCAGTTGCGTGCAGGTGAAGTGCGCGTGTAGCAACCAGGAGCGGCGTAGTTGCTCATCCAGAACCTTCTGGGGCAACTTGGGGGCGTACTCAATCGCGGGCGCGAAATCGACGAAAATGCGCGCTCGTCCGGTTGTCATAAAATCGTAGATCATAGTAACCGGCATAATGCGCAGATCTGGTGGGGAGAGGCGAATAATGCGATGGAAGCCGGCATGGATTGGGCTAAGGTGGCCGTCGGGCGAGAGTTGACCCTCGGGCGAACCGAAGATCGAGCCGTCCTGCCAGAGATAGGCCACGATCTCATCCAACTGTGCGTGAATGCGCTCCACAACGTGGCGTTCGATATGCCTGCGCCCTGACTTTAGAAGCATCTCCGGTCCATAAAAGCGCTGGAGGGCCGTATGGTAACGCCACAGCAGGAGACGTGAGAGCGGGAAATTCCCCACCTGTTCGGGAGAGAGATGGAAAGCCTGAGCAAAATCCTGGATGAAAGCGGGAGAGAGCATCGTTGCGGCGCGCACATCTCCGTCCACCTGCAAGACTTCGCGTATCCACTCCTCGGCGGGGCGCAGCAGCCCATCGGTGGGATAGGTGCCGAGCCAGCGCAGCACCGGTCCTACTGAGAGCGGGCGCAGCAGCCAGGCCAGCCAGGCGGGATGGCCTACCATGCGCGCCAGGAAGCCTCGCGTAAACCCGTCGCCCCGCAGGGCAAAGCGCACATCCCGGGCCAGCGCCTTCCAGCCGCGATGAAAGACCACGATCGGCACAAGGATAAAAGGATCGATGTCCCGCTTGTGCGTCATTCCCAGGTAGGTACGCGGCGCGCCTTTATCGTAATCAGCGCCCTGGATGGTCAATGAGTTGCTGAGACGGATAGAAAGCCAGAAAGCGCTGGCGAGAATAGTCCGGCAGAGGGCCACAAGAAACGTTTTCACCATTTTCATGCCCGGCACCTGCTTACACTGTATCAAAAACGTCGGTGTGTCACAACACGACTGGAGCAATCTTCTGTTTTTGATTATATCCCATAGGATGGAAGAATATCGTCCCTCCGATAAGGGAAAGTTTGCTCAAGTGGCCAGAAACTCCTGAAAATGTCACAAATCGCCCGCCAGCGCGTCTCTTTCTATAGAGAAATGGAGAGCAGATGGGAAGAAGCTAGATGGCACCGCGAAAATCCCATTTCTCAGCAACCTTTAAACTATTTACAAGCTTCTGTTCAGGAAAGAACACTATACTATCGGGAGAAGGAACAGGTTTCTATCCAATAACCGGAGGATGTTACCAGGAGTAATTTGCAATGACGAATGAATATATATATGTGACAGGCCAGGACGGCGAGATCTACGAGGTTCGTCCTACCGACGCGCTCCTGGATTTCCTTCAGCGCCTGGCCGAGCGGGAGGGTGAGGTATCCGAGCGAGAGACGGATGAACAGACGCTCTCCTGCATTGAAGTGGCGCGCAACTAACAGACGACCTCTCCTCGCTAAGAGAGGTCGTCTTCTCCTGCTTGCCCTCAAGCTTCGGTTATCTGTCGAGAGTCCTGTCGTCTTTCCTCTAGCTCTCCCGGCCTGAAAAAACTTCGGGTCGGGAGCTTTACATCTGTAACGCCTCGATTGTTGCCAGTACCTCGTCTGCGTGCGTCTCCGGCTGGACGCGATGCCAGATCTTGCGCACAATCCCCTCTTTGTCGATGAGGTAGGTTTCGCGATTGACCCCCAGGAATTTCTTGCCGTACAGATTTTTCTCTTTCCATACCCCATAAAGCTGTGAGACAGTCGTATCGGTATCTGCCAGCAAAGGGAAAGGCAACCCGTATTTCTCCGCGAACTTCTGATGGGAAGGAAGATCGTCCGCGCTCACTCCCAGGACCACAATTCCGCGTTTTTGCATCTCATGATTAGCATCGCGGAAACTGCAAGCCTCCTTCGTGCATCCAGGCGTATCGTCTTTTGGATAAAAATACAAAACAACGTTTTTGCCCCTCAAATCGCTTAGTCTTACTTTTCCATCTTTCACTATGTCGTCACTTCCGATGGCAGGAAGAGTAAAATCAGGGGCAGGCCGCTGCTCCTCGATGGCTGCGTGATCCATAAAGATGTTCTCCATATGCAAAAAGTTGTGCGGTTTAAGAACTATCAGGCGTCGAACCTGTGCTCTCACCAGTGTATCACAGATAGCATTTTCTGGGAGAGGGCCGATCAGTTCCTGAAGCGAGCGGGAGTATTTACTTGACATAAAGTAAAATGAGAAGAGAAGAGGCAAGTATGACGAGATCACGGTGATTTGGGAAGCTTTTGCGTATTATAACAACACAATGAGGTTTTCACGCTCGATTTTCGGATTTTTCGGGGGTCGAGCGTTTTTGTGTTTCACGATAAAGCAGCTTGTAGAGCGGGGGAAGATTTGATAGACAGGGGGAAGAAACGTTGGTATAATACGCAGGCATTTGCATGCACCATAAAAATTTGGATCACGGAGGATAAACTTTCCCATGATAGTATCCTGGAAACATGTGACCCGCCGGGTGTCAATAGGCTTGAGCGCCTTCATGTTAATGGTCTTTCTCGCCGCGTGCGGTGGGGGCGGCACGGGCTCTTCTACTCCTACGCCGACACCTCCAACTCCGACGCCCAGTCCTACCACTCCGTCAATCGCGCTGCAGACATTCACGGGAGATGGCTTTACCATTAGCTATCCGCAAAGCTGGCAAAAAAGCTCGTCAAGTGCCCAGGGTATTAGCCAGACCGTCTTTCATGACGAGACGACAGGCAACGCTTTTACGATTGTTGCGACGCCTGATCCCGGTGGGGCCGCCAGCGCGGATACCATTGCCAATGCCAGCATTCAAAGCGTTTCCCAGGCAGGTCTGAAAAATAGCAAGCCTGATACGAGCGTTGCCCCTTCGGTGACTGTCAATGGGGTAACGTGGGTTCAGCGGGCAGTGACTGGTACCGCGAAGGTGAACGGCCAGGACGTTCCGGCGAAGCTCATTCTGCTAGTGGCTATTCATCCAGCCGGCGCAGCCGATTCCCGGGCATTCCAGTTAATCTATGGTGGACCCACGCTCACCTATGATCTGGTCAACGCGCAGATTTTCCAGCCCATGCTCCAATCCTTCAAATTCACTTCGTAATCCGGCGTCGATTTATGAAGAGGCGACACGAACTGCTTCGTGTCGCTTTTTTCTGTTGGGAAGCGGGCGCTGATTCGCGGTTGAAATCAAGCCCGGCCATGTGCCATACTATCGGTAAAGTCCCCGACCTCTTTTGGTTCGCCGCAAGAAAGCGAAAGATGAATGAATCAGGCGTTTGCATCTCCTCACATGGACCGGCGCTCCGTCGCGGTGCTGGCCGCCGGGCATCTCTGTATCGATCTCTGCCAGGGAGCTGTGCCCGCGTTTCTGCCCTTTTTGATTACGGAACGGCATCTCTCGTATGCTGCAGCGGCCAGCCTTGTGCTGGCGACCAGCCTGGCCTCCTCGGTTATTCAACCGATCTTTGGCAGTCTGGCCGACCGCTTTGCCGCCCCCTGGTTTATGCCGCTTGGCCTGCTGGTTGCGGGCGCCGGCCTGACAGGTGCGGCTCTGGCAAGCGATTTCTGGCAGATTGTGCTGGCGATGCTGGTCAGCGGGATCGGGGTCGCGACTTTTCATCCCGAGGCAGCTCGCTGGGTGAATCTGGTAGCAACCCGCAGGCGCGCGACCGCCATGAGTGTTTTCTCAGTAGGAGGCAATCTGGGCTTTGCCATCGGTCCGCTGCTGACGACCAGCCTGCTCCTCCTCTTTGGTCTGCCGGGCGCGGCCCTGCTGTTGCTTCCACTGCTGGTGGTTTCGCTGGCGCTGATCCTCTCTTTCCCTCGTCTGCTCTCTTATCATCGCAGGCCGGTCAGGCAGGTCAAACAGGCGGCGACTTCCGCCGACAAAAATAGCTGGGGCGCGTTCCTGCTGCTCACCGTAGCGGTTATCTGCCGCTCGATCGTGTTCTACGGCATGAACACCTTCCTGCCGCTCTACTGGATTGCCGTACTGCACCAGTCGGAATCTGCCGCCTCGCTGGCCCTGACCATCCTGCTGGCCACCGGCGCGGTTGGCACGCTGATCAGCGGACGGCTGGCCGATCGCTATGGCCGGCGCGTGGTGGTGCTGACGGGCTTTGCGCTGCTTGCGCCGCTCATCCTGGGCTTTGTCACCCTGGGCACGCTCAACCTGCCCCTGGCCTTTGTCTTCCTGCTGCCCATTGGCCTTGCCCTCTTCGCGCCGGCCAGCGTGATGATCGTCATGGGCCAGGAGTACCTGCCGGGCTACATCGGGACGGCTTCGGGCGTCACGCTTGGCCTTGCGGTGAGCGTTGGCGGAATTACCACTCCCTTTTTTGGGCATATCGCCGACCTCTACGGCGTCCACGCCTCGCTGGTGGGCCTGATCTTTGTTCCGCTGCTCGCTGTTGGGGTGATGCTGGCCCTGCCTCGCGAGCGTCTACGGACGGCACGGCAAGATCTGCCTGAGCAGGTATCTGAACGGGTGAGATGATTGCTTTTAAAATGCTAACCTGCCAATTTTATTGCTGCTGGCCTCAGTAAACCAGATGCTGTGATCGGGTCCCTCGACCAGGCCGAGGGGCAGGCTGTTGGGGGTAGGGATGGCGTAGTAGTAGAAGCGGTCTGCTTTCACATCCAGCCGGGCCAGCAGATTCTCAGCGGTCACGGTAATCCAGATATCGCCGTTCCTGCCAACGGCGATGCCATACAGTCCCCCGGACGCGCCGTGCGGAGTCGGGGCGGTGTAGATCGTGAAGCTGGCGTGGGCAGGATCGAAGCGCAGGAGCTGGCCGCCCGCAAACGTGGTGGCCCAGATCTGGCCGTGCGCGTCGCTGACCACCTCCATCAGGGATGCAGTGATGCCGGGCGGCGTGAAATATCTGACCTGGCCGGTTACGGGATCGAGCCGTCCCAGGCGACTGGTTGAGGCCCCTGTGAACCAGATGATTCCCTGGGAATCGACGGTGATGCCGTAGGGATTGAGGTCCTGGCCTTTTTGTACTGGCGGAAGCGCATAGCGACGAAGCGAGCCGTTCGCCGTGTTCAGGCTGCCAATGGCGTTGGTATTCAGTTCGGTAAACCAGAGCGTGCCGTGCTTGTCCAGGGCGAGATCGTTGGGCGCACTGGGCAGGTGCAGGGTTTTACCGGCATTGTTGGGATCGGGCACGCTGATGGTCGGCAGTGGATACGTCTTGTAGCTGCCGCTGCTGGGAAAGTAGCGCCCGATATAGTTGGCGTACTGCTCGGCAAACCAGATGGTATCGTCCGGCGCCACGACCATGCCCATGATGCCCCATTTGCCGTGCGGCGGCGTCTGCTGCCAGAACTTCCCGCTGTGCGGATCGAACGAGCCGAGGTAGTTGCGGCTCATCTCGCCGAACCACAGGCGTCCCTGCGCGTCGAGAACCGGGCGCATCAGCCCGCTGTCACTCTGCGGCAGAGCGAACTCCTGGAATTTTCCTGTCGCTGCCTGAGCCGGCGTGCCTGCCTGGCCTGGCGCGGCTGAAGTGCTGGCTGGGCCGCCTATATTTAGAGGCGGATTATACCCATTCCCACAGGCAACCAGCGAAAGGGCCAGCAGGAGTGCCAGCGTGCAGAAGAGAAAGACGCGATGTCTCATAAAAACCTTCGATTATTGAGGAGAACAGTCCTTTGGGTATGCCTGACGAATTAATCGGAACTACCTACACTAATACGTCGTCAGGATACGCGACCAGCGTGCCCAGGATGCCATCCTCGACCAGAGACTCCAGGCGAGCCTTGACGAGAGTATTTTGCCAGTTGTGGTCTGGCGGACCCGGCATCTGCGCCAGTTCCACGCGCAGATAATTGTCAGTCAGGCCCTCCCAGCGTCCATGCTTGCGTCCCTCAAGCAGCACCTCAACGGTCTCGCCCAGAAACTGCTGACGGAAATTGCGCGCCTCAAGCTCATTCAGGGCGAGCAGGCGTTCGCTGCGGGCCTTTTTTACCTCGTCTTTGACCTGTCCCTTCATGCGCGCGGCGGGCGTGCCTTGACGCGGGGAGAAGCGAAAGATGTGGGCCTTCGCGAAATGCAGTTCGCTGGCAAACCGGTAGGTCTGCTCAAAATCCTCATCGCTCTCGCCCGGGAAGCCGGTGATAATATCGGTGCTGATCGCCACGCCGGGGATCAGACGCCGGGCAGTTGTGATAATCTCGCGATAGCGCGTGGTGTTATAGCGGCGGGCCATGCGGCGCAGGATATAGTCGGAGCCGCTCTGCATGGGCAGATGAAAGTGCCGGCACATGCGCGGATTCTGCCAGAGCTCCAGCCACTCCAGGCGAAAATCCTCCGGTTCCAGCGAAGAGACGCGAATGCGTTTAATCTCCGTCTCACGCAGCAAGGCCGCAATCAGATCACCCAGGTCCTGCTTCTCGTCGTCCGCAGGATGATAATCGCCCAGGTGAATGCCGGTCAGCACGATCTCCTGGAAGCCGGCGCGCACTTTGCGCTGCACATGTTCTACAACCGCGCCGATGCTGCGACTGCGCGATTCGCCGCGCACATAGGGCACAATACAGTACGTGCAGCGATTATCGCAGCCATCCTGCACCTTCATCTGGACGCGTGTACGTGTGGTGAGCGGCGCGTGGATGGCCCTGCCGGGTGCGGCGTTTGTGATGAGCAGACCGGCGGACTCGGGATTATCCGGCTGTGGCTCCGGCTCGCCCGGATCGATCCCCAGCGCAATATCGCTGCCGATGTGCTGTTCGGTGGACGTGAAGACCGGCAGCAGGGGACGGAGCGCCTGTCTGGCCTCTATTGTCCCGTTTTTTTCGCCGGAAACGGGTTCTGAAGCTGTGGTCTGCCGGTGGGCCTGGATCGTCTCGACCAGCCTCTCTTTGCCGCGATTGCCGACCACCAGATCGACGCCCGGCAGCGTGGCCACGCCCTGCGGATTCAGTTCCGCGTAGCAGCCGGTCACGACCAGCAGAGCATCCGGCTGGCGCCTGCGGGCCTGGCTAATCATCAGCCGCGAACTGCGGTCGCCCAGGTGCGTCACCGTACAGGTATTCACAATATAGATATCCGCGGCCTCGTTAAACTCGCGCTGAACGAAGCCAGCGGCGCTCATCTGCTCGCTAATCGCCTCGCTATCGGCCTGATTGACCTTGCAGCCCAGTGTCGCGACCGCGAACGTCGTCTCTTCGCGCATAGCCTTCTCGTATCTCTGCTCACATTGATTTTTGCTGGCACGATTATAGCGCATTAGGGCAAATGATGCCAGTGGAAGCGCCAGGGGCTTTCCCAATGCGCTTTGCGATTGAACCATACCCCATCGCGGTGAAGCGGTGAGCCTGTGTGGCCACAGGCTGCCAATCTGGCATGGGAAAACCAGCAATTATCTGAAAGTATGTACAAATGGTTGGCTTTGTGTTATGATGGAACACGGTAGCAATATGGCTCAGGGAGGGAAGGCATGAAGGCCGAAGAGATCGAAGACTATCTTTCTCAGCTTGGACAGGAGCTTGTCAATGCGGGCATCGAGGAACCAATCCACATCTTGATGATAGGGGGTGCGTATATGCTCCTGGTGGCGAACGCTCCGCGCAGCACCGACGACGTTGACTTTTTCTGGCTGGAGGAGGATGATCGGGCGCTTGAGCAGGGGATATACGCGCTCAGAGATGCGGCGCGGGCGGTGGCTGATAGGAATGAGCTAGAGATTGATTGGTTTAATTATATGACTCACCTGCTCATGTACGATCAGGTAAAAATTCCTCGGGGGAAGGTATGGAATCGCTATGGCCCGCTGCATGTCCATGTACCTCCAGGAGAATATATTCTTGCTCTGAAAATTCTGGCAGGACGGCAGAAGGATATCGCGGATAGTAGGATCTTGCTTCAGGGCTTGGAGATCGAAACCCGGCAGCAGGTTCAGCAATTGCTTGATCGTTATGTTCCACCTGTCACCCAGAAGATGAAAGCTGAAGATATTGAGAGGTCGTTAAGCGAACTTTTTGGGGAATAGTAACCAGGAGTTTTTCACGATGCCGACAACGTATGGAACTATTCAAACGATGGCGCGAGCTTATCAGCAAATTTGTCGTGAAGAGGCGGAACCCTGGATTGCGCTGGGCAATTTCAGAAATGCCTGGTATGGCTACGCAAAAGATATTCGCTGGAATCTTGTAAGCGAGCCACTGACAGCGCCAGAACAGGAGACAGAGTTTACTCGTCACTGGGCAGCTTTTTGCGCGGCCTCGGCCGAATTTCTTTGCAGCCGCTATAATATTCCTTGCCCGACCTGGGTTCATGATCCGCGCTACGTGCTAGAGAATCCCTGGTGGCATACGCATCATGTAGATAGCGAAGCAATCCGAACAATGCTCCTGCAAACCACCCCCGAACCTTTCGCGCGACGTAATATTTTCTGTGGTAACCGGCTTTTTCAGAACAAATACGAGATGAGCGAATGGGCGCAGGAGGCGAGGGCGAAGGGGATTACCGATCCGGTGGAGGTCTTTCGCTACGCTCGTCAGAAGGAGATCAGCATTCACGGCGGCTAGGTGCGGGGCGCCGTGAATCGGTGCGGGATCAGGACGCTGGCGGCTTTAGTTGCGAGCGGGCGGGGTGGTAGCCCTGGACGTTGGTGAGCGGGCGCACGGCGCAGCGGGGACCGAGCAGGGTGCCAGGATTGCAGACGCAGTTGCAGCCAAGCTGGCAGTCGTCGCCGAGGATGGCCCCCAGTTTGTTGCGTCCCGTAGACAAGGGCTTGCCATCGATGCGCAGTTTGATGACTCCCCCGCTGAGGCGAAAGTTTGCCAGCTTGGTGCCCGCGCCCAGATTGACGCGATTGCCCAGAATGCTGTCTCCAACATAGGCGAAATGAGCTGCTTTGCTCTCTGGCAGGAAGATGGTGTTCTTGGTTTCGGTGGTATGCCCGATCAAACTATCGCGCGCGGCCAGGGTATTTGCTCGCACATAGGCGCCGTGACGTACAACGGCACCGCGTCCGATAATGGCCGGGCCTTCGATGTAGGCTCCAGGTTCAACGATGGCTCCCTCTTCGATAAGGATGTGCTCGCCAACCAGGAAGGCGCCAGGATGGACCGCTCCGCGCAGACTGTTCTCGCGGGGAGTGTGGGTGAGCAGATAGTCCTCCAGACGCGTGAGCGCCTCCCAGACGTACTCCAATCCCTCAAAGAGGTCCGCGTACTCAAACGCTGTCAGATCAAAGAAGTCGCTGGGACGAAACATCGCTGGCTCCGCTCACTCTTCCGGCTTGGTAAGGGCATCCGGCTCGCTGTCGGGAACCTGCTGGGGGGCGTTTGTCACGTCCTGCCCATCCTCAGAGACCGGCAGCGTGGGAGGTTGTACGGATGCCATAGCGGGGACCGGCGCGGACTGAGGGGCCGCAACCGCCGTATACGCCTGGCTGTTATTGAGCAGCGCCTGCTTAAGCGTTCGCTGGATAAAAGGCAGGGCGAACCACATATTGCCGAGGCCGAAGAGCGTGCCGGTAATCACACGCAGTTCCCAGGTGCTCTCGCGCAGGCCAAACATCTGGGTGACTCCATCGTAGGCCATCGGCAGGATGAGCAGAACCCAGAGCCACCAGGGAATGCCCGGCAGACGCTTCTTGCTCGCGAGAAAGATTATTCCTCCGGCGAGCATCGAGCCGTAGATGGCCATGTTACGCGCGCACATGCCAAGCTGGTGGCCGAGAATATAGAAAGAATGCGAGGGGATCTGGGCGCAGATCAGGTGCAGCGTGTAAAAGATCGGTTTGGAGATGCTATCAAGTCCCAGGTACGTGAGCAGGGGCACGCTCAACGCTGCGAGCACAATAATGCCAAGCACGATCGTAATCATCAACGCCCAGTAATCCAGCACAAAAGCACCAACTCTCTGCATGACGCCCTCGATGCCGGATTTTGATGCGCTATAGCTTCGTTGTTGATAGATGGATTGAGCGGCCATATGTTGTTATTCTCCCCTCGCCTGCTGAAAAGCCTGAACCAGTTCGAGTGCGTCGATACGGCCTTCAAGCAGGATTTCCCCGTTGATGAGAATGACAGGGATGCGGTACCGGTAACGCTCAAACACCTCCATGTCGGAACGGATATCGACCTCGGTCAGCATGTACTCCGTCCCCTCCGCGAGCTCTTCTAAGAGATCGCGCGCATCCTCACAGAGGTGGCAGCCGGCTTTTGTGTAAAAAATTACCTCGATTTGCGCTTGTTTCGTCACTAACAAAACTCGAGAATGTATTTCCACTCTCTATCATATCATATCGAGCAGGTTGCTGGCTACAGGCGATTTCTCCCACGACTTTGAGAAAGAGCAGGCCCGGCTCCAACCACCAGAGCCGAGCCTGCTCCCTGTTACGCGGAGACGCTAGCAGAGAATTGGCGGCGGGGGACAGTACATGGCTATCTGATGAGAGATATACCCGCTGTATCCCGGCAGAGAGTGACGGGTCATGTCTGCCCTGATAAAGCCGGCAAGCAGTGTCACCAGCAGGGCTATAACTAACGTTACGACGACGATCGAGCGCTTTAAACTCAAATGAAACATACCGTTTCCTCCTTTGTGTGAAAAATCCACATTTTTGATCGGCAAGTATCTTGTCCGTCACATAGAATAGTGGTATAAATAGGAGAAATTATTGCAGTAATAAGAGACAAAATTGTGATTATTGATTTAAAAACAAAGAGACGTTACGTTCTTGTCTGGTTGGCAAGAGAGAAAGGAGAAGCAAATGAGCGATGCAGCGTTCGATAGGCTCGGACTTGTCGAACTGGCGCAGCGCGCGATTCAGCGTTATGCGCGCGGCCTGGTCGATGTCGATTGGCTCTATGAGCAACTGGCACGTGCGGCGTCGGAGGGTAGTGGCGAAGCAACGCTTGCCCGTTCGCTAGAAATGCTCGCGCGCGGTTTGTGCAGTGGGGCCTTATGCGCGGCCTGTCTATCGAGCGAAGAGCGTGTGCGCGAGCGGGGCTTTGAGAATCTCAGAAACTACCTGGGCGAAGTGCTGGCGCATACGGTGGTGGGTATGGGATGGAGGGCCGAAGAGGTACGAGCCGAGACTTTGCAGCAGGCGATGGTTGAGATTTTTAAGAGCTTGCGCAAACAGAATGGGGGGCCTGTGCAGCCTGCCGCCTTTCTCAAGTGGGCGCGGGTGATTCTCTTTCGCCAGCTTGCGCGCTGCCGGCGGCAGGTCGAGGACACTGACGGGCTTTCGCTTGAGGAACAGGCCGAGTTGACTCTCGCGAAACTGATCGATAGAGCGAATACCGACCCGCTGGAGGCATTATTGCGCAGTGAGCGCCTGCATGAGTTGAAGCGGACAATCGCATCCATGCGCAATCCGCAGTACCGGGCGGTCTTGCTCCATATCTTCTTTCGCGGACTTGAGGAGCGCGAGCTGGCCGCGCTCTGGCGAGTGCGGGTGCGCGATATCTCGCTCTGGCGCTGTCGCGCGCTCAAGGCCCTGCGCAGGCAGCCCGGTATTCAGCAACTTTTGTGGTAACGGTCTGCCGATAGCAAAAGGCCCTAGCACGAACGCCAGAGCCTTTTGCCATCAACAGGCAATGTTTTAGCTCAGCGAGAAATCGTCGGCGAAAACGTTGCCCTGGGAGTACCAGCCGTGAATATAGATCGTGATGCTGGTTTGTGACGAGCCGGTAGTAAAAGTCACGCTGAGCAGTGTATAGCTGGAACTGCTCGTCCAGTTCGAGGCGCCGTTCTGCACGCCGAGGTAAGCATACGGGCCGTCCACATAGGCGCTCAGGGTGTAGGTATGGTTTGGCTGCACTGTGATCGTCTGGTCGCACTCGCCGGTTGTCGAGCCCGTCGGCGCAACCTCAAGCGCATGCGAACCGCTATGCACCGGCGTGCTCACAACGGCATCATTTGGATCGCAGCTCCAGCCGGAGAGGCTTCCCGTCTCGAAGCCCGGATTTGTCACCAGGTTGCCTCCGGGTTGAGGAGTGGGAGTTGAGGTGGGAGTGCTGGTCTGGGTAGGAGTTGAGGTGGGAGTGCTGGTCTGAGTTGGCGTAGGAGTCGGTGTGGAGGAGCCGTTGCAGCTTCCGATCAGCGTCCATACGCCTGCGGGACCGCCGGGGATATCGCCCTGCGTCCACCACTTCGCCTGCCAGAGCGAGCCGTTATACGTCACCTGGTTGCCAGCGACATAGACCGCCGTTGAGCTCCACGGAGCAACACCCGCGCACGAACCGCCGGGAGTCGGCGTGGGCGTTGAGCCGCCGGAGGTCGGAGTTGGCGTCGGATTGGGCGGAGTCGCGCCGGCGAACTGCACGCTGAACTTTGTAAAATCCCAGGAGTTCTGAGGAACGCTGCTACAGGTGCCGGAGAGCGCGCCATTGTTATCGGGCGGATTGCACTGGCGGTCGCGGTTGACCGACCAGAAGGTATAGCGGGCCAGGTGGTTGCTCTCGGCAAAGTTCAGCACCGTCTGGAAATCAGCCTGGTAGAAGTACTCGCCGCTGTCGGTGCGACCATTCATCGAGGAGATGCCTTCGTGGGTATACGCAGTAGCGCTGCTCCAGCCGAAGGTATTCATCAACATCGTATTGAAGTCCTGCAGCGCGGTGATCTGGCTGCTTGCGCCGCTGAAGCCGCCGTCGAAAGGCATGATCGCGTAGTTGTTCGGCGTGTAGCCCAGCGTTTTCGCATTATTCAACAGTTGCTGGCCGAAGTAGCCGGTCCCGCTGGTCGTGCCTGGAAGGGTAATCGATTCGTAGAGGCCGGGATTATTCGCCTGGAGAATCTGCGCCGCGCCCAGCTCATTGTTAATGGCGGTCGCGTTCTCGTATTCTGGCTCCTCCAGATCGAAATCGAGCGCCTTCAGGCTATATTTATTGATAATAGCCTGTTCGGCGGCGGCGGTCGCCTGGGGCGTGCCGCAGGTCTGGCCCAATTTGGTTCCGTTATAGCCGCCAAAGGAGACGACCACATCACCGCCTGCCGCGCGAATGGCGTTGATGATCGGCCCCATCTGGGTGTCGGTAGAGACATCATCCAGGCCATTGTCGGTTTCCCAGGCCGGCGTGCAGCCGTTGTCGGCCACGATAAAGGCCAGCGTAAAGGCCCTGGCGCCGCTGGCCGACATGACGCTCGTCAGGTCCGGGGGATTGTTGGCCAGCGGCATGACGTAGGGCGCGGCGTTATACCAGTTCGCACCGGGCGCGCTCGCCGCCTTTGCTGTGGAGAGTCTGGGATAAGTGATGGCGAGAAGAGAGAGGAGGAGCAGACACGACGCTGCTCCTAGCTGCAACAACCTTGTTTTCGACATGTGTGACTCCTTGCGGTATTCCTTGCTAACAGTCCTTGCTAGCGACCCTGTCGCTGCCGACCGCTTGCGATGACAGATCGGCATTCGTAGCGTGGAGTTCAAGCTTGCTTCTTATACACAAAACATACGTTATTCCGGTGTATATGTCAAGATGTCTAGACCAGTTGTCGGGGAAAGTCTCTCTGGCTGCCCATGAGCAAGGGAGGAGAGGAACTGCTTAGTGTCTATGCTCCTGCGCGGCATCGATCGCCTCGTTGAGGGCGAGGCAGGCGCTGATCAGAGCGAGGTGGGTGAATGCCTGGGGAAAGTTGCCCAGCGCCTGGCCGGTGGTGCTGATCTCTTCGGCGAACAGGCCCACGTGATTGCCCAGGCTCAGCAACTTCTCCAGGCGAATGCGTGCCTCCATCAGCACGTGAGGCCCGGCCAGGGGTCCCATGCGCGCCAGGCTCTCGACGAACCAGAAGCCGCAGGCGCTAAAGGCGCCCTCGATGCTGCCCTCCAGCCCATCGTCTGCCGCCGTGCGGGGATTATAGCGCAGTATAGATGGGCCGAGCGAGAGCTCCTGCTTGATGCGTTGGATGGTAGCGAGCATACGCGGCTCACGTGGTCCCACGAACTTTGCCAGGAGCATCAACAAAAGACTGGCATCGACCGTATCGCCGCCGTAATACTGCACAAAGCTCCGCTTCTCATGGTTCCAGCCCCTGGTCATGATTTGCTCGTAGATCGCGCTACGCATCTCCTCCCATCTGGCCCTGGGCGCGGGCCAGCCCCAGTTCTGGGCAATGCGCAGTGCGCGATCAAAGGCCACCCAGCTCATCAGGCGGGAATGGACAAAGTAGCGGGCTCCTCCGCGCACCTCCCAGATTCCCTCGTCCGGCTCCTGCCAGTGCTCGCCCAGCCAGTTGAGCAGGCGCTGAAGATTCTGCCAGAGGTCGTATGAGATCGCGTCGTAGCGGTTATAGATGTAGATAGCGTCCATGACCTCGCCATAGATATCGAGCTGTTTCTGCATATATGCGCTATTGCCGATGCGCACGGGCCGGCTGCCGCAGTATCCCTCCAGATGGTTGAGCGTCGTTTCAGTCAGCACCTGCTCGCCCTCCACCCCATACATTGGTTGCAACGTCCCGCCGGCCTTGAGTTCGTGGCAGCGATCGTTCAGCCAGTCCATAAAGGCGCTGGCCTCCCCGAAGAAGCCCAGGTTGAGCAGGCTGTAGAGCGTAAAGGCGGAGTCACGCAGCCAGGCGAAGCGATAGTCCCAGTTGCGCACGCCGCCCAGCGCCTCCGGCAGGCTGGTCGTAGCCGCCGCGACCACCGCGCCGCTGGGGGCGTAAGTCAGGAGCTTGAGGGCCAGGGCCGAGCGATGGATCATCTCACGCCAGCGCCCCTGGTAGGTACATTGGCCGATCCACTCGTACCAGAAACGCAGGGTGCGCTGAAACGCGCTCTGATATCGCTCATCCGAGAGCGGCTGAGGAAAGCTCTCGTCCTCGCTCATATTTTTGAGGAGAAAGTGGGCCGATTCGCCCTGATGCAGCGTAAAGGTCGCGGTCACGCCCCCTGCTCCATCCTCGCACAGGGGAACCGGCGAGGCCAGCGCCAGCGCCAGCCCGTTGCACTGAAAGATCGCCCCTTCCTCCAACAGATTGATCTGGTGCTGATCGCGGGCATAGTTAAAGGCGGGCCGGCAGGTCAGAACAATCTCCAGCGAGCCATAGATGACGTTGACCGAGCGGATCAGGGCGTGCTCAAACTCGTCCGTCTTGCGCCCCTTGATGGGCATGAAATCGGTCAGTTCCGCGTAGCCATCATGCGTGGCGAAACGCGTCAGCAGAACATTCGTATCGGGATAATAGAGTTGTTGATACTCGCTGGTCACGTCGGAGGCATGAATGCGGAAGAAGCCCCCCTTATTCGCGTCGAGCAGCGCGCCAAAGATGCTCGGCGAATCGATGCGCGGAAAACAATACCAATCGATCGAGCCATTCTTGCCCACCAGCGCCACCGTATGCAGATCCCCGATAATCGCATAGTCGCTGATCGGCAGGTAGGCAGGGGGCGATGGGACATAGCGCATAGTGAAAAATCCTTTCTGGTATTGTGCAAAAAAACGCCTGACCGGGCGAGGCCCGCTCCTGTTTCTCTTAATCGGCACACTGCTGCCATAGGCACAGCACAGGAAGTGCAAGGAACTTCCTGCGGAACTTCCAGGGGAAAGGGATTGGACAGAAGCGTTCTCTCATGATATAGAGATTGAAAAGTGGCGACCTAATGTCTACACTGAAAATGCAGGACCTTTTGTATGGAAAACGTGGCAGGCGCGAGGGGAGACAAACTATATGGCAGAATCTTACTGGTGGTCACGTTGACGAGCGCAACCCCTATGTGCGTAACCTGGGCGTGCAGTTGGGATTATTCTGATCAACGCGCTGAGGGCCAATCCGCGCGCCACTCGCGATAGCAATGCGCTACGCCCCGCACGTGCCCACAGGCGCGGCGGGACCGCAGAGCAGCGCGATCGGCGTGTTGGCGGCGTAGAGTATGGTATCGTTG
>Ga0070740_10002205_pt1 | contig 23670 bp, 15 predicted proteins | sample Coa_R2_FD_67286 | JGI IMG/M metagenome (GOLD analysis project Ga0070740, IMG submission 67286) | Surface soil microbial communities from Centralia Pennsylvania, which are recovering from an underground coalmine fire - Coalmine... | ecosystem: Environmental > Terrestrial > Soil > Unclassified ...
CCAGGCCCCATCTGGTTTACCCCTCTGGCCCCGTCCGGGTTCGCCAGGCCCTCGTCTGGTTCGCCAGGCCCTCGTCTGGTTCGCCAGGCCCTCGTCGGTTTCACCCCAGGCCCCGGCCTGGTTCGCCAGACCCTCGTCGGTTTCACCCCAGGCCCTCGTCTGGTTCACCAGGCCCTCGTCTGGTTCACCCCTGGCCCCGTCCTGGTTCACCAGACGAGGGTCTGGTGAACCAGGCCCCGCCTGCGCAGAAGAGAGGATGCATATGTACGTAGATATAGAGGCCGCAAAGGTCCCGAGTGCCAGAGCCACAGCGGGAACACGGCGCCGGCGCATCAGGCTTATCATGCTCGGCTATATCCTTGTGGCGCCGGCGGTGATCTGGCGCCTGGCCGTCGCCATCTACCCCTTCCTGAACACCATCTGGCAGAGCTTTACCAACAACAGTCCCCTGGCCGGCACGCAGCGTTTCATCGGCCTGGCTAACTTCACACGCATGTTCCAGGATCCGGTGATCCTCCAGTCCCTCTCGTTCACCTTCATCTTCACCGCAGTCTCAACAGCGGTTCAACTGGTCTACGCAATGGGCATCGCTCTGCTGCTTAACAAGGCGTTCCGGGGACGCGGCATCGTGCGGGCCGTTAATCTGCTGCCGTGGGCTATGCCGGCCATCGTCGTCGCGACGGCCTCGCAGTGGATGTTCAATAGCCAGTTTGGTATGATCGATGACCTGATCGCCCGCGTCCTGCCCTTCCGCCCCATCTGGCTCGCTAATCCCGACCTGGCGCGTATCGTCGTCATCATTCTCGATGTATGGAAAAATTCGCCCTGGGCCGCGCTCATCATCCTGGCTGGACTGCAAAATATCCCGCGCGAACTCTACGAAGCCGCGCGCGTCGATGGCGCTTCAGCCTGGCGCACCTTCTACTCGGTTGTGCTGCCCATGCTGGCGCCGCTGATCTTTACTCTATTGATCTTCGTCTCGACCTATCGCGTGCTGACCTTCGATCTGGTTTATGGGCTGACGCAGGGCGGTCCCGGCCACTCGACCTCGCTGCTCTCCTACCAGGTCTATCAACTGGCCTTTACCGGTCTCTATTATGGCTATGGTTCAGCCGTGGCGGTCTTCGCCTTTGTGATCGTCCTCTTCCTGTGTGTCGTCTTTTTCCTGTTCATGCGACGTAGCGAACAGGCGCTATAAGGAGGTGTATGATGTCTACTACCGAGACCTATGCTCCACCGGCGGCACCTGCCGAACAGCGCCAGCGCCACACGCATTACCGGCCTGTACGCAAGACTATCTGGACGGTCATACTCTATGTACTGGTCGCGCTCTTCGTGATTATCACGCTGCTGCCGATCTACTGGATCGTGCTGTCGGCCTTCACACCGATGAGCGAGCTATTCACGGTGCCGCTCAACTACTTCCCCAGGCACCCCTCGCTCATCAATTTCCAGACGGTGGCGCAGGTCGTGCCGCTGGGCCAGCAGTTTATCAATAGCTCGCTGCTGGCGCTGCTCTCGGCCTTTTTCTCGGTCCTGGTCTGCCTGCTGGCGGCCTACGCCTTCGCGCGCATTCGCTTCCCCGGCAGCAACGCGCTTTTTCTGGGCATTCTACTCTCGGGCTATCTGCCGACGATTGCGATGATTATCCCGCTCTTCCAGATGTTCGAGAATCTCTCGCTGCTGGACTCGATTCAGGGTCTCGTGATTCTGCTGGTGAGCTTCCTGCTGCCGACAAGCGTGTGGATCATGACCTCGTTCGTGCGCCAGATCCCCATCGAACTGGAGGAGGCGGCGCAGATCGACGGGGCCAACTTCCTGACGACGCTCTGGCATGTGGTGATCCCGGTGCTGCGCCCGGCTATCGCGACGCTCTTTTTGCTGAACCTGGTGGCAAGCTGGGACGAGTTCTTCTTCCCCCTGATCTTCAGCAGATCGAGCGCGTCGCAGACACTGACCATCGGCATCACGCAGGCGGCGGTGAACCCGCAGTACCAGACGGTAGCCTGGGGCAATGAGGCGGCAATGGCGCTGATTGTGATTGTGCCGGTCTTCATCCTGACGCTCGTCTTCCAGAAGCAGATCGTGGAGGGGTTGATGGCCGGTTCTCTGAAAGGATAATCGCACGAGGCTCGCTTGCAAGCCTCGGTGCTCACAGGAAGAATGGAGGGAGCGTGTGGCTACGCCACACGCTCCCTCCATTCTTCCTGTGAGCACCGCAGTCGCGATACGTTATTCCAGGGAGAACAGGCCGACGCGGTTCCCCTCGCTATCGATGAACTGCGCGATGTAGCCCGGCCCCATATCACCGAGAGACATCTTGCCTATGACCACTTTGCCTCCGGCGGATTCTACCTTCGCCAGCGTGGCGTTGAGATCTCCTTTGACCACCAGGTAGACACATACCCCCTGACCCTGGCCGGGGGCATAATTCGGCTCCTGGACAATCGCACCGCCGGCGCCCTCGCCCTCCATTGGCAGAATGCCATAGCGCATCTCGCCCATATTGGGCGGCTGGTACAACTCCTGCTCGATTCCCAGAATGGTGCGGTAGAACTTCTGCGCGCGATCAAAGTCGCTCGCGGGGATCTCAACCCAGGTGAAAAGATTTGCCATCGTGTGTATTGCTCCTTTTTGTTTTTGTGGGTATTTTGCTCTGTTATCGTTTCGCCAGAACAAGTGTACCATAGGAGCCACGAAAAAACTTCTCGAATCTTGCCCTCAATAGCCAGCCTGCAAATCGACGCGATTGGGCATCGGCGCGCCTCGCGCCGCCCTGTTCAGTAACTCGGCCAGATAGCCCATACGCATCTGCTCAGCCTCTGGAGCATGCCCGGCACGGTGCGGGCTGATGACGACATTGCGCAGTTCGTGAAATGGATACGCGGATGGAGCGAGACCGCTTGCCTCGCCTTCGCCGCCAGGATTGCGGTACCAGACATCCATTCCGGCGGCATAGAGCTTCCCATCCTTGAGCGCGTGATAGAGCGCGGCCTCATCGACGATTTCGGCACGGCTGACGTTCACCAGAACAGCATGCTCCGGCATAAGCGCCAGTTCTCGCTCGCCGATCATTCCGCGCGTTTCGGGCGTCAGGGGCGCACAAATCAGCAAGAAATCGGCGCCGGGCAGCAGGTCGTGCAGCGCGTCGGGTGGATAGAGCGTAATGTCCTGCTCTACCTCTTTGCCAGCCTGCGCGGCGGGAAGATGGCGCCTGATCGCGCGTACATGCAGGCCCAGCCCCCGGCACATCCGCGCCACCAGGCTGCCAATCGCGCCGTATCCCAGAATCAACGCCGTCTTGTCATGGAAAAGGACGGCGGGATCAGGTCGCTCGAAGCGCGGAGACCAGTCGTTCTCGCGGAAAGTGCGATCCGCGGGGACGATGAACTTGGCGGCGGCGAGCATGAGCGTGACAGCCATTTCGGCAACCGGCAGGGCATTATGATGTATGTTATGCACGGCGATTCGCGGAAAATCGAGCAGCAGATTGCGCGTCGGCTCCGGCACACCGGCCCAGGGAACGACGAGCGCGCGCAGCGCGGTGCTGGCCTGCAATTGTTCCCGCTGGAGATGGCCCGCGACCAGGATTGCACAATCAGCGGGCACATCGGGGCCGGTGCTCAGGCGAATATCCGGGGAGAGCAGGGGTTGTAGTTCTTCTACCGAATGACCATGTGGCAGTTCAAGGATGTGAACGGTGAGTGTCAACGTCGTCGCTCCTTTCTTAGAAAGTGTCCGCTGCTCAGTGCTCTCGCCGGGCGTCGGTGCGGCTCTGCGGCACCCAGGGATCTGAGGGATGGGCCGGGGCGCACCGCGCCCTGGCCCATCCCTCAGATCCGGTGAGTGCCGCAGGCGCGAGCCGGCAATGGGGGCTGGCAATCAGACACATTCTTAACACTACGTTGTGTCAAAGATGATAGGTTCTCAATCTTCCAGATTCAGCCAGCGCAATTCTTCGGGCGACAGGGTAATGGCGAGGGCCTGGAAGGAGGTGCGTGTCTCGGAAAGCTGGCGCGGGCCGATCAGCGGGAAGGTCGGGAAGGGCTGGCAGAGCACATAGGCCAGCGCAATGTTGATCGGCAGCACGCCGCGCTCGCGCGCCAGCGCGTTGACGCGCTCAAGACGGCGAAAATTATCCTCGCTATACCAGCAGCGCACCAGTTCCGCATCCGAGCGGTCATTGGGGTCGGCCCTCCCGGTAAAGAAGCCGCGCGCCTGGCTGGACCAGGGCATAATCGGCATCTGCGTCTTTGCCAGCCATGCTCGCCATGTGGCATCCGATGCCGAGAGGCAGCCCACCCAGGGCGGCTCGACCATACGCGCCAGGCTGAAGTTATTGCTGATGGCCGCGAAACCCGAGAGGCCGCGTTCAAACGCCCAGGCATTGGCCGCCTCGATGCGTTCGAGAGACCAGTTCGAGGCGCCGAAGATGCGCACTCGGCCTGCGCGTTGCTGCTCGTTGAGCGCCGTAATAAACTCTCCAACGGGAACAGCGGGATTATCGCGGTGCAGCATATAGATATCCACGTAATCCGTCTGGAGGCGCTCAAGGCTCTCCTGCAACTGCCGGACCAGCGCCTCCGGGTTGCAGTACGGTGTATGCGCGCCCTTGTCAAGAATGATAATCCGCTCGCGCACGCCGCGATTCTTCACCCAGTGGCCCAGCATCTTCTCGCATTCGCCTCGACCATAGATATAGGCCGTATCGAAGCAATTGCCGCCGCGCTCAAAAAAGTCGTCGAACATGACAGCCGCGTGGGGCCAGTGCGTCTGGTTATCTACGCCCAGCACCAGGCGCGAAACAGGCTTCTCAAGTCCTTCGATACGCCCATATTTCATGTCATGATCCGGGTGCACTGCCAGTGGTCGCCCATGCACAGGCAGCGCTTGCCCCTTGCTCTCAGGGCGCTCGGCATCGTAGAGCAGGCCAATAGCGGCGCGCCATTGATCGAGCGTTTTCATATTACCGAGCGTATCGTCCCAGCTCATGGCCGGAGCCTGGCGCTCCTCGATATGCGCCGCGACAGTATCGGCCTCGTAGGCGTAGAGGTGCCTGTCGCTCTCGACAACGATCTCCCGCGTCTCTTCCTCGTCATCCCGTTTAACAATGATCTTGCAGGGATTATCGTTATAACCGGGCATCCACGGCGCCGGGACCAGGATCGATCCCTCGGTTCCGAAGATGCGCACAACGTTCTCCCCATTCACCCGCACGCCGGTGAAAAGCTGCGCCACAATATCGCCGGGGAACGTGAGCGAGGCGATGGCGTATTCATCGACGCGGCTGACCTCGCCGATGTGGCCGGCTCCGGTCACGCGTGTTGGCTCGGCGAAGGCTTTGCCGGTAGCGGCCCCGGCGATGAGGCGCGCCATCGAGACGCAGTAGCCGCCAACATCGAGGATACCGCCGCCGCCGAGTGCGTTATTAAAGAGGCGGCCCTCCGGGTTGAAGCGCGCATGAAAGCTAAATGTGGCCTGGATCACGCGCACGCTGCCGATAGTGCCCGCACGCACCAGTTCGACAAGCTTCTCCGTCTGGGGATGGCAGCGATACATGAAGGCTTCCATCAAAAAGACATCGCTGCGCTGCGCCGCCTCGATCATTGCCATCGCCTGCGCGTGGTTAAGGGCTACAGGCTTCTCACACAGCACATGCTTGCCCGCCTCGGCGGCCTTGATGGTCCACTCGGCATGCATAGGATGAGGGGTGGCAACATAGACTGCCTGCACGTCCGCGTCGGCAAGCAACTGCTCATAGCTTCCATAGCGGCGCTGAATTTTCCACTGCTCGCCGAAGGCATCGGCGGCCGCCTGTGTGCGGCTGCCCACTGCCAGCAGCATGCCGCTCTGCGATCCCTTCACGCCTTGCGCAAAGACTCCGGCGATTCTGCCGGTTCCCAGTATTCCCCAGGTCAATGTTCTTGTCATCGTGCGTCTCATCTTGCTCCTTTTTTCGCTTTCGACTGCTGTTGACGGTCACGCTTCCCCTTCCTGCCACCGGGATTCTGCTGCCCTCTCTTTCCAAGAATGGCCTCCGCCTCTTGCCCATGTCCATGCTGCACCAGCCACTCACGGGCACGCCCGTGCAGATCGCGCAGCGTGGCTGCGCCCGCGATCATCATCCACATCGCCGTTTCAGGATCGGCGGGCGCCTCCTCGCTCCATTGATGTTCAGCTATAAGGAAATCGCGCACCTGCTGCACATCCATAGTGCGCAGCACGGCATCTAATCTCTGCCGAAAGCTTTCGGGTTCTGTCATCACTTATACGCTTTCTACTGCTTGCACCTGCAACGCTCGCAGGATGACCTGTATGGTAGACAACAGGCGCTTCGCGCCTGTTGTCTACCATACAGGTCATCTCTCCTCAGTTCAGGCGGGCGCGTTCATCCGGGAGTTTCTTGCCCAGGATCTGCCGCATGAATGGCACTTCACGGCGCAGGATATGTATCTCTTCTTGCAGCCGCCGGCGCGTCGAGGTCAGTTCCAGAAAGTATTGTTTCTGTTCGTCCTGGATATCCAGAATATAGGCGATGAAATGCGAGAGCGCCTCCGGCCCATCGGGCAGATTCGCCTGCAAATCGCTCTCCCCGCCGGCCTTGAGCAGTATATCCAGATACGTCCCGAACAGCTCGCGTGCCTGCGCCAGATGTTCGCTCAGCTCCTCCTCTGGCTCGATTTCATCTTCATACGGCGCGATGAGCGCGGAAAGATAGGGCCTGTTGCGATGCTGGCGGATGATCCGGAAGCGCTGCGTGCCGATGGCAATGAGATTATAACGGCCATCTTTCAACCGGTCCACGTTGCGTATCTCCGCTATCGTGCCAATCTCATGCGGCACTTCATGCAGATGCTCGCTTTCCGGCCTCAGCAGCACCACGCCGAAAGGCTTGTTGTCGCGCTGGCAGTCGGCGACCATCTGGCGATAGCGCCCCTCGAAGATATGCAGCGGCAGCACCGTGCCGGGGAACAGCACCACATTCAATGGGAACAGAGGCAATTCAGTCGGGGTTATCGACACCGGGTCCCTCCTTTGCTAGAAAGCCTCCGCCGCCCGGCGTACAGATAATCAGGACATCGCCCGGCCGCACGTCCAGCGTCACCTTGCCGGGCAGGGGTGTAACCTGCCCCTCGCGTTCGAGGCTATTGCTGCCTGTAGCTCCCGGCTCGCCACCATGCAGGCCATAGGGCGCGCGGCGGCGCCTGTCCGTAAGCAGTGTTACGGTCGCGGGAGCAAGAAATTGCAGATCGCGGCGCAGGCCATCGCCGCCGCGATAGCGCCCGGCCCCGCCCGAGCCATAGCGCAGGGCATAGCGGCGCACGCGCACTGGAAGCTCCATCTCCAGCGCCTCGACGGGAGTATTGCGCGTATTGCTCATATGCACATGCACGCCCGACAGCCCGTCGGCCCCGGCGCGTGCGCCCATGCCGCCGCCCATCGTCTCATAATAGGCAAACACGCGGCCCTGCTCTGCGTCGTAGCCACCGAGCGTAAGATTGTTCATCGTCCCCTGCGATGCCGCCGGGATGCGCTGCGGGGCAAGCTGAGCCAGCGCGCCGAAGAGAGCATCGACGACGCGCTGCGAGGTCTCGACGTTGCCCGCCGCCACTGCTGCGGGCGGGAACGGATTGAGGAACGTGCCCTCCGGGATATGGATCGAGACCGGCTCCAGGCAGCCCTGATTGGCAGGCACCTGCTCCCCGGCGAGGCAGCGCACAACGTAGAGCACCGCCGAATGCGTGACGGCCTTCACGGCGTTGACACAGCCCGCGCTCTGAGGAGCTGTGCCGCTAAAATCGACGCTCAGGCCGCCATTCTCCACCCGCACACGTACAGCAATAGCAAGGTCTTCGGCGCCCCGGCCATCATCATCAAGGTAGTCGGTGAACTGCACCTCGCGTTCTGGCAACTGCGCCAGGGCCAGGCGCGTGAGGTATGCCGAGTAGGCCAGCAGGGCATCAGCATGTGCCAGCACGGTACGCGAGCCATAGCGCGCGATAATCTCTTGCAGGCGCCGCTGGCCTACATGTGCGGCAGCAATCTGCGCGTCTATATCCCCCTGGCGCTCCTGCGGCGTGCGCACGTTGCGATAGAAGAGGCGCAGAACATCCTCATTGAGCTTGCCGCCGCGCACGAGCTTCATCGGCGGAATAATCACGCCCTCCTGATACAGCTCACGCGACATCGGCATCGAGCCAGGAGACATCCCGCCGATATCGGCATGATGCGCGCGGCTGGCGACGAATCCGAACAACTCTCCACTATGCCCATCGGGATCATCGCCAATGAAGACGGGCGAGACCATCGTGATATCGGGCAGGTGTGTTCCGCCGAGATACGGGTCGTTGAGCACAACGAGATCACCGGGTTCAAAGGTCGAGAATTGCTCGATGGCGGCGCGCACCGAGGCCGGCATGGCGCCGAGATGTACGGGAATATGCGCGGCCTGGGCGATTAAACGCCCCCGGGCGTCGAAACAGGCGCAGGAATAATCTTTGCGCTCTTTAATATTGGGCGAGTAGGCCGTTCGCCCCAGCGTTACGCCCATCTCTTCGGCAGCCGAGGAGAAGAGATGCTTGAAGATCTCCAGCGAGACGGCATCGAACGATCCCCGCTGCGCAACGACGGGCTGCGCCGTGTCCTCTTCGCGCGCGGAGCGCTGGGCCACGACATTGCCCCGGGCGTCTACCTCGCCTTCCCAGCCGGGCGGCAGCAGGATCGTGCTATCATCCTGAATGAGCAGGGCTGGCCCGGCAATGCGATTGCCGTGGCGCAGCCGCTCACGCTCGTAGAGGCGCGCCAGTTGTGCGCCCCCGGCGAAGGTCATCATGCGCTCGCCCAGCAGCGCGTGTTCGGCGGATGGGCCGGCATCGGCTTCGACGGGCAGTTCCGGCTGCTCGAGTTGCAGCAGCGCTTTCACGCGCACCGCGACGAGTTGCACAGGCTGATCGGGGTGGCAGTGGCCGTAGCGCTGCTGGTGCAGGGCGTGGAAGCGCTCCAACGTTGTGGGCAGGTTGCCGGCATAGGGCGTCGTTATTTCATACGCCTGGCCGAGATAGCGCAGGTCGCATAGACGCTGCAACGTCATCTCCGCCTCGGGAGAGGCGCCCATGCGCTCCATCTCGCCCCGCATATCGGCACGCGCACGATCTTCCAGAGGAGCGAATGTCGCCTCTAACGCATCCGCCTCCAGGTCGCCGGCTGCCAGCATGACGGTGCGGGCGTAGTCTTTGACAATCGGCGCGAGGATCATGCCCAGTGCCGAGAGCACGCCGGGATAACGAGGGATGAAGACGCGCGGAATGCGCAGCGCCTCGGCCAGCTCACACGCGTGCAGCGGGCCGGCGCCTCCGAAAGGCAGGAGTGTGAAGCGGCGCGGATCGTGGCCCTGCTCCAGCGAGACGGTGCGCAGGGCGCGCTCCATGCTTGCATTGACCACGCGAATAACGCCCAGTGCGGCCTCCTGCATGCTGACGCCCATCCGCCGCGCCAGATCCTCCATGCGCTCCTGCGCGCGCTCAGGATAGAGCGTGAAGCGCCCGCCGAGAAAGTGCGCGGGATCGATACGACCCAGCATCAGGTTCGCGTCGGTTACGGTGAGGTCATCCCCCACGCCGTAGCAGGCAGGACCGGGCACCGCGCCCGCCGAGTCCGGTCCGACAACCAGGGCGTTGCCCTCGTCGAGATGGACAATGGAACCGCCGCCGGCGCCGACGGTATGGATCGCTACCGTCGGCACGGCGATGGGACAGCCGGCAACCACCGCCTCCGAGGTTTCGGGAATGCGTCCGGGGCAGAGCGCGACATCGGTAGAGGTGCCGCCCATATCCAGCGTAATGATCTGCTCATGGCCGGCCAGGCGCGCGATATGAAAAGCGCCAATGACGCCGCCCGCCGGGCCGCTCAACACGGTGCGCACCGGCTCCTGCGCGGCAACTGTGGCCGAGATGCTGCCGCCCGACGATTGCATGATACGCAGCGGACCACCAAGCTGATCCTGTAACTTATCGAGATAACGCGCCATCAACGGCTGGACATAGGCGTTCACAGCGACGGTGCTAGTGCGCTCATACTCGCGGAACTGCGGCAAAATCTCACTGGAGAGCGACAGGTAGACGCCGGGGAAGCGTTCCCGCAGCAGCCCGGCAAGCGCCTGCTCATGTACGGGATTGCGAAAAGAGTAGAGCAGCGCGATGGCGATACTTTCAGGCGCGCAATCCGCAACCTGCTGCAAGACGCGCTCGAACGCCTCGGGAGTGGGAGCCAGGATGATCTCGCCGCGATGATCGAGCCGTTCGGCAAGCTCCAGGCGGCGCTCGCGCGGAATGGGCACGGGCGGGCGCTGCTGCATAATATCATAGAGCGAGGGACGATCCTGGCGGCCTATCGCCAGGACATCGGCGAACCCCTCCGTTGTGATGAGCACGCTGCGCGCGCCCTTGCGTTCCAGGAGAGCATTCGTAGCAACAGTTGAGCCGTGAATCACCACCGACTCTCCCGTGACTTCGAGCGCTTGCAGCCCGGCGAGCAGGCCCTCTACGGGGTTATGGGGCGTGCTCGGCACTTTGAAAAGACTCAGCCTCGCCCCCGCCGCCTGCCCTGAGGATTGTGTGGGACTGTAGTAGACAATATCCGTAAACGTTCCGCCGATATCGACGCCAATAATGCCTCGTCCCGGTGTCTGCCCGCTCTGCATGCGCTTGCCTCGCTTTATACGTTGACATAGAAATGGCCTACATTAGATAGAGTAACCGATAATTGAGCATTCAGGCAAGTGCATAGTGAAATATGTCGAACAAACCCGGCATGTCATCCTGAGCGCAGCGAAGGATCTCACTCCCGGGCCGCAGATCCTTCGCTGCGCTCAGGATGACATGCCATCATCGTCGTCTTCGATGCCAGGTTCCTGCGCCAGAATCTCGGCCAGGGCGTCGTCGGCGGCCTCACGCACCTGGGCATTCGACGAGGCCAGCCGTAGATGGTAAAGCCGGCGCAGCGCCCTGTCGGGGACATTGCGGCGCAGTTCGCCAAACGTCTCGGCAGCCGCTAACTGCACCCATGCGTAGGGCCATTCAAGGATCTCCGCCAGCCTGTCCATTAACGCGGGCAGCGGCTGCTCCATTTTGCGGATAAGCCAGGCGATATCATACTGCTCCAGCGCGCCCAGCACGTCCCCGGAACCCTTCCCCGAAAGGATGGAGATCGCCTCGGCTTCGACAGCAGCGGCTTTGCCGGGATATGCTTGCCGCAGGAGCGAAAGTTGTTGCAGGCGTCCCTGGCTGATGTCTTCGAGCAGTGCATCGAGTGGCGGGATCTCAGGGGGCACCGCGCTTTCCTGGCTCACGGGCTGCGGCTCTGGCCGCTCCTCATCACCTTCGCCGGCACGGCGCATACCATCTGTCGGCCCTGCCGGTACTCTTCGCGCGCGCAGCGCTTCTTTCGCGACCTCACGCGCATATGCATCGGGATCGTGCTGCATAACCTCTTCCAGGACCGCATCCGGCACATCGGGTCGTCGTCCCAGCGTCTTCAAAATGGCGACGCGCGCATACAACTGCACATGCCTGAGCGCCACAATCAGAACTTCATCGGGGGTATCCATCTCTGGCCTGCTCAAGATCTCAGCGGCTGCGGAACGCACATCCTCACTCTCATCGTTGAGCACATTGATCAACATATTCAGGATAGCGGGATTGCCCGTCGCGCCAAGCGCCCGTACCGCGTGAGTGCGTATAATACTCTCCTCATCCTTCAACAGCGCCCTGATCGCTTCGATGGGTGCGTTCTTTCCCATGCCGCTCAGTTCATCCAGCGTGACCTCGCGTACAGAAGCGGCGCCGTCTTGCAGCAGGGGCAGCAGCTTTTCGATAGCCTCGTCATCGTTCTGGCAGCGCGCCCGCACCATCCTCGCCGCGCGACAGCGAACCCTTACATGCCAGTCGTACAGGGCCGCAAAGATCAGCGCATCAGGGGCGCGCTCTCCCATCCAATCCAGCACGGCAAGCGCGGTCTCGCGCACACTGCTCGATGCCTCTCCCAGCGCTTCCGGGTGGGCAGCAAGAGCTTCGGCGAGATCTTGCAACATCCAGCGGGCCTTTTTCATATCATCGTAATCGGTCATGCCCTCCAGCATCAGCACCAGAATACCGAGATAGGCCGGCGGCCTCAAGCGGTGCAGAGCCTCTATGGCATGCCACTGCGTCCATTCGTTACGGTCACGCAGGCAGGCCACGATGCGCTCCACCGGAGCCTGCTCGCCGAAGTAACTCAGGCTCTCAATCGCCATACCGCGCAGGCTGCGGTCCTCAAGCGCTGCGATCAACGCCGCCAGAGCTTCGGCGGAATTATGCTTGCGCAGCGCCTCAGCCGCCGCGCGGCGCACTCCCGCGCTCTCATCGTGCAGCGCATTGAGCAGTGGCGCAAGCGGAGCCTCGATGGGGAGCCGTACCAGGCTCTCGACCACCGCCAGCCGCACAACGGAGGCTTCATCCTCCAGGCCGGTGAGCAGCGTGTCCAGGTCGCCACATTCGGCCAGTCCGCGCATCGCCAGCGCCCGTATTTCTGGATTCCAGTCCCGCGCCAGCTCCTGAAACCATACTTTCGGAGGCTGCGCGCCGATATGGCCGGGCAGCCAGGTCAGATTGCGTACTGCCTCCTCACGCACGCTCTCATCGCTATCAGCACAGGCGGCCAGGAATGGTTCAAGCAATTTCTCTTTATCTATGCCGCTCTCGTCGTGATATGCCCTGTCGATGGAGAGCCAGTAAAGAGCATCGAGGGCTTCTTTGCGCACGAGCGGGGATTCGTCGCGCAGCATCGCCACGGCCCGCTCGATTGGGATAGCTCCGCGTATGGTTCGCAGCGCACGCAAAACACCTTCACGCACACGGGGAGCGGAGTGGCCCAGTGCGGCAATGACTTCCTCCCGTGCGCTGGCGTAGGTGTTGCGCAGGCAGTCGATGACATCATCCGAGTACGCATCTTCTGCCCCGTCGATCAGCAGCGCAACCAGCGTTTCAACCGGCAGGGGCGCTCCGAGCCAGCGCAGGACATTGCCGGCCAGAGTGCGCATACTGGCATCGGGATCGTGGCGCCAGATATCGAGCAGCGTTTGAACGGGCGCGATAGCAGCGAAGCGCGGATTGCCAAATGCCTGTACAACAAAGCGGCGCGGCTCCTGCGCCAGTTCTGGCAGGAGTGCATTCACGGCATCGGAGCCGCGCTGGCCCAGGCCCTCTAATATGATGCGGACAAGCTGTGCTATGGTGTAGCCATCGCTGGTCGTGCGCAGCGCGGCCAGCAGCGGCTCCAGAGGCGCCTCATCTCCATAGAGCGTGACTGCCCGCGCCGCCTCTCCCATCGTCATGTGCCATGTACATGTGCGCAGGATGGAGAGCAGGACGGGCAGCGGCGCGCGTTGCCTCTGCTCATTCAGTGAGCGTAAGATGCTCCAGTACACCTGATCGTGCTGCTCACGCGCCAGCGCTTCGACAAGCAGGGTTGACGCGGCCTCCCGGGATAGTTTACCCAGCGCTTCCGCCGCATTCTGGCGCACCTGCCACGCCGCATCTTGCAGCGAACGCGCAAGCTGCTCAATTGTCACAGCCACAACCTGCTCATCGAAAAAGCGTATCTCGGCGGCCAGTTCCAGCAGGCGTTTGCTGCGTGGATTATCCCACAACGTGCTGCGTCCCCGGCGCGCGGCCTCAGCGAGCGTCTCGCTCCACCGCAAAACGATGTCCGTTGCCAGGTCGCGGGTAGCAGGTCCCGCTACTTCTGCCAATGAGCGCACGGCCAGGATCAATCCCAGATCGCCGGGATCGCCCTCAGCGGTTGCATGCTGCCCGGCCAGATTCCGCAGCCAGCGCAGCGCCATCTCCGCCGCGCCTGGCTCCTCGTGCGCGGCAAGAATCCCGACCATCAGGCGCAGCACTTCGTTCCAGCGGCTATACGTGCGTTTCGACCAGGCCAGTTCCCAGGCCGTGGCCTCGCTATTTGTGCTCAGAAGTCCCTCTGCGAGCGCCAGCGCCGCCAGATATTCCTGGAAGGTTTGATGGAGGAAGCCATAGGTCTCAGAACTTATTACATCGAGCAGGCCGGAGCCGATAATACGCTCGCCCATGCTCTCGGGATCCCATGCCGCCGCAAGGTCAACGCGCGGCCGGGCCAGCAGCCGCAGGAGGTCAGGACGCGTGAAGGTGCGGCCCTTTACCTGGTAAAATTGCAGGGCCACGTTTGCCAGGACCCGGCGTAATACGCTGCGCTGATTCTCCTGCGGGGAACGCATCATCAGCACAGCTTCGAGTACATCCCTGTAAAGCGTGGCCCGGCTCTCTGGAAATACGCCCGTGCGTACAAAAGCAACGGCGGCCAGGGTAAAGAGCAGCGGATTCTCTCCCCACGCGGCGAATTGCGGGCGCCCTTGCAATGTCTGCACGAACGTCATGGGCATACCGGCGGGCATCTCCTCCTCGTGCATACCGCCATACAGAAGCGGTATCAGGCGCTGAGCCAGTTGAGTGCGCAGCTCCGCCGTCATGGGGAGCAGTTCCCACTCGGAAAATTCGCCGCGCTCGAACTGCCATCCCTTATAGCTGGTGAAGCGCGAGCCTACAATCCAGGTCCCGCCCCATTCGCGCGCGCCGGTGTTGATCAGGGCGATCATATCGGGGCGACGCGCCGGAGCCACTTCATCCAGGCTATCCAGGCAGAGCAGCGCCTTCCCCCGGCTGATCTCCTGCCAGAGCGCCGCGCCAAAATTTGCGGGGAGATCGAACGAGGCCGCGATGCCAGCAAGGTAATCGGGCAGAGATAAGCCTGAGCGCGCCAGGTCGGGCAGCGATAGGAAGAGTGGCAATGGAGCGTCAGGATCATCCAGCGCATCCTGAGCGGCATCGATCAGCAGGCTTTTCAGCGCCGTTGTCTTGCCCATGCCGGGGCTGCCGAGGATCACTATCTTACGCGACGGCGATTCCTCCAGGGCTTCGCGGCAACGCGCCACCTGCTTCTCAGCCTGTGCAGACCGTCCCTGGCCCCTGGAAGCCTGCTCCTGGGGTGCGAGAGCCATACTGCGTAATTTCAAGGGTTGGAATACGGCCCGCAGTAAGAGGGGCCGGTCAAGCGTTCCTCCCGGCACAGTAATCGCCGCGTATCGCGCAAGTAATGCTTGCAAATAGCGACGCGTAAGAGCAGCTTCCATCCTCCGACAGATCCTTTAACATCGATTTCAAGCCATATCTCTTCCTAACTATGCCATATCCTCTATGTTTTGTATAGCTTTTTGTGCAATAAGTATCAGTGTATCTATTCCACCCGGCTTTCCCCCGGACTGCCTGACGCCTGCGGCGCCTCGCACACACTACTAACCGATAAGCCGCCGCAGGCGGCAAGGGTTTTGAACAGTCATGGATCAGGATGAATCAGATCTCCATAGCGTTTCATCAATGCGCGGCGTGACATCCAGACATCCTGGGGATAGGTGCCGTAGGTTGTGCCGTGCCTCAGACGCTCCAGGCCCTGGTGATGGTAGAGCACCAGCAGACCCATCATAAAGAAGCGGTCCAGCCGGTTATGCAGCGTTTTCGGGCGTTCATAGGTAATAAAACCCAGGCGGCGCGCAGCCCGGCCCACCAGCGTCACGCCGTGAAACGCCTGGATCGCGGCGGGGAAATCCGGCTCCTGCGTCCAGCGGGCCAGCGCCCGCATATCCAGCATAAACATGCGCACCAGTTTCCAGGGGCCTGCCTGCGATGCCTCGACGATCTTGCGGTTATGGAAATGCAGTTCGCCGATCAAAGCCCCGCGCTCGACATGCACGCCATCGGGTAGATCTACGGGGTGCCCATGATAGCGCTTGAAGGTGACGCCGAGCAGGCCATAGGGCGCATGAGGTATGCTTTTGATGGGCTGGAGCGAGATGGTAAGCCACTCCCAGAAGGGCCAGAAGAGTAAGAAGCCGCGCGCCTGCCCGGCATGCGAGCGAAAGGCCAGCCGCCATCCCAGGCTCACTATGCGCCGGCGCGTGCGTGGATGGGCAGAAGGTGTGCGTGTCCCGGGCTGCTCGCGAATGCGAAAGACGAAGGCCGCACCCAGCAGGAAGAAGAACACGGCCAGAGCGAAGACCAGGCGATAGCCCAGCGTCAGTTGCCCGGCGGTTAGCTCGATCACAATGCTGCCCAGCAGTGGAGCGAGGATCGAGGGGGCGGTTGAGGCAATCGACCAGAGTCCCAGATCTTTGCCGGCGGCACTTAACGAGGGCAGAGAATCAACCGCCAGCGCCCAGTCTACGCTGGTGTAGGCGCCATAGCCCAGCCCGAAGAGAATGCCCAGCGGCCAGAGGGGGACGCGATCAGGAAACAGGACGAAGGAGAGCGAGGCCAGCGCCATACAGAGAGTCGCGAAGCAGACGATCCAGATGCGCCCGATGCGATCAGAGAGCATGCCGAGGCCAAGCGCGCTGGCGACAGCCCCCAGCAGGGCCAGCACGGCCACAATCGCCGTCGCCTGTACAAAATTCGTGATGTGCTCGACGCTGGCAAAGTAGTATTCGATAAAGGTCATGAAGAGCGTCAATCCCAGCATGACAAAGGCCCGCGTCAGGAAAACCCAGGCAAAGTTCTCTCCGCGCCACGGCTCAACCCAGTTCCGCGTTATCCAGTTCCGCAAGCGATCAGAGGTGCGCAGCGTCGAGGCAGCCGGAGACGATTCAAACGAGAGTGGCGTTTCGTGCACGCCAATGACTGTAATCAGAGCGCCGATCACCAGGGCCAGGCCCGTGACGGTGTAATAGATACTGGCTCCCTGCCTGATGAGGGTGGGGGCGGAAGGGCCGGGGTTGACCTGACTCAAAAGCCAGGCAGCGAGGGCCAGGCTTCCTACCGTGCCCAGCATGGTCATCAGTCCCATATAGCCGGAAGCCTCGCCGCGCTGATCCGCCGGCACAAGATCTGGCAGGAGGCTCTGATAGGCCGCAGTGCCGCCGTTGCTGGCCGCCTGATAGATCAGGAAGCCGAGGATAAAAAGCGCTGGCTCGTGCGCGCTGGACAACATGAACAGGCCGACGAGCATGAACAGCGTACCAGCAACGATATATGGCCGGCGCCGTCCCCAGGATCCGGTGGTGTGATCCGACAGTATGCCGATAATCGGAGGGACCAGCAGGGCCAGCACGGATCCTCCGGCGGTGAGCCAGCCAAGAAATGCGGCCTGCTGAGCGTTGCCGACGGCGCCGGGGGAGACAAAGAGCAGGATTTGAGTAGGGATGACGATAGCAAAGAGTGCACCGGACAGAAAGTTGAGGGAAAACCAGAAAACACTCAGCGTCAGCTGGCCGCTCACGCTGAGGCGGTGGGAAAAATCGGGCATATTCATGTTTTTTACCACGCCATCTAAATTATTCCATTAAACATAGTATGCCTCACTCACCCCCACATTTCAACTTTATCCGGGCGTTCGCGCGGCTCTGCCGCGCCAGAGATAAAGCAGGTTTTGTGGAGAAATGCGCTTCGCGCATTTCTCCACAAAACCTGCTTTATTAGATGAGCACCGCAGGTGCGAGAAAGATAGGGGTTAGCAGTTGACGGCGATGATTTCACCGCCGCGCCGGGCGGAATGCTTCGCGGCCTCCATCACCGCGATGTTGCGTCGCGCCTCCTCCGGCGGCACAGCCAGTGCTTCGCCATTATGCAAATGATTCGCCAGGTTGCGGTGGAAGGCGTAGAGCGGCATGGGCGGCAGTGTCAGGCGCTGCTCATGAATAGCGTCGCCCTCGTCGCGCGTGAAGACATGGATATCCGGCAAGGATTCGGAGGGGGCCAGCCGCTCTTCGATCAGATCGCCGGACCAGCGCCGTGTCTTTACTGTTTCCTGGCGCCAGTGGCCGACGATGGCGCCGCGCTCGCCCAGGATGTACCACTTGGGTTTGAGCGCCGCCGCGATATCCGAGTGCATAAACAGCGCCTCCTGACCCCCAGCAAAGCGCAGGTAAACGCTGGACTGGTCGGCGTTGGTTACATCATGCCAGACGCGTTTATGCTCGATCCCGCGCACATTGACGACGGGATCGGGGATGAGCGAGAGGATCCAGTCGAGGTAGTGCGCGCCCCAGTCGTAAAAGACGCCGCCGGAGATCGGCTCATGCGAATGCCAGTATGCGCAGGGGTGCGCATAGCCGCCAATAAAGGTCTCGATGTGAAAGATGGGGCCAATGGCATCACGCTTGAGCGCACGCTGAATGGCGAGGAAATCCGGGTCCCAGCGGCGGCACTGATAGACCGTCAACGCGCGCCGCCGCTCCCGCGCCAGCAGGATCATCTCGTCGGCCTCGCGCACCGTCAAACAGAATGGCTTCTCAGTGACCACATGCTTGCCGGCGCGCAACATCTGCATGCAGATGGCGGCATGAGTATCGGGCGGCGTCGAGACGATGACGATATCGATGCTATCATCTTCCATGACCTCGGTCATGTCGCTACAGGTGCGCACACCCGGGAACGCCTGCGTCGCCTGCTGCAAGCGCGCGGGGTTGCGATCACAGACAAGCGCCCAGGTCAGGCCCGGCGTCTCGCTGACGGCGGTGCTGTGCTCGAAGCCGATCACGCCATAGCCGATCATCGCCACGTTCAGGGGCCGCTCACGCGTCTCCGCTCCGGCGACATAATGTATGGCGCGCGTCATCATCTGCTCAAAGACGGGATGCTCACGCGTCTGCGGCACCGTGCCCATCGTCGTACAGAAGACGCGTCCGCGCCCATGCATGCGCGTGTAGGCCAGAGGATGGCTGCTGTAGTGCCACGAGGTGCTCCAGAGCACCTGCGCGTCCTCAGGAGCGGCGGCAAGCAGGTACATCTCTTCAACGATGGCAAAGGATGGATCGACGCGGCGTGTCATATAGTGATCGGTAAGGGAGACGCGGGCGATAAGCTCGCAGCGGGGCACGCAGGAGCCATGCACGTTCCCCAGCGCCTCACCCAGCAGATCGTACTCGCGGTATGCCTCCACGGCTTCGCCCAGGCAGATCAGTCCGCCGCCACGCTCTACGAAAGTGCAGAGCGCCCTTTCCTGCTCGGCGGTGAGCGCTCCGACAAAGCCGCCGAACATTACCACGCGCCGCTGTTCCAGGTCGCGCAATTGCTCGGGGGAGACGACAACGAGCAGGCCATCAGCCTCAATCATAGAATGTAGACTCCTCTCTTTACCGGACAGCTCGGCGCTTGCGGCGCTTCGCACATGCGGGTGTGGGCAGCGTGAGCGGCGAACACAGTCCGCCGCTCACGCTGCCCACACCCGCGACAAGGTGCCTGAGGCAGCAACCAGGCATGTCATCCTGAACGACAGCGAGGGATCCGCGCGTGAGCATCCAGATCCTTCACCGTCTCTCAGGATGACATTATCCGAACGTGATGGTGCGGGTGCTCGTGCGAATGATCGGGCCAGTGCTGATGGACATGCGTATGCATGGCGCCGGGCGGCGGTAGCTCATCTGGAATATGGGTATGTGTGCCCTCAAGATGATGTTGATGGTCGTGGCCGCGCCACAGGTGCCGCGGATTGTAGTTGGCGACCAGCAGGCTCTCCCCATGATGCCAGCGCGCGCGGAAGATATCATAATTTTTCTTGCTCTTTGCCGCCCGCTCGTCCTCGCTCAGACTCTCCCACTCGCGGTGCTCGTGCTTCCTGATACGCCCGGCCACCAGCGGAGCCGTGACGACGCGATACCCCGATGTTTTAAAGAAAAAGCTGAAGTAGATGTCCATCAGGCGATAGAAGCGGAACTTTTCGTCGATCCAGCCGACCTCCGGCAGCAGTTCGCGGCGGAACGCCATCAGGTATCCTTCAATAGCATCAACATCCGGGCCGGGCGCCTCGCGGAACTCGCGCAGGTCATCCGTGACCAGGCCATAGGGACCAGCAACGCCGATGGCAGGATCTTCCAGCAGTTCGGCCAGCGGCCCCCAGATATCGCCGTCGACCTCAATAGACGTATCCATCAAAATCACGTAGCGGCCACGACTTGCACGCATGGTCGCGTTGCGCCCGGCGGCAAAGCCTATATTGTGATCGGCGAACAGCACCTCCAGGCCGAGTTCCTGCCCCTGTTCGCCGGTGAGTTTGCCACTGCGGGCCAGTTCCTCAAGGTAGGAAAGCGTATCGTCGGTTGAGCCGTTATCGACGATGACGACTTCGATACTATGACCGCCAGCATGGCGGCAGATGCTCTGAATACAGCGCTCCAGGTCGCTGCGGCTGTTGTGCGCCAGCAGATTCACGGAAAATTCGTAGCGATCAGGCGCGTATAGATAGTCGGGCGCATCGCCGGAGCTTGATAAAAAGCGGAACTCATCCTCCGGGAGGCGCCGCAGCACCAGCGAACCGCGCGTGGTATCCCTGAGATCGTAGCCGGCGCCCTTGAGCTGCATGCGCACATGATCGGCGTCCGCGAAGCGCGCCTGCCGGCGCATCTCATCACGCTCGCGCACCTGGCTGGCAATTCCGGCAGGCACGGCGGCGAGATAGGTACGGGGATCGCGTTTCTGTTCTGGCCGCTCGCTCTGAAGATAGCCCTTGAGGTCAAAGCCCAGGATACGATCAAAGTCGAGCAGCAGGCGCACGCGCGTTGTGGCATCAATCTCCTGCGAGCGCAGCATGGCCCATACGACGGACATCGCGCGCGGCATATTCAGGTCGTTTTCGACGGCATCCAGGAATGCCGTGCGCCAGGGATTGCTCGCCAGCGGTTCATCCGAAAAGGCCAGGTCTTTATCGGACTGCAAAAGAAGATCATAAGCACGGTCACGCAGGCGCTCTAACGCCGTCTGGGCGGCCTGGAGCGCGCGGAAGGTGAAGTTGAGGCGACTGCGATAGAGCGCGGTGGTATAGAAGTAGCGCAGGGCCATCACATCGAAGCCGCGCGCCTCGATCTCCGCGCGTGTATAGGCATTGCCGGTAGATTTCGCCATCTTCTGCCCATCCGCGAGCAGATGCTGCGCATGCACCCAGTAATTGACGCACTGCTGACCCGTGTATCCCTCGCTCTGAGCAATCTCATCTTCATGATGCGGGAAGATGTTATCAACACCACCGGTATGCAGATCAAAATGCTCGCCGAGATACTTCATCGACATTGCCGAGCATTCGATATGCCAGCCGGGGAAGCCGCGTCCCCAGGGGCTATCCCAGGCCATCTCGCGATCAGGCTCCGCCGGCTTCCACAGCGGAAAATCTTCGATATTATGGCGGTCGGTATCTATACCTTCGCGCACGCCCGCCAGCATATTCTCAAGCAGGTTGCCCGATAGCTTGCCATAAGCGGGGAAGCGCCTGACATCATAATAGACATACCCATTGGCCTCGTAGGCGATACCCTTTTCCAGCAGGCGCTCGATAATGGCGATCATCTCGGGAATATGCTGCGTCGCGCGTGGAAAGACGTGCGCGGGCAGGATATTTAGCGCGCTTTCGTCCTCGTGAAAGGCATTGAGATAGAACTCGGCGATCTGCCAGGATGTCTTGCCCTCGCGGCGCGCCTGGGCGATCATCTTATCCTCGCCCCGGTCCAGCACCTCCTGTCGCATGTGCCCCACATCAGTAATGTTCTTGACATGCACAACATTATACCCGCGATATTCAAAGGCGCGGCGCAGCCAGTCCGCCATCGTAAAGGTGCGCAGATTGCCGATATGAATGTAACGGTAGACGGTAGGACCGCAGGAATACATCTTGATGGTATTTGCTTCCAGCGGAACAATCTCTTCAATGCGCTTCGTCAGCGTGTTATAGATTTTCATAGATAGAGCCTGTTACCTCCACAAGAGACTCCCCCGGCCAGGGCCGCAGCTTATCGTTGCAAATTATGCCTTTATATCGTATGAGCGAGCGTAAGCATTTGTCAAGCTGCTAACTCGGCAATTCCTCGGATCAAGGAGGTCGGCGCTATTTTTCTTGCCTACTGCGTCATTTCGCGAACGATGCGCTGCACGCGCGCCCCATCGGCCCGCCCCTTCGTCTCTTTGATGACCAGTGGCATCACGCGCCTGAACTCGCTGCCCTGCTGCTCAACAATGGTGGCGACAATCGCGCGGATCTGATCGTCACTCAATTGCGAAGATTGCAGATAGGACTGCAAAATGTCCATTTCACGCTGCTCTTTGTCGGCCAGGTCGTTGCGCCCACCCTTTTTATACAGGGGAATGGCCTGGCTGCGCTTCTTGATTTCCTGTTCCAGCACCTTCAAGACATCGGCCTCGGTAATCGGCTGGCCGTATTCCGCGTGCTTTCTATCGGTACGCGCTACCTCCAGGTTATGAACGGCACCAAGCGCCATACGCAGCGTATCCAGCCGCACCTGGTCGCGGGCCTTCTGCGCCTCGACAATATCTTTCCTGATTTGCTGCTCGATGGGAAATTCCTGTCGCGCCATTATCTATTCTCCTTGCATAGTAAGTTTCCGGTATAGACCTTCTTCGCGTCTGACAATTATACTATGCGGGGGGCGAAAATGCAGCCTCTAGAGTAATCCGTTGCGAGATAGAGGTCGTAGTGTGGAGTGAACAGGCAGAAGGGAGCTTTCGTATGCATTGCCAGGAATTTGAAACGTTAGCTGGCGCTTACGTTCTCGGGGCGCTCAGCCCCGAAGAACGTCAGGAAGCTGATGCTCACCTTGCGCAGTGCCCCGACTGTCAACGAATGCTGCGGGAACTTCAATCGGCGGCTGATCTGCTGCCGTTCACTGTTCCCGGCGTGGAGCCTTCCGCGCAGGTGCATGACCGCCTCTTTGCCGCTATTCGCGCCGAGGCTTCTCCCGTCGCGGTATCGGATACGCCTCGCATTCCTGAGCGGCGGCCTCACCAGCGTTCCTGGTGGCATTACTGGCAAACTCGCATGGCGCTGGCCGCTGCTGTCCTGTTCTTCCTGTTGTCTGGCGCAATGGTGGCCTGGAATGTTTCCTTGCAGCAGCGTATTGCTCAGCTTTCTGCTCCTGGCGCGTCTCCTGTGGTAGTGCCGATACACGGAACTGATCTCGCAGCCGGAGCAAGCGGCCAGATCATCTACCTTCCCCGGCTTAACATGACGCTTCTGGTCGTTCATGGCCTGCCCTCTCTCGAAGGGGTGCAGGTCTATCAAGGATGGGCTATCGAGAACGGACACCCCAGGAGCATCGGCCTTTTGCAGCTTCAAGATGGAGTCGCCACGCTCAGCGCGCCGGGCGATCTCAGAAGGGCAGGCATGATCGCTGTGAGCAGGGAACCAGGGCCGCAGGCAAGCCAGGCCGCGCCAAAGGGGCCGGTGGTAGCTGTAGGAACACCTCCGCACTGAGAGGCAGAAATCAAGTAGAGCGATGATGCATATCTTCAAGAAAAGCGACAATAAGCGAAATCAACAACGCGATCAGGAAGCGGTGAGGTCGCCCCAGGAGATCAGCGATGAAACCCTGATCGCCTCGATTGCCCAGGGATCTATCCGGGCAATGGAGATGCTTTACCAGCGCTACAGTCGCCCGCTCTACTCGCTGGCCTATCATATGGTGGCGGATCAGCAGATTGCCGAAGATCTCTTGCAAGAGGCTTTTCTGGCAGTATGGCGCCAGGCTCATTCCTACTCACCACAATACGGCCAGGTGCATAGCTGGCTGTTCTCGATCATCCATCACCGCGCTATTGACTACTTACG
>Ga0070740_10002207_pt1 | contig 23664 bp, 19 predicted proteins | sample Coa_R2_FD_67286 | JGI IMG/M metagenome (GOLD analysis project Ga0070740, IMG submission 67286) | Surface soil microbial communities from Centralia Pennsylvania, which are recovering from an underground coalmine fire - Coalmine... | ecosystem: Environmental > Terrestrial > Soil > Unclassified ...
TGGGCGCAGCGATCTCCACCTGCACTAACCATTGTGCTACAGGCCCAGCGGGTGTTCCTCGATACCTCCCTGTAGCGGCCTCCGTTCGGCCTCCCTGCCGCACCGTCGATCGCCGCAGGCGATGCGTTACGGCGCATCGCCTGGGCGCAGCGATCTCCACCTGCACTAACCATTGTGCTACAGGCCCAGCGGGTGTTCCTCGATACCTCCCTGTAGCGGCCTCCGTTCGGCCTCCCTGTCTCAGTCTAGCGATTGTCCGCGGCAACGAAAACGCCCGCGCAAGGCGGGCGTGATCGCGTCGAGCCGGCCACCGGCGCTCAGTCGAGATCGAGGAACGAGCGCAACTGCTCGCTGCGCGACGGATGGCGCAGCTTGCGCAGCGCCTTGGCCTCGATCTGGCGGATGCGCTCGCGGGTGACGTCGAACTGCTTGCCGACCTCCTCCAGGGTGTGGTCGGTGTTCATGTCGATGCCGAAGCGCATGCGCAGCACCTTGGCCTCGCGCGGCGTCAGACCGGCCAGCACGTCGCGCACGGTCTCGGTGAGTCCGGTGCCGGTGGCCGCTTCGACCGGCGATTCGACGTTGGTGTCCTCGATGAAGTCGCCGAGATGCGAATCCTCGTCGTCGCCGATCGGCGTCTCCATCGAGATCGGCTCCTTGGCGATCTTGAGCACCTTGCGGATCTTGTCCTCCGGCATCTCCATCTTCACCGCCAGCTCCTCGGGCGTGGGCTCGCGACCCATTTCCTGCAGCATCTGCCGGCTGATGCGGTTCAACTTGTTGATCGTCTCGATCATGTGCACCGGGATGCGGATGGTGCGCGCCTGGTCAGCGATCGAGCGCGTGATCGCCTGGCGGATCCACCAGGTCGCGTAGGTCGAAAACTTGTAGCCGCGCCGGTATTCGAACTTGTCCACCGCCTTCATCAGGCCGATGTTGCCTTCCTGGATCAGGTCGAGGAACTGCAGGCCGCGGTTGGTATACTTTTTCGCAATCGAGATGACCAGCCGCAGGTTGGCCTCGACCATCTCCTTCTTCGCGCGCCGCGCCTTGGCCTCGCCGATCGACATGGCGCGGTTGATCTCCTTGACGTCGGCGAGCGACAGATAGAGCGTCTTCTCCAGCGCCAGCAGCTTCTCCTGCTCGGCGAGGATCTCGGCCTTGTGCGCGCGGATCGCCGAGGACCATTTCTGCTTCTTGCGGATCAGCTCGTCGGCGAAGCCGAGATTGACCTCGTGCTGGGTGAACGCCTTGAGGAAATCCTTGCGCGGCATCTTCGCCTGCTTGACGCAGATGTCCATGATCACGCGCTCGTGGCCGCGGATCGTGTTGACCACGTCGCGCAGCTTCTTGACGAAGCTGTCGATCATCACCGACGGCAGCTTGAGCTTGAGGAACGCCTCGGCCATCTGATCGCGGATCTTCTGGGTCTTGCGGTCGGCGGTGCCGTACTTGTCGGCGGCGCGCTGGAACTTGGCGTACAGCGCGCGCAGCTCGTCCATGCGGCGGGTGACCTCCGCCGGGTCCGGTCCGGTCTCGCCGGGACCGGCCTCCTCGCCTTCCTCCTCCTCGTCGTCCTTGGCGCCGGCGTCGAGATCGGCCTCCAGCATCTCGGCGGGCACGTCGAGGCCGGGCACCTCGATGTCGGCGAAGCCGGTCAGCACCTCGGACAGGCGCTTCTTGCCCTCCAGGTGCTGGTCGTACTCCTCGAGCAGCAACTGGATCGACCACGGGAAGTTGGCGAGCGAGGACTGCACCTGGTTCAGGCCTTCCTCGATGCGCTTGGCGATGGCGATCTCGCCCTCGCGCGTGAGCAGCTCGACCGTGCCCATCTCGCGCATGTACATGCGCACCGGATCGGTGGTGCGGCCGACCTCGGCGTCGACCGCCGACAGCACCGCGACGGCCTCCTCGGTGGCGGTTTCGTCGTCGGCCGCGACCGGCGTCTCGGGCAGCAGGGTCTCGGTATCGGGCGCGACTTCGTGCACCTCGATACCCATGTCGTTGATCATGCCGATGATGTCCTCGATCTGCTCCGGATCGACGATGTCGTCCGGCAGGTGATCGTTGACCTCGGCATAGGTCAAATAACCCTGTTCCTTGCCCTTGATGATCAGGGTCTTGATTTCGGACTGCTGCTGGGTCGCCGGTTCGTTGGCCATGGCACTACGGGAGTTCGAGGTAAGACTGTAAATTATAGGCGGCGTGTCAAGGTCGCCCCGCCGGGCGGCCGGACGGGGGGGTCATTTCGCCTCCAGCCAGAACGTCACCGGGCCGTCGTTGACGAGCCTTACCAGCATATGGGCGCCGAACCGGCCGGTTTCCACCCCCGGATGCCGCGCCCGCGCCAGCTCGACCAGGCGCTCGAACCAGCGCCGCCCGGCCTCGGGCGGGGCCGCGCCGGTGAAGCTCGGCCGCATGCCCTTGGCCGTATCCGCGGCCAGGGTGAACTGCGGCACCAGCAGCAGCCCGCCGCCGGTATCGGCGAGCGACCGGTTCATCCGACCCTCGGCGTCGGCGAACACGCGGTAGCCGAGCAGCCGTTCCAGCATCCGCCGCGCCTGCGCCTCGCCGTCGTCCGGCCGGACCGCGACCAGGGCCAGCAGCCCGGCACCGATGCGCCCGACGGTCGCGCCTTCGACTTCGACCTCCGCCTCGCGTACCCGCTGGATCAGGGCGATCATGGGTGGCGGCTCATCCGGGATGCGGCCAGAAGGTGCGGGGCGAGGCCGCGTCGATCAGCCGCGCCCGGCCTGTTCCAGACGCCGCAGGAACACCCGCATTTCCTTTTCCGCCTGCACATCGCCGTGCCGCGCGGCCGCGGCGATGCCGGCGCGATAGGCCGCGCTGGCGCCGGCGGTATCGCCCTGTCCGGCCAGGGTCTTGCCGAGCAGCTTCCACGCCGCGGAATAGTCCGGATCGAATTCGAGCGCGCGACGCAACTCCGCGATCGCCGCCGTGGTTTCGCCCGCCGCGAGCAGGGCGTGGGCCAGGGTCATGCGCAGGAGCGCGCCGTCGCGCGGGCCGCCGCACAGCGCGCGCAGGCGCACGAGCTCGGCTTGCCGCGCGTCCCCGCTCACTGCATGTGCCAGCCGTGGCTGACCACGATCGACTGACCGGTCAGCGCGTTGCTGGCGAAACCGGCGAAGAACAGCGCACACTGGGCGACGTCGTCGAGTGTGGTGAATTCGCCGTCGACCGTGTTCTTCAGCATGATGTTCTTGATCACTTCCGCCTCGGAGATGCCGAATTCCCTGGCCTGCTCGGGAATCTGCTTCTCGACCAGCGGCGTGCGCACGAAACCGGGACAGATGACGTTGGCGCGCACGCCGTGCGCCGCGCCTTCCTTGGCCACCACCTTGGCCAGCCCGATCAGCGCGTGCTTGGCGGCGACGTAGGGCGCCTTGAGCGGCGAGGCCTCCTTGGAATGCACCGAGCCCATGTACAGGATCGCGCCGCCGCGCCCGGCGGCGTACATGTGCCGGAGGCAGGCGCGCGTGGTCAGGAAGGCGCCGTCGACGTGGATCGCCATCAGCTTCTTCCAGTCGGCGTAGGCGAATTGCTCGATCGGGTTGACGATCTGGATGCCGGCGTTGGACACGAGGATGTCCACGCCGCCGAGTTCGCGCACGGTCTGCGCCACGCCCGCCTCGACCTCCGCCTCGCTGGTCACGTCCATCGCAATCGCCGCGGCCCGCGCGCCGCGCGCGCGGATCGCCTCGGCCGCCGCCTGCGCGGCATCGCGCTGGATGTCGGCCACGGCGACGTGCGCGCCGTGCGCGGCGAACACCTCGGCGATGCGCCTGCCGATGCCGCTCGCGGCCCCGGTGATCAGCGCGACCTTGTTCTCGATCGTCATCGTCTCACTCCGCTCCCGATTCCCCATTCCCGATTCCCGTCCTCACGCCTCGCCCTTCTCGGTGACGTTCTTCACGTCCACGCCGAGATCGCGCAGCTTGCGGTACAGATGCGTGCGCTCCATGCCCACCGCCTTGGCGAGCTTGCCGACGCTGCCACCGACCTGTTGCAACTGGCGCAGCAGATACGCGCGCTCGAACTGCTCGCGCGCCTCGCGCAGCGGCAGATCGAAGTCGATGCCTGCCACCACGGCGGGCGCGGCCATGCCGGCGGCCACGCCGAGCGCCGCCTCGACTTCGGCGAGCTCGACCTCGGGCGCGCTGCCGAGCACCAGCAGGCGCTGCACCAGATTGCGCAGCTCGCGCACGTTGCCGGGCCAGGCGTAGTTGCGCAGCCGGTTCTGTACCGCGACCGGGAAGTGTCGGTACGGCAGCTTGTCGCGGTTGGCGAAGAAATCGGCGTACAGCCGAAGCAGTTCGGGCACGTCTTCGCTGCGCTCGCGCAGCGGCGGCACCGCGATCGGCACGACGTTGAGCAGGTAGTACAGTTCCTCGCGAAACCGGCCGGCCTTGACCAGGGATTCGAGGTTCTGCGCACTCGCGGCGATCACGCGCAGATCGAGCTCCGCCGGGCCGCGGCCGCCGCTGCGCACCAGCGCGCGCCGCTGCAGCACGCTCGCCAGACGCTGCTGCAATTCGGCGTCGAGTTCGGCCACCTCGTCCAGGAACAGCGTGCCGCCGTTGGCCTGTTCGATCAGGCCCGGCTGGACGCCGCCGTCGGCGCTCTCGCTGCCGAACAGCGCCGGCACCAGGTGTTCGCGCGGAATGCTGGCGGGCGCGACCGCCACGAACGGGCCGCCGCGACGGGGGCCGTGCTCGTGCAGCCAGCGCGCCAGCGTCTCCTTGCCGACGCCGGGCTCGCCCTGCACCAGCACCGAGGTATCGTGCTGCGCCAGCTTCTCGAGCTGCGCGCGCAACGCCGTCATCGCCTTGCTGCTGCCGACCGGCTCGAGCGGCAGGACCAGGTGCTGCCGCAGACCCTCGTTCTCGCGCTTGAGCCGACTCGCTTCACGCGCGCGCTCGATGGTGAGCAGCAGCTTGGCGAGCGAGATCGGCTTCTCGATGAAGTCGTAGGCGCCAAGGCGCGTGGCCTCGACCGCGGTCTCCACCGTGCCGTGGCCGGACATCATGATCACCGGACAACTTTCCAGCGCGCGCGCCTCCGACCATTCGCGCAACAGGCTGATGCCGTCGGTGCCGGGCATCCAGATGTCGAGCAGGGCCACGTCCGGCTGCTCGCGCGCGCGCGCCAGGCGCGCCTCGGCGGCGTCCGCAGCGACGACCACGGCGTAGCCTTCCTCCTCGAGGATTTCGCGGACCGTGCTGCGGATGTCCGGTTCGTCGTCGATCACCAGGACTTTCGGACTGGCCATGCCTGCACCGTTGCGGAAACGCAACGGCAAGGATAACGCAAACCGGCGCGGCGACGGGCAGGGTCGCCAACGCCAGCGATGTTCGTGGCCGGCGCGCGCCTTCGGCTATGCTTGCGCGACCCGCTCGCGCGCTCGCCCATGCCCAGCCCCGCCCTCTCGGCCTGCATCATCACGCTCAACGAAGCCGACCGCATCGACGCCTGTCTCGACTCGCTCGCCTTCTGCGACGAGATCGTCGTGGTCGATTCCGGTTCGCGCGACGACACCCGCGAGCGCGCGCGGGCGCGGGGCGCGCGCGTGCTCGAGCGCGCCTTCGACGGCTACCGCTCGCAGAAGGACTTCGCCGTGCGCGCCTGCCGCCACGACTGGGTGCTCTGCCTCGACGCCGACGAGCGCGTGACGCCGGCGTTGCGCGCCGCGATCGAGGCCGCGCGCGCCGGCGGCTTCGCCGACGCCGCCGGCTACCGCTTCGCCCGCGCCACCGAATATTTCGGCGCGTTCCTGCGCCACGGCAACGCCTATCCCGATCGGGTGCTGCGCCTGTTCGACCGGCGGCGCGGCGGCTTCCGCGGCGAACGCGAGATCCACGAACACGTCGAGGTGGACGGACGCGTGGTCACGCTCGCCGGCGATCTCGAACACCGCGCGTACCGCTCGCTCGGCGACCAGCTCGACCGGCTGCAACGCTACGCGCGGCTGATGGCGGCGCACCTGCACGCGCGCGGGCGGCGCGCACGCTGGTGGAATCTCGTGCTCAACCCGGCCTGGCGCTTCATGCGCGGTTATCTGTTGCGCCTGGGCTTTCTCGATGGCTGGCGCGGCTTCGTCTACGCCTGCGTCGAGGCGAACTACGTGCGCCAGAAATTCGTCATGCTCTGGCTGCTCGCGCGGGGCCACGCACCGTGAGCGCGCCGCGCATCAGCGTGGTCGTGCTCACCTACAACTGGCCGCAGGCGCTGGCGCTGGTGCTGCGCGCGCTCGCGCGCCAGAGCGAACCGCCCGACGAGGTGATCGTCAGCGACGACGGCTCCGGCCCGGAGACGCGCGTGCTGCTCGAGTCGCTGGCGGCGGACTTCCCCACCCGGCTGGTGCATCTGTGGCAGGAAGACGCCGGCGCGCGCATGAGCCGGGCGCGCAACCGCGGGATCGCCGCCGCGCGCGGCGACTACGTGGTGTTCCTCGACGGCGACATGGTCGCGCACCGGCACTTCGTCGCCGATCACCGCGCCTTCGCCCGCCGCGGCTGCTTCGTGCAGGGCTCGCGCGTGCTCGCCGGCGCACGACGCAGCGCGCGCATGCTGGCCGAGGGCCTGCTCGACGTCGGCTTTTTCGCCGGCGACATCGGCCGGCGTCGCCACACCCTGCGCCTGCCGGCGCTGGCGCGCTTGTACGCGCGTCCGCACCGGCGTCGCGCCGGCATCAAGAGCTGCAACTGGGGCTTCTGGCGCGACGACCTCATCGCCCTGAACGGCTTCAACGAAGCCATGACCGGCTGGGGCCGCGAGGACGACGAACTCGCCGCACGCGCCTTTCATCTCGGCCTCGCGCGGCGCGACGTGCGCTTCGCCGCGCTCGCCGTGCACCTGTGGCACGCCACCCGCAAGCGCCTGCACGACAATCCCAACGACGCCGTGCTCGCCGCCACCCGCGCCGCGGGTGCGATCCGCTGCGCGACGGGCCTCGATCAGCATCTGCCCGAATTCGCCGTGCCGCCGGCGGACCTGCGCACGGCGCCGGGCGCGCTCAGCCGCGCTCGCGCGGCAACCGCACCGTGAACACCGCGCCGCCGCCGGCGCGGTTCTCGGCGCGGATGCTGCCGCCGTGCTCCTCGGCGATCTTCTTCGCCACGGCGAGGCCGAGCCCGGTGCCCTTCGCCTTGCTGGTGGTGTAGGGCTCGAACCAGCGCGCGTCGAAGCCGTCGGGCAGGCCGGGGCCGTTGTCGGCGACCGCGAGCTCGGTCCAGTTCTGCGCATTTTCCACAATGTCGCAAATCGTCACTTCGATCTGCGGCTGGCGCGTGTCGCCGATCGCCTCGAGCGAGTTCTTGAGCAGGTTGTGCAGCAGCTGGCGCAGGCGGCCGGCGTCGGCGCGCACCACCGTCTCGCCCGCGGCGAAGCGGCGGATCAGGCGGATGCGCTGATCGTTCTCGTACAGATCGAGCACCTCGCCGACCAGCGCGGTGAGCGACAACGGCCGCGGCTCGATCTGCGGCGGTCGCGCGTAGTCGCCGAAGGCGTTGACCATCGCCTTGAGCGCCTCGACCTGGCTGATGATGGTGTGGGTGGCGCGGTCGAGCAGCTCGGTCTCCTCGGCCGGCAGCCGGCCGATGAACCGCCGGCGCAGCCGTTCCGCGGCGAGTTGGATCGGCGTCAGCGGATTCTTCACCTCGTGCGCCAGGCGGCGCGCCACTTCCGCCCAGGCCGCATCGCGCTGCGCGCGGTCGAGCAGGGTGAGATCGTCGAACACCGCGACCACGCCGGCGTCGTCGCCGAGCAGCGGCGCGAGTTCGGCGCCGCGCAGCATCAGCACGCGCCGTTCCTCGCCGCGTTCGACGACCAGCTCCTCGCGCCATTCGCGCACGCCGGCGCGGATGTGGGCGAGGATCGCATCGACGAGCGGGGCGAGCCGCGGCTGCGCGGTGCGCACGGCGGCGAGCGGCTGGCCGAGATGGCGCGTCCACGGCACGTCGAGAATGGTCTCGGCGGCGCGGTTCGCGGTGCGCAGCACGCCATCGCGATCGAGCCCCAAGACGCCGGCGGAGAGGCGTTCCAGCACCGCGGTGAGATAGGCACGCTGGTGCTCGGTCTCCTGCGCGCTCTGCTTCAGGCGCGAGCTGGCGAGCTCCAACTCGTGCTGCATCTGGTTGAACGAAGCGAGCAGGAAGCCGAGCTCGTCGTTCGGCGGCACCGGCAGCGGGGTGTCGTAGCGGCCGGCGCCGACCGCGCGCGTCGCCGCCGCCAGGCGTCCGATCGGCGCGGTCAGGCGGCGCGCGGTGCCGAACGCCGCGAGCAGGGCGAACAGCACCGACAAGAGCAGCACGAAACTGAGCACCAGGGTGAAGGTGAGCTTGAGCGATTCGCGCAGGAATTTCAGACGCTGGAAGTCGAAGCTCGCCTGTTCGACACCGGCGGCGAGCGGCTGCAACCGCGCCGGCACCGGATACAACGCCTGCAACAGGCGCATGCCCCCGGGCGCGGCGGACGGCAGCGGCAGCACGATGCGCAGGATCGTGCGCTCGCCGAACGGTTCCGCCGCGGCATAGCGGCCGGCGCTCTGCACCTGCAGCAGCGCGGCCGAATCGGGCAACGCCGGGGTGAGGAACTGCGGATCGGAACTGGCCGTGGCGAGCACCGCCTGATCGGCGCCGAACACGGTCAGCGCGAGCGCGCCTTCGGCGTCGATGCGGCTGTCGAGACTCGCCTGCAATTCGGCGTCGCTCAAACCTGCGAGCTGGCGCGCCAGCGCCGCGCCCGACTCCTGCGCCGCGCGCAGGCGTTCCTCGACGTACACGCGGGCGATGTCGAGCGCATCGTCGAGCGCGCGCTCCATGCGCACGTCGAACCAGGTGTCGATGGTGGCGTCGAGGAAATTCAGCGCGAAGCCGTACACCACCACCACCGGCGGCAGGGCGAGCGCGATCAACCGCACCAGCACGCGGCGCGTCAGGCGCGCGCCCGGCACGCCGTCGCGCAGATCGCGGCGCAGCCGCCACAGCCGCTGGGCGATCACCGCGAGCAGCACGAGCAGCGCCAGCGCCGAGGCGCCGAGCACCCACGGATACCACGCCGCCAGGCGATGGCTGCCGCCAGCGGCATCGTTGGCGAGCAGCAGCGCCGCGGCGAGCAGCACCGCGACGGCGAGCGCCGGCAGCAGGCGCCGCGCGAGCCGGTTCAGCCGGCCGCCGCGGCCCATACGTACTCCGGACTGGCCAGCCACCACGCCGGGCGCAGCAGCGCGGCGAGTCGCAGCGCGCCCGGCAAGGCGCCGCGATCGAGCGCGATGGCGACGCGGTAGCTCTCCGCCTGCGGCGCCCGCCAATCGGGCAGCGGCAGACGCAGATCGTCGAGCGCGGCCAGCGCCAGCGCGCGCGAGCCGTAGCTGCGCGCCTGCTGCAGATCGAGATCCGCCCACTGGTACTGCCGGCTGAGCGGGTAGTAGCGCAGTTGCAGATGGCGCTGCCGTTCGGCCACGGTGCGACGCAAGCCGAACCGCGGCGCCGACTGCGCCGTCACGCGCACGACGAAATCCAGCGGAATGCCGTGATCGAGCGCCTCCTGCACTTGCGCCGCCGGCCGCCAGGCGATCTGCGCGCGCAGCACGGCACCCTCGATCTGCGCGCCGCGGACCTCGAGCGCGGCCGGCGCCGGCGCGCAGGCGGCGATCGGCAGCGCCGCGAGCAGCGCCGCCAGCCGCCCGACGATGCGGATTTGTATATTCCTACACTTTTTCCAGAACCGCATAGTAGAAGCCGTCCATGCCGGACTCGCCCGGCAGATTCTGCGCGCCCGCCCCGGCGGCGCGCCAGCCGGGCGGACCCGGCAGCGGCCGGGCGTCGCCGTGATCGGCGAGAAACGCGGCCACCGGCTCGCGGTTCTCCGCCGCCAGCACGGAACAGGTGGCATAGACTAAGCGCCCGCCGCGACGGAGCAAAGGCCACAGCGCGGCGAGCAGTCGTCGCTGCTCGGCGACGAGCGCGGCGACATCGGCGGCGCGGCGGTGCAGTTTGATGTCCGGCTGGCGGCGGATGATGCCGGTCGCCGTGCAGGGCGCGTCGAGCAGGATGCGGTCGAAGGCGCGGCCGTCCCACCACGTCGCCGGTTGCGCCGCATCGCCGGCGTGCACCGTACAGCGCAGGCCGAGCCGGGCGAGGTTCTGCCGAAGCCGCGGCAAGCGCGCCGGGTCGCGCTCGAGCGCGAGCAGCTCGACCGCTGCGGTTTCGAGGATGTGTGCGCTCTTGCCGCCCGGTGCGGCACAGGCGTCGAGCACGCGCAGGCCGTCGGCGAGCGCGAGCAGCGGCGCGGCGAACTGTGCGGCGCCGTCCTGCACCGAGAACGCGCCCTCGGCGTAGCCCGGCAGGCGCGTCACCTCCGTGCTCTGTGCCAGCACCAGCGCGTCCGGCAATGCCGCGGGCTCGGCCGCGGCGACGCCGGTGGCGGCGAGGCGCGCGCCGAGCTCGGCGCGCGTGCCGCGCCGGCGATTGACCCGCAGCCACAGCGGCGCGGCGTGGTTGTTCGCCGCCAGCACCGCCTCGACGTCGCCCGGCCAATCGCGCGCGAGCGTCTCGATCAGCCAGCGCGGATGCGCCGTGCGCGTCACCGCATCGGCGTCGAGCGCGGCGCAGCGCGCCGCGCGTTCGCGCAGCCAGCGCCGCAGCAGCGCATTGACCAGCGCGGCGTGGCGCGGTCGGCCGAGCGCGCGCGTCGCCGCGACGGTCGCCGCCACCGCCGCGTAGTCCGGCAGCCGCAGCACTTCGAGCTGCACCAGGCCGAGCACCAGCAGCGCGCGCACCTCCGGCACGCGCAGCGGCCGCTCCAGCATGCCGTCCAGCGCCACCGCATAGCGCAGCCACCAGCGCGCGCCCTCGTGCAACAACGCGGCGGCGAATGCGCGATCGCGCGGGTCGTGCAGCATTGTATACTCTGCCGCAACGCCGCGGCGCGACGCCCCGCCGACCACCGCCGCGAGCGCCCGGGCCGCCAGCGCGCGCGGCTCGGCGGCCGCGCTCACGACGCCAGCCGACGCAGGTCGGGACGGGCGTTGAGATAGTCCGCGACCGCGATGCGGCGCCCGCCGGCGCGCTGCACTTCGAGAATCCGCAGCACGCCCGCGCCGCAGACCACGTCGATGCCCTCGCGCGTGGCGCGGCGGATCGTGCCGGGCGGCGCGGCGTTCGCCGCCTCCGCCGCCACCGTCGCGCGCCAGATGCGCAACCGCTCACCGGCGAGTTCGGCTTCCGCCACCGGCCAGGGATCGAACGCGCGCACCTTGCGTTCGAGCAACACCGCCGGCTCGCGCCAGTCGAGCCGCGCCTCGGCCTTGTCGAGCTTGGCCGCATAGCAGACGCCTTCGTCCGGCTGCGGCCGCGGCGCGAGCCGCTCGCCGGCGAGGGTGCGCTCGAGCGCCTCGCCGAGCAGCGCCGCGCCGAGCGCGGCGAGGCGATCGTGCAAGGTGCCGGCGGTATCGTCGGCGGCGATCGCGAGCGCGCGCGAAAGCAGCACGGGGCCGGTGTCGAGCCCCGCCTCCATCTGCATCAGACACACGCCGGTCTCGCGGTCGCCGGCGAGCAGCGCACGCTGGATCGGCGCGGCGCCGCGCCAGCGCGGCAGCAGCGAGGCGTGCACGTTCCAGCAGCCGAGCCGCGGGCTGCCGAGCACGGCTTCCGGCAGGATCAGGCCGTAGGCGACGACGACGAGCAGATCGAGCTCGAGCACGGCGAGCTCGCGCTGCACCGCGCGGTCGCGCAGCGTGCGCGGTTGCCGCAGCGGCAGACCGGCCTCGATCGCCGCCTGCTTGACCGGACTCGGCTGCAACCGGCGGCCGCGCCCGGCCGGCCGGTCGGGCTGGGTATACACGGCAACGATGTCCACGCCGTCACGGCGGCAGGCGGCCAGATGCGGCACGGCGAACTCCGGCGTGCCGGCGAAGGCCAGACGCAGCGGCGGCGCCATGCGGCGTCAGGCCGCCGGCGCGGCGCGGCGCTGCTTCTCGAGCTTCTTGCGCACCAGCTCGCGCTTGAGCGGCGAGAGATAATCGACGAACAGCCGTCCGACGAGATGGTCCATCTCGTGCTGGATGCACACCGCGAGCAGGCCGTCGGCCTCGAGCCGGAACGGCGCGCCGTGCCGATCCTGCGCCTCGACCACGATACGCTCGGCGCGCTCGACCTCGGCGAAGATGCCGGGCACCGACAGGCAGCCCTCCTGGTACACCTGCGCGCCCTCGCGCGCGAGGATGGTCGGATTGATCAGCGTGAGCGGCCGGTTCTTCTCCTCGGAGACATCGAGCACGAGCAGACGCTTGTGCACGTCGACCTGGGTCGCGGCCAGACCGATCCCCGGCGCCGCGTACATGGTCGCGAACATCGCGTCAATCAACTCGCCGAGCGCCGCATCGAACACGCGCACCGGCTCGGCCTTGATGCGCAGGCGCGGGTCGGGGAATTCCAGGATCTTCAGCATGGAGCTCACTATGGTGGTTCGGTGCGGCCGCCGCAAGGTCGGCACGAGGCGTGGCGCCGCGCGCGCCGACCGACGAAAAATTCTACGCCAATTCGATACTTGGCGCGATGGTGCGGCCGCCGTCGCGAAGCGAAGGCGAAATCCGGGACGGCGGTCATTTTCTCCGGTAAAGAATTCGTATACACTCGCGAAGCCCTTGGGGAATCAGGTAATTGGCAGCCATGCTTAAAAAACTACCTGCGGTTTGTGCCGGATTGCTGCTCACCCTCTCGGTTTTTGCCGCGACGGTGGAACTCAACCAACAACACCCCGATAGCTACACGGTGCGCAAGGGAGACACGCTGTGGAGCATCGCGGCGCGCTTCCTCAAGAATCCCTGGCAATGGCCCGAGGTGTGGCAGGCGAATCCGCAGATCGCCAATCCGCACCTCATCTATCCCGGCGACGTCATCAATCTCGCCTACGTCGGCGGTCGGCCGGTGTTGAGCAACGCCGGCCCCGGCGGCAGCGGCGGCGTCGGTCCGCACGTGCGCGCCGAGCCGCTCGAGGAAGCCGTCAAGCCGCTGCCGCTGTCGGCGATCGAGGATTTCCTGAAGAAGCCGCGCCTGGTCGGCGAGGATGAATTCAAGACCGCGCCGCACGTGGTCGCGATCGAGGATCATCACTTGAACGGCACGGTCGGCCAGCTCCTGTACGTGCGCGGGCTGGACGGCCAGCCCGGACAGCAGTTCGTGCTGGTGCGTCCGCTCGGGCGCTACTACGAGATCACCTCCAAGGACGGCGGTCCGGCGCGCGTCTACCGGCAATCGATGGACCGCCGCGACGGGCGCCCGGACATGCTCTGGCACCACGGTCCCGATCATTTCACCCTGCACGGCGACGTGCATTTCCTCGGCTACGAGGTGCTGCAATACGGCACCGTGCGCGTCACCAAGCCCGGCAATCCGGCCTCGGTGGTCGTGGTCACCGCCGACATCGAGATCGTGCCGGGCGACTACGTGCTGCCGGTCGACAATCTCCACTACGACTACCAGTACGTGCCGCATCCGCCGAAGCAGGTGCCGGCGGACATGCGCGTGATCGCCTTCTCCGGCTACGACGCGCTGAACGCGGTCGGCCGCCTGCAGGTCGTCGCGCTGTCGAACGGCGCGACCGACGGCGTCGAGAACGGCCAGGTGTACTCGATCTTCACGCCCGGCGACGTGGTGCAGGATCGCACCGACTATCCCGAGCTCGGCACCGAGGCCTTCTTCCATCCGAAGGACGCCGAAGTGCAGTTGCCGGAGGAGTACGTCGGCCACGTGATGATCTTCCGCACCTTCGATCGGGTCAGTTACGGCCTGGTGATGGACGGCATCCGGCCGGTGCACCTCGACGATCGCCTGTACGAACCGGATCATCGTTAGCCGTCCCGGGGTCGGGAGCGGAGCGAACGGCGCGGGCGACCGCGCCGTTTGCGTCTACGCGGCCGCCCTCTACACTGCCCCCATGCCGATCGAACTGGCCGACGACGAATTGCATGCCTGGCTCGTGCTGCTGCGCGCGCCCGCGCTCGGCGCGGCAGCGCTGCGCGAGCTCATCGGGCGCCACGGCTCGGCCGCCGCCGCGCTCGCGGCCTGCCGGCACGATCCGGCGACGCCGGAGCCGGCGCGCGCCTGGCTCGCCGCGCCGGATGCGGCCCGGCTCGCGGGCGATCGTGCCTGGCTCGCGGCCGGCGAGCATCGGCTGGTGGTGTGGACCAGCGCCGACTATCCGAGTCTGCTGCGCGACAGCCAGAATCCGCCGGCGGCCTTGTTCGTCGCCGGCGATCCGGCGCTGTTGTGGGCGCCGCAGCTCGCGATCGTCGGCGCGCGCGGCGCGAGCGCGGCGGGGCTCGCCAACGCGCGCGCGTTCGCCAAAGCCTTGGTCGAGGCCGGTCTGGTCGTCACCAGCGGTCTGGCCGAAGGCATCGACGGCGCCGCGCACGCCGCCGCGCTCGACGCCGGCGGCAGGACCGTCGCCGTGCTCGGCACCGGCCCCGATCTCGTCTATCCACGCCGGCACGAGGCGCTCGCCGCGCGCATCGCCGCGACCGGCGCCCTGGTGTCCGAGTTTCCGCCGGGCACGCCCGGCAAGCCCGAACACTTCCCGCGTCGCAACCGCATCATCGCCGGTTTGAGTCTCGGCACGCTGGTAGTGGAGGCGTCGTTGCAATCCGGCTCGCTGATCACCGCGCGCCTGGCCAACGAGACCGGACGCGAGGTGTTCGCGATTCCCGGCTCGATCCACAACCCGCTGGCGCGCGGCTGCCATCGCCTGATCCGCGACGGCGCCAAGCTGGTGGAAACCGCGCAGGAAGTGCTCGAGGAATTGCGCGGCCTCGGCGGTGCGCTCGCCGCGGGCCTGCGCGAGCGCATCGCCGCCAGCGAGGATGCGCCGGTGTCGGCGCCGAGCGCGCGCACCGACGACCCCGACTACGCGCGCCTGCTCGCCGCGCTCGACGACGAGCCGCGCGCGCTCGACGTGCTGGTCGCGCGCACCGGCCTGCCGGCGGCGGCGGTGTCGTCGATGCTGCTGGTGCTCGAACTCGACGGCGTGGTCAGCGCCGCGCACGGGCGCTACGCGCGGCGCCCGGCGCGCTGAGCCGCGCCGCTCGTCGGCGCGCGCGCTTGACAGCGCGACACGGTCTGTGACCACACTGGAAAAAGAGAGGCCGTCCCGGCCCGCCCCGAATCCCATGGCCAAGAATCTGCTCATCGTCGAATCGCCGGCGAAGGCGAAGACGATCAACAAGTATCTCGGCAAGGACTTCCAGGTCCTCGCCTCCTACGGCCACGTGCGCGATCTCAAGCCGCGCGAGGGCGCGGTCGATCCGGAGCGCGACTTCGCCATGGAATACGAGCTGATCGAGAAGAACGAGAAGCACGTCGAGGCGATCGCCAAGGCGGCGGCCAAGGCCGAGGCGCTGTACCTCGCCACCGACCTCGACCGCGAAGGCGAGGCGATTTCCTGGCACATCGCCGAGATCCTGAAAGCGCGCGGCCTGCTCGACGGCAGGAAGCTGCACCGCGTGGTGTTCTCGGAGATCACGCCGCACGCCATCCAGGAGGCGGTCGCGCATCCGCGCACGCTCTCGCTCGATCTGGTCAACGCGCAACAGGCGCGGCGCGCGCTGGATTATCTCGTCGGTTTCAATCTCTCGCCGGTGCTGTGGCGCAAGGTGCAACGCGGCCTGTCCGCCGGACGCGTGCAGTCACCGGCGCTGCGCATGATCGTCGAGCGCGAGGAGGAGATCGAGGCGTTCAAGCCGCGCGAGTACTGGTCGATCGAGGCCGACTGCGCGCACCCCGAGCAGCGCTTCCGCGCGCGCCTGGTCCGCCTGCGCGGCAAGAAGTTCGAGCAGTTCGACCTCGCCAACGAACGCGACGCGCATGCGGCGCGCGAGGCCCTGCTCCGGTCCGCGCAGGGCCGGCTGGTGGTGGCGGAAGTGCAATCGAAGGAACGCAAGCGCCGGCCGGCGCCGCCGTTCACCACGTCGACCTTGCAGCAGGAAGCCGCGCGCAAGCTCGGCTTCTCCACCAGCCGCACCATGCGCATCGCGCAGGGCCTGTACGAAGGCGTGGCGCTCGGCGCGGAAGGCACGGTCGGCCTCATCACCTACATGCGCACCGACTCGGTGCATCTGGCCGGCGAGGCGATCGCGGAAATCCGCAAGGTGATCGCACGCGACTTCGGTCCGCGCGCGCTGCCGGAACATCCGCACCACTATCGGGCCAAGTCGAAGAACGCGCAGGAGGCGCACGAGGCGATCCGGCCGACGTCCGCCTTGCACACGCCGGCGAGCGTGGCCCAGTACCTCAACGACGATCAGCGCAAGCTCTACGAGCTGATCTGGAAGCGCGCGGTCGCGAGCCAGATGCAGCACGCCACGCTCAACACCGTGTCGGTGGAGTTCGATGCCGGCGGCGAGTCGGCGTTTCGCGCCAGCGGTACCACGGTGGTCGATCCCGGCTTCCTCGCCGTGTACGAGGAGGGCCGCGACCAGAAGAGCGACGACGAGGAGGAAAACCGCAAGCTGCCGGCGTTCGCGATCGGCGAGGCGGTGCCGCTCGCCGACATCCTCGCCGAGCAGCATTTCACCGAGCCGCCGCCGCGCTATTCCGAGGCGAGCCTGGTCAAGGCGCTCGAGGAATACGGCATCGGCCGGCCGTCCACCTACGCCAGCATCATCCAGACCCTGCTCGGGCGCGAGTACGTGGTCCTCGACAATCGCCGGTTCCGTCCGACCGACGTCGGCCGCGCGGTGGCGAAATTCCTGTCCGGGCACTTCACCCGCTACGTCGACTACGACTTCACCGCGAAACTCGAGGACGAGCTCGACGCCGTCAGCCGCGGCGAGGAGGACTGGGTGCCGCTGCTGCGCAAGTTCTGGCAGCCGTTCAAGGCGCTGGTCACGGAAAAGAGCGAGACCGTGGACCGCGCCGAGGCGACCGGCGCGCGCGAGCTCGGCGTCGATCCCGCCTCCGGGCGACCGGTGAGCGTGCGCCTCGGCCGCTACGGGCCGATGGTGCAGATCGGCACGCGCGACGACGCCGAAAAGCCGCGTTTCGCCAGCCTGCGCCCCGGCCAGAGCATGCACACCATCACCCTGGAGGACGCGCTGCACCTGTTCAAGCTGCCGCGCGAGCTCGGCCGCGCGCCGGACGGCGAGACGGTCAGCGTCGGCATCGGCCGTTTCGGGCCGTTCGTCAAGCACGGAAAAGTATACGCGTCGCTCGCCGCCGGCGACGATCCGTACACCATCGAGCTGCCGCGCGCGCTCGCGCTGCTGCACGAGAAGGCCACGCGCGCGCAGAACCGCGTGATCGCGAGCTTCCGCGACGGCGCCATCCAGGTGCTCAACGGCCGCTATGGTCCGTACCTCACCGACGGCAGCAAGAACGCCCGCATTCCGAAGGACCGTGACCCGGCTTCGCTGAGCGAGGCCGAATGTGTCGAGCTGCTCGCCGCCGCGCCGGCGAAGCCGAAGCGCGGCGCCCGCGCCGGCAGAACGGCCGCGGCCCCCGCCGCGGCGGACACGGCGCCGGCCAAGACCGCAGCGCGGCGCAGCGCGGCGAAGAAACGCGCGCCGCGCACCGCGCCGTGAACGAGGCCGCCGCGCTCGCCGCCGCGGTCGCCGCGTTGCGCGCCGGCGGCGTGATCGCCTACCCCACCGAGGCGGTCTACGGGCTCGGCTGCGATCCCGCGGATGCGCGCGCGTTCGCGGCGCTGTTCGCGCTCAAGCAACGGCCGCCGACCCAGGGCGTGCTGCTGATCGCCGCGGATTTTGCACAAGTGGAAAAGTATATCGACCGCGCCGCCACCCCGCCGGCGGCGGTCGCGCGCGCGCGGGCGACCTGGCCCGGCCCGCACACCTGGGTGTTCCCGCGCGCGCCGGACACGCCGTCCTGGATCGCCGGCGCGCACGCCGGCATCGCCCTGCGCGTCACCGCGCATCCGCTCGCCGCGGCGCTCTGCCGCGCCTTCGGTGGCGCGCTGGTGTCGACCAGCGCCAACCGCCACGGCGCGCCGCCCGCGCGCAGCGCCGCCGAGGTGCGCGCGGCATTCGGCGACGGACTCGCGTATATTCTCGACGGCGCGGTCGGCGGGCTCGACCGGCCGACGCCGATCCGCGACGCCATCAGCGGAGAGGTCTTTCGGACGTAGTTCGGGGAGGGGGTGGGGGGTGTCCGCACGCATCGAAGCCGGCCCGACGGCGCCGCCGGCGCGGCCGTTGCTCGCGGTTCCCGATCTCGCGCGTTGCCTGGCCTGGCGCGGCGGCAGGCCGGTGCGCGCCGGCGCGTTCCTGGCCGAGGTCGCGGCGCTGGCGGCGCGGCTGCCCGCCGGCCGTCAGGCCGTGAATCTGTGCGAGGACCGCTATCGTTTCCTCGTCGCCTTCTGCGCGGTCGCCGTCGCCGGGCAGACGAACCTGTTGCCGCCGTCGCGCGCGCCGCGCGCGATCGCCGAGGTGATGGCGGCGTATCCCGGTTGCTATGCGCTCGCCGAGCGCAGGTTCGACGGCGCACCGCGCGAGCTGTTCGTGCTGCCGCCGGACCGCGGCGAGAGCGGCGCGACCGCGGTGCCGCACCTGGCCGACGCGCAGATCGTCGCCATCGGCTTCACCTCCGGCAGCACCGGCGCACCGAAGGCGCATCCGAAGACCTGGGCCGGCTTGTGCGCGAGCAGCGCGCTCAACGCGGAACGGCTGTGCGCGCACGACGCCGCGCCCAACCTCGTCGCCACCGTGCCGCCGCAGCACATGTACGGCCTGGAACTGTCGATCCTGCTGCCGCTGCGCAGCGCCGCGGCCATCCACTGCGGCCAGCCGTTTTTCCCGGCCGACATCGCCGCCGCACTCGCCGCGCTGCCGGCGCCGCGCCTGCTCGTGACCACACCGATCCATCTGCACGCGTTGCTCGCGGCGGAACCGGAGCTGCCGCCGCTCGCCGGCATCGTCAGCGCCACCGCGCCGCTCGATCCGGCGCTGGCCGCGCAGGCCGAGCGGCGCTATGCCACGCGCGTGATCGAGATCTTCGGCTCGACCGAAACCTGCGTGATCGCCCACCGCCGCGCGGCGCAGGATGCGCCGTGGCAGCTCCACCCCGGCGTGCGCCTGCGCCCGCAACCCGACGGCACGCTGGTGGAAGCGCCGCACCTCAACGCGCCGGTGCTGCTGCAAGACATTGTGGAATTGTTGACTTCGCAGCAATTTATACTGCGCGGCCGCAACGGCGATCTGCTCGAGATCGCCGGCAAACGCGCCTCGCTCGGCGACCTCAATCGCCGCCTGCTGGCGATCCCCGGCGTCGTCGACGGCGTGATCTTTCCGCTCGACCCGGACGCCCGCGGCGTGCGCCGTCTGGCCGCGCTGGTGGTCGCGCCGGACGTGAGCGAAGCGGCCATTCGGCAGGGCCTGTGCGCGGCGGTGGATCCGGTGTTTCTGCCGCGGCCGCTGCGCCGGGTAGCCGCCCTGCCGCGCAACGCCACCGGCAAGCTGCCGCGCGAGGCGCTGCTCGCCGCGCTCGCGGCGGCGGACGAGTCGGTGAGCGGTGAGCGGTGAGCGGAGAAGAAGGCGCTGTTCAGCCCTCAGCCCTCAGCCCTCAGCCCTCATCCCTCATCCCTCATCCCTCGGCCCTCGGCCCTCATCCCTCGGCCCTCAGCCCTCATCCCTCGGCCCTCAGCCCTCATCCCTCGGCCCTCAGCCCTCATCCCTCGGCCCTCAGCCCTCAGCCCTCATCCCTCGGCCCTCAGCCCTCTCCCTCACTTCCACTCCGCCAACTTGTAGTACACCGGCTGCACCACGCCGGAGGGCTGCGAAAGCTGGCGCATGATGTCCGGCGGAATCGCCTCGGGATTGTCCACGTAGAACTTGGGCGGCGCGCCGGGCGTCAGCACGCGGACGAAGTACAGCTTGCCGCGCTTGCGGTATTCCTCGATCGTCTCGCTGCCCTGCTGACGCACCGTCACGACCGGCAGTTCGGTGGCCTCGGCGGCGGCCTGTACTTCCGCCGGCAGGCCGGGACTCTCGGCGGCCTTGCTTTCCGCCGCGGCTGGCGCGGCCTTGCTCGCCGCCGGCTTGACGCCGGGCTCGTTGAGCGCCGGCGGCGCCTGCACCGGCGGTGGTGCCGGCGGATGCTCGGCTTGCTGGGCGACGACGGATCCGCTTGCGAGAACCAGTGCGATCGAAAGGCAACGGGCGAAGCTCATGGCAGGGCACCTCGGGTTTGCTGCGAGCATAGCAAATGCGCGCCGGCCGGAGATGACTGCACTGCAACGGCGCGCGGGCGCGTTGCAAAACCCGCGGCCTTGGCCCAAGCTCGACGCCCCATCCGCGCCGCCGCCGCCATGACGCGCCCGACCCTGACCCTGATCGACGGCTCCGGTTATCTGTACCGCGCCTATCACGCGCTGCCGCCGCTCACCAATCGCGCGGGCGAGCCGACCGGTGCGCTGTTCGGCGTGTTCAACATGGTGCGCGCGGCGCTGCGCGCCCGGCCCGACTACGTGGCCTTCGTCGCCGACGCGCCGGGGCCGACGTTCCGCGACGCGCTGTACGAGCAGTACAAGGCGCACCGGCCGCCGATGCCGGAGGAGCTCGCCGCGCAGATCGAACCGATGCTGGCGCTGGTCGCGGCGCTCGGCCTGCCGATCCTGCGCGTGCCCGGGGTCGAGGCCGACGACGTCATCGGCACGCTGGCGCGGTGCGCCGTGGCCGCCGGCATGGAGGTGGTGATCTCGACCGGTGACAAGGACCTCGCCCAGCTGGTCGAGCCGCACGTGCGGCTGGTCAATACCATGACCAACATCACCCTCGACGAGGCCGGCGTGCGCGACAAGTTCGGCGTCGCGCCGGCGCAGATCGTCGACTGGCTGGCGCTGGTCGGCGACGCCGCGGACAACATCCCCGGCGTGCCGAAGTGCGGGCCGAAGACCGCCGCGAAATGGCTCGCCGAATACGGCTCGCTCGATGCCCTGATCGCCCGCGCCGACACCATCGGCGGCAAGCTCGGCGAGAATCTGCGCGCCGCGCTGCCGCAATTGCCGTTGTCGCGCGAGCTCGCCACGATCAAGACCGACGTCCCGCTCGCGGTGGCGCCGACCGAGCTCGTGCCGCGCGCGCCGGACACGGCCAGATTGCGCGAGCTGTACGCCCGCTACGAATTCCGCGCGGCGCTGCGCGAGCTGGAGGAGCAGGCCGGGCGCGGCCCGAGCGAAGCGGGGCCTGCGTCCGATGGGGAATCGCCCGTGGCATCCGGGCCGGCCACCGCCACCGATTCGGTGGCGCCGAGTCCCGCGTCCCGCGTCCCGAGTCCCGAAAAAAACTACGAACTGGTGCTGACCGAGGCGCAGCTCGAACGCTGGCTGGAACGGCTGCGCGACGCGCCGCTCGTCGCCTTCGACACCGAAACCACCAGCCTCGACCCGCTGCGCGCCGAGATCGTCGGCGTCTCCTTCGCGGTCGAGCCCGGGCACGCCGCCTACGTGCCGCTGGCGCACGACTACCCCGGCGCGCCGGCGCAACTGGCGCGCGAGGCGGTGCTCGCGGCGCTGCGTCCCATTCTGGAAAATGCGCAAAAAGCCAAGGTGGGACAGCACGCCAAGTACGACATGAACGTGCTGTCGAACTACGGCATCGCGCTGCGCGGCGTGCGCTACGACTCGATGCTGGAATCCTACGTGCTCAATGCCAGCGGCAACCGCCACGACATGGACACGCTGGCGAAGAAGTACCTGGACTACGACACCATCCACTACGAGGACGTCACCGGCAAGGGCGCCCGCCAGATTCCGTTCGCCGCGGTGGACGTGCGCCGCGCCGCCGACTACGCCGCGGAGGATGCCGACGTGACCCTGCGCCTGCACCACGCCTTGTGGCCGCGGCTCGTCGCCGAGCCGAAACTGCGCCGGGTGTTCGAGGAGATCGAGATGCCGCTCGTGCCGGTGCTCGCGCGCATGGAGCAGACCGGCGTGCTGATCGACGTCGACAAGCTCAAGGCGCACAGCGCCGAGCTCGGCCGGCGCCTGCTGGAGCTGCAGCAGCGCGCCTACGCCGTCGCCGGACGGCATTTCAGTCTGGATTCGCCGAAACAGTTGCAGCAACTGCTGTACGAGGAACTGCGGCTGCCGGTGACGCTGAAGACGCCGACCGGGCAGCCGTCCACCAACGAGGAGGCGCTGGAGGGCCTCGCCGGGCTGCACGAACTGCCGCGCCTGATCCTCGAATACCGCACCCTCGCCAAGCTGCGCTCGACCTACACCGACAAGCTCGCCGAGCACATCCATCCGCGCACCGGCCGCGTGCACACGAGCTACCACCAGGCCGTCGCGGCGACCGGGCGGCTGTCGTCGAACGATCCGAACCTGCAGAACATCCCGATCCGCACCGAGGAAGGCCGACGCATCCGTCAGGCATTCGTCGCGCCGCCGGGCTACCGCATCCTCGCCGCCGACTATTCGCAGATCGAGCTGCGGATCATGGCGCATCTCTCCGGCGATCCCGGCCTGCTCGCCGCGTTCCACGGCAACCAGGACGTGCACCGCGCCACCGCCGCGGAGGTGTTCGGCGTGCCGCCGGAACTGGTCGATGCGAACCAGCGGCGCGCCGCCAAGGCGATCAACTTCGGCCTGATGTACGGCATGAGCGCATTCGGCCTGGCGCGCCAGCTCGGCATCGAGCGCGGCGAGGCGCAGGAATACATCCAGCGCTACTTCGAGCGCTATCCCGGCGTGCAGGCCTACATGCAGGCCACCCGCGAGCAGGCCCACCGCGACGGCTACGTCGAGACCCTGTTCGGCCGCCGCCTGTACCTGACCGAGATCCATTCGCGCAACCAGGCCTCGCGCGCCGGCGCCGAGCGCGCCGCGATCAACGCGCCGATGCAGGGCACCGCCGCCGACATCATCAAACGCGCGATGATCGCCCTCGACGCCTGGCTCGCCGACCGTCCGGGCGACGCGCGCATGCTCCTGCAAGTCCACGACGAACTGGTGTTCGAGGTCGCCGCGGACGAAGTCGAGGCGATCGCCGCCGGCGTGCGCCAGCGCATGGCGGGCGCGGCGGAACTGAGCGTGCCACTGGTGGTCGACATCGGCGTCGGCGCGAACTGGGACGAGGCGCACTGAGGGCTGAGGGCTGAGGGCTGAGGGCTGAGGGCTGAGGGCTGAGAAGCACGGCATTTTCCACTCCCCTCTCACCGTTGGCGCACGCATGAACGAAACCTGAATCCGGACGGCTGGCCCTTGAACTTTTTCCCTTCCAACCCGATCTTGTAATCCGGGTGCACGCAACGGCGCCCGGTTTGTCCACCTCCCTGGGCAAACCCCGAGGATCGATCCCTCCCCAGGTCGGTCTTCATCCCCGCCCCGGAGACTCCCCCCTAAGTCTCCGGGGCATTTTTTTGGGCGCTCGCGAAACGAAGCTTGTTCTTTGGCCCCTCCTCACTAGCGCTGAAATTCAGTCTGCCGCCGCCTCTCCCGTCACAAGAGCAGAGCTTCCGCTCGGTCGTTGTTTGTGCGATTTGTCTCCAGAAGCAAAGCTTCCGCTCGGTCGCAGACCGAGCGGGTCACTTCTTTGCTGACCAGAGCAGAGCTTCCGCTGTCCTTCGGACAGCGGGTCACTTCTTTGCTGGTGCAAAGAAGTAACCAAGAAACACCTCGAAAGCAGAGCCTCCCCCGGAG